>WBZU01001464.1_pt1 | contig 17699 bp, 13 predicted proteins | sample 5204311 | NCBI WGS metagenome assembly WBZU01 (sample SAMN12344359, study PRJNA552823) | activated sludge metagenome | biome: Activated sludge suspended growth; feature: Nitrification reactor; material: Wastewater; isolation source: activated sludge from nitrification reactor of wastewater... | reverse complement strand
GCTTGCATATCTCTGCCTTATGCTGGGCTGGGCGATCTTGATGCGAGCCGTGGGTGTCGCACTCTCGCCAACCCAGATTGGTGAGGGATACATGCTATCGTTTCTGCCCAGGTATGTACCCGGCACCATATGGGGTTATCTCAGCCGTAGCGAATGGCTTGCCCGGTCGGCCGGAGTCGGCTATCGCCAATCGGGGATCGCGTCTGCGCTGGAAATTGGTCTGCAAGTGGTTACCGCCGCCACAGTTGCGGTCTTCCTGCTTGCGTCACCTTTTTGGCGTATCGCTGGGGTTGGACTAGGCATTGGCGTGTCGATGGCAGCATGGTATTGGGGCCCTCAGCTTTGGAGTCGCCTGGATCGCGGCCCGAAAGGTGTAGGAGCAATCCGGATGCCCTGGCGCAATCTCGTGGCGGTGCTGGCAGTTTATGCGGGTTTCTGGTATCTGCACGGGCTGTCTACCTGGCTGGTGGCGCGCTCGATTGGGGCAGCCGGCACATTGACTCCAGTCTCGGCGACGCCAATCTTCGCTGCGTCGTGGCTGATCGGCTTTCTCGTCGTGCTGGTGCCCTCCGGGCTTGGTGTGCGCGAATGGACGTTGAATTACCTGCTCGTGGCCAATGCCGGAATGCCGGCCGACGCGGCCGCCTTTGTTGCGGTCGTGGTGCGTCTGGCCATCATCGTCGCCGAGTTGCTGTTGCTGCTTTGGGCAGCAACTCACTCTGCGGCAGGCATCTGGCGCAAGCAAAGCAAGGAAGAGAAGCAGAATGTCACCTGATACCCCTTCGAAGATGACCGCAGTGTCTGAATTGTCACAACCGAGGCTGCCAACTCTTTTCATCCAAATCCCCTGCTTCAACGAAGCGGAGACCTTGCCGACCGTCTTGAGAGATCTACCCACCTGCATCGAGGGGGTTGGCGCAATCCACGTTCTGATTATTGATGACGGCAGTATCGACGGCACATCAGCGATTGCGAAACAGCACGGCGTGACCCACATCGTGCGCCACGACGTCAACCGCGGGATCGCTGTCTCGTTTCAGGATGGTCTTGACGCCTGTCTGAAGGCCGGTGCCGACATTATCATCAACACCGACGGCGACCATCAATACCCAGGCAGAGAGATAGCGCCGCTGCTCCAGCCAATTCTGACCGGCCGGGCAGACATGGTGGTAGGTGACCGGCGGACCCAGGCCATCGAACATTTCACGGCTAACAAAAAGCTACTGCAGAAAATGGGTAGTTGGGTCGTACGCATGGCGTCGGGTACGGAGGTGCCGGATGCAGCCAGCGGCTTTCGAGCCATGAACCGCGAATGCGCCTTGCGGCTGCTCGTGCTCACGCGCTTCAGTTACACTCTGGAGACCATCATTCAGGCAGGCAAGAAGGGGCTGCGGGTCGGCCACGTGCCGATCGCCGTCAATCCGCCCACGCGCCCATCTCGGCTTGTGCGAAACAATTGGCATTACATCTGGCAACAGGCGGCAACCATCCTGCGCATCTATACCTTATACGAACCGATGCGCACATTCACCTATCTATCGCTGCCGTTCCTGTTGGCCGGGATCTTCTTAATCGGCCGCTTCCTATTCTTTTATGTCACCGGGCAGACCTACATGGGCCGTCATGTACAGTCAGTCGTGATTGGCGGAACAGCCGTGACTATCGGTTTTCTCATCATTCTGTTTGGAATTCTGGCCGACATCAGCGCGTTGAATCGCCAGGTATTGGAAGAAATCCTTTACCGACAGCGCAAACGCGATCTGGAAACCCGGTGAGGTGAGAGTTTCAGCGGTGGGCAAAGGTGGCACCGCAGTCGACGGCATCCCCCAATGATCGCCAGTTCTCCAGAGTGAGCGACCAAAATACACCGATTGGAGTATTGATGTTTTGCTGCCTTCTCAGCTAAGGTGTAGCCAAGCAGTAGTTCCGACAGCACAGTGCTGCATGTTGGCTGGCGTTGGCGAAACTTCGGCTAAGAACAACAGAGTACGCAATAACAATCGCTACTAAGAAGGAAGTACGGAGGCAACAAAATGCAGAAACGCAAATTCATGAGCCGCCCGGCATTGACAATCATGATGGTGGTCACGTTGATCCTGACCGCATCGCTTGTCGCGTCCGGCGCAGCGACGACGAAGCAGTTGAGCACCAATTTCACGCTCGTCAACCTGTCGACCAGCTCCAACCTGGTCAATATCCAGTATTACACTGCAACCGGCAGCCAGTGGCGCCCGTCCGAGTCAGCGACGCTCGCCAGCCAGGGCTCACAGTTGATTCGCCGCCAGTATGAAGATACGCAGCTAACATCGGGCAGCGGCTCGGTAGTGGTCGGCGGTCAAGGCCCCATGGGCGCAGTCGTCCAGATTCAGGCACGTGGGCAGACCCCGACGAGTGGCGCCTACTCTGGTTCGGCCGCAGGTTCCAACTCGGCCAACGTTCCGCTGATCGCCAAGAATGGTTCGTCGGCCAGCGGCCCAGTCAACAGCCAGATCATCATTCAGAATACCGGCACGACCGCGACTTCGGTCCAGGTTGAGTTTGTCGATACGAATGGCACGACGGTCTACACGTCACCTTCGACGAACGTTGCCGCCGGCGCTTCGTACACGTATGACCTGACCAACGATGGCAGTGCGCCCAATGGCTTCTTCTCGGCCGTTGTCAAGGCTGCTACGGGTGGCCAGATCACCGTTGTCTCCAACCTGTTTACCGGCCCGAATGGCATGCAGACCTTCAGCGGATTCAGCGCTTCTGCCCAGAAGTGGCTCGCTCCTCTCTTCACCTCGCGTCTCGGCAATGGTCTGAGCACGCCGGTGACGGTGCAGAACCTGAGTGGTGGGAGCATCCCGGCTGGCGCGATCAAGTTGCAATGCAAGGCTGATCCGAGCAGTGGCGGCGCCGACTTCAACAAGAGCAACCCGGCTGCCGTGACCAACACAGCGTCGGCAATTTTCAATCCAGTGACCGACAACACGATTCCGGCAAATTGGTACGGTGCCTGCACGATTGACACGACCGGCTACAACACCGTTGCCTTCGTTCAGATGCGTTTCGTCGGCACCGACCGTGCAGCTTCCTACGAAGCGATCCGCGCCGACGGCACCAAGACCAAGGTCATCGTGCCGCTCTACATGAAGCGTCTGGCCAATGGCTTTGCCACTGCTGTGACGATCCAGAACCTGGGCACCAGCGCCGCCACCGTCAACATCGCCTACCAGGCTGGTGATGGCGCGCCGGCAAGCTGCTCGGTCAACGTTGGCCCGTTCACGGTCGCCGCAGGCGGCAGCTTGATTCAGAACCATCGCATCGCCAGCGGCGCCAACTCTGTGCCGTCCGTGCCGGACAACTGCTTTGGCAGCATGGTCGTGACGTCCTCCAATGCCCAGCCGCTTGAGGCCTTCGTCCAGATCGATGACCTGGATCAGAACACGGGCGACCCGTTCATGGCGCACAACGCTTTCACGGCGGACTAAGCGCGAAAGCAGTGCATGGTTCACTCCAACGTGACGACAGCAACACCGGAAGTTCGGTGACCACTGTCATCAAGAGTTGAACAATCAAAGGGATTACGGGACGGGCCATTTGGTCGCCACTGGCGCCGATTGGCCCGTCCACTTTTTGCGCAGCACCCTGGTTTGTTGTATACCAGCCGGGCAAGACTATCGATACAGATGGTGAAATCTGCTGATCTCACCGACGTTGTACGCTCAAAGTATGAAGGAAGTTGCGACCTATGTTTAGTCTTTCTCGTTCACGCATTGCCCTCGTCACGGTGGCGATCATTGCCCTGTTTGCAATGGCTGCCTGTGGCGGCGGCGGGGACCCAACGCCGACACCATCACCGGTGCCGCCAACCGTAGCGCCAACGCCGACTCCTGAGCCGCCAACCCCAGCGCCTGATCCGACTGCAACCGCGGTGCCTGGCCCAGTCGAACCGGCGCAAGCTCAGCCAGAGTCACCCCTTCAACCCGAATCGCCGCTGGGCCAGCCGGAATCGCCGCTGGCCGCACCAAGCGGGGCTTCGACGTTGGCAGCAATCCTGCAGCTTGGCACCGATACCAAGGCAGCCGCGCCGGAAGCTGGCGCTGCCTCGCTTGCCGGCGTGCTCTACGGGTATGGGGATCAGGTGATTCCCGGCACTGTCTATTATCTCACGCCGGCCGTGAAAGATGGCGACAATTTCCTGGCGCCTACTATCTACGTTGGCCCCAAGGAAGAGAACGGCGATATTTCAAGCAGCACTGAAATGTCAGGCCAATTTTCATTGACCAATGTCCCTCCCGGTGTCTATTATCTGGCCGTTTGGGCACCGTACGACTGGATCCTTGCCTTCCCGGATCAGTCTGCACAGTCTCCGCTGCAGATCAAGGTTGAGGCCGGCGATCAGCGCGATCTAGGTGCGCTGTTCGTGCCATGGCCCTAGAGACAGGTAGCTCGCCAGGCTTCCATCGATAGGCACGGAAAATCCGTTCATTTCATCACAAAAAAGGCGCCCGGTATGCACTACGTTCGCAGTGCATACCGGGCGCCTTGTCATGTCGATTTACCTTTCACCGCAGGGGTGAGTTAACTCTTCCCTCCCTGCTCCGGCGGCTTTCTGCCGCCGAACATGCCGCCCAGGAACAATTGCCGCAGCATCCCCGGGTTCTCCCCCTGGCTGGCGGAGGTTGCGCTCGGATCCCAATCTTGACGCAGCGCCTGCCCTTCCCAGTGCAGGCGCTCTTCTTCGACATCAACCAGCGCGACCTGTAGCGGATGTTGCTCCCCACTGGCGTCCGCCGTGAGCCAGGCACGCCACGCCGCCAGTTCCCGTGTAAACTGATCCAGTCGCTGCAGGACATTTTCCCGGTTGGCCGTCAATTCGGCGTAGAGGCTCTGCGCGCTGCGGTCGGGCTGGGTGGCGCGGGCGAAGGCAACGCCGGCCAGCCGCTGCGCTTCGGCCCAGCCGGGCGACGCTGCGGCCATGTGGAGCAGCGCCGCGCCCAGCAGGCGCGGCAGCGCCTCAACCTCGGCGGTGATGCCGTCGTGCTCGTGCGGGTCGACGAACAGCGGTTGCGCGCCTGTTGTCTCCACGAAATCAGCAGCCAGTTGCAGCGCATCCGGGTTGGTCGCCGGGCCGGCGGCGAGGCAGAAGACAGCCTTCTGAAATAGGTCGGCACGCGGCGCAAGCGTACCGGCGACGCCGTTCAAAATCGGATGGCCGACGACCGCATTGCCATGCGCCGGCAGCTTGTCGGCAAACATCTGCAAGACAGGGCCAAAGACGCTATTGAGCGCAAGGACCATCGTCGCCGGCTGAAGATCATCGCGCAGGAGATCCAGCGTAGCGCCGACCTCACCTAGCGGGATTGCCAGGACGATCATCGATGCGCCTTCACAGGCTTTGTAGAAGTTCCACTCGGTGCGATGCACGGCATTGCGCTTGCGTGCATCCTGGCCGGTGGTCGGTTCCTTGTCATGGCCGACGATTTCCAGCGGCGAGCCGCTCTGCATGAGCGCCAACCCCAGGCTGACTCCGGTCGTGCCAAGCCCGATAATCGTGATACGCGGATTTGCCATCGTTCAATCCCTTCTCCCAAGATGTGCCGAAGCCGGCTAATTGGCGCCGTCCGCCGCTTGCAGTCGCGCCAGCAGGGTGGATTGCTCGCCTGTGCCAGACAAGCGCTTATCCTGATGATGTTCGATAAGCCAGCAGGTGAGCGGCGTGCAACCTGCGGCCTGTGCCCACTGTGCGCCAATGGCGGCATGGTGAAGCTGTACGTACACGGCATAGCGCACGCTCGCCGATGGCTGCGGATCGGCCAGGCGCACCAGCACCGCCGGCGCGACCGCCTCCGCAACGACCATCGGCCCGCGCAGCCAGAGCCCCAGGTAGGCGCCGCTCTCCAGGGCCGCCACCTTGCCAACGTCATGCAGCAGCGCCGCGGCCGCCAGCTCGGGTCCAACCCCGCCCTGCGCCTGCAACGTGGCGAGGACGCGCAGGCTGTGATCCTGGGCATCGACCGGCATGCGCTCAAAAAGTGCGCGTGGCGCCGGCGGCAAGGTTGCGCGCACCAGCGCCCAGTCTTCTGCGCTGAGCGCGGCACCGACGCCCAGCCAGAACTGCTTGATGCGATAGTGAACCCGGCTCCAGCGGCGTGGCGGGCGCCCGTCGGCTACCGGCGGCAGCGATGCGGGTGCCATGATCATATCCCGACCAACGCGGCAAGCCCGCGGAAAATGACGTCAGAGATGCGCCAGATGATGTTGCCGCCTAGAAAAACGAAGGCAAGCAGGATCAGCATGCCGTAGCGCGACAGCAGCATGTAAAGCTGGCTGGTATCGCCCGGCAGCAGCGCAAAGAGGATGTGCGAGCCGTCCAATGGCGGGATCGGCAGCAGATTGAAGACAAACAGAACGACGTTGATGTTGGCGAACATGAGCAGAAAATTCGCGACAAACCCCGCCTGGCTTGCCCCACCGCCGGCCAGCACAACACGCAGCGCCACCAGGCTGACAAACGCCAGCAGCAGGTTGCTCAACGGCCCCACTCCCGCCACGATGATCGACCCGAGACGCCGGTCAATCTCGATATTGCGCGGGCTCCACTGCACGGGCTTGGCCCACCCAAAGCCGACCAGATAGATGAGCAGCGCGCCCAGCGGATCAATGTGGCGCAGCGGGTTGAGCGTGTAGCGCCCCTGGAAGCGCGGCGTCGGATCGCCAAGCTGGACGGCAGCAAACGCATGGGCGAACTCGTGGACGGGCAGTGCCACCAAGATAATGGCGGCCGCGGCCAGAATCCACGCCGGATCAGCAAGCCGGCCGAGCCCGCCGCTGCCCACGGACACCACCAGCGCGATGACGACCAATATCCCCATGGCGCCGATGAAAAGTTGCTGGCCCTGGCTGAGCGTGGCCCATCTCTGTCGCAACGAATCCAATCCACTCTCCTTGAACAAAACCGCCCGAACGACCGGGAATGCACCCGGCACAACGTGACGCATCGGGTCGCGATTATAGCACGCCCTCCACCAAGCCGCCGAACAGTTTGCCCTCGCTCTGGCAGGAATTCGCTCCGGCAAGTTGCACAATCACGCCCTGTGGCACTATGATGCACATGTGAACGCGCTTCGTGACAGGCGACGTCTGGTCATCTTGCTGGTCGTCAGTGTAGTCGGGTTGGCGCTCCTTGCGTTCTGGGCCTATCGGCTTGCGACGCCGGACGTTGCCTTGGGACCACAGCAAAGCGTGGTCACTGCAAACCCGAAGATGGGGATCCACACCCGTCTGACCGACGAAGTTGAGCAATGGAAGATCAAGCAGAGCCTGGCAATGGTGCGCGAGATGGGTGCTCCCTGGATCGTCGAGTATTTTCCCTGGGCCTACATCGAGGATCAACCAGGCCGCTACAACTGGACACATGCGGACCAGGTCGTGAACCATGCATCCCGCCAGGGCCTCACGATCATCGCTCGCCTCGGTTTCGTGCCGGAATGGGCGCGACCCAAGGAGAGCACGCCGCTCTATCTTGATGAGGAGCGCTTCGCCGACTTCGGGCGCTTTGCCGCCACGTTCGTCGAGCGTTATGCCGGCAAGATAGATTATGTTATTTTATGGAACGAGCCAAATCTGGCCATGGAATGGGGCTATGCGGCCCCGGATGCGGCGAAGTACACGGCACTGCTGCGCACGGCCTACCCGTTGGTCAAGGCGGCCAATCCCGACGTGCGGGTGCTGGCCGGCGCGCTGGCGCCGACCCTTGCGCCGCCGGGCAGCGAGTTCGGCGTCAACGACCTGGTTTTCCTGCAAGCGATGTACGACGCCGGCGCCGCGGACTATTTTGACATGCTGGCCATTCATGCCTACGGCTGGCACTTCGATCCCGACAGCCCGCCCGACCCGGAGGTGATCAACTTCCGGCGCAGCGAGTTGCTACGTGACATCATGGTCCGCAACGGCGATGGTCACAAGCAGGCCATCATTACCGAAGGCGGCTGGAACGACCACCCGCGCTGGACGCGTGCGGTGCGCCCGGCACAACGAATCGCCTATACCCTGCGCGCGTATGACATTGCGCAGAGCGAATGGGATTGGCTGGATGCCCTCTGTCTCTGGGTCTTCCGCTTTCCGTGGGATCAAAACTCTTACCAGGACTACTACACCTTTGTGCGCACGGACTTTGAACCGAAGCCAATTTACGAGGAAGTCCAACGCTATGCACAGGGTGAAGTGCCGTGAAGGAAAGGCGTCGATGGATCGCCGTCGTCGGGGTGGCTGCAATCGTGCTGGGTGTTGGGCTGGCGTTGCTCGCCCAGGACGAGACACGCCTGCCGGCATTCCTGCGCCGCGACACGACCTGGCAAGCGATGCAGGAGCGGGGCACGTGGCGGGTCGGGCTCGAACCCAGCTTTCCGCCCTTTGAGATGCTCGACAGTGAGGGTCGTCCGATTGGCTACGATGTGGAGCTGGCGCAAGCACTGGCAGCCACATGGGGGCTGGAGGCAGAGATTGTCGCCGTCGGCTTTGACAGCCTGCCCGACACGCTCAAGGCGGGCAAAATTGACAGCATCGTGAGTGCCTACCCATACGACGAACGCTTGACGCAGGACTTTGCCTTCTCGACGCCCTATTTTGATGCAGGACTGCGTCTGGCCGTGTTGCCGGAGTCCGATATTACTGAAGTTGCCGGCCTGGCCGGCCGCCGCGTTGGCGTGGAGTGGGGCAGCATGGGCGACATGGCTGGCCGGCAGATGCAGCGCGAGGGTGTCGATGTGACGCTCGTCCCGCTGGAGACACCCGACGAAGTGATCGACGCCTTGCTGGCGACACGCACGGTCGATGCCATTCTCATCGACAATGTGGCGCTTCGCCAGGCACAAGCCGCCGGCCGCCAACTTGCGGCCATTGGCGAGCCGCTGGAGAGCATCCCCTACGTCATCGTCATGCCACGCCGAGCGTCCGACCTTCATAACAATTTGGAGACGTCGTTGCTGGAGCTAAAGACGGGTGGTATCCTTGCCGAATTCGAGACGCAGTGGTTTTCTGGTCAGCCAACCAGCCGGAGCACGCCATGAACAGTTCAACCAATAGCGTCATCGGCATCGTCTCCGACACGCATTACTGGCAACGAAACGCGCCCGTCGTGACAAAGGAAGGTGCCATCCAGTTGCAGCAGTGGTCCGAGGAGTTGATGGCAACCTTGCTGGTCGAACTGGAGCGCGGTGGGGTCACGCAGGTGCTGCATTTGGGCGACATCACCTGCGGCGGCGGCACCTATGCCATGCCGGCTGCTGATTTCGCCGCCACGCTGTCAAGCCTGCATCGGCGCTTCGAGAACGCGCCCATGCCGATTGCCGCGCTGCCCGGCAACCACGACAGCCTGCCCGGCACCGGCAGCATGGACATCTTCTGCCAGATTTGGGGCACCGCGCCGGGCATCGGCCTGACCATCGACGTTCCGGAAGCGCGGCTCGTGCTGCTCAACAGCCAGGGCCATCCGGCCAGCGTGCTCGCGGCCGCGCCCGACGGCGACCCCGTCTTCGGCTGGGTCAACGATGCCGAACTGGCGCGCCTGGACACAGCCCTCGCCACGGCCGGCAGCCGGCCCGTGCTGCTCTTCAGCCACCAGTTGCTCCATCCCTGGTCCGGCGACGCAGCGTGGCAGGACTTCTACGGCATTATGAACGCCGGCGCTGTGCTGGAGATTGTCCGGCGCCATGGCAACACCTGTGCCGTCTTCCAAGGACATGCCCACCGCCTCGACATCCAAAACGTCGCACTGCGGCCGGATCGCACGACGCTTTTCGCCGTTGTGCCGCCGATTATCGAGTACCCCGTAGCATGGATGCGCCTCGAGTTGTCCGGCCAGACCGCCAATCTGTCCCTCCAGCCATTGCCCCTCCCCGCAATCGCCGAACGTTCGCGCGACAGCGGCAAAGGCCAGGCATGGCGCAAGGGGCGGCCCGAGTGGTGGGATTACACGTTTTCACTCTGCTGATCCGCTTGTTTGGTATCTTGGAAGCGGCTACGATCAGCACCATTGCATGAGAGGAGATCGCGCTTGTCTCCAGTAGAAGCACTATCGGCTGAGACGCTCCGGCGCTGTTGCGACCCGGACGACCTTCCCTTCGAGACGACCGCCGACCTGGACGGCCCTATCGCCTTCATCGGCCAGGAACGGCCCATGAGCGCGATTCGCTTCGGCGTCAAGATGCACCGTCAGGGCTACAACATCTTCGCCCTCGGCCCCGCCGGGCTGGGCAAGCACACGCTGGTGCGCCGCACCGTGGAAGAACGCGCCGCCCAGGAACCCTCGCCGCCTGACTGGTGTTACGTCAACAACTTCGACCAGCCCTATCGCCCCAGCGTCCTCAAGCTGCCTGCCGGCAAAGGTCGCGAATTCAAGCGCGACATGGAACACCTGGTTGAAGACATGCAGACGGCACTCTCTGCCGCCTTTGAAAGCGAGGAGTACCAGTCGCGCCGCCGTGCGCTCGACAGCGAGTTCCAGGATCAGCAGCAGGCCAGCCTCATGGACTTGCAGGAAGATGCGCGCCGGCGCAATCTCGCCCTGCTGCGCACGCCCAGCGGCCTGGCCTTTGCCCCCCTCAAGGAGGGCGAGGTTCTGCCGCCCGACGAATACGAGAAGCTGCCCGAGGAAGAACAGCAGCGCATCCAGGCCGACGTCGAGGTCATGCAGGAGGAGTTGCAGAAGGTTCTTTCCAAGGCGCCGCGCTGGGAGCGCGAAATGCGCAACCGTCTGCGCGAGTTGAACCGCGAAGTCGCCGCCGTCGTACTCAACGACCTCATCGAGGAGATGTCGACCAAGTACGGCGACACGCCGGGCGTGCTGGCCTACCTTGACGCTGTGCGCCGCGACGTCAACGACCATCTCGGCGATTTCCTGGCCGCAGGCGAGAAAAAGCACCAGGCGGCCGACGGCGACGGTTCGATTGCGTTTGTCGATTCGGTGTCGCCGCTGCGCCGCTACCAGGTCAACCTGCTGGTCGACTCGGCCGACGTCGAGGGCGCGCCCGTAATCTACGAGAGCAACCCGACCTACACCAACCTCACCGGCCGCGTCGAGCAGATGGCGCAAATGGGTGCACTCGTCACCGACTTCATGCTCATCAAGCCCGGCACGCTCCATCGCGCCAACGGTGGCTACCTGATCCTCGATGCGCTCAAGGTGCTGCTCAACCCCTACGCGTGGGAAGGGCTCAAGCGCTCGCTGGAGTTCGGCGAACTGCGCATCGAGTCGGCGTTGCAGATGCTCAGTCTGGCCAGCACTGTCTCGCTGGAGCCGGAGCCTGTACCGCTCGACGTCAAGGTCGTGCTGCTCGGCGACCGCATGCTCTACTACCTGCTGTCGCAGGCCGACCCGGACTTTAACGAACTCTTCAAGGTGACGGCCGACTTTGCCGACGAGGTGGAACGCACGCCTGACACACAGCAATCATACGCCGGGTTGATCGCCACTATCGTGCGCAACGAGTCGCTACGCCACCTGGATCGCCATGCTGTCGGCGCCGTGCTCGACCACGCCGCCCGCCTCGTCAGCGACAGCGAGCGGCTCACCGCCCAGCTCCAGGCCATCGTCGACCTGCTCCAGGAGGCCAACTACTGGGCCGACGAGGCAGGCTCCGACCTCATCAGGGCCGAGCACGTGCGCCAGGCCATCGACGCACAAGTCTTCCGCCTTGACCGGGTCGCCAGGCTCATGCAGGATGAAGTCTTGCGCAAAACCATCCTCATCGAGACGACAGGCGAAGCCGTCGGCCAGATCAACGGCCTCTCCGTCCTGCAACTGGGCAACTACGCCTTTGGCCAGGCTTCGCGCATCACGGCTTCGGTGCGCATGGGCCGCGGCGATGTGGTCAACATCGAGCGCGAAGTCAACATGAGCGGGCCGATTCACTCAAAGGGCGTGCTCATCCTGTCCAGCTTCCTCAACAGCCGCTATGCCGTAAACCAGCCGCTCTCGCTCTCCGCCAGCCTGGTCTTTGAGCAGTCCTACGGCGGCGTCGAGGGTGACAGCGCCTCATCGACCGAACTCTATGCGCTGCTGTCGGCCATTGGGCAGGTGCCCATCAAGCAGTCGCTGGCTGTCACCGGCTCCGTCGACCAGCACGGCCGCGTGCAGGCGATCGGCGGCGTCAACGAGAAGATCGAGGGCTTCTTCGACCTGTGCAAGGCGCGCGGGCTAACCGGCGAACAGGGCGTGCTCATCCCGGCAACCAACGTCAAGAACCTCATGCTGCGCAGCGACATTGTCGAGGCGGTCAAAGCCGGGCAGTTCCGCGTCTACCCCATTACGCATGTGGACGAGGGCATCGAGATTCTGACCGGCATGCCGGCGGGCACGCCGGACAAGCGCGGAAAATATGCCAAGGGCACCGTCAACCGGGCCGTGACCGACCGGCTGGCCGCGTTCACGCGTCGCCGGCGTGCGCTGGAGCCCAAGGAGCGCAGAAGCAGCGCGCACGAAGACGACGCCAAGCGCGTCAGCAAGCCGGAGTAACCGTTGTTGCCAGATTGCGTTTTCGTACCCGGAGTAGTGCTATGACCGAGGCAGAGCAAAGCCAGCCCCTCGCTGCCGAACATATTCTCGTCGCGCTCGACACGTCGCCCAACAGCACGGCCGCGCTGCTGGCTGCCGCCGAACTGGCCGCCGCCCTGCACATGGAACTGCGCGGCCTTTTCGTGGAAGATATCAACCTGCTGCACCTGTGTGGGCTGCCCTTTGGGCTGGAGATCGGCTCGTTCACGGCCAAGCCGCGCCGCCTGGAAACGGCACAACTGGAGCGGGACTTCCGCATCCAGGCCACCGTCCTGCGCAAGACGATGGCCGACATTGCCGGGCAGCAACGCGTCTCCTGGTCGTTCAAGGTCGTGCGCGGCGTCGTCACCCAGGAATTGCTCAACGCCGGCTCGTCTGCGCACATGGTCAGCCTCGGTCGCATCGGTCGCTCGCCAGGCAAGAAGATCGGCTCGACCGCGCAGGCGCTGGTACGCAACACGCGGCGTCCCGTCATTGTGCAGATGCGCAAGCCGCTGGCAGGCCCCTTCCTCGCTGCCTACACCGGCGACGAATCATCGGAGAACACGCTTCAATTCGCCATACAACTGGCCGTCTCACGCCATAGCCGGCTGGATGTCATGCTGCTCAACCAGAGCGATGAGAAAAAAGCGGAGATCACGCAGCGGCTGGCCGAGCACGCCATCGAATCGAAGGTCTACTCGGCACACTCCAGCAGTGCGATCATCGGCATTTTCAGCCAGTTCACCCTGGGGACGGTGCTGCTGCCCGCCTCGGCCGCGGAGTGGCTCGACGAGATGGATACCAATGTAATCGTGGTGCCCTGACCACTACGGCCGCCCGCTACTCGACCGTAATTTGCCCGACGCGCACCTGGCCGTCGCCGGCCACCAGCCCGGCCGCATCCGTCACCGGCAGGCGCAACGCCCCATCGCTGCCGCTCTCGTACAGCCCGACCCACACGTCATACACACCCGGCGGCAGCCCGTCCGGCAGCGCGATCTCGACGCGGCTGTGGATGCGATCGCCCACCCGCCACGCCCGCGTCGCAAAGCGGTCGCCCGCCGGCGCACGGTCGAAGCCGGCCACCTGCTCGCCGCCGGCATCGCGCACATGCACAAAGGCCGTATAGTCCGTCGCCGGCGTCCCCACCGCTTCCCACAACAGGTCGACGTCCAGCGTGCCCGCCGGCCCGCCATCCCATTCGGGCGGAACCGTCGCCGCGGCCAGCCGGATCACGCCGCCGAAGACGCTGCCCGCCGGCGCCAGGCCCAGCGCAGCCGCGTCCGGCATGGTGGCGGGCTCCACCACCACGCTGCCGATGATGGGCGTGACCTCGCTGCCATCGGCGGCAAAGGCAGGGCGCGGCAGCCTGGTCGTTTCCGCCGTAGCCGGGTCCACCAGGCCGGCATAGAGCCGCGCCGCCAGCGGCGACCACTCGTCGATGGCGCCGGTCACCCGCAGCAGATAGGGATCGGCATAGATGGCGCCCGGCTGCCAGAAGGTGGTCGGGTTGCGCCCCCAGCCTGGGTGCGTGGTCAGATTGGCAATTTCGACGCCGTTCTCATCAAGCAACTGCAAAAATAGCTGATAGTCGTGCGCCAGCCGCTCGGGTGCCTGCCAGTAGAGCGTTACCGGCACGCTATCGCCTCGCCGCACGCGTGCCGTACCGATCTCGGCAGCCAGCAGGCGGATCGGCTCGGCGGCGCCGTAGGTGATGGCGACCGGTTGCGCGCCGGCCGCCACGGCAGCAACCGGCGCCGGCGCCGCATAGCTGCGCGGCAGCAGCCAGCCCAGCGCATAGAGCGACATCGCCACGAGCACGCCCAGCAGTGCGCCCCACACGACGCCACGGCCGCGGGCCGGCAGCCAACGCAGCCAGAAGTCAATCCCGCCGGCGAGCAGCGTAACGAATGCGGCAATCGCCGGGAAGAGCAGGCGTCCCTGGCTGCCCGTCGCCTGCACCGTCCAGTAAAGCAGCAGCAGCGCCATCATCGCCAGCCACGTCCAGAGCATGAGCACGACGTAGATGCTGCGGTCGCCGTCACTGGTGCGCGTGCGCCAGCGTCGCAAGGTCAGCAGCAGCGCGCCGCCCAGCCCCACGACCGTGACGGCATCCATCAGCCGGTAAAACCAGGCCGGCAAGAGGATGTTGAACCAGCCAAACAGCCCCCACGATGAGAAGCGCAGCCCGTCGAACTCGGGCAGGAATGCAGCGAGCGTGAGCGCGTCCTGGCGGCGGCCGTTGATCGCCATGAGATGGCCGAGCCCGCTCCAGTCGCCGTAGAGGGCAATGTTGCGCCAGAACCACCAGCCGGCGATGGCCAGCGCAGGCAGGCCGGCAAAGAGTGTCGCTTCGGCCAGCAGCAGCCAGGCGCGCCGCCGCCAGGCCAGCCACAGCACGACCAGCCCGCTCAGCGGCACGAGGCCAAGCCCCTGCAACTTGCTCAGCGCGGCCGCGCCCAGCGCCACGCCCAGCACGCCCCACTCCCACCAGCGCACCGCCTCGCGATCCGGCTTGACCAGCAGCCGCGCCAGCCAGAAGAGGGTGAAGCTGCTGGCCGCAATCACGGCATTGTCGTTGCTGAGCGACGCGCTGAGGAAGAGAAACTGCGGGATGGCGGCAACCAGCGCCATGGCCAGCAGCGGCAGCGCCACGCGCCCCGGGAAGGCCAGCACGGCCAGCCGCCACGTACACCAGAGCGTCACGGCGCCGAGGAGGAGCGACAGCCAGCGCCCCATGTGCATGGCGAGGTTGGCCCCTTGCAGCGGCTGCCAGCGGCCCGAATAGAGCATGAAGTTCTTATTGCCCGGATAGAGCGGGTCGCCGATATTGGCACGCGGGTTGCGCACGGCCATGGCCGCAAAGTCGTCCTGGTCGATACCGGCCGTCAGCCAGCCGGCGGCGAGATAGTAGAGCGGCGCCTGGCTGCCCTCCTGCGCCCACGGCCCTTGGTTCTGCGGGTCTTGCACCGGCAGGCCGTTGCCCTGCGCGATGTGACGCGCAAAGCCGTAATGGAACGGTTCGTCCGGCGTCTCGAAGGGCGGCACGACCAGGCTGTAGGCAATGCCGAATGCCATGAAGAGCGCGACGACCAGCCATGCCCAACGCCGGCCCTGCGCAGTCGTCGCACGTTCAACCGCAGGGGCGTTCACGGCGCCTCCACAGGGAAGAGGGCCGTCACGCCGTCGGCGTCGATGGTGCCGCCCTCGATGCGCGTAACCGGCAGTTTCACCTGCGTCTCGGCATCGTAGACCTGCATCGTGTAGAAGCGACGCGCGCCCTCTCCCGGCGCTGCGGCAGGCGCCGGGAACTCGACAAACTCCATGATGGTCTTGCCGGGATCCCAGTAAAGCGTGGGAATGTCGCCCTCGTAGGGTTCGCGTTCGACCAGCGCCAGTGTCACGCGCTCGCCGGTCGTGCGCTCCTCCACCAGGCTCCAGATGTAGCGATAGCGGCGTTCCGGCTTGCTGATCACCTGCCAGTAGAGACGCAGTTGCGACGGCAGGTCGGCCGTCACGAGCGCCGCGCCATCGTACCCCGCCAGCCGGATGAGATCGCCAAACTCCGCCGTGACGGGATGCTGCACGCCAGCCGGCAGTTGCTCGAAGACCGGGATTTGCGGCAGGTAGAGTTGGGCGCGCAACGAAGAATGGCTGAAGAATTCAGCGTCTCGCACGCGCAGGAAATTGTCGCGCAGCCACGCTTCCATGGCGCCGTCCAGGTCAAAATAGGGATGCGTGCCGGACTTCACCACCCACACCCGGTCGTACTGCGCGCCCAGTTCTTGCAACCACGCGTAGGTCTCGTCAAAGGAACGGTTGAGCAGCGGCAACCCGTAGACACCCAGCGACGCGCCCTTTTCCATCGCCGCTTGCACCGGCTGCATGGGCAGATAGTACTCGAAGATCCGCCACGACGAGGGCGGATAGTAGAGTACGACGTCGCCCGGCATGATGCGCCCCTGCATGTACTCGCCCAGCCGTGTGTAGTCATCCTTGGCGTAGAGTTCCTGCGTGTGATAGTTCAGCGTGCTATAGCCGATTGCCGCCACGAAGAGCAACGCCAGCAGCGACCCCGACCAGGCACGCCAGCGGTAGAGCAGCGCAAGGCCCGCTCCCGTCAGCAGCAAGAACGGCCCGACCAGCAGGCTCAAGTGGCGGGCATTCATGTAAAGCGGTTGGATACGGTCGAGCAGCAGCACGATGGCAATCGGCACCAGGATCGCGGCGGGCAGAATCCAGCCGCCGTTGGCCCACGCCGCCCTCGAACGCAGCGACCAGAGCGCGCCCGCCAGCGCGGTCAGAGCAAAGAGCAGGTCGAGCGGCCAGACCACCGCAAGGTCGACGCTAAGGCCAAGACTGAAGGCATTGACAAGATCGGGGACGAGGATGCCCAACGAGATCGAAGCGAAGTTCTGGCCGCCACCCTGGCTGAAGATCGTCCACGCCGCATAGGCGCCAACCGCTGCACCAAAGAGCAGCAAGCCCGCCGTCAGCAGCAGCCCGACCAACATGCGCCGCCGCACGAAGAAGAGCGCCAGTATCAAACCGTGCAGGGCAATCAGGAAGACCGCATAATAGTGCGTGAGCGCAAAGGCAACTTCGGTGACGAGAAAGCCGGCCAGCCAGCGCCGCTCCAGCCGTTCACCCTCGGTAGTGCGCACGAGCAGGTAGGTGCTCAGCAGCGCCAGCGCCGCCCACAGCGCATAGGGTCGCGCCTCCTGCCCGTACCAGAGCAGGAACGGGCTGACAGCCGCCAGCAGCGTTGCCCACCACGCGGTCGAAGCTGCCGCCAGGTTGCGCCGCGCCAGCCAGCGCCCCCAGGCCCACGTCGTCGCCGCCAGCAGGGCCGCCGCCAGGGCCGACACGTAGCGCAGCACAAAGACGCTGTCGCCCGCCAGCCGGATGAGTCCACCCTGGAGCAAAAAGGAAAAGAAGGGATGCTGATCGATGGTGGGTACGGCGGTCAGGCCGTCCTGAATGACGAGCACGCCGCGCAGCAGGTCGGGCAGCTTCTCCTCGGCACGTTGCAGGCTCAGACTCTCATCCCACCACAGATCCTTGGCGTCGAGCAGGATGACTGTATGTGCAAAGGCGAGCAGCAGCAGGGCCAGCAAGGCCAGCCGCGGCCACGGGGCTGACGGCTGCAGTACCGCCTTTGCCGGCTGGCCTGGTG
>WBZU01001463.1_pt1 | contig 17701 bp, 16 predicted proteins | sample 5204311 | NCBI WGS metagenome assembly WBZU01 (sample SAMN12344359, study PRJNA552823) | activated sludge metagenome | biome: Activated sludge suspended growth; feature: Nitrification reactor; material: Wastewater; isolation source: activated sludge from nitrification reactor of wastewater... | reverse complement strand
CAGCATGGCTATGGCGTGAAATCTCAGGGGATGGCCGGGGTGGGCATCGCGATGCCCCAGGATTCCTTGGCGGCGGCCACCAATCCGGCTGGCATGGTCATGGTCGGTGATCGCATGGATATCGGCCTGATCTGGTTCCGGCCAAATCGCAGCGCGAAACTCGAGACCGGCTACCCGCCGATCAATGGCAGCTATAGCGGCAACGACACCGAGAACTTCTTCATCCCCGAGTTCGGCTACAACAGGATGATCAGCCCGACGATGTCGGTGGGTGTTTCGGTTTACGGCAATGGCGGCATGAATACCGACTACAAGAAAGGGATTCCGCTGTTTGGCACTTCCAGGGCCGGCGTGGATCTTTCGCAGTTGTTCATTGCGCCGACTTTCGCGATACAAGTGGCTCCCGGTCAAGCATTGGGGATCTCGTTGAACCTGGCTTACCAGCGTTTCGAGGCCAAGGGCTTGCAGAACTTCGCCGGGCCGTGCCCGAGCTGTTTCTCGTCGTCGCCGGGCAACGTGACCAACCGCGGCAATGACAGTTCCACGGGCTGGGGCGTCAAGGTGGGCTACACGGGGAAAATTACCGATGCCGTGACCATCGGCGCCACCTACCAGTCGAAAACGCACATGGGCGAGTTCGACAAGTACAAGGGGTTATTCGCCGGCAAGGGTGATTTCGATATTCCCGAAACCTACGGCATCGGCGTGGCGTTCAAGGCCATGCCGGCGTTGACGGTCGCCTTCGATGTGCAAAGGATCAACTACAGCGACGTCGACTCGGTCGGCAACAAGGTCGACTGCCTGTTTGCCGGCATGTGCCAGGTGGGCAGTTCCAACGGTGCCGGCTTTGGTTGGCGCGACATGACAGCTTACAAGCTAGGGGTGAGCTACGATTATTCGAAGACGCTGACGCTGCGTGGCGGCCTCAGCACCGCCCGTCAACCGATTCGATCGAGCCAGACGCTGTTCAACATCCTTGCACCCGCTACCGTGGAAACGCATCTGACGTTTGGCGCGACATGGGCGCTGTCGAACAAGTCCGAGCTTAGCCTGAGCTATATGCATGCCTTCGAGAAGACGGTTCATGGCGCCAATTCCATTCCCGCGGGAGGAGGCTTTCCCGGCGGCAACGTGAATCTGCGCATGTACGAGGATTCGCTCGGCATCGCCTACGGCCTCAGGTTCTGATCCGATCCGAAAGGTATATCGACTTCAAGCCGGCTGCTCCAGCCGGCTTTTTCATTCCTGGTGCGCCGACCGACCCAGGCGAGGAGGAACCGAAATGATGAAATGGATTTTCGGCTTGGCATGCGCCCTGATGTCGTGGTGCGCCCTGGCATTGCAGCCTTATGTGTACGGCACCAAAGTGACGGGCGGTGACCTGGCCGCCGCGGTTGCCGCGGTCGAGCAAAAGCTCGACGGCGCCGGCTTCACCGTGATCGGGCGCCACATGCCCAAAGGCTTGCCGAAGCAGGCGACCGTGGTGGTTACCGAGCCCGGGTTGACGGAAGCGGCCAAAGCCATCGGCGGAACCGCCGTCGCGGCGATTCCGATCCGGATCGGCGTCAAGGCCGACGGTACGGTGTCCTATGTCAATCTCGAGTACTGGCAGCGCGCTTACCTGCGCAAGGACTATGGCAAGGCGGAAGCGGCGGTCAGGGCGGCGGCCGGCAAGCTGGAGCAGGCGCTCGGAACGGGCGCGGCGTTCGGCGGCGACGTTCCGGCCGACGATCTGGCCAAGTACCGCTACATGGTCATGATGGAGCGCTTCGACAGCGACAAGACCACGCTGACCGAACATAAGAGCTTCGATGAGGCGGTGAAGATCGTGCGCGACAATCTGGCCAGGGGCGTCAAGGGAACCGGCAAGGTTTACGAGTTCGTTGCCGCCGACAAGAAACTGGCCGTCTTCGGCGTGTCCTTGAACGATCCCGAGCTTGGCGAAGGCTGGTGGGCCAACAAGATCGGGCCCGACCATGTCGCGGCATTGCCGTGGGAAATATTCGTCGTCAACGGCAAGGTCATGGCCTTGTTCGGCCGCTATCGGACGGCATTGGCATGGCCGTCATTGGGCATGGGGCAGTTCATGACCATCGCCAACCATCCGGATACCACCAAGGAAATGCTGGACGCCGTCGCCGGCGTCCAGTAGCGGTCTGCGCGCGCCGCTAACCGAGGCGCGCCAGTTGGGCGGCGAGTTTTGCGTGCAGGTCGACGAAGCTCGCCAGCCGTTCCTTCTCTTGGCCGACCACGGCCGCCGGGGCACGCTCGACGAAACTGGGCGTGGCCAGCTTTTTTTCCGCCTTGGCGATTTCGCCTTCGATGCGCGCGAGTTCCTTACCCACCCGCTCTTTCTCGGCGGCGACGTCGATCTCGATCTTCAGCATCAAACGGAAACTGCCGACGATTTGCACCGGCGCTTCCGATGCCGGCAGGTTTTCACCGGCGGCAGTGACTTCCGATAACTTCGCCAGCGCTGCGAGGTAGGGTGCGTAAGCCTCGACGGCGGCCTGGTCGCCGGCGGCGACCAGCGGCACTTTCTGCGCGGGCGAAATGTTCATCTCGCCGCGCAGGCTGCGGCAGGCGTTGATCATGGCCTTGAGCGTCGCCATCCATTGTTCGGCCTTCTCGTCGCAGCGCGAAAGATCGGCGATCGGATAGGGCTGCAGCATCACCGTGCTCGGCGTGTCGCCACGGCTGACTTTCCCCGCGATGGGCGCCACGGTCTGCCAGAGCGCTTCCGTGATGAAGGGGATGAGCGGATGGGCCAGACGCAGGATCGTCTCCAGCACGCGCACCAGGGTGCGGCGCGTGGCGCGCTGTTCGGCTTCCGTGCCCTTCTGCATCTGCACCTTGGCCAGTTCCACGTACCAGTCGCAATACTGGTCCCAGACGAACTCGTAAATGGCCTTGGCCAGCAGGTCGAAGCGATAGTCGGCAAAATGCTTGGCTACTTCGGCTTCCAGTTTCTGCAGCTGACTGACGATCCAGCGGTCTGCCGGCGAGAACGAGAGGTAGTCGGCGTTGCAGGCGGCGGAACCGCGCTCGGCCAGCCCGCAGTCCTTGCCTTCGCAGTTCATCAGCACGAAGCGGGTGGCGTTCCACAGCTTGTTGCAGAAATTGCGGTAGCCCTCGCAGCGCTGCATGTCGAACTTGATGTCGCGACCGGGCGAGGCGAGCGAGGCGAAAGTGAAGCGCAGCGCGTCGGTACCGAAGCCGGGAATGCCGTTCGGGTATTCCTTGCGCGTCCGCTTCTCGATCTGCTCGGCCTGTTTCGGGTTCATCAGGCCGGTGGTGCGCTTTTTCACCAGATCGTCGAGCGTGATGCCGTCGATCAGGTCGATCGGGTCGAGCACGTTGCCCTTGGACTTGCTCATTTTCTGGCCTTCGGCATCGCGGATCAGTCCGTGCACGTACACGTCGCGGAACGGAATTTTCCCCGTGATGTGCTTGGTCATCATGACCATGCGCGCCACCCAGAAGAAGATGATGTCGAAGCCGGTGACCAGGACGGAAGAGGGCAGGTACAGATCGAGCGCGGCATTCGATTTCGCCGGCCACTCGGGCGTCCAGTCCAGCGTCGAGAACGGCCACAGCGCCGAGGAGTACCAGGTGTCGAGCACGTCCGGGTCGCGCTCGAGGCCGCCGGTGTAGCCGTCGGCCTTGGCCTGGGCATAGGCTTCCGCCTCGTCGTGGGCGACGTAGCAGCGGCCGTCATCCGAATACCAGGCGGGAATCTGGTGGCCCCACCACAGCTGCCGGGAAATGCACCAGTCCTGGATGTTGTTGAGCCACTGGTTGTAGGTATTGACCCAGTTCTCGGGCACGAAGCGGATTTCGCCGGAGGCCACGCATTCGAGCGCCTGGCCGGCGATGCTCTTGCCGTTGGCGCCCGGTTTGCTCATGGCGACGAACCACTGGTCGGTCAGCATGGGCTCGATGACCGCGTTGCTGCGGTCGCCGCGCGGCACCATCAGTTTGTGCGGCTTGACCGAGACCAGCAGGCCCGCCGCCTCGAGGTCGGCGACGATGGCCTTGCGTGCCTCGTAGCGGTCCATGCCGCGATAGGGTTCGGCGCCATGTTCGTTGATGCGCGCGTCGAGCGTGAAGATGCTGATCGGCGTCAGCTGGTGGCGGTGGCCGATCTGCCAGTCGTTGAAGTCGTGCGCCGGCGTGATCTTGACGCAGCCGGTGCCGAATGCCTTATCGACGTAGGCGTCGGCGATGACCGGAATCGTGCGGCCGGTGAGCGGCAGCAGGACTTGCTTGCCGATCAGGTGCTGGTAACGTTCATCGTCCGGATTGACGGCGACGGCGACGTCGCCGAGCATGGTTTCCGGCCGCGTGGTGGCGACGGTGAGGGCGCCTTTGCCATCGGCGAACGGATACTTGATCTCCCACATGAAGCCGTCTTCCTCCTCGCTGACGACTTCGAGGTCGGAGACGGCGGTGAGCAGTTTCGGATCCCAGTTGACCAGCCGCTTGCCGCGGTAGATCAGGCCTTCCTTGTAGAGCCGGACGAAGGTCTCGGTGACGATCTTCGACAGGCCGGCATCCATGGTGAAGCGCTCGCGGCGCCAGTCGGGCGAGGTGCCGAGCCGGCGCATCTGGCGCGTGATGGTGCCGCCGGAATACTCCTTCCACTCCCAGACCTTTTCCAGGAATTTCTCGCGGCCGAGATCGTGGCGCGAGATGCCCTGCGCGTCGAGCTGGCGCTCGACGACGATTTGCGTGGCGATGCCGGCGTGGTCGGTGCCCGGCTGCCAAAGCGTGTTGGCGCCACGCATGCGGTGATAGCGCGTCAGCGCGTCCATCAGCGTCTGGTTGAAGCCGTGGCCCATGTGCAGCGTGCCGGTGACATTGGGCGGCGGCAGCAGGATGCAGAAATTATCGTTGTTGGTCGTATCGAGACCGGCGGCGAAGTGGCCGCCGTTTTCCCAGATCGGATACCAGCGCTGCTCGATGTCGGCAGGCTCGAAGCTTTTGGCGAGTTCCATGGAAACCCTGAGTTTCTGCGGCAAAAAGGGACGAAATTATATCGAAGTGCCGGGGTCGGCCGGCGCCGTGGAACTAGGTCTTGGGACCGGCGTGCCGCGACGACTGACTTTGGTCTTCGATGATCATCTGCAGCCTGGGCAACAGGATGGCCCGCGCTTCCGCGGTGACCTGGTCGACCAGCTGGTCGGTGACCCCGTCCAGCACGCGCAAGACGATCTGCGGCAGCTCGTCGTCGAGCCAGGCCGCCAGCTCCTCGGCCAGCGCCTGCCGCTGGCCGGGCAAGCGATCGAACAACATTTCCCGCGCCAGGGCCTCGACGCGATCAGGAGGCAGCATGGGCGCCGGCGGCGCTTGCGGGGGCGCCGGCTCGGGTGTCGGCGCCAAAGCGGTCCCGATGATGTCGGTGAGCACCGGCAAACCGTCGTCTTGAGCGCCGCCTTTGTCCGTGGGCGCGGCCGCAATGCCATGGCGGCGCATGAAGCTGTCCGCCTGCTCGATGACCCGGTCGCTTTCGTCCACGTCAAAGCCCTCCGGAAATATCGCGGGCTTCCAGGGCGTAGCCTCGTTCCCGGTAAAACTTGAAGCGTTCGCGCGCAGGCAGGCGGTCGGCATCCGAGGTGCTGACGATTTCAACCAGTTCCTCGAAGCGGGAAAACCCGGGCGGCAATTCGTCGGCCAGATTGAGCAGGCATGCATCGTGAGGCAGACGATCCAGATTGTCGGTCAGCACGATGGGCGTTTCGCCGGCCAGTGCGGAGTCCGACCGGCAATGCGGCACGAACCCCGTGGCCGGCTGGGACCAGAGCAGGCGGTCGAGGTCTTCCGCCGCCTTGCGGACGGGAACATAGACCAACACCTGCCTTCGCGCCGCCCACGCCTGCCTCAGCCAGTTGGCCGCGGCGGCCAGACGGTCGGGGGCGCCGTGAATAAACTCGATGCGCGTCACTGCTTCGCCGCCGCGGCGGCACGCGCGAGCAGGAAATGCGTGAGCAGCGGCACCGGCCGGCCGGTCGAACCTTTCTCCTTGCCGGAGCGATATGCGGTTCCGGCAATGTCGAGATGCGCCCAGTCGTATTTCTTCGTGAAGCGAGAAAGGAAGCTGGCTGCGGTTATGGTGCCGGCGGCGCGGCCCCCGATGTTCGCCATATCGGCAAAGTTGCTTTGCAGCTGTTCTTGGTAGTCTTCCCAAAGCGGCATCTGCCAGGCCCGGTCATGAGCTTCCTGGCCGGCTTCGAGCAGTTCGCGCGCCAAGGTGTCGTTGTTGGCCAGCAGGCCGGTGGCGACGTGTCCGAGGGCGATGACGCACGCGCCGGTCAGGGTCGCAACATCGACCACGCATTCAGGATCGAAGCGTTCGACGTAGGTGAGCGCGTCGCACAGGATCAGGCGGCCTTCCGCATCGGTGTTGAGGATTTCCACGGTCTGCCCCGACATCGAGGTAATCACGTCTCCCGGCTTGGTCGCGCCGCCGCCAGGCATGTTCTCCGTGCTCGGGATGGCGGCGATGACATTGAGCGGCAGCTTCATCTGTGCGATGGCCTTCATCGTTCCCAGAACGCTTGCGGCACCCGACATGTCGAACTTCATTTCGTCCATTTCCGGCCCTGGCTTCAAGGAAATGCCGCCGGTGTCGAAAGTAATGCCCTTGCCGACCAGCACGATCGGTTTGTGGCCGGCCTTGCCGCCGGAGTAGGTGAGCACGATGAACTTGGGGGGCTCGTGCGAACCGCGCGCCACGGAGAGCAGCGTGTGCATGCCGAGCTTCTCCATGTCCTGGCGTTCGAGCACCTCCACGGCCATGCCGTGCTCGCCGGCCATATCGCGCGCCTGATCGGCAAGATAGGATGGCGTGCAGACGTTGCCCGGCAGGTTGGCCAGATCCTTCATGAGCGTGGTGCCGGCGGCAATCGCTTGCCCTTGGGCCAATGCGTCCTCGGCCATCGTCAGTTCGTTGCGGCGCTCGACGCAGAACGTCAGCTTGCGCAGCGGACGGCGGACATCGTCCTTCTTCGACTTGAGCTTGTCGAAGCGATAGAGCGCTTCCAGCGCTACCATGGTGGCCTGCCGCACCCGCCAGGCGACGTCGCGCTTCTTGACCAGGAGTTCGGTGAGATAGAGCGTGCCGTCGAACCCGCCGGTTTCGTTGAGCGTCTTGACGGCAGTGGCGACGGCGGTGCGAAACTCCTTTTCGCGAAATTCCTTTTCCTTGCCGAGCCCAACGAGCAGAACGCGGTCAGCCAAGGTGCCGGGCACGTTGTGCAACAGCAAGGTCGAGCCAAGCTTGCCTTCCATGTCGCCGCGGCGTACCAGGTCGCCAAGGTAGCCGCGCCCGGCGTTATCGATGACTTCCGCCGGCACGGATAGCTTGCGGGGTTCGAATACGCCGACGACCACGCATGCGCTGCGCTGTTTTTCGGGGCTGCCGCTTCTTATGCTAAATTCCACGTGTCGCTCCTGTTAGCGTGGGAGGGAAGTTTTGATGTTTTCGTCGAATTTCAAAGCTTTGCGATTATCGCCAATACTTTTGGCAAAAGTCAAAGCCCCCGGACCAACACCCGGATAGCGTTTAGATGCTCTTTCACCGCGCTGCCAAGCGCGAATTCTCACAAACGGCCGCGACGGTATTTGTTGCGCTGTTCGCCATTCTCCTGACGACGCAGCTGATCAGGCTGCTTGGCCAGGCGGCCGGAGGCAAGATCGCGTCGGAGGGCGTGATTGCGCTGCTCGGCTTTGGCGCCATCAATTATCTGCCGACCTTATTGTCGCTCACCCTGTTCATTTCGGTGTTGATGACGATGTCGCGCGCCTACCGGGATTCCGAGATGGCGATCTGGTTCTCGGCCGGCATGCCCCTGACGGCATGGGTCAGGCCCGTGTTGAGTTTCGCGCTGCCTCTGGTGATCCTGGTCGGGGTCTTGTCGATCTTCCTTTCGCCGTGGGCGCTTACCAAGAGCGCCGAGTATCGCCAGCGCATGGATGATCGCGACGACGTGTCGCGGATTACGCCGGGCGCCTTCCAGGAATCCACCCAGGCCGAGCGGGTGTTTTTCGTCGAGGCGGTCGCTGGCGACGAGGGCCAGGTCAAGAACGTGTTCGTCAGCTCCGTGCACCAAGGGCGTCTCGGCGTCGTGGTGGCTGCCGAGGGGCATACCGAAGTTTCTCCTACCGGAGACCGCTTTCTCGTGCTGGATCGCGGCAGGCGCTATGAAGGCCAGCCCGGTTTCCAGGATTACCGCCTCATGGAATTCGAACGCTATGGAGTGCGTATCGAAACCAAGGAAGGCCGAGGGATCGAGCAATCGCGAAAGAACATGCCGGTTTGGGAGCTCCTGCTTCAGCCGACGCCAGGGAATCTCGGCGAAGTGCTCTGGCGCGTCGGCATGCCGATCCTGGCCTTCAATCTGGCCTTGCTGGCGATCCCTCTGTCGTTCGTCAATCCTCGAGCCGGGCGCACCAACAATCTCCTTTTCGCGCTGTTGACCTTCATGATCTACAGCAACATGATCGGCATCAGCAAAGCTTGGGTCGCGCAGGGGAAGTTGCCCTTCGAAATCGGGGTGTGGGCAGTGCACGCCCTTATGTTCATGGGCATACTGGCATTGTTCTCCAAGCGTTTGCTGGTGTTTTCCTGGGGACGTTTGTGGCGCTGACGGGGGGCGTCCGGGTATTCGAGCGCTATCTCGCGCGCGAGATCTACGCTTCGACCCTGCTGGTCCTGGCCGCCTTTCTCGCATTGTTTGCCTTTTTCGATTTCGTCAATGAACTGGGCGATCTCGGCAAAGGCAACTACCAGCTTCACCATGCCCTCGGCTATGTGCTCCTGACGCTGCCCGGTTATGCCTATGAATTGCTGCCGATCGCCGTATTGATTGGTACTTTGTATGCGCTGACGCTGCTGGCTCGGCACTCGGAGATTACGGTTTTGCGTGCCTCCGGACTATCCACCGTGACGCTGGTGGGCGCCTTGCTGAGAATCGGCTTCCTGTTCGTGATATTGACCTTCGTCGTTGGCGAATTCATCGCGCCGCCGGCGGAACGGGCTGCCCAGCAATTGCGCCTGCAAGCGATGAGTTCGGTCGTCGGTCAGCAGTTCCGCTCGGGGTTGTGGGTCAAGGACGAACATGCCTTTGTCAACGTCCGTGAAGTCTTGCCGGACGCCTCCTTGCGCGGCGTCAGGATTTACCAATTCGACCAAAACTATCAGTTGCTTTCGATCCGCGAGGCGGAAGCCGCGCGCTTTCGGCCGCCGAACAGTTGGCAGCTTACCGACGTCGCCCAAACGCTATTCGAAGGAGAGCGCGTGCGCGTCGATCGTCAAGCCGAAATCCTCTGGCAGTCGGCGTTGTCTCCCGATATTCTCACCGTATTGTTGGTCGATCCGGGGCGAATGTCCCTGATCAATCTATATCTCTACACCCGCCACCTGGTCGAAAATCACCAGCGGACGCAGCGTTACGAAATCGCCATGTGGAAGAAGGTGGTTTATCCGGTGGCCGCGCTGGTCATGATGATTCTTGCCTTGCCTTTCGGCTATCTGCACGACCGGCTGGGCAATGTCAGCTTCAAGGTGTTTTCAGGAGTAATGCTGGGCGTGGCATTCCACATGCTGAACGGATTGTTTTCGAGCTTGGGCGTCATCAATAGCTGGCCGCCCCTCTATGCCGCCGTTACCCCCAGCATACTTTTTCTATTGGCCGCAACGACGATGATCTGGTGGGTGGAGCGACGCTGACGAGCGCTTGAAGACGATGCGGGTGCCCGCCAGCCGATCATGCAGGAATTGGCGGTCGCGGTCGAAAAGCGCCCAGATCAATCCGGCGCCATAAAGCAGCAGGCTCGGCCAGGCCAGCAGATAGCGCAAGGCTAATTGCCGCCAAGTCGGCTTGAGGCCGTGCGCCGACTGTAACTGAAGCTTCCAGGTTTGCATGGCCAGGGTTTGTCCGCCGTGGTGCCAGTACCAGAGAAAGTAGCCGCCCAGCAGCAGGAAGATGTGAAGAACGAGCATCGCGCCGGGGAGCGTGATGCCGGCGGCCAGCCCGAGGATCAGGTTAGGCAATAAGAACAGCGCGGCGAGCACGCCGAGCAATAGCAGACATTCGTAAAGCAGGCTGGCGAGGCGCCGGCGAATGCCTGGCAGTTCTTCGGCCACGGATGCGCTTCGGGCCTTGTTTATTGCCCGGACTTGGCGGGTCCGGATGTCCGGTTCGGCGGCGACTTTGCGGCACTATCTCGCAGACGCTGTTTTTCCTCGTCGGGAAGCGTCTCGTATTCCGACCACAACTGCCGTACGGCGTCGCGCTGCTCGGACGTGGCGTTCTGAAGATTCCGGTACTTTTCGCGCGCTGCCTTCCGCTCTTCCGGAGTCAGTCGAACCCACTCTCGCATGCGCTGCTGAACCCGTTGCTGCTCCAGCGGCGTCATGCGGGGATAGCGATCGGCAATTTCCAGCCATTTCTTCTTGCGCCACGATTCCAGTTGGCCCCATTCGGCTGACAGTGGCGCAAGAATCCTTTGCTTGTCGGCCGGCAGATCGCTCCACTTCGACGGCGTGACTAAGGTTGTCGCTGCCGCCGCCGCGGGCGTCAACGCCGCCAGCATTATTCCGGCAAGGAGTCGTCGTCGTGCTGCGAGAGGCGGTCGAGCCATGCCATGAAGCCCTGATCAAGATAGGCGTTGGGTGAAACTTCGTCGCTAAGGAGAGCCATGTCGATTTCAGCCAAGGCTTCCGCTTCGCGGTTCTCTTGCCAGACATGCATGCCGAACGCCCCGGTCAGCAAGGCGAGCAATGCCAGTATGCCCCGATAATGCTGGTGCATCGACCGGAAAACACCCTGGCCGACTCCGGCCAGGCTATAGGTGGCAAGCGACAATTCGGCATGACGAGCCACGGCGCGTCGCCGGGCCTCATACAGCTTTCCGGTCAGCCGGGCATCAATGTTCTCGGAACCGTGGTCGAGCAGCCGGCACACGCTGGCGGCAAACCGGGTTTCATCGAGTTCATGTCTCATGGCAATTCTATGCCTCGTGCTTTCAATGCCGCAGCCAAGGTGTGGGTGGCACGCGAGCAATGGGTCTTGACGCTACCCTCGGAACAACCCATGGCAGCTGCAGTCTCGGCGATATCCATCTCTTGCCAATAACGCAGCAGAAACGCCTCGCGTTGACGCAATGGCAGTTTGTTCAACTCTTTTTCAATGATAGCAATGAGTTGGCTTTGCTCGAGCGAGGCGTGCGGGCTGCCGAATCCGGATTCGGCCGGGGTGGGCAGGCTTTCCAGCGGGTCCGAGTCGTCATCGTCCGACGAGAAGGCGGACAGGAGCGTCGTCCACGTCGAACGGACCTTCCGTCGTCGATAGTGATCCCGGATGGTGTTTTGCAGGATGCGTTGAAACAGCAAGGGCAGTTCCGCCGCGGGTTTTGCACCATATTTTTCCGACAACTTGAACATGGCATCCTGCACAATATCCAGCGCGTCGTCTTCGTCCCGAACGGCGAATAGCGCCTGCTTGAAGGCGCGACGCTCGACGCCGGCGAGAAAATCCGAAAGTTCAAGGGCGGAAGCCAGGGCGAAATCCTTTGGGATCAAGCAATAATGGCAACTGTTTGCAGTCGGCTGGCCGCGCGCTACCTTGACCAACTGTCTGTGAGACAGTAAGGTAACGCGCTTTGGGTCGAATCCCCACGAATTCGGGAAGAAATGATGCAGTTGACTGGCGCTGAGATTGTAATCAGGTGTTTACAGGAAGAAAAGGTTGAGCACGTTTTCGGTTATCCGGGCGGCTCGGTTCTTTTCATTTATGACGAGTTGTTCAAACAGGATCAGATCAAGCATGTTCTGGTCCGACACGAACAGGGTGCCGTGCATGCCGCGGACGCTTATTCCCGCTCATCGAACAAGATCGGCGTCTGCATGGTCACGTCCGGTCCGGGCGTCACCAATGCGGTGACCGGTATCGCCACGGCCTACATGGATTCCATTCCCATGGTGGTGATCACCGGCCAGGTGCCGACCGCCTACATCGGCCAGGATGCCTTTCAGGAAGCCGACACGGTCGGCATCACCCGGCCTTGCGTTAAGCATAATTTTCTGGTCAAGAGCATTGACGAACTGGCGCTGACCATCAAGAAGGCCTTCTATCTGGCCAACAGCGGCCGGCCGGGGCCGGTGCTGGTGGATATCCCCAAGGACATCACGACGCAGAAGAGCGAGTTCCAGTATCCCAAGCAGGTGTCCATGCGGTCCTATAGTCCGGTCGTCAAGGGCCATACCGGACAGATCAAGAAGGCGCTGCAGATATTGCTCGAAGCCAAGCGACCGATTATTTACACGGGCGGCGGGGTCATTCTTTCGGATTCCGCCGAGAAACTGACCAAATTGACCCATGCGCTGGGTTTCCCCATCACCCAAACCCTCATGGGCCTTGGCGGCTTCCCTGCGACCGACAAGCAGTTCCTGGGCATGCTGGGCATGCATGGAACGTACGAAGCCAACATGGCGATGCAGCATGCCGATGTCGTTCTGGCGATCGGCGCGCGCTTCGACGATCGGGTGATCGGCAATCCAGCCCACTTTGGACAGGTTTCCCGCAAGATCATCCACGTCGATATCGATCCATCGAGCATCTCGAAGCGCGTCAAGGTGGATGTGCCCATCGTCGGCAATGTTCCGGATGTGGTGGACGAATTGCTCAAGCAGTTCGCGGCCGTTGAAGCCAAGACGGACAGCAAGGCGCTGGCGGCGTGGTGGAAGGACATCGAGAGCTGGCGCGGGCGCCACTGCCTGAAGTACAAGCAGGGCAAGGACGTCATCGTTCCGCAGTTCGTCGTCGAGAAGCTCTATGAAGTGACGGGCGGCGACGCTTTCATTACCTCCGATGTCGGCCAGCATCAGATGTTCGCGGCCCAGTTCTACAAGTTCGACAAGCCTCGTCGTTGGATCAACTCCGGGGGCCTGGGCACCATGGGCTTCGGCCTGCCCGCCGCCATGGGTGTTCGCTTTGCCAACCCGAAGGCCCAGGTGGCCTGCGTCACTGGCGAGGGATCGATCCAGATGTGCATTCAGGAGTTATCGACCTGCAAGCAGTTCCGCCTGCCGATCAAGATCATCAACCTGAACAACGGCTACCTCGGCATGGTCAGACAGTGGCAGGAGATGTTCCACGGCAATCGCTACGCCGAGTCCTATGTGGATGCCTTGCCGGACTTCGTCAAGCTGGCGGAGGCTTATGGCCATGTCGGCATGCGCATCGACAAGCCGGCCGACGTCGAGCCGGCCTTGCGCGAGGCATTTACGAAGCACAAGAACGACCTTGTATTCATGGATTTCATCATCGACCCGAAAGCCAACGTCTTTCCGATGGTCGCCGCCGGCAAGGGCTTGTCCGAGATGATTCTGGCGGAGGACCTCTGACCATGCGCCATATCATTTCCATTCTGATCGAAAACGAAGCCGGCGCTCTGTCGCGCGTTTCCGGATTGTTCTCGGCCCGCGGCTACAACATCGAATCGCTGACCGTCGCGCCGACCGAAGATGCTTCGCTGTCGCGCATGACCATCGTCAGTGTCGGCTCGGACGACATCATCGAGCAGATCACCAAACAACTCAACAAACTGATCGACGTCGTCAAGGTGGTCGACTTGTCCGAGGCGGCGCATATCGAGCGCGACCTCATGCTCGTCAAGGTCCGGGCCACGGGCAAGGATCGCGAGGAGATGAAACGCGTGGCGGACATTTTCCGCGGCCGCATTATCGACGTGACGGAGTCGAGCTACGTGATCGAGTTGACCGGCAATACCGCCAAGCTCGACGCTTTCCTCGACGCCATCGATCGCTCGTTGATTCTCGAAACCGTGCGGACCGGCGTCTGCGGCATCGGCCGGGGCGACCGGATTCTGCGCGTCTGACACCGGTTTCGTCCAACCGTTTATTGCAACAGTTATTCCCCAAGCGAGGTTTGATATGAAGGTTTATTACGACAAGGATGCCGACCTGTCGCTCATCAAGGGCAAGAAAGTCACGATCGTCGGTTATGGCTCCCAGGGCCACGCCCATGCGCTCAATCTCAAGGAGTCGGGAGTCAAGGTGACGGTCGGCTTGCGCAAGGACGGCGCTTCCTGGGACAAGGCCAAGAAAGCCGGTCTCAAGGTCGAGGAAGTCGCCAAGGCCGTCAAGGATGCCGATGTCGTCATGATGCTGCTGCCCGACGAGAATATTCCTGCGGTCTACTATGCCGACGTCGAACCCAACCTGAAAAAAGGCTGCGCGCTGGCTTTTGCGCACGGTTTCAACATTCATTACAACCAGGTCGTGCCGCGTGCCGATATCGACGTGATCATGGTGGCCCCCAAGGGCCCCGGTCACACGGTCCGCTCGGAGTACCTGCGGGGCGGCGGCGTTCCTTCATTGATCGCCGTGTATCAGGACAAGAGCGGCAAGGCCAAGGACACCGCGCTTTCCTATGCGGCGGCCAATGGCGGCACGAAAGGTGGCGTCATCGAAACCACCTTCCGCGATGAAACCGAAACCGATCTGTTCGGCGAGCAGGCCGTGCTGTGCGGCGGTCTGGTCGAGCTGATCAAGGCGGGCTTCGAAACCCTGACCGAAGCGGGCTATGCGCCGGAGATGGCCTATTTCGAATGCCTGCACGAAGTCAAACTGATCGTCGACCTGATTTTCGAGGGCGGCATCGGCAACATGAACTATTCCATTTCCAACAACGCCGAGTTCGGCGAGTACGTCACCGGCCCGCGCGTGATCGCCGGGGAGGCGCGCGCGGCGATGAAGGAGGCCCTCAAGAACATCCAGAACGGCGAGTACGCCAAGCGCTTCATCCTCGAGGGACGCACCCAATATCCCGAGATGACGGCACGCCGTCGCCTCACGGCGGCGCATCCCATCGAACAGGTGGGCGGCCAGCTGCGCGACATGATGCCCTGGATCAAGAAAAACAAGCTGGTGGACCAAAGCAGGAACTGATCCCTCGACAAGCCATGGCACATCGGGCACGGCGAGGCTGTGCCCTTTTTGCTTGAGATCCCGAACCATGCATTCCTATCCTCATCCCTTGATCGCCCGCGAAGGTTGGCCGTTTATCGCGGCAGCGGTGGGGGGCGCAGCGATCGCGGCGTGGCTGGTCGGCTTTGCCTGGTCCCTGCCTTTCTGGATCGTCGCGCTCTTCGTCCTGCAGTTCTTTCGCGATCCGGCACGCGAAATTCCGGGTGACGCCGGCAGTGTGCTGTCGCCTGCCGACGGGAGAATCGTTGCCATCCAGTCCGCCCATGATCCTTGGCTCGACAGGAATGCCCTGAAGATCAGCGTTTTCATGAACGTCTTCAATGTGCACTCCAATCGCAGCCCGGTCGATGGCGAAGTCAGGGCGCGCTGGTACAACCCGGGGAGCTTCGTCAACGCCGATCTCGACAAGGCATCGACCGAGAACGAGCGCAACGCGCTGCATATCCGCACGGCTGCGGGGCAGGATGTCACCTGCGTGCAGGTGGCTGGGCTGATCGCGCGGCGCATCCTGTGCTACGTCGAGGCCGGGGCGACACTGGCGCGCGGGCAGCGCTACGGCTTCATCCGTTTTGGCTCCCGCGTCGACCTTTATCTTCCCGCCGACGTGCGGGTGCGCGTGACGATCGGCGACAAGGTGCGCGCCACCAGCACCATCCTCGCCGTGCTGCCATGACTGACTTTTGCGCTGTGCCGTGATGTCCCGGCGCGACAAACAAGCGGATAGTTCCCGATGACGGTATTGCGGCCTCGCAACGCGCTGACGAAGACCGAGATCCGCCGACGCGGCATCTACATACTGCCCAATCTGTTTACCACGGCAGCGCTGTTCGCCGGATTCTTCGCCATCGTCCAGGCCATGAACCAGCGTTTCGAGATATCGGCCGTAGCGATTTTTCTAGCCATGGTGTTCGACGGGCTGGATGGCCGCGTTGCCCGCCTGACCCATACCCAGAGCGCTTTTGGCGCCGAGTACGATTCTTTGTCGGACATGGTGTCCTTTGGCGTGGCGCCGGCGCTGGTGATCTATGAATGGGCGCTCAAGGGATTGGGCAAGCTCGGCTGGATCGCCGCGTTCATCTATTGCGCCGGCGCCGCCTTGCGTCTGGCGCGTTTCAACACCAACATCGACGTCGTCGACAAGCGCTATTTCCAGGGGCTGCCCAGTCCGGCCGCCGCCGCCCTCGTGGCGGGCCTGGTCTGGGTGATGATCGACAACGGCTGGAGCGGGGAAGACGCCCGCTGGTACGCCTGCGCGCTCACCATGTTCGCCGGCATCACCATGGTCAGCAATATCCGCTACTGGTCGGGCAAGGATATCAACCTGAGAAAAAGCGTGCCTTTCATCATCGTGGTCGCCTTTGCGGTCGGCTTCGCGCTGGTGTCCAGCTATCCTCCCGGCGTCCTGTTTGCGCTGTTCCTCGCTTACGCGCTGTCGGGCTACATCATGACGGCGTGGCAGGCAAGCGGGCGCCGTCGAACTGTTGCGCGGCCCGAATAAAGCAGCTATATTCGGCGCCATGTTCGCGACAATTTTCCTCGCCGCCACTTTCCTTGCCCTGTCCGGCTTCCTGCTGGCCCGGCCGCTGCTGCGCCGCGCGCGCTAGCAGACCCATACCCCACAATCCAGGTTTCCCCCGCCCGAAGGCCGAGCGCCCCGGGCGCCTCGAATTATTTTCGACCCCTAATTAATCCGACAGGAGACGATCATGGCCAAAGAGAAATTGATCATATTCGACACCACGCTCCGCGATGGCGAACAGAGCCCCGGCGCATCCATGACGCAGGAGGAAAAGCTGCGTGTCGCCCGGCAACTCGAACGCATGCGCGTCGACGTGATCGAGGCCGGTTTTGCAGCCGCGTCTCCCGGCGACTTCAACGCCATCAAGACCATCGCCGAGACCGTCAGGGACTCCACGGTGTGCTCGCTGGCCCGCGCCAACGAGAATGACATTCGTCGCGCCGGCGAAGCGATCAGGCCGGCGCGCTCGGGCCGCATCCACACTTTCATCGCCACCAGCCCGATCCACATGGAAAAGAAGTTGCGGATGACGCCGGATGAGGTGCTCGAGGCGGCGGTCAAGGCCATCGGCATCGCCCGCGAATACACCGACGACGTCGAGTTTTCCGCCGAGGATGCGGTTCGCTCCGACATCGATTTCCTCTGCCGGATCTTTGATGCGGTGATCGCCGCCGGCGCGCGGACCATCAACGTGCCCGATACCGTGGGCTACAGCGTGCCTTCCATTTGGGGCGAGCGCATGCGGACGCTGATCGGACGCGTGAAGGACGCCGACCGGGTGGTCTGGTCGACGCATTGCCACAACGACCTCGGCATGGCGGTGGCCAATTCGCTCGCCGCCGTGCAGGCGGGGGCGCGCCAGGTCGAATGCACCATCAATGGTTTGGGCGAGCGCGCCGGCAATGCGTCGCTGGAAGAAATCGTGATGGCCGTGAAGACGCGCACGGACATCTTCCATCTGGAAACCGGCATCGATGCCACCCAGATCGTGCCGGCGTCGCGCCTCGTTGCCCAGATCACCGGCTATCCGGTACAGCCGAACAAGGCGATCGTCGGCGCCAACGCCTTTGCCCACGAGTCCGGCATCCACCAGGACGGCGTGCTCAAGCACCGCGAGACCTACGAGATCATGCGCGCGGAAGACGTGGGCTGGACCCAGAACAAGCTTG
>WBZU01001462.1_pt1 | contig 17702 bp, 12 predicted proteins | sample 5204311 | NCBI WGS metagenome assembly WBZU01 (sample SAMN12344359, study PRJNA552823) | activated sludge metagenome | biome: Activated sludge suspended growth; feature: Nitrification reactor; material: Wastewater; isolation source: activated sludge from nitrification reactor of wastewater... | reverse complement strand
CTCCCACTCGTAGTCGCGGCCGATGAGCGAATAGTAAGCCTGGTGCGCCACGTAGCGTGCCAGCCCGTAGCGGTCGGAAATGGCCAGCGACTTCATGAGATGCCAGCCGGAGAAGTTCGAGCAGCCGATGTAGCGGATCTTGCCGGCGCGCACCAGGTCATCGAGCGTCTGGAGCGTCTCCTCGATGGGCGTCTTGGCATCGAAGGCGTGTAATTGAAAGAGGTCGATATAGTCGGTGCCCAGCCGGCGCAGGCTGCCTTCCACGGCGCGCAGCAGATGGTAGCGCGACGAGCCGACATCGTTGGGACCCGGGCCGCGGCGAAAGGTCGCCTTGGTCGATATGATGACCTGGTCGCGGCGGCCGCGAATCGCCTGGCCGAGAATCTCTTCCGACGCGCCGCCCGAGTAACCGTCGGCCGAATCGAACATGGTCAGGCCGGATTCCAGACAGATATCGACCAGGCGCGTGGCCTCGGTGACGTCGCTCCCGCCCCACGCCTGGAAGAAGTCGCCCTGCCCGCCAAAGGTGCCGGTGCCCAGGCTGAGTACAGGCACGCTAAAGCCGGAACCGCCGAGTTGTCGATATTCCATGTTTCGTCGCTCCCTCTTTGTGGCGTTGATCTTGAGGTCAATGTTCGATGCGACGAGTATAACATAGGGTGCGCTTGCGGCTGGGGAGGGTTTGGGAGCTCGCAGCGGTCGAATGGCGGCCGTTCTGCCGGTCCGTCCAGGAGACGCGCCAGACCGGCAGAACATCGAATGCAACTTTACTTCAACTCGTCAAACCATTTCTTGCAGTCGGCCATCGATGTGAGGAAAACGCCGCGGTGATCGGCCTTCGGGCCGGCATCCACGGCTTCGACCGCGGCACCACCGATCACCTGCTGGTAGCCGACCGGCAGTTGGCCGATGTAGACCGGCGTCACTTCGTCGATACCGCCGGTATAGACGCGCAGGGGTGTCGTCATGCGCCAGCGGTAGCCGTGACTCTCCTGCAAGAGATAGCTGAAGCGATCGTCGCCCAGGGCCAGCCCGGCCTTGAAGTCCTCTTGCAGCATGTCCGGCAGGCGCGCTGGGAAGTCGGGCATGAGATCCTCGTAGCTCTGCTCGTTGAAATAGAGCTTGCGGGCAACCTCCTGGTACTCCGGCTTGATCGCGCTCGTGGTGAAGCCTGGCAGGCCGAAGTATTCCTCGAACGCGTGCAGCAGGATCGACACCAGCGGCGCAATGTAGACGGCGTCAATCTCCTGCCAGTTGTTCACCCACCGGTTGACCATGGCATACAGGTCCGGCGGGCCGCTGGCGATGGCGGCAGCCGTGACCGGAATGCCCACGCTCTCCAGCTTGTTCAGGTGTACGAGCGCGGACCAGCCACCCTGTGACCAGCCGCTGACAAAGAGTGGTCCCATCTCTACGCCAAAATCGGTGCAGGCCATCTGGGTGGCAAAGAGCATGTCAAGGCACGCCTGCTGCGTGCTCGGCTTGACGATGTAGCTGTTCGGCTCGGTGGAAAGCCCTTTGCCGAAATAGTCAGCGGCGACGACCATGTAACCTTGGCCGGCAAAGTTGGCGATCATCAGGCGCGTTTCCATCGAATTGTCCGGCGACGACGGCACCTCATCTTTGCCAAAGACACTGCCATGCTGGTACATGGCGACGGGCAGCGTCTTGTCATCGACATCCGGCAGCGCGATCAGGCCGGAGGCAACGGTGGGGCGATTCTTCTTTTCGGGGATGACCGACGGGTAGGTGACGCGGTACAATTTGACGCCATTTTGGGCAGGCGGAAAGCTGATCGCGAAGTCGGAGAATTCCGCCAGCTCCGTCGTGAGGATCTCATTCAGCCGGTCGACCGAATAGGCGCCGATCGACTCGACCATGATGCCGTTGCGCTGAGCAATGTCCGTTGCCGAAGGGGAGGCTGCAACCGCCATGCCGTGGCTCTGCAAAGCCGTGACGAGCGCAGCACTCACCGAGCCGGTTGCGGCGGTGCGCATGAAGTTTCGACGGGATAGCTCTTGAGTATGCATAGGGCCTCTGATGACAGGATGGCTGTTTGAAAAGATGAAAGGATGACCACACAGAAATGACGATTCCGTAATGCTTTTCTGTAGTATAGCCGACAGCCGGCCGCGTGTATAGATCCAATTGCTGGTGCGGGATTCGAAAGGCCGGCGCGCGGGTTTACATCTCCAACACGAGTGTGGAGAGATGAGATGGCGATGGAGTAGGGGTCAATTGATGACAGGCGGGAAAAAGAGCAGTGTCGTCAGGTGGTGGCCTTGCCTTGGAAGCGCGATGCTTCCTCGATCATCACACCAGCGTCCAACTCGCGCCAGCGAAATTTCGGCGCCCATTCATTCGGCACGCCTTCCACCACATCGGCGATCAGCGGGCCAAGCACCGGGCCGAACTTGAAGGCGTGACCGGAGCCGCCTGCGGCGACGCTGAGCCCAGCCAGTGCCGGGTGACGGTCGATCCAGAAGTGGCCATCGAGCGTGTCGCTGTAGAGACAGCGCCGCGTGTAGACAATCTCGGCATCGGCCAGCGCGGGGAAGGTCTGCGCCAGGAAGGCGCGCAAGTGGGCGATGTCGCTGTCGTAGACGACGCGCGCGTCATGCTCAGCATGTAGCGTGACACCGACGCCATGATTGGCCACTTTGACAATACCTTCCTTGAGCAGCGGGAAGCCATACCATCCCGTGTGCGCCACGTCGGCCGTGAAGGTAACAAGGTTGGGCACGGCAAAGAGCGCCGGATCGGCCGGCTTGAGGTGAAAGACCGGGTGACCGGTTGCCTTTATGACCGGCGCCAATTCGGGCAGCAGGTGATGGGTCCATGCGCCGGCCGCGACAACCGTGTGACCGGCGGCAAATGTCTCACCCTCACGCGTGCGTACACCGGTGACGCGATCGCCGGCGCGCAGAAATTCACCGGCCGTCTGCCCGGCATGGACCTGGACTCCCTCGCGCAGTGCCTGCCGCTGAAGTTCCTCGATAACCCGACCGCTCTCGACATAGCCGCCGCGCGGGCCAAAGAAACCGTCCACGTAGTCGGCCGCGTTCCAGACCGGGAACCGCGCGCGCAAGCTGTCGCTATTCATCCGTTCAAGGGAATGCCCCTCATCCAGCAACGTCTCGTAACTATCAAAGAGGTAGTCGCCCGGCTGCATGGGCGTGAGCGACATCATGAGCACGCCGGTGTTGTGATAGAGCGCCGCGCCGAACTCCTCATTCCAGGCGATGAAGCCGTCGATCGCCGCGTCCACCATGCGCGTGTACTGGCGATCGGTGCCATACTCCATGCGCACCACCTTGCTGACGTCAGTCGATGCGGCCAGCGGGTGCGGAATGGGGCCGGGGTCGACCAGAGCGACGCGATGGCCGCGCCGGTTGAGTTCGATGGCGGTGGTGATGCCGTAGATACCGCCACCGACGACCAGGATGTCGCTCGTAACCATGTTGGATCCTTTCAGCACTTGAGTTTCGTCATCTGGGCATCGTACAGCGGCTCGGCCGTCACCGTGGCCGGCTGGCGCTCGCCGAAGTATTCCACCGCCAGCTTCGTCCCTGGCACGGCCAGTTCCGCGGGCAGGTAGCCGTAGAGGATGTGCTGCCCGACGGCATAGCCGTAGTTTGCGCTCGTGACGTAGCCGACGCAACGCTCGCCCGCAAAGATCGGCTCCTTGCCCAGCGCCATGCCGGCCGGCGTGTCGAAGGTCAGGCAGCAGAGTTGCCTGGTGACGCCCGCCTGCTGTGCGGCGAGCAGCGCCTCGCGGCCAATGAAGTCGCCCTTGTTCAGGCGCACTGCCCAACCGATGCCAGCCTCGAACGGATTGTCGTCGGGGTGAATGTCCTGTCCCCACAGGCGATAGCCCTTCTCCAGGCGCAGCGAATCGAACGCGCCGGCACCGGCGACGATCATACCGACCGCGCGGCCCACCGTCCACAGCGCGTCCCACAGACCCTGAGCGAACTCGGCGCGCGTGTAGAGCTCCCAGCCCAGCTCGCCGGCGTAGGAGATGCGCAGCGCCGTGACCGGAATCGCACCGACCTCGATCTCCTGCGCCGTGTAATAGGGGAAGGCCGCGTTACTCACATCGTGCGTCGTCACCTGCTCCAGCACATGACGTGCGTTCGGCCCCCACAGGCCGATGGGCGTGTAGGTCGACGAGTGATCGACGATCTGCACCGAGCCATCCGCCGGCGCGTGTCGCTCGATCCATGCCAGGTCGTGCGGCAGCAGCGCGCCGCCGGTGATGAGCCAGAAGCGATCGTGGCTGCGGCGCACGATGGTCACGTCAGCCTGGATGCCGCCGCGCGGGCTGAGCAGGCTCGTGTAGATCACCTTGCCCACGGGCTGGTCGATGCGGTTGGCACAGAGCCGCTCCAGAAAGGCCAGGCTGCCCGGCCCGCTGACCTCGATCACGGCCAGCGCAGCCAGGTTGAAAAGGCCCACGTTGCGGCGCACTTCCAGGTGCTCGGCGCCCTGGATGGGCGACCAGAATTCCGCTGCCCAGCCGCTACGTAGCGGAATCTGGCCGGCGTACTTGTCGAGCAGGCGGGCGTTTGCGTCATACCACTGTGCTACCTCATAGCCGCCCGACTGGACGAAGACGCCGCCCTGCTCCGCCAGCCGCGCGTGAAACGGGCTGAGGCGCACGTTGCGCGGCTCGCTGATGGGCTGGGCCGGATGGATGATGTCGTAGACCTCGCGGTAGTTCTGCGCGCAACGCAGGTCCACGTAGCGCTGCGTCTTCTGGTGCGGCAGGAAGCGGTTGATGTCGGCCTCGTGCACATCCATGGCCGGCTCGCCAAAGGTCATCCACTCGGCGATGGCCTTGCCGACACCGCCGGCGTGCGTGATCCAGATACCGACCGCAGTCCAGAAACCGCGCACGTTACTCTCGCCCAGGACGGGATAGCCGTCGACCGTGAACGCGAACATGCCGTTGAAGGCCGTGGTCAGTTCGGCACCGCGCAGCGCCGGGATGAGTTCACGCGCGGCCTCTTGCGCCACGTTGTAATGCTCCGGCGTGAAGGGCAGCTTGGCCGTCTTGCCCAGCTCGCGCGGGCGCACCATCAGCGGCACGTGGCGGTAGTTGCCGATGCCGTAGGCGTCCCAGTGCTGGCGGAAATAGAGCGAGAAATCCTGGTGGCGCAGGATGGGGTGGACTATCTCGCGGCCGCCGCCGGCCTGGGCAAACCCGGCCAGCTCGGGCAGCGGCGAGGAGATGGTGTATTGATGCTGTGCGGCGAGCAGCGGAATGACCAGCCCTGCCTTCTCGCTGATCGCCGGCGCCCAGATGTTGGCGCAGAGCAGCGCCGCCTCGCACGCGATGCGCCCGCGGTCGGTGATCACCGCGGTGATGTGACCGTGCGTCACCTCGATATCGGTGACGGTCGTGTGCGTGAAAAAGCGCACGCCGCCGATGCGCGCCGCTTCGTTGGCCAGCGAACCTGCCACATGCCAACCGATCACATTGGTATCGAGCGGGGCGTAGAAGCTGCCCACGATCACCTGCGGGTCGAGGATGGGGAGGTGCGCCAGCGTCTCCTCCGGCGCGAGCAGATGCGCCTCGACGCCGTAGCTCGTTGCCACACCCTGCTTGCGCTTCAGGTCTTCCATGCGCGCCGGCGTGTAGGCGACCTCGAGACCGCCGACGCGGCGCACGGGTGGCCGGCCCGGCTCATACTCGGGCAACTCGCTGTAGATCTCCACCGACTGCACGGCGAAGCGCGTCATCATGCGGCTGGTGTTGGTCACATGCATGCCGCCCGGCGCGTGGCTGGTCGAACCGTCGTTGTAGGGCAGGTCGCCCTTGTCGACGACGATCACGTCGCGCCAGCCGAGCCTCGCCAGTTGATACGCCGCGTTGCAGCCCACCATCCCGCCACCGATGATCACCAACTGCGCGTCAGCCGGCAATGCTTCCTGGATCATCATGAAAACACCTCAGACTTTCAGTTCTCGCTTGCGCCGCGCCATGAAGTCCTGCAACTCGTCGTCGATGGCGGGGTCGAGCGGCGGTGCTTCGTAGTCGTAGAGCAGCCGCTCGACCTTCCGGGCGGCACGCGCCTCGCTGTCCTGCGCGCCATCCGACTGCCACGCCTCGGCGGCGTTGTAGTCGAAAAGCTCGGCACGGTAGAAGGCCGTGCGAAAGTTGCGCAGCGTGTGCGCCGTGCCCAGGTGATGGCCACCCGGCGGCACCTCGTGCAGGATCGAGTCCATGGCCCACCCTTCGTCCGACCAGTCGACGCCCTTGAGATAGGTGTGCAGCATGCCGAGGATCTCGCAGTCGAGCACGAACTTTTCGTAGCCGGCGACCAGGCCATTCTCCAGCCAGCCGGCTGCGTGCAGAATCACGTTCACCTTGGCCATGACACCGGGCAGCATCGCCATGAGTGACTCGTAGGCGGCCTGAGCGTCGGGAATTTTGGAACTGGCGTACATGCCCGCGCTGCGGAAAGGAATACCGTAGTGACGCGCCATCTGCGCGCTGAGGTAGAGCGAAAGCTGGCTTTCCGGCGCGCCAAAAACCGGCGACCCCGACCGGAGATCGACCGCGGCCAAAAACGAGCCGTAGATGCACGGCGTGCCGGGGTTGACCATCTGCGTGAAGACGATGCCCGCCAGCGCCTCGGCATTGAGCTGCGCCACCGTCCCCGCAATCGCCGCCGGCCCCATGGCGCCCGAAAGGATAAAGGGCGTCATCATCACGCCCTGGCCGGCGCGGGCAAAGTGCTTGATCGTGCCGAGCATCTTGTCGTCGAGGCGGCGTGGGCTGCTGACGTTGATGGTGCAGAAGATGCACGGATCGGGCGCATCCATGCGTTCGCGGAACAGGATGCGGCTCATGGCGATGGAATCGGCGGCGGTGTAGGCTTCGGTACTGGCGCCCATGAAGCCGCGGTCGCCGTAGCGCATGTGGGCGTAGACGATGTCCATGTGGCGCGACTGGAAGGGCAGGTCCATGGGCTCGACGATGACGCCGCCCTGGTGATGCAGATAGGGCGTCATCATGGTCAGCTTGATGAAGTTTTGCAGATCGGCCAGCGTCGCCTCGCGCCGGCCGTGCGCGCGGTCGCGCACAAAGGGCGGTCCGTAGACGGGCAGAAAGGTCATGTGGTCGCCACCGATGACGACGTTGTTGGCCGGGTTGCGCGCCTGCAACGTGAATTGGCGCGGCACGTGGCGCAGATAGTCGGCAACCAGGTCGCGGTCCAGATAAGTGATGTCCCCTTCCACGCGGGCGCCGCACGCACGCAGGATATGCCGCGCCTCTTCGTCATAGAAGGCGATGCCTGCCTGCTCGAGAATCTGCATCGACTTGTCGTGGATCTCGGCCACCCGCTCCGCGCCCACCAGGTCGTAGATAGGCAGCGTGTGCAGCGGCTGCACAATGGCCTCGACCTGGCGGGCGGCGTGCGGCTGGCGGCGCTGTTCGCGGCGGGACCGGCGGGCAGAGATTTCCATGCTGGCACTTCCTCGTTCGTACAGCTTCTTTGGCGTCTGTAGCGTCGCAGCCCTCCCCGCGAGAACTGCCAGCGTGCAGCCGCGATAGACGGCGTCAATGGGATTGAGCAATTATAGGGGGTTCTTTCGGCACATCAAAACGGCCTTGCAGAATCGGCCCCTTCGCCTGCCCACAACAACGAGCGGGATTGCCTAGTTGAAATCTAAATCGATTCAGTTTTGGTTATTGACTTCTAAATCGATTTAGATTATGATAGAAATTGTCCAGGTTAACTCACAGATTCCATGACGTCCGAGCCGATTTTCATCTGCTCATTGGATCAATATGCCAGTCACTCTGAAGGATATCGCCGAGCGCGTCGGCAAGTCGGTTCCGACGGTGTCGCGCGCGCTAGGCAACCACGCTGACATCAGCCCCGAGACGCGCGCCGAGGTGCAGCGCGTGGCGCGCGAGCTTGGCTATGAACCGAGCGCCACCGCCCTGAATTTGAAGACGAGGCGCACAAACACGATCTCCCTGATCCTGCCGGCGCACGCGCAGCTTCGCTTCTCTGACCCGTTCTTCAGCGCCTTTCTGACCGGCGTCGTCGAGACGGCGGCAGCGCGCAGCGTGGAGCTTTCCATCTCGGCCGACCTGGGCGATGACGTGCGTTCGGCCTACCTCAAGCAAATTCGCAGCCGCCGGACTGACGGCTTCATCGTTATGCGCACACAGCGCCAGGACAGTCGCATCGACCTGTTGCGCGAGCATGATGTGCCCTTCGTCGCCTTTGGCCGTGTCGAAGGGAGCAACGATTTCTGTTATGTCGATGAAGATGGCGCGGCCGGCATCCGTCAGGTCGTCGATCACCTGGCCGCTTTGGGCCATCGCCGGCTGGCTTACATTTCCGAGCCGGCGTTCCTGACCAAGTCCTACCATCGCTTTGCGGGCTTCCGCGAGGGCCTGGCAGCGAACGACCTGCCCTTCGACCCGGCGCTGGTCGTCGAGGCGAATTTCCGCCAGGCTTCTGGCCGGCAGAGCGCGATGCGCCTGCTGGACATGCCCGAATCGCCGACGGCCATCGTCTGTGCCAACGATCTGCTGGCACTCGGGGCCATGAACGAGGCACAGTCGCGCGGGCTGACCGTGGGCCAGGATGTCAGCATCACCGGCTTCGACGACATTTTGCTGGCGGAGTATGCCCACCCTGCCCTGACCACGGTGCACCAGGCGGCCCCGGAACTCGGCGGCATGGTGGCGGAGATGCTGTTGCGCCTGATCAACAAGGAGTCGATCGAGCAGCAGCAGATCATTGTGCAGCCGGCGTTGGTGATTCGCGAGTCGAGTGGCCCGGCGCCCGGCTAGATGAAGCGTGTTGGTGTGTGAACCGGGGCGGCGCGAATGCGTGACGCACACCGGCTCACACTTGAGTTTAGTAGTCAACGATCTTGAAAAAGGAGAACAAGCAAATGTCAAGAACACTCAGATTGCTCAGCCTGTTGATGGTTGTGGCGATGGTCTTTGCCGCGTGTGCGGCGCCGGCAGCCCCGGCACCAGCAGAGCCTGCCGCAGCCGAGGCCCCTGCCGAAGCAGCCACCAAAGCACCCGCCGAGGAAGCCGCACCGGCTGAGGCAGCCACCGAAGCACCGGCCGAAGAAGCAGCCGCACCGGCGGGCGATGTCGTCTTCTTCTCGACGCAGTTCGTCCCCGTGGAGGAGCAGGAGAAGTTCCGTGCCATCCTCCAGCAGGGCGGCTTCGACTTCACCGGCACCGAGGAAGGCCCGCTGCTCGACGTCATCCTGGCCGGCGCGCAGTCCGGCACCTCAGAGATCGACGTGATCGGCGCCTTGCACGGCACCTTCCCGCCCCTCCAACGTGCCGACGCCCTGATGAACATGATCGATGTCGCCGATGACCTGTCGGCCGACCGCGAGCTGACCGCCGCCTATCTCGACACCGGCCTGCTCGGCTCCGACGACTTCCTCTATTACGTACCGTGGATGCAGGCGACCTACATCATGGCTGCCAACAAGGACGCGCTCGAATATCTGCCCGAAGGTGCGGACATCAACGCGCTGACCTGGGAGCAGTTCGGCGCGTGGTGCGCAGCGCTCAACGAGGGCACCGGCGGACCCAAGTGCGGCCTGCCCCATGCCGGTCTCTTCCACCGCTTCCTCGAAGGCTACATGTGGCCCTCCTGGACCGGCGGCATGGTGACGACCTTCAAGAACGACGATGCGGCGAGCATGTTGAGCTGGGTCAAGGATTCGCTGTGGCCGAACGTCAACCCGCAGTCGATCTCCTACGAGTTCATGCAGGAGCCGCTGATGTCGGGCGAAGTCTGGGTAGCCTTTGATCACACCGCTCGCCTGCTCGACGCCTTCAACAGCGATCCGGAGAAGTTCGTGGCCTTCCCGGCGCCGGCCGGCGCCTTCGGGCGCGGCTTCATGCCGGTCATCGTCGGCCTGGGCGTGCCGGCCGCCGCACAGAATCCCGAAGGCGGCGCGGCCGTCATCGAGTACCTGACGCGACCGGAAGTGCAGGGTATGGTCCTCAAGGAACTGGGCTTCTTCCCGGTCGTAGCCGGCGTCGATACGACCGACCTGCCGGCCGGTGTCTCCATCGAAGCGGCAGCCGTTGCGGCGCAGAGCAGTTCCGCCGATGCGCTGCCGGCGCTGTTGCCGGTGGGCCTGGGCGAGCGCGGCGGCGAGATCAACCAGATCTTCCGCAACGCCTTCGACCGCACCATCCTGAACGGTGAGGACATCCGCACCGTGCTCGACGAGGAAGGCGCCAACCTGCAGACGCTTATGAACGAGACCGGCGCGCCGTGCTGGGCGCCTGATCCGGCCAGTGACGGCCCGTGCCAGGTTCAGTAGTGGAAGGATGCGGGGGTGATTGGATGACTGAATGAGGGGATAAGGGATTGAGGGGATGAACAGATGATGGGGTGAGGTGCTGCCTCTGCACCTTCACCTCCTCGCCTCATCACCCCCTCACCTTGTCATCCAGTCATCTTGTCATCTTGTCACCCCCTCACCCTCTCATCTTGTCATCTTGTCACTCTTCCCTGCCAAACGCGAGCGACCGCTATGAAAAAACGACGCAACTGGGCACCTTATCTGTTGATTCTGCCGTCGGCCATCTACCTGGCGATCTTCTTCGCCTGGCCCATGTTTCGAGCGATGACGCTGGCAGTCTGGGATGCCGACGCCGTGCTGCGGCTCAAGGCGGAGGCCAGCGCCGAAAGCGCCATGGCCGGGTCGCTACCGCGCGGCACGCAAGTTGAGATCCTTGGCCAGCAGGGAAATGTTGTCGCACCCGAGGAACTGAGCCAGCAGAATCTGCGCACGGAACGCTGGTTCCGCATCGAGGCCGCGGGCGCGGACGGGCAACCCGTGAGCGGCTGGGCGCAGGAAACACGCGTGCGTGTGCGCGAGGAGGGCGAGAGCGGCGAGCCGCTGGCCGGCACCATCCGGCGCAAGCTGGGCAGCGATGCCGACCCGCTGACCGACGTCTTCAGCGAGGCGAGCGTTGCCAGCGCAGTAGCGGGGCGGCTGGAAGCCAATACGCGCGTCGAGATCCGCGAGCAGGCGTTGCTGGAACTGTGGTACCTGGTGCGCGGCGAAACAGACGGCAGCCCCACCGAAGGCTGGGCGCAATCACGCTACATCCAGGTGTACGGCGACGATACCACCGGTCGCATCGACCGCGGCAATGCGGGGGAGCTGACCGGCCGCTACATCCAGGCGATGGTCAACGACCGCTTCTTCTGGCCGGCGCTGTGGACCACTTTTCTGCTCATGGTGCTGATCATCCCGGTGCAATTCGTGCTGGCCATGATCATGGCGCTGATCATCCAGCAGCAATTGCGCGGCAATTCTTTCTTTTTGTATGTCTTTGCCATTGCGCTGGGCGTCTCCGACCTGGCCGTCGGCATCGTGTGGTATGCCATCTTTACGCAGTACGGCTATCTCAACAGCATCCTACAGGGGCTCGGCTTGATCGGCGCGCCCATTGCGTTCCTGACCGCCGACACGCGCTATTGGATCATCATCGCGATTTGGCTGGCGGAGGTGTGGCGCGCCACCTCCATCGTCATGGTCGTGGTCGTTTCGGGGTTGCAGGCAATCCCCAACGAGGTGCTGGAAGCGGCCGACCTCTTTGGCGCCGGGCTGTGGAAGCGCATCCGCTACGTCATCCTGCCCATGCTGAAGCCGAGCCTCCAGGTGGCGCTCATCCTGCGCACCATCCTGGCGCTCCAGGTCTTTGCCGTGGTGATCGCCTTGAGCGGCGGCGACATCGTCACGGTGCTGGCCAACGAAGCCTACCGGCAATATTACGACCTGCGCAACGTCAACGTGGCGGCAGCCTATGCCGGGCTGATCCTGCTCCTGTCGATGGTCAGCGCGGTCATTTATTTGCGCCTGGTGCGCAGCAACGAGGAGGCACAAGCATGAGTGCCAGCGGACAACTTGCCCAAACGGCCCCGGCGCAGGCATCGGCCGAAATGTTAAAGGTACGCCAGGCAGCGCTGCGTCGCCAGCGTCTCAACCGCGGCGTCGCCTATCTCATCGCCATCCTGATCTGCCTGTGGGTACTGATTCCCATCTGGTTCATCGCCTCCATGGCGCTGACGACGCCGGAAGTCGTGCGCTCGTACCCCAAGGGCGTGCTGCCCTTCATCCCCTTCTCGTTTGAGACGATGCGCTTCTTCCTGAGTTCGCAGGGCATCATCCCCGGCACGATCAACAGCATCATCGTGGCGATCATCACACTCCTGCTCTCGACGATCATCGCTGCGCCGGCCGGCTACGCCATCTCGCGCTATCTCTTTCGCGGGCGCGATTTCTACCGGCTGTCGATCCTGGCCGTGCGCGCCTTTCCCGTGGTCATCCTGGCGATTCCGCTGGCGGTGGTCTTCATCAATTTCGGCATCTACGACAGCGTCTACAGCCTGGCGCTGATGCACACGGCGCTGACCCTGCCCACGACCATCCTGGTGATCGGCAGCGTCTTCGCCAGCATTCCCTACGAATTGGAGGAGGCGGCGCAGGTCTACGGCTGCACGCCGATCCAGGCCTTTCGCACGGTGGTGCTGCCGCTTGTGGCGCCGGGCATCGCCGCCGCTGCGATCTTCACCTTCGTCATGTCGTGGAACGAAGTCTTTGCGGCCAGTATCCTGACCGTGCGCAACCGCACGCTGCCGGCGCAAGTGCTGAGCACGCTAAACCAGTCGTCCGAACCGTATCAATTTGCCGGTGCCTTTTTCATGATGATCCCGGCGCTGATCTTCATCTTTATCATCCGCCGCTACCTGTTCAACATGTGGGGACAGATTTCGAAATAGTAGGAACCAACTATGGCCGACATCAAGATCGAAAATGTGACCAAAAAGTTCGGCGATTTCGTGGCCGTGGACAACGTGAGCCTGACCATCGAGGATCAGGAGTTCATGGTGCTGCTCGGGCCGAGCGGCTGCGGCAAGACGACGCTGCTGCGCGCCGTGGCCGGCCTCGGCATGGCCGACGACGGGCGTATCAGCATCGGCGGCAAGGATGTCACCTATCTGCCGCCCCGCCAGCGCGGCATCTCCATGGTCTTCCAGAGCTATGCGATCTTCCCGCACATGAAGGTCTACGACAACATCGCCTTCGGCTTGAAGATGAACAAGGTCGACAAGGTGGAGACTGAACGCCGCGTGCGCCAGGCGGCCGAACTGCTGCACATCGAGACCATGCTCGACCGCTACCCCTCCAAGATGAGCGGCGGGCAGCGCCAGCGCGTGGCCGTGGCGCGTGCCATCGCCATGAAGTCACAGGTACTGCTCATGGACGAGCCGCTGAGCAATCTCGACGCCCTGCTGCGCCTGGAGATGCGCGCCGAACTCAAGCGCCTGCTGGCCGAGATCAAAGCGACGACGATCTACGTCACGCACGATCAGATCGAGGCGCTGAGCATGGGCGACCGCATCGCCGTCATGCGCAACGGCACGATCCTGCAATGCGACCACCCCACCGTCGTCTACGATCGCCCGTCGACCGAATTCGTCGGCGGCTTTATCGGCAACCCGCCCATGAACTTCATGGACGCGCAGGTCCAGCGTCACAACGGCACCGTCGATGTCGCGATCGGCGACTTCAAGCTGGCGCCCCACGCGCTCTTCCAGCCGGTGCTCAAGCCCTACGACGGCAAGCCCATCGTCATCGGCATCCGCGCCGAGAACATGGAGACGCTGGCCGCGCCGGCCGAGGATGCGCTCAAGGTGCGCGTGCTCGTCGTCGAACCGCTTGGCTCGCAGAACCTGCTCACGGTCAAGATCGGCGCCAACACGGTGAAGGTCTCCACCCATCCCTCCTTTGCCGTCGCGCCGGACCAGGACGTCTGGCTGCGTTTCCCGGCCGAGAAGATTCGCTGGGTCGATCGCGACAGCGGGCAGATGCTCTATCCGGCGGCCGCATGACGCCAATCAACGCCCACATCATCAACCACACGCACTGGGACCGCGAGTGGTTCCTGACCGCGGCCTATACGAGCCGCTGGATACCGCGGCTGATCGAAACGCTGGAAAAGCTGGCGGTGCGCAACCCGGAATTTCGCTATCTTTTCGACGGCCAGACGCTCGTGATCGAGGACCTGGCCGCGGTCGCCCCCGAGTTCGTGCCGCGCGCCGAAACGTTGATTCGCGCCGGCAACCTGACCATCGGCCCGTACTACTGCCAGCCCGACTGGCAACTGACCGACGGCGAGCTGCTGATCCGCAACCTCATCCTCGGGCAACAGGACACGCAGCGCCACGGCGGCGCCATGCACACCGGTTGGCTCGTCGACACCTTCGGCCACATCAGCCAGGCGCCGCAGATCCACCGGCTCTTTGGCATCGACGCGGTCTATGTCTGGCGCGGCGTGCCGCAGATGACGCCGTACTTCCGGTGGACTGGCGCCGACGGCAGCGATCTGCTCGCCATCGACCTCTTCGGCGGTTACCGCAACCTGTACGGCGTCTCGCACGCGCCGGACGTGGCCGTCACGCGCCTCCACGCCGAGCTGGAGAAGCTGCGTCCCTACTACCCGACGCCCGACATCCCGCTCTTTGACGGCTACGATCTCGAGGATGACCCCGAGGATCCGCTGCGCTTCTTTGCCGCGGCAGAAGGTATCGATCCCGCCATTGTGCTGCGCGAGGCGACGCCGGCCGGCTTCGCCCAAACGGTGCGCGGCCGGCACTTGCCGCTACCTACCATTGCCGGCGAACTCAATTCGGGAAAATTCGGCGCTACCTTTCCCGGCACCTTCTCGGCGCGCACCTATCTCAAGGTCCTGGCGCATGACTGCGCACAACTTCTCTTCCGCTATGCCGAACCGCTGGCGACGCTGGCGTGGTGTGCGGGCCGCCCGTACGACACGGCCCGCTACGAAGGCTGGGTGCGTCTGCTGCTGCAGAACGCCGTGCACGACTGCATCTGCGGCGTGAGCATCGACCAGGTCCATGAGAAGATGGAGGACATCTACCGGCGCGTCTTCGACGCCGCATATGCCGATGTCGAGGCGTCGTTGGGAACGATCCTGGGCGACTTTGCGCCGGGCCTCTTTGCCGTCAGCACGACCGCCTTCACCGTGGATCAGTGGCAGCCGGCCGGCAACGAGTTGGTTCACGTACAGAGCGAGGGCGTGGGCATCGATCCGGTCACCGAACGGGTACCCATTGAAAGGCCTGCCGCGACTGTGACCGACTTTGAGTGGCAGAACGCGTACTACTCGGCCGGCGTGGCAGCGGATGGCACGATCCAAGTCAACGGCCATGAACTCGGCAAGCTGACCGTGTGGGAGGAACGCGGCGACACCTACTCCGACGAGAGCGGCCCGCGCCTGGGTACGCTGCGCGCAACCGCCGCGCCGCTTCTCGTCGAACGCAGCGCGCACCATGCGGTGCTGGTGTTCGACGCAGCCTGGCAAACGGAAGATCGCGCTGCAACCGCACAGGTGCGCCTTACCTTTGACGCATCACCGCTGCTGCGCTGGGCGATTGACCTGGATTCGCAGGGCAGCAACCTGCGCGTCGAAATGACCTTTGCCACCGGTGCGCAAGGCACGATCCATGCCGGCATGCCCTTCGACGTCGTGGCGCGACCCGTGGCCGACACTGACCTGCTGCCGCACGCGGTGGACGACGACCTGGCCCGGATTCTGCTCGGCCAGCGCGAGGTGAACGAGGTGCGCACCTTTCCCTTTCATGAGTTTGTCGCCGTCGGGGATGCGCAGCGCTGCGTTGCGGTACTTGCCAAAGGGCTTCACGCGTACAGCGCCGACGCCGACGGCACCCTGCACCTCACGTTGCGCCGCGCCGTGGAATGGCTGACCGCGGCGAACCTGGCCAATCGCGTTGGCGATGCCGGGCCGTTTTTCTATGTGCCGGATGCGCGCTGCGAGCGCCGCGTGCGCCACGAGATCGCCATCGCCTTCTGCTCCTTTGCCGCGGACTCCATGCAGATGCAGGCGCTCAACGCCATCTTCCAGACGCCGCCGCTGCTGGTCGAGGCGACCGGACGCGGTGCGCGCACGCAGTGGGCCTTCCTGCGCGGCGATGCCCCGCTCAGCGCGCTCCAGGTTGCGGAAGGTGGCATCCATGCCCGGTTCTACAACCCGACCGCACAGCCGCAGCCCCTGACGCAACCACTGCCGCGTGCGGATGTGTGGGGTGCGCCGCAGCCCGGTATGGTGACTGACGTGCCGGCCCGCGCGATCGTCGATACTTTGCTGCCGAGACATCCAGACTCGCCGGCAGCACCAGTGCCCGTCAAGGTGCTCACTCACCCATCCTGGCGTGTTGGGGAGAATCGCAGCCGACCCGACCCGGCTATTCTGGCAACGCTCGAGCAGCGCGTAGCTGAGTTGACGGCGCATCTTGCGAACCTGGCCGGACCACAGGAGGAATTTGCGAGCGCGGAACGGCTCCGGCTTGACCACCGGCGCTATGTACTGGCCCGTGAGCGGGCGGAATACCAGTTGTCCTTGTTGCTCAACCGACGCAAACTGGCCGAAGGGGAACCGCCTGGGAAAGACTACCTGTACGGTTGGGACGAGGAGATTGCCGCCGTGGGCCTCGAGCTCAACCGCCTGCGCATCAAGCGACGCATCTTTGACTACGTCATCGCCGCACTACCCGACTAGATGATTGGGCTGAACACAGGTCTGCACTTGTCGATACTGTCGAGAAAGCAGTAAAATCGTGTCACGCAGAGGTGGAATACAACCGGTGTAGCGTAAGAAAGTGCGGGCAACCATGACATCAACAACCGTTGGCGAGCTGTCGATCACCGAATTTGAGCAACTAGTACGCGCCATCGTCAAGCAAGCACTTGCCGAAGCACTCGCTGATCCAGACGAAGGGCTCGTTCTGCGCGAAGAAATCGCCGAACAAGTTCTACAATCTGTGAGTGCCGTGCGCGACGGCGGCGAAACTTACTCCGCCGAAGAGGTTGCGGCACGCTTTGCCCTCGATTGGTGACACATGCCTGCCGTGCGCTTTGTCCCTGAGGCAATCCAGCAACTGGAAAAATTGGAGCGCCCGATTGCACAGCGAATTCTCAAGCGAATCCGCTGGCTGAGCGAGAACTTCACAGAACTCAAACCCGAACCGCTTACCGGCAATCTCGAGGGCCTGTATAAACTACGCGCCGGCGACTATCGGATTCTCTACACAGTGGGCGATGCAGAAATCATCGTCCATCTGATCGGCCATCGTCGCGAAATCTACCGCGACCGATAACCAACCTTCTACATCTAGCTCATTGTCTCTTATCAATAGGCCGCAAGCTTGCGGGCGGTTGCGTAGATTTTCTCGGCATTGGGCCGGTAAGCGTCCTCTAGCGGCGGGCTGAAGGGAACCGGCGTGTCGAGCCCGCCCAGGCGCCGCACGGGTGCGTCGAGCCACTCGAACGCCTCCTCGCTGATCAGCGCAGCCACCTCCGCGCCAATCCCAGCCAGCTTGTTGGCGGCGTGAACGACCAGCACCTTGCCGGTCTTGCGCGCCGTCGCCAGGATTGCGTCCGTGTCCAGCGGCTTGAGCGTGCGCAGGTCGAGCACTTCGGCCGCGATGCCGTCGGTAGCCAGCTTTTCCGCCGCGGCCAGCGCCTGATCGGTCTTGACCGACAGGATGTTGATGTTGTTCTGAAGCTCGACCTTGGCATTGACGATCTTGGTGTTCAGATCGACCGACAGCTCCTGATTCGCATTCTCCGAGATG
>WBZU01001460.1_pt1 | contig 17716 bp, 17 predicted proteins | sample 5204311 | NCBI WGS metagenome assembly WBZU01 (sample SAMN12344359, study PRJNA552823) | activated sludge metagenome | biome: Activated sludge suspended growth; feature: Nitrification reactor; material: Wastewater; isolation source: activated sludge from nitrification reactor of wastewater... | reverse complement strand
CTTGCCGCTCGCGCGGGCGGCGGCGGTCGCCCTCTTCGCGTGCAACGGGGAGTTCTCGGGCGGGGCTTGCGAGACGTGGGAGGCCGACGCGGGCTGCAACCGGGCGCTCCTGCTGTCGGCCGCGCAGCTGGCCAGGCCGGCGCTCGCGGCCCCGCCGCAGGGGCCGGAGGGCGAGGCGCCGATCCCCCCGATGAAGGCGCGGAGGATCAGCTACACGGCGCGCTTCGAGGCCGACCCGGAGGCGGAGGAGAACGTGGAGTCGCCCGAGCTCGGGTCGAAGGTCGGCGGCTATCCGATGTGGATCCAGGGCGACGACACGCCGGAGTGCGAGGCGTGCGGCGGGCCGATGAGCTTCGTGGCGCAGATCGAGGAGCACGCCGACCGCTCGCTGAACTTCGGCGGCGGGGCCGGCTATCTGTTCGCGTGCGAACACGCGGCGAAGTTCCTGTGGCAGCAGTGAGCGCGGGGCTCAGGGCGAGACGGTGACGCGCACGCGCCGGGCGAGGTCGCCGTGCAGGCCGAGGAAGGCGCCGCGGGAGAGGGTCATGCACACGTCGTCGGGCTCGTCGGCGGCGTCGCGGGCCTCCGGCGAGGTGTCGACCGCGTAGCCGAGCTTCTCGTAGCTGCGCCGGCCGGCGACGTTGGCCGGGACGATGCTGAGGCGGACGCGGGCGAGCCCGAGGGTGAGGAAGGCGAAGGCGTGGAGCATGGCGCCGAAGCGGGTGCCGAGCCCGCGGCCCTGGAGCTCCCGCGGGCCGATCATGACGGCGAAGTGGGCGGCCCCCGCGGCGAACTCCCGCAGATCGGCGTCGCCCACGAGGAGGCCGTCGACGTGCAGGAGAAAGAGGCGGGCGCCGTCGCGGGCGGCCTGCGCGTAGTAGGCGGCGACCTCATGTGCCGTCCGAGGTTGGTCCGGATCACGCCGGGGTGCACGGCGTTGGCGGTCTTGCGGGTGCCGGCGAGGCGCCGCGCGAGCTCGCGGGCGAAGAGGATGTTGGCGAGCTTGGACTGGCCGTAGGCCCGCCAGGGGGCGTAGCGCCGCTCGGCGGCGAGGTCGTAGAACTCGATGCCGACGCGCGGCGCGGACTTGTGGGCGGCGCTGCTGAGCATGACGACGCGGCCGGCGTCGGCGAGGCGATCGAGGAGGGCGGTGACGAGGATGAAGTGGCCGATGTGGTTGGTGAAGAGCTGCAGCTCGACGCCGTGGGCGGTCTCGCGGCGCGGGAGCGCCATGATGCCGGCGTTGCAGACGATCGCGTCGAGGCGGGCCCCGTCGCGCGCGACGGCCTCGGCGCAGGCGCGCACGGAGGCGGGGTCGGCGAGCTCGCAGGCGAAGCCGGTGGCGCCCGCGGCCCCGACCTCGGCGCAGGCCTCCTGGGCCTTGGCGGCGGTGCGCGCCGTGCCGAGCACCCGGGCGCCGCGCAGGGCGAGCACCCGCAGGGTCTCCTTGCCGAGGCCGGAGTTGCAGCCGGTGACGAGGATCGTCTTGCCGGCGAGCGAGAGCCCGGCGGTGACCTCCTCGGCGGTGCTTCCGTATCCGAACCCGCACGGGCCCTTCTTCTTGAACAGCGCGACCAGCGACATGGTGTGTCTCCTCGGGGAGCCGGAGGATAGTCGAGGCGGTCGCACGCGACCACTCGGGGGGGGGCGAAAGACCCCGCGCATGCGCGCTTCGAGGGGGGTCCTCCCGGGCTCGGGAGTGCGGGTAGAGTGCAGCGATGAAGCGTCTTTTCGCGCCCCACTCTCTGCTCGCGCTCTGTACCCTCGCCTGTGACGTCGACGACGAGACCGCCACGCGGATCGGCGAGGGCGTGGTCGGCCAGGGCCTCGCGGTCGACCTCGACGACGTGGCCGCCGGCGACGACGCGGCCGAGGGCGTGGTGTCCGTGTTCGACGAGCTCACGGCACCGACCCACCCGAGCTACGCGTACTGCGACGGCGTGAGCTCGTGGACCAGCGCGTGGGCGACCTTCGAGGCCGATGTGCTCACGCTGGTCAACCAAAAGCGGGCGGCAGGGGCGACCTGCGGCGGCGTGGCCAAGCCGCCGGTCGCGGCGCTGACCCTCGACACCAAGCTCCGCTGCTCGGCGCGCACGCACTCGAAGGACATGGGGACCGTCAACTTCTTCAGCCACACCGGGTCGAACGGGTCGACCTTCAGCCAGCGGATCACCAGCGCCGGCTACGTGTGGACGGCGGCGGCCGAGAACATCGCGGCGGGGCAGACGACCCCCGCCGCGGTCGTGGCGAGCTGGATGGCGAGCACCGGCCACTGCAACAACATCATGAACGGGACCTACAAGCACCTCGGCGTCGGCTACTTCTACGCTTCGGGGGCGGCCTACAAGCACTACTGGACGCAGAACTTCGGCAGGCCCTGAGCGGCGTCACGCGAGGACGGCGAGGACGATCTGCAGGACCATGCCGAGCAGCGCGAGGGCGCCGACGGCGTAGCAGATCGTTCGCCACGGCTGGAGCTCGCGGATGTAGACGATCGCGTGGAGGACCCGCGCGGCGGTGAAGAGGCCGATGCAGATCGTGCCGGCGAGCGGGGACACCTTGGTGAGCACGCAGAGCAGGCCGAGCGCGAAGAAGATCGGCAGGCTCTCGAGCAGGTTGCGGTGCGCCCGCTGGATCCGCGCGACCTCGGGGTGCTCTGCGCCGTCGATCAGGCGGGCGTCCTTGAACGAGACCTTGACGTCCTCGGGGTTCAGGTAGCCCTTGTGCTTGGCCCGCGTGCCGGCGGTGTATCCGCCGAGGACGAGCATCTGGACGCTGAGCACGCAGGAGCAGAGCGCGTAGGTCGTGAACAGGGTGTCGGGGGTGGGCATGCGCGGGCCGGTGTAGCCCGAGGCGTCGCGCGCGGGCAAGGGCCCGCGCGCGCGGGCGCCCGGGGGCGCGGTCCCTCAGCCTGTCGTGTGAGACAGGTTGCGGCGGGCGGCGAGAGGGCGACGAGTAGACTGCTCGTCCGGGTTCACGCGGCGAGGTGGGCGGGGAACTCGCGGACGGTCAGGAGGTGGCGGGCAGCGCCGAGGAGGGTGGTCGGCAGCTTGCTGAAGTAGCGCATCGCGCCGGAGAGCTCGCCGAAGGTGCGCTCGAGCAGGCGGAAGCGCGGGCCGGCGACGATGTTGTCGCGCAGGAGGGGCGCGGCGCTCCCTCGCTGGCGGAACTCGCGGACGTGCTCGAGCAGGCGCGGGTGGTAGGACGGGTCCTCGACGGTGGCGAGCAGGGAGGCGGTCCGCGGGTGCGTGCCGGCGATGACCTGCTCGATCTGCGCCTCCATCTGCTCGAGGCCGTCCGCGAAGGACTCGAGCAGCTGGAGGTCGTAGTCGGGGTTGGCGTGCACGACCTGCAGGACGTGGCCGATGATGGTGTCCCGCGCGCTGTTGAAGCCCGTCGGGTCGATCAGCGAGGCGGGGTCGTCGAGCAGGCGCAGGAGCGTGTGGAAGGGGAAGCTGATGCCCTTCGAGCGGTAGTAGTCGGCGGCGCAGGGCACGATGAAGAAGCGCAGGACGTCGACCGCGCCGACGATCCGCTGCAGTCGGGTGGGGATCTGGTCGATCCGCCCGAGCGCCTGCAGCCGCTGCAGCCGCGGCTGGACCCGCGCCTCGTCGCCGTAGCTGCGGAGGGCGCTCCCCAGCCGGCGGAGCTTGTCGCGGCGCGAGGCTCGGTCGCCCATGGCCCGGCGCAGGAGCGCCAGGGGAGGTTCGCGGAGGCGCGGGGTGGAGTCGGCTGGCGTGCTCGTCGACATGGCGGCTCTAGCATGACCACGGAACGCGACCGTGCAAGTGCTTGCGCACCGACAGCGCGCGGCTGTTTTCGCGCGGGGGAGGGCCGGTGTTTGTTCAGGCCTCGTACGGAGGCGCGCGCAGGCCCAGGGCGCGGGTGATCGGGAGGCGGAGGCGCTCGGCGAGCGCGGCGCAGGCGAGGCCGACGAAGAGGCCGGCGATCGCGTCGCTGGCGTAGTGGGCGCGCACGTAGACGGTCGAGACGATCAGCAGCGCGGCCGGGAGGAGGGTGATCCAAAAGGCAGGTCGAAGGTCGCGCCAGAAGGCGGCGAGGAGGGCGACGGTGACGGCGACGTGGCTCGAGGGGAAGGCGCCGGTCGGCTCGTCGAGCACGAGCAGGAGGCCGAGGGCCTGGCGCCCGAGCGTGCCCTCGAGGCCGGCGTGGTGCAGGGCGGGCCAGTGGAAGGGCGGGCCGATCACGGGGAAGACGACGAAGAGGGCGTAGCAGACGAGCATGGTGAACACGACGGTGTGCACGGCCCGCGGGTAGACGTCGCGGTCGCGGCAGCACCACAGGGCGAGGGCCCCGGCGAGCGCGAGCGGGTAGTAGGAGAGGTAGGCGAAGTGCATGAGCTCGCTGAAGCCTGGCCGCGGGACCAGGTGCGCGAACTCGAGGCTCGGCTGGCCGCCGAAGAGCCGCTGGTCGAGCGCGACGATCGCGTCGTCGAAGTGGCGCTCGCCCCACAGGGCCCGGTGCAGCGCGGCGGTCTCGCGGTAGTAGAAGACGCCGGCGGGCAGGTGGTAGAGGTCGCGGAGGGCCCGCAGCGGGGGCCACGGCCAGCGCAGCGCGGCGGGGGCCCCGACGAGGATGATGGCCGCGATCGCGGCGTGGACGGCGAGCAGCGGGCCGAGCGGGACGTCGGCGGCTGCAGCGAGCAGCGCCGTGGCGAGCCCGAGGTAGAGGAGGTGGTAGGTGTCCTCGGGTCGGAGCGCGCGCCAGATCCTTCGCATGCGGCGAAGAAGGTGAGGGATCCTCGCGGCGCTGCCGGTCGCGAGGCGGCGCGGTGAGAGGCGGATCGCAGGCCGAGGCGAGGGCGCGGCAGGCCGGGGCCGGCGGGCGGGTGCGAGGCCGGCGCGCGCCCGGGCGACGGGTCGGGTCGGCTCACGCGGCCATGCCGAGGGTCGACGCGTAGCCGGCCTCGCGGAGGGCCGCGATCAGGTGGTCCGCGGTCGCCTTCTGCCCGTCGTGGCGCACGAGCACCTTGCCGTCGCGCATGCGGACGACCACCTTGTCGACGCCGTCGAGCGCGCGGAGGGCGTCGTTGATGTGGCGGACGCAAGAGGGGCAACTCATGCCCGAGACGTCGAGGATCGTTTCGCGGTGCGTGTTCATGGTGTTCTTCCTGCGGCGCGGTGGTTCGCGGCTCGCATGGAGGAGACGCGGCGGGGGTGGTGCCATTACGCTGGGGAGAGACGGCGAGAGCCGGCGTGACAGGGTCACGCCGGCTCTCGTCGCCGACCTCCGGGGTGTCGCGGTCACCGTCGCGCGGGGGCATCGACGCGGACCCCGTCGGCGGCGAGCCTCGCCGGATCGGCGGGGCCGGCGACGGTGCCGCGCGGGTGCTGATACCATCCGGCCGCGTCGGACGCCGACGGGTCGTCTCGCACCTTGAGGACGGTGAACATCCCGCCCATGTCGATGTAGCTGAAGGGGCCCGGGCCGCCGCGCATCGGCAGGCTGTTCGGCGGGATCGGCATGTTCATCTCGCCCATGCCGCCCATGCCCCTCTGGCCCATCGACATGTACGCGGGCGCGACGCGGCTCATGCGGTGGTCGAGCTTCCTGGTGTCGACGCCGACCATCGGCGGGAGGCCGTGGCCCATCTGCGTCATGACGTGGTGGGTCATGTGGCAGTGCATGCCCCAGTCGCCGGGCTCGTCGGGGACGAACTCGATCACGCGGGTGCCGCCGACCGGGACGAGCACGGTCGTCTCCGGGTATTGCGCGGACTCGGGGACGTAGCCGCCGTCGGTCGCGGTCAGCTTGAAGTTGAGGCCGTGGAGGTGGATCGGGTGGTGATCCATCGGGCCGAGGTTGCCGAGGCGGATCCGCACGCGCTCGCCGCGGCCGACCAGCAGCGGCTGGGTCGCGGGGAACGACTTGCTGTTGAAGGTGAGGACGTTGAAGTCGTTCATCTCGTTCGGGTCGGGCCGCTTCGCGCCGACCTCGAGCTTCCACTCGTGGGTCATCAGGACGAAGTCGCGGTCGACCCGCGGGCCGACCAGGCGGCGCGGGTGGACGATCAGCATGCCGACCATGCCGAGCGCGATCTGGGTCATCTCGTCGTAGTGCGGGTGATACATGAAGGTGCCGGCGTCGCGCAGCGTGAACTCGTAGGCGAAGGTCTCGCCCGGCTCGATCGGGCGCTGGTTGAGGCCGGCGACCCCGTCCATGCCGTTCGGCAGGATGATCCCGTGCCAGTGGACGGTGGTCGGCTCGGGCAGTCGGTTGGTGACGTAGATCCGGACGCGGTCGCCCTGGACGGCCTCGATCGTCGGGCCCGGCGTGCCGCCGTTGTAGCCCCACACGGTCGCGCGCAGGCCCGGGGCGAACTCGTGCTCGAGCGGCGCGGCGATCAGGTGGCCGACCTTGACGCCGTCGACGAGCCGCCACGGGAGGGTGCTGCCGTTGGGGGTGATGACGGCGATCTGGCCGCCGGGGGCGACGATCGGGGGGCGCGCGGCGGGGGTGTTCGGGGCGATCGTGGCGTCGTGAGCCGCGGGGGGTTGGGCCCTGGCCTCGGAGGCGTGGGCGACGAGCGCGGCGCCGGCGGCCGCGCCGCCGAGCTGAAGGAAGGAGCGGCGTTGCATGATCAGTGACCTCCTGCGGGCTCGGAGCCCGCGCTCATCGTGGCGGAAGCAGCGGTGGGCGAGCGGACGCGGCGGCCGGCGAGCAGCGCCTCGCGGGCCGCGCTCGCGTCCCAGTAGTCGCGCAGGGTATCGACATAGGCGAGCTCGACGTCGAGCTGGTCGCGCCGGGCCTGCAGCAGCTGGAAGATGCCGAGCTGCATCGCGTTGTACTGGAGCTGGGTCTCCTCGACGACGCGGCGCTGCGCCGGCAAGATGACGCGCTGGAACTGGCGGGCCCGCGCGTGCGCGGAGACGACGCGGTTGTGCAATTCGCGGGCGGTCGAGCGGACCTCGATCGCCAGGCCGTGGTAGCGCTCCATCAGCGCGTCGAACTCGGCCTCGCGGGCGCGCGTGGTGCCGCGGTTCTGATCGAAGAGCGGGACGCGGAGGCTGACGCCGCCGCCGAAGCGCCACGGGCCCCCGGGCGTCGTGCCGGGCGCGGCTTCGGGGTTGCCGTGGAGGGTGTGCATGTCGACCTCGATGTCGGGCAGCCAGCCCTCGGTGCGCGAGAGCCTGGTGCGGCGGGCGATCGCCTCGAGGCGATGCTTCATCGCGGCGAGGTCGTGGCTCGCCTGCAAGGCGCGGCGCTCGGGACGATCGGCGTCGGGCAAGGCGTCGGGGACCGGCGGGAGCTCGGCGCGGATCGTCCATTCGGTGTCCTCGCCGTGCATGCCGAGCAGGCGCTGCATCGCTTCGCGTCGGTCGGCGACCGCGAGCTCCAGCTGGGCGACGGTGACGCGCGCCTTCTCATAGGCGGCGATCTGCGAGGAGGCGTCGAGGGCGGAGACGCTGCCGGCCTCGAGCAGGGCGACGGCGGCGTCGCGGCTCGCGGCGAATGCGTCGAGGGCGCGCTGGGCGATCGAGAGCTGCTGGATCGCCGATTGCAATGCGTGGAAGGCGACGCGGACGTCGTAGCCGAGCTGGACGACGGAGCCGGCGACGTCGAGGCGGGCGGCCGCGAGGTCGGCGGCGGCGGCCTTCGCCCGCAGCGGCGCGAGCACCAGCGAGGTCAGGTCGTACTCGACGCGCATCTCGAGGGCGGTGTTGCGCTCGGGCAGCGACTCGACCTCGAAGACCGGGTTGTCGACCTGCCGGGCCTGGATCAGTCGGCCGCGGGCGACGCCGAGCTCGCGCAGCTCGGCCCGCAGGGCGCGGTTGTTGAGCAGGGCGACCCGCACCGCGGTCTCGGCGTCGAGCGGCTGGCGCAGGAGCTTGCGGGCGTCGTCGTCGCTGTCGGGGTCGACGGCCGTGCCCGCGACCATCGGCACGAGCGGGATGTCGGTCCGCGCTCGCACGTCGGCGATGTCACCGGCGATCGAGGAGGTGAGGCATCCGCCGAGCAGCAACGCGGAGGCAGCCGCCCACAGCGAATTCAGGATCCGCCGTTCAGTGGCCATGGTGCGCTCCGTGGGCGTGGGTCGGCGCGGTGGACTCGGTCGGGCGCAGGCCGGGCCAGCGCTCGGTCTCGGTCCCCGGGAGCGGCGGATCGGCATCGAGCGCGCTCGTCACCGCCGCGGGCCGGGCCTCGGGCGATGTGAGCGACGCCGCCGACGTCGCAGGGAGGTGCTTCGGCACGGCTCGGCTGGCGCACCCGAGCGTGAGCGCGCCGAACACGAGTGCCACGAGTGCGGCGCTCGGTCGGCGGACGGATGGGGGTCGGACAGGCATCGATCTCTCCTCGTTTGCCCGGCTGACGTGCCCCTCCGGCGGGCATTACACCCGCCGCGCGGGCCGTAATGCCGGCGGGCGCGCCGCGTCAGCGAGGCGAGGATGCCCATGTCGAACAACGCCGCCCTTGCCACAACCACCGCGACGCCCGAAGGGACGACGAGCACCGAGCTCCCGATCGCCGGCATGACCTGCGCCGCCTGCGTGCGCCGGATCGAGAAGGCGCTGGGCGCCGCGCCGGGCGTGACGGAGGCGAGCGTCAACCTCGTCACGCAGACGGCGACGGTGCGCCACACGATCGCGACATCACCGTCCGCGCTGGTCGAGGCGATCACGAAGGCCGGCTACTCCGTGCCGGGCGAGGGGGCGGCCCCCAGGGCTCGCTCCGAGGCGAGCGCGCGGGCCGAGGCGATCGAGCAGGCCGAGCAGCGCGAGCAGCGGGGGCTCCGCCGCGACTTCATGATCGCCGCGGCGCTGACCGTGCCGCTGCTCGTGGTGGCGATGTCTCACGGCGCGATCCCCGGGACGGACGGCGCCTTCGGGCGGTGGCTGCAATTCGCCCTGGCGACGCCGGTCGTATTCGGCCCCGGTCGCCGCTTCCTCCGCCTGGCCTGGACGGCGCTGCGCCACGGCGCGGCGGACATGAACACGCTCGTCAGCATCGGTACGCTCGCCGCGTGGATCGACTCGACCGTCGCGCTCGTGCTGCCGGGCCTGTTCCCGCACGCGGAGCACGGGGTGATGCCGCACCTGTACTATGAGGCAGCCGCGGCGATCGTCAGCTTCGTGCTGCTCGGCAAGCTGCTCGAGACAAGGGCCCGCCGCCGCCTGTCCGACGCGGTCCGCGGCCTGGTCGCGCTGGTGCCGAAGACCGCGCGGCGGCTCGCCGACGGGCGCGAGGACGACGTGCCGGTCGAGTCGCTGGTGCCCGGCGATCACGTGCTGGTGCGCCCCGGCGAGCGGATCGCGAGCGACGGGGTGATCGTCCGCGGCGTGTCGGCGGTCGACGAGTCGATGCTGACCGGCGAGAGCATCCCGGTCGACAAGGCCCGCGGCGCGCCGGTGTTCGGCGGGACGCTCAACCAGAGCGGCGCCCTGGTGCTCCGGGTGACGCACACCGGGAGGGACACGGCGCTCGCGCGGATCGTCGAGGCGGTCGAGCAGGCGCAGGGCTCGCGCGCCCCGATCGCGCGCCTCGCCGATGTCGTCAGCAGCTACTTCGTGCCGATCGTGATCGGGATCGCGATGGTCACGCTGGTCGCGTGGTCGATCGTCGATCCGTCGGCGACGGGCTTCGCGGCGGCGATCGAGCGCTTCGTCGCGGTGCTGGTGATCGCCTGCCCGTGCGCGCTGGGTCTCGCGACCCCGGCCGCGGTCGCGGTCGGCAGCGGCCGCGGCGCCGAGCTCGGGATCCTGATCAAGGGCGGCGCGGCGCTCGAGGCGGCGAGCCGGATCGACACGGTGCTGCTCGACAAGACGGGCACGCTCACCGAGGGCAAGCCGGCGCTGACGGACGTCCTGGCGCGCGCCGGGCGTGACGCCGGGGAGCTGCTGGCCCTGGTCGCCGCGGTCGAGCGGGAGAGCGAGCACCCGGTCGCGCGGGCGATCGTGCAGGGCGCGATCGAGCGCGGCATTCGACCTGTCCAGGCGGACAGCTTCCGCATGGAGCCCGGCCACGGCGTCGAGGGCGAGGTCGCGGGCCGTCGGGTGCGCGTCGGCACGAGCGCGTGGCTCGGCCGCGGCGGGGTCGATGCGTCGAGCCTCGAGGCCGAGGCCGAGCGCCTGGCCGAGCAGGGGCGGACGCCGTCGTTCGTCGCCGTCGACGGCGCACTCGCCGGTCTCGTCGCGGTCGCCGATCGGCCGACGGAGGGGGCGAAGCAGGCCGTCGCGGCGATGAGGCGCATGGGCGTCGAGGTGGCGATGGTCACCGGCGATCGCCGGCGCACCGCCCAGGCCGTGGCGGCCGAGCTCGGCATCGATCGGGTGGTCGCGGAGGTCCGCCCGGAGGACAAGGCCCGCGTCGTCGCCGAGGAGCGGGCGCGCGGTCGGGTGGTCGCTATGGTCGGCGACGGGGTCAACGACGCGCCGGCGCTGGCCGGGGCGCACGTCGGGGTGGCGATCGGCAGCGGCACCGACATCGCGGTCGCGGCCGCCGACATCGCGCTGCTGCGCGGTGGGATCACGAGCCTTCCGGTCGCGCTGCAGCTCGCGCGGCGGACGCTGCGGACGATCCGGCAGAACCTGTTCTGGGCCTTCGTCTACAACGTGATCGGGATCCCGATCGCGGCCGGTGCGCTCCACGTGTGGACCGGCTGGCTGCTGTCCCCGGTGCTGGCGAGCGCGGCGATGTCGCTGTCGAGCGTGTCGGTGCTGATGAATTCGCTGCGCCTGCGGCGCTTCACCGCCGACTGAGGGTGTAATGGGCCGCCGACCCCGGCGTCAGCAGTATCAGGAGTCCACGATGAACACGCAGAGCATCATCCTTCACGCCGTGCTGACGAGCACGGTCACGACCCTCGTCGCCGCCCTCCCCGAGCGGACCGCGGCCGCCAGCGACGAGCAGGCGCCGGCGGTCCGTGAGATCGAGGTCGTCGTCGACGGCGGCTATCAGCCGGGCCGGATCTCCGTCACCGAGGGCGAGCGCGTGCGCCTCAAGTTCGTCCGCCGCGATCACTCGCCGTGCACCCGCGAGGTCGTGTTCTCCGGCCTCGACATCCGCCGGGAGCTCCCGACCGACCAGCCCGTCGTGATCGAGCTGCCGTCGCTCGCCGCCGGGACCTACGAGTTCAAGTGCGGCATGAACATGGTGAGGGGCGTGCTCGAGGTCCAGGCGCGCAGGCCCTAGGTCATCCGGGTCGCCCGCACCCGCGCTCCCAGTCGGCGCGGGGCGGGCGCTATACTGATCCGCACCCATCAGGAGAGACGTCATGAGCGCCCCCGAGAGCCTCGCCGAGCCGAACCCGACCCCGGAGGTGGTGGCCCGACTCGTCGCCAACCACCGGGAGTTCCTCGCCTTCCTGCAGTCGCGGGTGGGCAGCCGCGCCGTCGCCGAGGACATCCTGCAGGACGCGTTCATCCGCGGGATCGACAAGATCGGCGGCCTGCGCGACGACGAGTCCGCGATCGCCTGGTTCTACCGGCTCCTGCGCAACGCGGTGATCGATCGCCGGCGGCGCGACGCGGCGGCGGACCGTCGTCTGGACGCGCTCGCGGCCGAGCTGGGCGGCGCGGTCGAGCCGGCCGTCGAATTCCGCGGCGTCGTCTGCCAGTGCGTCGCGCGGCTCGCCGACACCTTGAAGCCGGAGTACGCCCAGGCGCTGCGGCGCATCGAGCTCGACGGCGTCGCGGTCAAGGACTACGCGGTCGAGGCCGGCATCACCAGCGGGAACGCGGCCGTGCGCGTGTTCCGGGCGCGCGAGGCGCTGAAGAAGCAGGTCGTGCGTTCGTGCGGGACGTGTGCCGATCACGGCTGCCTCCACTGCACCTGCGGCGGCGGAGGCTGCGGCTCGTGAGTCGAGGTCGTGCTCGACCCGCCGGCCGCGCTGCTCGCTCGCGCACGTGTTAGGCTCCGCGGCTCCCACGAGACGAGCATGCACGACACCCAGCATTCGCCCTCACCACAGCTCTTCTTCGACACCGCGACCGCGTACCAGCGGACGGCCGCGCTCAAGGCGGCCGTCGAGCTCGACGTGTTCACCGCGATCGCCGAGGGGGCCGACGACGCCGCCGCGATCGCGGCGCGCTGTCAGGCCGCGCCGCGCGGGGTCCGGATCCTCTGCGACTACCTGACGATCCTCGGCTTCCTCACCAAGGAGGACGGGCGCCTTCGCCTCACCGTCGACAGCGCGATCTTCCTCGATCGGCGCTCGCCGGCGTTCATGGGCTCGGTCCTCGACTTCATCTGCTCGCCCAATCTCGTCGAGCACTTCTCGAGCTCGACCGAGGCGGTCCGCCGCGGCGGTGCGGCTGACGCGAGGGGCACGCTCGCGCCCGACGATCCCGTGTGGGTCCGCTTCGCCCGCGCGATGGTGCCGATGACCGTGATGCCCGCGCAGGCGATGGCCGAGATGGCCGGCTTCCTCGCCGACCGGCCCGGCGCGCGCGTCCTCGACGTCGCCGCCGGACACGGCATGTACGGCATCGCCGTCGCCCGTCGCTACCCTGGCGTCGAGGTCGTCGCCGTCGACTGGCAGCCGGTGCTGGAGCTCGCCCGCGCCCACGCCGCGAGCGCCGGCGTCGCCGACCGCTACCACACGCGCCCCGGCAGCGCCTTCGATGTCGACCTCGGCGGCGACTATGAGCTGATCCTGCTGACCAACTTCCTCCACCACTTCGACGCCACGACCTGCGAGGTGCTGCTCCGACGGGTGCACGCCGCGCTGCGCCCGGGCGGCCAGGTGTTCACGCTCGACATGGTCCCCGAGCCCGATCGCGTCAACCCGCCACCCGCCGCCGGGTTCGCGTTCACCATGCTCAACTCGACGCCCGCCGGCGACGCGTACACCTTCGCCGAGCTCGAGCGCATGTTCCAGGGCGCAGGCTTCACCCGCAACGCGCACCACCGCCTGCCCGGCGGCATGCAGAGCGTGATCGTCTCGCAGACCTGAGGTCGGCTCAGCGGCACTGTCTCAGGTGGCGGCGGCGCGGACGGGGATCCGCAGCGTCACCGTCGTGCCCTGGCCAGGGCGGCTCTGCAGCGCGAGCGTCCCGCCCATGCGGGCGCACAGCCGATTCGCCACGGTGAGGCCGAGGCCGGCGCCGTCGTGTCGCCGCGTCGGCGATTCGTCGGCCTGGAAGAAGGGCGCCGTGGCGCGCTGGAGGTCCTCTGCGCTCATGCCCGGCCCGTCGTCGCGGACCTCGATCCGCACGTATTCGGCCTCGGCCGCGGCGATCAGCTCGACGTGGCCGTCGCGGGTGAAACGGCAGGCGTTGTTGAGGAGCTCGGCGACGACGGTGGTGAGTCGGCCCGGATCGCAGATCAGGCGCATCCCGTCGGGCACCTGGACCCCGAGGGTCGTTCCTGCGCGCGCGGCGACCGGACGGGCCTCCTCGACGACCCGGGCCAGCAGCGGCGCGAGCGGCACGTCTTCGCGGGTGAGGGTGAGGTCACCGGCGTCGAGCTGGGTGAGGTCGAGGATGTGGCGGATCTGGCGGAACAGGCCGTTGGCCGCGAATTCGAGGCGCCCGACGTCACCGTCGACGCCGGGGACAGCGAGCTCCTCGCAGCGCTCGCGCACCAGGGCGGCGTAGCCGAGGATGATGTTGAGCGGCGTGAGCAGCTCGTGGCTGACGCGCGCCAGGAAGCGGCTCTTGGCGGCGGAGGCCTCCTCGGCGCGATCGCGGGCGGCCCGGAGCTCGTCGGCCAGGCGAGCGACCGCCTCGCGCTCGCGCAGCGCTGCCCGGGCGTCGGCGAGCTCGTCGGCGGTGGCCACGATCTCCGCGGCGAGCCGCTGCGCCTGTCGCCTGCGCCGCTCCACGAGGGCGAGCAAGAGCACGTCGAGCATCGCCAGCAGCAGCGCCATGAACACCACGAAGACGAGGTCGTCCCACGACGCGCCGAGCGCCGCCGAACGCTCGGCGTTGTCGCGGCGGAGCTCCTGGACCAGGGCCTCGAGCGCGTCTCGCAGGTCCGACTGCGGCGACGGAGGTCCTGCGCGGGCGTGGTCGACCGCGGCTCTCGCGTGCGCGAGCGGGCCGGCGAGCGCGGCCCGCTCCGCGGCCGCGGCCTCGGCGGCGAGGGTAGCGATCTCGTCGGCGGCGGCGACCCACTCCGGTCCCAGCGGCGGTGGTGTCTCGCTCCACGCGGTCACGCGCCGCTGCAGGGCGCTCGTCCGCTGCAGCCAGGACACGTTGGCCTCGACCTCCGCGCGCAGCGTTCGCACGTGCGAGACCAGCAGCAGCGACCACACGGCGAAGACGACGAGCGCGAGTACCACCAGTCCGAACCCGATCCTCCAGGACCACGGCACGGCCGCGGGCGCTCGCGGCCGGACCTGTATCGGCGAGGTGGTCGGCGGATCGGCCATCGTCGTTCACCATCCTATCGGCTCGCACCGCCTGTTGCGAGCCCTACCCTCGCGGTCGCCCTGTTTTGTGCAGACTGTGCGGCGCAAGTGCGCCGACGAGCTGCGGGTGCACCTTCGCGTGCAAGGCCGCGCCCGCGCGACGCGAGTCGTTCATCCCGCGCTCGCGGCCCCGCGGCTCGCACGGTCGAGGACGCCGCGTCCGGCCCGACGGAGCGACGCCCGAGATCGCGGCGCTCGCTCGGCGCCACCTGCTCGTCGCCACAGGACCGCGGCCGGGAGGCCTCAGGTGCCGCGGGGAGCGACGCCAGCCGCTCGCGGCGCCGCTCCCGGGTCCGGCGGTGAGGTCGCCCGCCGCGGGCGGCCTTTCTTCGCTACTCCGAGGCGCGTGCGAGGGCTCGCGTGGGGATCGTCAGCGCACTCGATCGTCGCCCGCACGATCACCTGGCGCAGGAAGCGGTGGTTCTCGGCTCTACGGCGCGAATGGGGGCTCTCGGCCGGTCCACTGGCCGCGCCACGTCGCCTTCGGCTGCGACGGCGCGCCGGCCCTCGAACTGTGATGATTGCTTCAACGGGTGGAGTCGTTGAGCGTGTCGAGGAGGTACCTCTCGAACAGGTCCCTGGACGCATGAGTGGCCACGCGCGACGGCTGACCTGTGGCGTCGAGCACCGTCCGTCCGGCGCTCGGGCCCTCCTCGATCACCGTGATGCCGAGCGTCTCCCCGGTGACAACGTCTGGGTGAACGGCCGCGATGGCGCTCAGAGGATCCCACCAGTAGAGCGTCCCGTCGGGAGTGAGCCGCCGCGCGATGGCGGCGACGATCATGGCCTCGGGGGTCCGCGCGCTGTCGACGAGCCGATCGATGAAGTCTCGCTCGATCGGCACGAACCTCGTCGCGTCGAGCGGCACGAATGTCATGCCGCCAGGTGGCAAGGCGTACAGGACCCGCGCCGCCGCGCTCGGATCGACGAAGATGTTGAACTCCTGGGTGTCGTCGAAGGTGTCCGTGAGGCCGCAACAGAGGTTGCCCGGGACCTGCACGGCGCCGCCCATGGTGTGGACGCGGCCGATGCCAGCGGCCGCCTTGGAGCCGCGCAAGGCGCTCAGATCGAGCGCCTGGGCGACGTTGGTCAGCGGACCGAACGTCAGGATGTCGATCGAGCGGGTCTCGGCGTCGCTGAGGATGTGCTCGATGAGCTCAGGTGCACCGATCTCGGAGTGCTGCTCGGTCTGGTCGCAGCCCGCGAACACTTCAGTGAGGATCCCGTCTGCATAATCGCGGATTTCCGGGGGAAAGGCGTGGGGCGCCTCAGCGGAGCCGTCGGCGATCGGCACATCGAGCAGGCCGCACTGCTCGCGGAGGCAGCGCAGGTGTCGGATCGCCTTGCCCGGATAGCCCGCGCCGCTGTTCTCCGCCACGAATGCACGGATCCGGATCCGTCCGGCCTCGTGTTCGCGGCAGAGATAGGCGAGCGCCACGGTGTCGTCGAAGTCCATGTCAGCATCGATGATGACGTCCCGCGCCGGCGCGGCGGGCTCCTCGGCTGGCTCGCAGGCCACCAGACAAACGCCGACCAATACGAGCGACACGATGTGCATGGCGGTCATGTCCCTTCCCCGTGCGCGACGGCGATCCGCGGACATGCCGAGTGTGTCGGGGGCATTCCGGATCGGCAATCACGCGCGCGCAGCGCGGTGGGGCCCCGCACGTCGAGGTGGCGAATTCGCGCTTGGCCGTGGGTCGTCGTCAGGGAGACAACGATTCAGCGTCAAGGCCAGCGGCGATGTCACGGTCAAGAGCTCGAAGGTCAAGCTCAACTGATCCAGCAGGAGCGTCCGATGGCCGCACGCAAGTCGAGGCGCCCGGGCCGGCCTCGCGGCTGTCCTCGAGGACCGATCGCCGGACCTTCGTCCGATCGGCGTCGGATGCGTCGGACTCCATGATCACGTGTCGCCCTGCTATGCCTGTGGAAGTGATGCAGCTCCGTCCCTTCACCATTCTTTTCCTGCTCGCCGCCTGTGTCCCGAAGCCGTCGACGACCGACAGCGACGGCGGCTCGTCGTCGTCCGCGACCGACGGCGCCTCGGTGACCTCCGACATCACCCCGGCCACCGACACCACCGCGACCGCCGGCACCATCGCCACGACCTCCGGCAGCGCCTCCGGCCCGACCACCACCGCGACGGACACGGGCGGACCGACGGGCGGCCTCCCGGGCGCCTGCGGGGCCGTCTGCGCGCACTGGGACATGTGCTCGCCGGGCTCGGTCGGCTCGCTCGCCGATTGCAAGGCCGGGTGCATCGACGGCTTCGAGGACCCGCCCGAGTGTACCGCCGCGATGACCGCCCAGTGGGAGTGCGTCGCCGGCCTGTCGTGCGAGGAGGCGCTGAAGTTCCTCGACGGCGACCCGACCAGCTGCCTGGCCGAGGTGGGCGCCACCGACGAGGCCTGCTTCGCCGAGGGCTGCGGCGGCGAGGTCGGCGGCGACATGGAGACCTGCACGCTGATCCAGCAGTGCGGCGACGGCGAGCAGGAGTACGACTGCGGCGTCGACTTGTGCACCTGCAAGCAGGACGGCGTCCCCGGCAAGCAGTGCCCCTCGAACGGCTTCTGCGCCGCGAGCTTCGAGGAGCAGCGCGCGGCGATCACCGCCTGCTGCGGCTGGGTGTGGGAGATCTAGCGCGACGGCCACATGCGGGGGTCCCACGACGGTCCCCTCGGCGAGGTCCGCCACCTCGACCCGACCCCCGCCGGCGCGGCGGGTCCGCGCTGAGCGACGACGGCGTTCAGGTCGTCGACGGCCGCTTCACACCCCGCGGTCTCCGGCGGGTGTGGCCATTGTCCGCACCGCGAGCCGCGAGTTCGTCTCAACGGGCGCGCAGGTGGAGCGCCCAGTCGCCCGCGCCCGGGGGCTCGAAGACGGGGCCCTCGCCGGCGTCGAGGGGAGCTCCGACGCGGGGATCCCACCATTGCGCGTGCACGGGGCCGAGCCCTGGCAGCTCGACCGGGCCGCCCGCGGGCAGGTAGAGGACGTATTCCTCGCCCGGACGGCCGTAGACCCACGCGTCGCCGCTGGCCGGCGGATCGAGCGGGCGCATGCCGGCGAGGTCGACGTCGAGCTCCTCGACGAAGCGCCGGACCAGGCCGACGTGCCGGATCCCGGCGGAGGTGTTCGGCGCCGTCAACACCGCCGCCTTGAACATCTCGTTGTTGAAGACATCGACGCTGGCCCCGGCGCTGAGCGCCGCCCAAGCCTTCGCGCGGACGAGCCCTTCGTCGGGCTGCCCCGGGCAGCAGTCGTTGTCGGAGACGAGCGGCACGGCCCACGCGAATTGTGGGTCCGCGAGGCGCGCGCGCATGTCCGCCACCGACTCGCCGCCGTTCG
>WBZU01001459.1_pt1 | contig 17717 bp, 15 predicted proteins | sample 5204311 | NCBI WGS metagenome assembly WBZU01 (sample SAMN12344359, study PRJNA552823) | activated sludge metagenome | biome: Activated sludge suspended growth; feature: Nitrification reactor; material: Wastewater; isolation source: activated sludge from nitrification reactor of wastewater... | reverse complement strand
CCCCGGCAGCTATGTCGCTTCGCAGGGTCTCGCGACACGCCTGCTCAACGCCGGCTCGCTGGGAATCATCTACCCCAGCGTGCGCCGCGCCGGCGGCACCAACCTTGTCTGCTTCCGGCCGGCACTGGTCGGCAATCCGCGCCGCGCCGCGTCGTTCCGCCTGACCTGGGCCGGCAGCAGACAGCCGCAAGTGGAGAGACTGGAGCGTCAGGAAACAGGAGGCTGGTGAAACAATCAACCCCACCGGTCAACCCGACTACAGCCATGACAACCGCCGCCAGGCACACGACGGCCGCGCTGCTCGACAGACGCCCGGAAGCACGGACCTTCAGCGTCCAGGACCTGCTGGAGGTGGTGGCAAGCGGCCGGCTTCGCATTCCCAGTTTCCAGCGCGGCCTCAAATGGAACCGCATGGATGCCAGGTTCCTGCTGGAAAGCCTTTTTCGGGGTTATCCGGTGGGAACGCTGCTGCTCTGGGAAGCCGCGGCACCGGCGGGCGAAGTGCGTTTCGGATCGCTTACCCTGCCTGCTCCGCAGATGCCGAATGCCTTGTGGGTGGTCGATGGTCAGCAGCGAATTGTCTCCCTTGCCCGGACATTGCTCGCTGCCGACCCGGACTCGGACGACTTCGCCCTGTACGTCGACCTCGATGCGGCGGACTTTGTGGCTCCTCCTGCCATCGGCAAACGCCGCGCCGATCCGTCGCGCTGGCTGCCAATGAGCGTCGTGCTTGACGCGGAAAAGCTGATGCAATGGTTGCTCGACCACGCCGCCGCGCCCGGCAGTCGGCAAAGGCGCGACACGGCAATCCAGTTGGGCCGGCGCCTGCGCGAATACGAGATCCCCGCCTACATTGTCCGCAGCGACGACCAGGCCATCCTGCGTGACATTTTCAATCGGATCAATTCAGCCGGCAGGTCGCTTGACGATTCCGACGATTCCGACGTTTTCGACGCGCTCAACGGCTCGCGCTTTGAGAGCCGGCCAGCGACCATCCCACAGATTTCTTCCGAATTGGAAAAACTGGATTTCGGGCGAATCGAAGAAAGAATTCTGCACCGGCTGCTGCGCGTTCTGCTCGGGCTACCGGTCGTGGAAAGCGCCCGCAGCGACCCGCCACGCCTGACTGACACGGAAGCCGAACAGGCGTACCGGCGGACGGCGGCCACCGCCAGCCAGATTATCCAGTTCCTCAAGAGCGATGCAGGCATTCCTCATTACGACCTGCTGCCTTACAAGCAGGCGTTCGTGACCCTGGGCCGGTTCTTCCAGCTCCATCCTCAACCGTCGCCGCGATCGCGCGAACTGCTGGCACGCTGGATCTGGCGCGGCGCGCTGAATGGCGCTCACCAGGGAGACACGGTTTCGACGCGCAAGGTCCTGGCGCGCATTCTCCCGGAAAGTGAGGAACGATCCGTCCATGGGATGCTGGAGATGGTCAGCGGAAAACCGTCGGCCATACCCGACGTCGCCGATCGCTGCAATTTCCGCTTCGCGGCGAGCAAGCTGCTGGCCCTTGCCCTGTTCAGCCTCGAACCACGCGACCTGATCACCGGTAACAGGCTGGCCGCCGGGCAACTCATGAGCCAGGTCCAATCGGGCCATGACTCATCACCACTGTTGCAGATCTTTCCAGTGCGTGCCGGCAAAGTTGAGGAAGCGCTGCAATCGGCAGCCAACCGGCTCATCCAGCCGCCACACCAGAGGGGCGTACGCCGCCTGCTGGCCGGGATCGATGATTCCCGCCTCCTGCTGTCGCATGGCATCAGCGCAGCCGCGCGACAGGCGCTCGATGACGGCGATAGCGCCGCTTTCCTGAAGTTGCGCGCCGAGTGGCTGCGGCCGCGCGTAGAGATCTTCTTCGCTCGCCATGCCCGCTGGGACGAGCCCGATCGGCCGAGGATTGCGTCGCTGATCGTCAACGACGAGGAGGGCTGAATGGCGCACCACCTTGGCGTATGGATCAACGGCATCCACGTCAGGCAACTGAACCTGACGCGCAACGACGGCTGCGAGTGCAGGCTCGTCGAATCGTACAAGCGAGCCTATCCCAGGCCGATACTTGGGCAACCGTTTCTCGACGATCCTGACCAGGTGCATGCCTCCCGATCACGCACACCGCCATGGTTTTCCAATCTGCTACCGGAAGGTCCCTTGCGCGAAATGATTGCCCGCCAGGCCGGGGTTTCGGTCTATCGCGAGTTCTTCCTCCTCCATCACCTGGGAGAGGACCTGCCCGGTGCCGTTCGCATCATGGCCGACGAGGCGTTGCCGGAAACCGCCGGCGCAACCCTTCAGGCGAGCGAAGAGCACGCTGGCGAAAGCGACTGGCATTTTTCGCTGGCCGGAGTACAGATCAAGTTTTCCGCCCGACGCGAAGGGCGCGGACTGACCATCCCGGTCAGCGGCACCGGCGGCGACTGGATCGTCAAGTTGCCGGACGCCCGCTTTCCAGGAGTGCCTGAAAACGAGCAGGCCACCATGCGCTGGGCAAAGGCCAGCGGCATCGATATCCCGGAAATTCAGTTGATTCCGGTTGCGGAGATTTCTGGCCTGCCGTCGGAAGCCAGTTCATTCGGAGGTCAGGCGGCTCTGGCTGTCCACCGCTTCGACCGCCCGTCGCCGGACAAACGGGTTCACATCGAGGACTTCGCGCAGATTCTGGGTCTCTACCCCGAGCAGAAATACGCCAGCTACAACTACGAAACGCTGGCCAACCTGGTCTCCAAACTCGCCGGCGAATCCGAACTCGACGAATTCATCCGGCGACTGCTGTTCGTCATTGCCTCCGGTAACGGCGATGCGCACCTCAAGAACTGGAGCCTGATCTACCCTGACGGCGTAAACGCCCGGCTTGCGCCCGCTTACGATCTCGTTTCGACCATTCAGTACAAGGCTGACAACCAATTGGCGCTCAACCTCGCGCGCTCGAAACGCTGGCAGGACGCCACTCGCGAATCATTCCTGCGCCTCGCGCGCAAGATTGGCGACGACGAAACGCTCATGGCCAGCCGGATCGAACACGCCGGAGAAGCCATCATGACGGCATGGCACGCCTCATGCGGCGACTTCGGTTACACCGCGCGGGCACTCGACCGCATCTCATCTCACCTGGCACGCGTGCCGCTATTCTCCGCAGGCACCTGACACCTGCCTGCATGACAAGATGAAAACGTGTGGCCACTTTCTGGCATCATGTCGAAGGAGTGCTGTCGGCCCACGTTCCATTTGCGAACGGCGAACGGCACAATGCGACGAATGATTCCGCGCCTAGCCATAAGCCCTTTGCAGTGGATGAGAACGCCCTATGGCGTTCTCGATGGTGCGCTCATGAAGGGATACACGACGTTTACGACCCGGCTGCCCGTCATGGGATCATGCCTGGTCACCGGGGATCCCAAATTAATCGGCGAGATTTCCCGCAACCCCGATCTCATCGGCGGGCGGGGTACGGAGGCGCTGAGGCCCGTCGTGGGCGAGCACAGCCTGATCACGCTCGAAGGCGAACGACATCGCATCCACCGCAGCGTTCTGTTGCCACATTTCTTCTCGGGAAATGCGGCGACGATCGACCGGGTAAGCCGCAAATGGGCCGATGCGCTGATACCGCAAATCGGCCGGAACGAGGTCGTCAATGCCGGCGAGTTCATGGCCCGCATCACGCTGCACACCATCATCGAACTGATCTTCGGTGATCTGCCCGAGAAGCTCCACCGTGAAGCTTTCCAGTTGATCGATGCCTGGAAATCGTCCTTCAGCCAGGCGGCAGTCCTGTTCCTGAAGATTCTCCATGTCGATCTCGGACGCCTATCCCCTTGGGGGCGCTTCCTCGCCAATCGCGCGCGGGTGCACGCGTTCATCCGTCAGCGATTACGCGCAGTCCGCGACGCTCCGGACGGGTCCGTCTTTTCGCAGATTGCCCACGCCACACCCGATGGGGAACCGCTGAGCGACGACGAGATTGTGTCGGAAACCGTGACCTTCCTGCTCTTCGGTCATGACACGACGGCGGCAAGCCTCGCCTGGACCCTCACCCACCTGCTCGCCGATCCGGCGGCGAGCGAACGCGCACGGACGGAGGTCTCGACGGTCGGCGATGCGCCGCCCGAGTCGTTTCCCTTTCTGCGTTCGGCCATCGAGGAATCCATGCGGCTCTGCCCGGTCGTCGTGCACCTGACTCGCCATGCCATCGCGGCCACACAGGTCGGTACGCATGTGGTTCCCCGCGATAGCCGGGTGTTGCCCTGCATGTATCTAGCGCATCGCAATCCGCAGGTTTTCGATCGCGCAAGCGAGTTCGTGCCCGAGCGCTTTCTTGTCGATCCCTCACGGTATCGCCATGCCTACTTTCCATTCGGACTCGGCGATCGCGTCTGTGCCGGCATGCCCATGGCCCTCCGTCAGATGGTGCTGTTGCTCGGATGCCTTTTCCGCCATGGGCACTTGGCGCTGGCTGAACCGGCAGGAATCCGGCCGGTGCGAAAACTCGTGATCATCGTCCCGTCGGGCGGCCCCCTGCTGCGGAGGATCGACTGATGCCTGCGGTGCAAGGCAGGCCGCCAACCGTACTCGTCATTACCGGCGGTCTGCTCAACGAAAAGGAATCGTCACCCTGGCGCGCACTGCGCAAGCAGGCGGCGCAATGGAGTGCCTCGGAATCCGCCTGGCTGGACCTGAAGTCCAAGGCGATCATCGGGGAATCGATCGTGCTGGCTGGCTGGCATCGCCTGGTTGCCGGGCGACGCCTGGCCACTGATGTCAGGGAGTACTTTTCCCGTACCGAGAACCTGGATGTTCCGGAGCTGACCGAGGTGGTCCTGACGACACTGCTTCGGGCGGAAGCGATTCCTTACGAAATCGCCACGATCGACGATGTCTTTCGCGATGACCGACCGATGCGTGCCAGGCTCGCAAGCTGTTCGCTGGTCTTCCTTTCCACGACCTTGTTGCGCGATCTGGGCGAGGTCGAGCCGATCTTGCAGCGGATCATCCGTCCACACCATCGGATCGTCCTCGGGGGGGCGCTGGCGTCCATCCTCGCGGAGGGGGGCGACGGCATCCCCGGGGTTGACGTCCTTGCCGTGGGCTATGGCGAGACTCTCGTACCGATACTTGCTTCCTACCTTCGCTCGGGATTCCAGACGCTGTCTGCTCCACCGCCGGCAAGCATCGATCGGCGCCGACATTCGATCATCCTGCGCAGCGGCGTACCGGCGACCCGTTCGCTCGACGCCCTGGCCACTCCGGATTGGCTGGGGGCAGCCCGCGATCACCGACGTCACTTCCCGCTCGTCCATTACGAAAGCGTTCGAGGTTGTCCGTACCGCTGCAATTTCTGCAACTACCCCTACCTCTTCGACGACGAGAAATTCCGCTACAAGAGTGCCAGGAAGATCGCCGACGACTGGCAACGCTATCGAGACGAACTCGGTGTCGAGTTCATCTCTTGCCTCGATTCGTTGTTCACCCTCCCTCGCCGTCGCCTTTCGGCACTCTGCGAGGAGCTCGTTCGCCGCCGGATCGAGGTCAGGTGGATCTGTTATGCGCGCGCCAGCGACCTTGCCGATCGCGACGTTGCGGCGATGATGCGGGACGCTGGTGCGCACCAGGTCCAGATCGGTATCGAGTCGGGCGATCCGCAGCTCCTAGCCAACATGAACAAGCAGTGCAGCGTCGAGGAAAACGCCAAGGCGCTCGACAATTGCCGGTCGGTCGGGCTGACCAGCGTGGTCTCGCTGGTGGTCGGCTTTCCCGGCGAGAGCGAAGCGAGCCTCGCCACCACATACCGCTTCCTGCACGATCATCCGCCGGATTTCCACTTCCTGGCGATCTTCAGTACACGCGTCACCGGGGTGCCGGTTCTCAACGATGTCAACCGGGTACGCTTTGAACTGCACGTCGACTCGAATCCGCGAACCGTGGCGCCCTACTGGCGTCATTCCAGCATGTCCTCGGCCGATGTCGGCCGGCATGTCCGCCGACTCAACCGGGCTCTGATCGAGAATCGTGTTTCGCTCAATGCGGCGACGTTCTATGCCGGGCTGCTCCGGTATTCCGCGGCCCAACGTGACGCCCTGCTCGATTTCCAGAGGGCATCGGTGAACGACCATCGGTTCCTGGGCCGTGGTTTCGATCTGCTGCATGGCTGGATCGACCGGCGGCTTGCCGAAGACATGGCACGGCGCGAGGCGATCCTGGCAAGCGACGCCGTAAACGAGCCCGGATGGCATTCGATACGATGACCGAATCGGTGAACAAACCGCAGGCGTGGTCGTGGCCGGACGGCGCGCGATGGGCCGTCTTTCTGCGGCGGCATGTCCTGCTGACCTTTCTCTTTGCGGCCGTCTATGGGGGCGCCAACTGGATCGCGGCCCGCTCGGGACGGGGCGTGGACCTGCATTTCGCCTGGGAGCTCGCGATCCCTCTGGTCCCGTCAGCGATCCTGATCTACTTCTCGATCGCGCTGCTTTTCTGGCTGCCGCTCTTCGTTTGCTGCATCGAGGGGCTGCGCGCCCTCGGCAGGCGTTGCGCGCTGGCAACGATGGCGGCCGGCCTGCTCTTCGTCGCCTTTCCCGTACGAAGCGGCTTCGTGCGGACCCCTCCTGAGGGTCCGTTCGAAGCGGTGTTCTCCGCTCTGTGGCAACTCGACGGCGCGTTCAACTCCATTCCGTCCCTGCACATCGCCTATAGCACCCTGGTCTTTTACGCGCTCTCGGCCCGTGTCGCGTCAACGCACCTTCGTCTGATCGGCAGCCTCTGGTACCTGGCCATCTGTATTTCGGTACTGATCGTCCACCAGCACCACGTTGTCGATATCGCGGGCGGAATCGCGCTGGCCTGGGCTGCGAGCTTGGTCGACCGGCGCTGGGCCGGCTAACGGTCATGACTTTTCCAGACACCCCCGATCATGAAAGTCATGACCATTTCCCTCCCCCGCAAGTGGGGAGAAGAGGTTCGTGAGTCGCTGACGCAACTTTCACATTCACATTAATCGGGCCTCGGTTCGGCCTTGAGGCGCTGCGGCGAGGGGGAAGTTGCCGGCACCGGGCCGCGCCACATGCGCAGGTATTGCTGCCAGATTCCGACCGGAGAATACGCACCGTTGCCGTTGCCTTCGAGTTCGGTCCACGGCAGCCAGGGTTTCTGGTGATGGACCAGATCCCAGTTCCCCTTGAGCAATATCCACGACATGACCGGACTGACCCGCAGGTTCAAGGCACCGTTGATGACGTGCCGCTCGGTAAATGCGTGCGTGATGTACTGCCGCGTCGACCAGTTGAAGGCAAAGCAGGCGTACATGATCAGCACGTGCTGCCAGGAGAGGTCCAGGAGAACGAACAACGCGATCCAGAACGCCAGGGTCAGTACGACCTCGACCCGTACTCGCCCGACCCCATGTTCGGCAAAATCGTCGAACAGCACGGCGGTTGTCCGCGCCCGCCGGTAAGGCCCCATCCGCAAGAGTTTTGGGAAGCTCGCCAGGACCAGCGCGCCGATCGGGATCCAGGGCCAGAACAGACCGGCGAGAAGGCCATACCACTGCCCGAGCTTGATGAACATGCGGTCGCTAGGGTAGTACAGGTCGAACATCTCATGATCCGTCCGGTTGCAGCAATGGTGAACCGTATGTGTAACCTTGATCATCGAAAACGGCACGGGGAACAGGAAACCGACGAGCACCCCGAGCCAGCGATTCCAGCCTGGATCCGAGTTCAGATTGTCGTGCGCCGCTTCATGGATCAACGCGTAGTTGGTCAGCAGAACAAAGGAAAAGACGATGCCGACGGGCAGCGCCAGCCAGAGGTCGACACGCGATCCCAACCACAGCAAGAGCAGCGCGATCGCATAAACGATCGCGATCAGCCCGATGTTGAGGCGGTTCCGAATCATCCGGCCATCCTGTGGCGCGCGCGGCCGATCACCTGGACTTGCGCAGCCACCTCGACAGCAGCCAGGCGGCCAGCACGCCGGCGAGAAGACCGACCAGTCCGGCAATCCAGACTAGGCGCTCGGCCTTCCGGAGCAGCGGGTTGTCGAACAGGTTGGTCGAGAAGTGCAGCGCCGCGATCTTCCAATCACCGTCCTTCTTGACGATCGTCGTACTCCAGTTGGCATTGAGCGTGAACTTGAGACCGTCGGACAGCTCGTATGTCTCGACAGTCGTTCCCCATGCGACGGCACTGTCGCCGTAGAACACCGCGGGAGCGCTCAAAGTCGCCTTGACGCTATAGGCCTTGACGATCGGATTTGCGTTCTTGACCATGCGATTATGGTAAGCGCGCACTTGTTCGTGTCCTTTTGAGACCTCCGCGTTCTGCCAGGTGACAATGATCTCCGGTTGCATCAGCGATAGAGTCGAGTCAATATCAAGCGATGCTATGGCCTTTTCTACCTTCTCAAGCAGAACGCGGAGCGCTTGCCGGTCCTCTACTCGGCCGCCGGCCGGATCTAGGGGGGGCGCAGTTGCCGCCCAGGCCACGGCGGTGAACAGGAAGAACATGATGAGCAGGCAGCAACGCAGTAAATTTCGCATTTTTTCGTCTCCTGAGCGGTGGATGCTGTGGTTGAAGGGGTAAACGGGGCAAGTTGGTTTATATCCGCGATGACTATATATGCCGGCCGCGAAAAAATAGTAATCCGGCGATGAAGCCGGCCAATGTTCCCCCCACAAGGGCGACTAACGCCCCCTGGCGTGCCGTATCGAGCATTCCATTGTCAAACAAATTGAATGAGTAATGGATGGCGGCAATCCGCCAGCGGTCCGGATCGCGCGCCAACGTGGCGGTCCAGAAGGTGGTCAGGTCCAATTCGAGGCCATCGGCGAACGCGTAGTGGTCATGGGAGCGCCCATGAGTTACGGCGGTATCACCATGAAAATGGATATCCGGAAACATCTCGACGGTCGATTGCAACGACTTGATCGAGGGGGCATAGCCGATCATCTTGTCGAGATAGGCGGCCAGCGCCGCCTTTCCGACGACCGTTTCGCCGTTCTTCGAAATCATCAGGTGCTGTTCGGTCGCACTGTCGATCAGGGTCGCTTTGTCGCGTTCGTGGACCGCACGCTCGACGGTGGCGAAGACTTCTTGGATTGCTCGCTGGTCTCCGGCCTGTGCTGGAGCAACCAGGACAAGCATGCCCGCAAGGGCTGTGGTTCGCAAATCCATGGGCTATTGTTGCCTGAGGTACGCAAAGAAACGGTAGAGCATTGGAGCGATCTGCGGCCCGCGAAAAAAATGGTCGTAGCCGAGGAAAGGGATCGTCATACCGGCGTCGATCACCGTACGACGACAGGCGACCATGCCGTCATTGGGGCCGCGATCGCCGATCGCCCGATAGCGGTTGATCAGCGACTTCTGGATGTGGCTGGGCAAGGGAATCGCCGAAAGATTGAACACTTGCATCTGTGGTGGCAAACACAAGGGCTCACGCCAGTAGTCGTGGGTCGTGGAGAGTTCGCGGAGCAGATCGAAGCGGGTTCCGAATGCACGGCAGATCGCCTGGAACTTGAGCCGCCTCGCCGGCGTGGCGATGTCAAAGTCGGCAATGTCGCAGCCTTCGACCAACCCGCATATATTGATCCATCCGGAGATCCGTTCGATCGCCGCGGCCTCTGGATAGCTCTGCAGGTAGGCCCGGAAATCGGCCCCGCCCTTGCTCGCGGTAAGGATCCAGAGTCGCTCGGCGCTTTCGTGTGCAAGGTAGTCACGAATGATGCGCGCGTTCTCGGTGACAGTCCCCAGGCTAAGTATCGGGATGGTCTCGACATCAAAGCCGCAGGTTTTCGCAATGCCGATGGATAGCGCCGCGTCACCTCCGGTTTCCGGGTAATGCTGGTAAAAGAGCGCGGGAATGGCGAGGATCTTTACTCGGGTGGAGGCAGGTGCGGTGACGACTGGCTCTGACTCGATCCGGGCGATGAGTTCGGCGTTTGCCGGTACCGTTCGCAAGGCTTCGTAAAGCGCCATCGTCGATGTTTCGAGTCCATGCGTCCGTGTCAGTTCGATCAACCGTTCAACACTTGGAACGGTGCCGTCGAAACCGCGCACCAGAGGGGCAACCTCCCGCGCGAGGCTGACCTCATCGACCGGCGGGCAGATGTAATACTGGACCATTCAGTTGCTCCAGGCCGAAGGCGTTCTCGACCAGCCGAACCGCCATGGAAAGGCGGGAATGAACGGGCATTCGAGTCTTTTTGCACCAATCCTGTCGGCTATTCTTCCATGTATGGCGGTGAAATGTCGCATGATGCATATGATTGTGCTTGGCAATGTTGGCGATGAAGCACAGCATGGACGAGACGGCGATCCACGGGCCGGCAGGAACGACGTTCGGGGCAAGGACCAGGGGCAGGATCAGCGCGGTGCAGGCGAGCGCAGCCAAGACCAGGGTTCTCCAGTCCGCGCGATGGCAAAGGATTTGCCGGGAAGGAGTTTGCCGCATCAGAGTACGGCGATCTCGGGCTGCACCGCTCGCCCGTCGAGGCCGGGCGGGTCTCCGTAGGCGACGGTATAGACCGTCATCCGGTAGTGTGACGGGCAGAAGCGGGCGACGATCTCTTGCAGACCAGGATCGTGGGTGGAGACGCCCATCGTCAGCACCGCCGTACTGCACTTCGCGAGGGCGTCGGCAACGAGTTCCGTCAGCGTGGGGGCATGCTTCGCGTCGGCGGCCAGAAAGGCAAGATAGGTCTGGTCGACCGCTTGGCCGGGGCGCGGCAGCGTGACTTGTCGGCGCGCTGCCGCAACAGCGTTGTAAAGCGGCCGCAAGGCGGCGAGCGGTTGGCGATAGGAGCGGGCGACGACCTGCTTGTAGTCGTTCTGGTTCCACAGTGCCATGCATGCCGCGGGCTTGCCCAGGGCGTCACGGCAGACGAAGAAATCGGCGCCCGTCGCGGCCAGGGTCATCGGGTCCAGTACCGGCGAGAACTGGCGCGACGCAGCCGCGGCGTTGTGCAAGGTGCATACCGCGGCATCCTCATCCGGACGCATCGGGTGCCAGTGGCCCAACACCTTTCCCCGAACACGCGGCATGGCCAGCGCGATCACTTCGCCCACCTCGACGTACCGGGGCAAGCCTTTCAGGTTCCCTTCGAGCAGGCGTCGGGCGGGCCGGTTTTCGGAGGCGACACAGGTGTAGCAGAACCCGGAGGAACCTTCTTCACCCGCTGCGAACGCCGCGGCATAGCCGTCGCGCAGTGCCCGTACCCGCCGTCGGTAGCCGGCATCGATCCGGAGTGCCCCAAGGTAGCCGGTCCGCGCCGGATGGCCGTTGAGATGCACCGGGTGTTCGGAGCGCACGAACATGCCGACGGCGCGATCGCCGTCACGTGCGATCACCGCAAGGTCGCAGCCGAAGCGGTTCATTCCCCCGAAGAACGAGGGTTCGCGTTCGATGGCCATCGTCACCCACGAAGCCATGCCGTGTCCACGCAGCAGCGCCCGCAGTTCGGCATCGTCACCCGGGGTGGCGGGAGCGAAACGGATCATGCCGACTCAGCCATGCGGCCGGACCAGGTCTCGTCGCCGAGGGGATAGCCGTTGCGTCGCGACACGTCCTGGCGATGCATCAGATTGATCGGCAGGTAGTTGCGCAGCATGAAGAAGTCACTGCGGTTGTCCAGTACCCGTTTCAGGATGCTCGGCCAGCCGTAGAAGCGGCGACGGGCGGCCAGGCAACCCCCGGTGACCTCCGCGGGCGTCAGTCGTTGTGGCCGGAACGGCACCTCGTTGTAACGGTACGCGGGGTCCAGCCACCAGGCGTCGTAACGCAGGCGGCCCTCCTCCTGCAAGCGGCGGTAAAGTGGCGTGCCCGGGAACGGCGTCATGTGGTTGAACGCCGCGATGTACATGCCTTCGGAAATCGCCATATCCACGGCGGTATCGAAGGACGACTCGACATCGTTGTCGTAACCGAAGACGAAGGTGCCGTAGACCGCGATGCCGTGCCTGCGCAGGTTGGCAAGGGCGACGCGATAGCCGCCTTTCATCAGGTTGAAGCGCTTGTTCATCTGCCGCAGATTGTCGGCATCCAGCGATTCGAAGCCGATCAGCACGCCCTTGCAGCCGCTTCTCGCCAGCAGCGACAGGAACTCCTCGTCGTGCGCGGCGTGGATGCTGAGCTGGGTGATCCAGCGGATGTCCAGGCGGGCGAGTTCGGGCAGGAGTTCCTTGCCGGCCTTGAGATCGCCGGCGAAATTGTCGTCGACGAAGAAAAACAGACGCTTCCTGCCCTTGAGCGCGCGCAGTTCATCGATGACGCCGGCGATCGGCCGATGGCGATGGCTGCGACCGAAAAACGACTGGATCGAGCAGAACTCGCAAGGGAACCGGCAGCCGCGACCGGTTTCGACCAGCCCGATGGGCAGGTAACGACGACCGGCCAACAGGGAACGATCGACGCGGATCGCCGCGAGGTTGCCGCGCTCGGCGACATAGCGCGGGCGCAGGGTGCGGTGTGCCAGATCGTCGAGCACTTCGGCCCAGATCCCTTCGGCCTCACCGACGACGACCGCATCGGCAAAACGTTGCGCCTCATCGGGCAGGGCGCTCGGGTGGAAGCCGCCGACCACCACCGGCACGCCGCGCCGGCGATACTCGCTGGCGATCTGGTACGCGCGCCGTGCCGTGTAGGTCTCGACCGGCATCGCGACCGCATCGCATGGGTGGTCGTAGTCGATCGCCTCCATGCGGTCATCGAAGAAGGCCAGTTCGACGCGCTTCGGCGTCAGGCCGGCGAGCGTGGCAATCGGCAGGGGTTCCATCTGCCAGGAGCGGATATAGGACTCCCCGGCACGATGGCCGATGGCCGGCTGGATCAGGGTCAACCGCATACGACTCTGGCAGCGGCAGCAGCAGCAGGCGCGACGCGCGGCCGATCGATGCCGGCGATCGGCCAGTCGCAGTTATAGAAGCGGTGCAGGTTGTGCGCATAGAAGCGATAACCGGTATTGGCCGTCAACGCGAGCGGCCGCAGATTGCCTGCCCGCCACAGCCGCCGGCCGATCGCAGACCAGCGGTAGGTCTGCTTCCAGGCACGTTCGTGACCTTCGGCGAGTTCACGCACCGACATGTTGCGCGGCTGGAAGACCACGTGCTGAGCGTCGTAGAGGGTCCAGTCGCGGGTCAGTATCCGTCCTTCGCGTTCGAGTCGGGCATGCAAGGGCGTTCCCGGAAAGGGCGTCAGCACGGCGTAGCGCGGCAGGTCGATACCGGCTTCGATGGCGAATTCGACCGTGGTTTCGAAAACATCCGGCGTATCGTGATCGAGGCCGAAGACGAAGCACCCTTGAATTGCGATCCCCAGTCGATGCAGGTCGTCGATGACCGAGCGGAAGTCGACCGAGGCATTGAAGCGCTTGCGGGCATCGCGCAGGCTCTCGGGGGTGACGGTCTCGAGGCCGAGCAGCAGACCCTTGCAGCCGCTTCGGGCGACCAGTTCCATGAACTTGCGGTCGTGTCCGACGAGCACCGTGGACAGACCGAACCACTCAATATTGAGCGGGATCAGGCGGGTGAACAGTTCGCGAGCGTACGCCTTGTCGGAAATCAGGTTGAGGTCGACAAACAGTATTTTCTTCTGTCCGAACTGCTGGATGTCGCGGATGACCCAATCGATGGGCTTCTGATACTGCTTGCGCCCCCAGGCAGCGGGCGCAACGCAGAACTCGCAATCGTGGGCGCAGGAACGGGTCGCCTCGAAAACCGCCTGGGTCAGGAAGTGGCGCGAATCGAAGAGATCCCGTCGGGCGAACGGCATTTGCGGTCGGTCGAGCGTGAAGTCAGGGCTCTGGTAGTAGGCCGGTTTCAGGGAGCCGGCTGCGAAATCACGCAGAAGCTGCGGCCAGCTGTCCTCGGCATAGCCAACACAAATCGAATCGGCGTGCTCTGCCGCTTCGTTCGGCAGCAAGGTGACGTGGGGACCACCGAGCACGACGGTTTTGCCGCGGGCACGGAAATGTGCCGCGAGTTCGTAGGCGCGTGGCGCCGTACCGGTAATCACGGTCATGCCGATCAGGTCAGCGGCCATCTCGTTCGGCAGCTCGACGATGCCTTCGTCGTAGAGCGAGATCTCGGCGCCGAGATCCGGCGGGACCAGGGCGGCCAGTGTGGTCAAGGTCAGCGGCTGGTAACGCAGCGACTTCTTGAAGATGCCGCCGCGGTGGCGGTACAGGGGGCCTTTCGGCGATATCAGGGCAATCTTCATGGGCACTCCCGTTCGAAAACATCCAGCCAGAATGGCTCGGGACGCAGCGCGGTCGGTTTGATATCGCCAGGCCGGGCGCCGCGCGTCAGCAGGGTTCTCTCGTAGATCGCCCAGGCGCGGGGCACCCGCAGAAAGTTCGGGGGCGACAACTGTGCGAGTTTCCTTGCATAGGCGTATTGGGGGTTGTGGCACAAGGCAGCGTCCAGCCGGGCAAGATCCTCCGGCGAGGTGTCGTGTTCGCGGACCAGTACGTAAGCACGCTTGCGCGCGTGGGGAAGCAGCAGAGAAAACCCGGGGAGGAAGGCAAGTGCGGTCGCGACGAAGGATTCGCCCAGTTTCTCGCCGACAAGGTCGCAGAACAGGCCGGAGCGACCGACGAAGCCGAGAATCGGCCGACCCGATGCGGCGTATCCACGGCAGCAAACGGCGTCGCCGCTGCGATAGCGGTACAGTCCGCTCGCCGTCGTCACGACGACCTCGTACTCCCTGCCGGGCTCGAGTTCGTGCGCGAGGAAGGCGTGCTCTTCGCTCAGGAACTCGCAGAAACCGTTGGCCACGAGTTCCGGTACGCCATCCTCGTTGGGAACGGTAACGACGGCTTCGGTCGAGATCAGTCCCTTCGGCTCGATGGCGACGCCGGGAAAACGGGCGGCAAGCTCGGCGGCGTATGGGCGGGACGATCCGTCGGCCCAACAGCTGATCACCTTCAAGCGGGGCCAGGCAGCCGCGATGCTCTCGTGATCTTCCAGTAACGAAAGAAGGAACGTCGGGCTCCAGACCGAGATCAGTTCGAGCGCCGAAGCGCTGGAAAGGTGACGTAGTGTTTCCTGGCGCCAGGTGGCGACGTCGGCGATTTCGGAGACTGAAAATGGCACGGCGCTCCGTGTCATCAGTACCTGGCACGTCGCCTCGTCGAGATAGGCGGCATCGGGCAACCCGACCGGAACGTCGCCGATCTTTTCGGCGGCTCGGGCGACCGGACTGATCGAGAAATAGACCGTGCCGGTGACGGCGTGACGTTCCAAGGTTGCTGCCAGCCAGGGCGACACGGCGCGGCGGAACTCGACGATCCCGGCAGCGGAGTACGGGATGAGCTTGCTTCCGCCGGCGCTTCCGCCGGTTCTTTCGTAGGCGCAAGGCCGACCGCGGAAAAGGATGTCGCTTTCGCCGTCGGTGATGCGTCGCAACCAGGGCGTCAGGCTCTCGTAGTCGCAGAGAGGGACCTGCGCGCGAAAGGCATCGAGGGTGAGAGGGCGGCCATGGCTGCGCAGGTACGCGGTCGACGAGTTGCTGGCCAGCAGTTCGGCAAGCCAGTCGTTGCCGACGCCTTGGTCAAAGGCAGGCCTTCGTCGTGCCGCGGGCAGGAGCAAGGCCCCGATCATCGCCGTGCGCCGGCAGCGCGCTGGAAGAAACGCGCGGCCAATGGTTTCAGGTTGTCGACGGCAAGCTCGCAGACGCAGACCAGCTCGTTTCCCTGAAGGTAGCCGGGATTGCGGGCAAGAAAGAAGCGGACGTCCTGGCGTTCGAGTTCGTCGATGTCCGGATGCGCGATCGCCGGGCGCAAGTGGCCACGAGATTCGGCGAACTCGACGACGCCCGTTTGTGGGTTGTAGTCGGCCCCGTAGCGGGCGCCTGCAAGGAAATCCGCCAGCGGCTTCAGGCGCAAGGTTGCGCTGTCCTGCCAACAAGGATGGAACTCGCGCGCGAAGACCGGCAGGTAGCGATAGGTGCGGTGCCCCTTCACCAGCAGGAACCAGTACAGGGGTCTTGCAGGCGCAGCCGCCTTGATGCCACCGACGTACTCGAGCCAGGCAAAGGCCAGCTCGCGTTGGCCCCAATGGCGCGGATCGACAATCGTGTCGCCGGAAAAGATGATGCCCGTGTCCTGCTCCTGCCACGCGACTTCATAGTGCTGGATCGTCGTGAAGCCGACCAGCGCATCGTCGCTGAATACCAGCAGGGCGTGGTCCTTTTCCAACAAATCGGCGCGGAACAAGGCATCACTGCTGCCCGCATAGTGATCAAGGTAGAGCGCCGACATCCCGGCAATTCGCCCCTCGTCGAGTTCGCTGGTGCGGACAACCCTCGACCTGTATTCAGGCGTTGCAGGTTCGGGCCGATCCCGGCCCCGACAGCTTTTGACAGCCGCGGCGTCGCTCATTGGCAATCACCTGTATCGTGCGGCGGCCCTTGTGGCCGACCATGCGAACTCGGGAAACTCTCCGAACATGCCGTGCAAGAACGGGAGCTTGGCCGTCGAGAAGAAGGCGTCATAGAAATCCGGTGAACCGGCCAGCGAGCGCACATCGCGACGCAGATCGCCCTGCTTTGAATTCAAGTCGGGAAATTCCCGGACCAGCCGGTCGATGACCGCGATACCGGATCTTTTAGGGGTGAGGAACTCGCGCATCAGGCACGCGAGCAAAGCGCCGTTGATTCTCCGGGCCAGCGGAGAACTGCCGCAAAGCACGGCACGGACGATGTCCGGATACAGCTTGACGTGCTGGACCTCGTCGCGCAGATGCCGAAGGTGTACGGCCAGGAAGCTCGGCTCGATGCTTGCGCCTTCCCTGGCGGATTTGATGACCGTCTTCGAGAACTCCGCCGACGCCTCCTCAAGGAAGAAGGCGAGCCAGATTACAAACGTCATGGTTTGCGGGCGTTGGACGATGGCATTCAGCACGTGGCGCGCGATCGCCGACGGACGAATGAAGACATGCCGGCGGTGCGCATAAAGCTCTGGAAAGGCGCGACGGTTGATCGATGCGAACATCAACTGGTGCCGATCTTCATCGTCGACCATCGCCCGCAATCGGTCTTGCAGCGCTGCCTGTTTCACCGCGCCGGAAGCCAGCAGGGCGCGCGCAATCGCGTTTCCGATGTCGTGCTCGAAGAAGATGAACTGTTCGTTGATATGGGCGGCGTAGAGCTGGTTGTAGCGCAGCCGTTGCGCGGGAGTCAGTCGCGCGAGCGAGGGCGTGTAGTAGAGCTGCGTCAGGGAATCGGGGACAAAAGGGAGAGAGAAATCGATCCCCTTCGCGGTCTCGTCGAATGCGCCCTCTGGCGCGGCGATGCCCTGGCTTTCAGACACGCAGTGGGCCCTTTCTCAATGGAATCGTCTTGGCGAACACGATTATTGCATAAGGGGCGGCGGTGGCCGAAGACAAGGCCAAGGAAATTGGCGCCGAGCAGAAAGCCGTCATCTTCAGCGAATCGCGCCGCACACAGAGCCACCTGCTGCGCGTGCTGGCGGACAGCCCGTTTCGCGACGACATCGTCCCGTGCAACGGTTCAAACACCGACGATGGCTCCAGGATGATCGACAACCAGTGGCTGGAGCGCCATCAAGGTAGCGACCGGGTCGCTGATGATGGTAGCCACGCCCAAGCCGGGGGAACCGAAGTCGATGTCGCTCGCTGCGCCGTATCGCCAGCGCCGACTTGTTGGGATACGGCCGAGGCTCGTCTGGGGGGCCTTGCTGCGGTTAAACTTGCAATGTCATTTAAAAAAGG
>WBZU01001458.1_pt1 | contig 17724 bp, 13 predicted proteins | sample 5204311 | NCBI WGS metagenome assembly WBZU01 (sample SAMN12344359, study PRJNA552823) | activated sludge metagenome | biome: Activated sludge suspended growth; feature: Nitrification reactor; material: Wastewater; isolation source: activated sludge from nitrification reactor of wastewater... | reverse complement strand
AGTCCGACCGCGTCGCCGCCGAGGCCGGCCGTGTTAGGAACGCGGCCGATCGACACGATCAGCCGGTCGAACACGCTCTTCTGCGCCGCGCCCTGCGCGTCGGTCCAGTCGACCGCGACCTCGTCCCCGCCGGGCTTCACCGCCGAGATCCTCGCGCCCGTGTGGATCGAGAGACCCTGCTTCGCGAACGCCTTCCGCGCCTCCTTCGCGACCGCCTCGTCGGCGGCGCCGAGGAACACGGGAAGCGCCTCGAGCACCGTGACCTCGGCGCCGAGCCGCCGCCAGACACTGCCCATCTCGAGGCCGATCACGCCGGCCCCGACGACGCCGAGGCGCTTCGGGACCGCGGGCATCGCGAGCGCGTCGGCGTTGTCGAGCACGAGGCGGTGGTCGAACGGCGCGCCGGGCAGCGCGCGCGGCAGCGATCCGGTCGCGACGATGACGTTCGTCGCCGCGAGCTCCGCCGGCGCGGCGCCGTCGACCCGGATCGTCCAGGCCTCGCCCGCCCGGCCGGCGAAGCTGCCGCGCCCGTGGAAGAACGCGACCTTGTTCTTCTTCAGGAGCCACAGGATGCCGTCGTTGCTCTGCGAGACGACCTTGTCCTTGCGGGCGATCATCCGGCCGACGTCGATCGAGAGGCCCTTCACGTCGATCCCGTGCTGCGCGAAGCCGTGGCCCGCGTGCTCGAAGTGCTCGGACGACTGCAGGAGCGCCTTCGACGGGATGCAGCCCACGTTCGTGCAGGTGCCGCCGGGCGCGGGCTTGCCGTCCGCGCGCGTCCAGTCGTCGATGCAGGCGGTCGAGAAGCCGAGCTGAGCCGCGCGGATCGCGGCGATGTAGCCGCCGGGGCCGCCGCCGATAACCACAACGTCGAACAGATCTGCCATGTTCCTCGACCTCGGTTAGCAGCCCGGGACCTGCCGCAGCCGGGGGTCCGACGCGCGATCGCGTCGGACGCGGCGCCTGCCGGCGCCGGTCAACGTGCCCACGCGTCGTTGCCCACGTATCCCGGGCGCAGTGCGTTCACCTCGACGACGACGCTCGTCATCTCTAGAGATCCAGCAGCATCCGCGCCGGGTCTTCCAGCGCTTCCTTGATCGCGACGAGCGACAGCACGGCCTCGCGCCCGTCGATGATCCGGTGGTCGTAGGACTGCGCGAGATAGTTCATCGGCCGCACGACGACCTGCCCGTTCGCCACGACCGCGCGGTCCTTCGTCGCGTGGACCCCGAGGATCGCGGATTGCGGCGGATTGATGATCGGCGTCGACAGCATCGAGCCGAACACGCCGCCGTTGCTGATCGTGTAGGTGCCGCCGGTCAGCTCCTCGACCGAGAGCTTGCCTTCCTGCGCGCGCTTGCCGAAATCGGCGATCTGCATCTCGATCTCGGCGATCGTGAGCTGGTCGGCGTCGCGGACGATCGGCACGACGAGCCCGCGCGGACTGCCCACGGCGATGCCGATGTCGTAGTAGCCGTGGTAGACGATGTCGGCGCCGTCGATCGACGCGTTCACGAGCGGGTATTTCTTCAGCGCATGCACGGCCGCCTTCACGAAGAAGCCCATGAAGCCGAGCTTGACGCCGTGCTCCTTCTCGAAGCGGTCCTTGTAGCGGTTGCGCAGGTCGATGACCGGCTGCATGTCGACTTCGTTGAACGTCGTCAGGATCGCCGCCGTCGACTGCGACTGCACGAGCCGCTCGGCGACGCGCTGGCGCAGCCGCGACATCGGCACGCGCTGCTCGGGCCGCGCCCCCTGCGCCGGGACCGCCGCGACCGCTGCCGAGGGAGCCGGCTTCGGCGCCGCGGCCGCCGCCGGCGCGGCAGGTGCGGGCTTCGGCTGCGCGGCCGCGGCGAGCACGTCGCCCTTGGTGACGCGGCCGCCGCGGCCGGTGCCTGCGACGTCGGCGGGCGCGAGGCCCTGCTCGGACATCATCTTGCGCGCCGCCGGGAGCGCCTCCGCGGCCGCGGGCGCGGGCGCGGGCTTTGCGGCCGGGGCGGCGGGTGCCGCGGCGGGGGCCGCGGCCTTCGCCGGCGCGGAAGCGGCGGCCGCACCCTTCGCCTCGGTGTCGATCACGGCGATCACGTCGTTCGACGTCACCGTGGCGCCGTCGGCCTTCCTCACCTCGACCAGCACGCCGTCGCCCGGCGCGGGCAATTCGAGCACGACCTTGTCGGTCTCGATGTCGATCAGGTTCTCGTCGCGCCGGACGGCGTCGCCGGCCTTCTTGTGCCAGCTCACGAGCGTCGCCTCGGCGACGGACTCGGGGAGCTGCGGTACCTTGACTTCGATCTTCATGGGGATGACGTCCGCGCCCTCGCGCGGCCTCTGCTGGTCAGTGCGCGACGACCATCTCGCCCGACGCGAGCTTCGCGGCGAACGCGTCCTCGATCAGCTGCTTCTGCTCGGCATTGTGCTTGGCGGCGTAGCCGACCGCCGTCGACGCGGAAATCGAGCGGCCCGCGTACGCGAGCACCTGCGAGTCGAGGATGTCGGCGCGCATGTAGGCGCGCAGCCGGTACCAGGCGCCCTGGTTCTGCGGCTCCTCCTGGCACCAGACGACCTCGTTCGCCTTCGCGTATTTCGCGATCTCGGCCTTGAACGCGGCGTGCGGGAACGGGTACTGCTGCTCGAGCCGCACGATCGCGATGTCGTCGATCTTGTTCTCGCGCCGGTACGCGGCGAGGTCGTAGTACACCTTGCCCGAGCACACGATCACGCGGCGCGCCTTCTTCGGGTCGATCCGCTCCATCTCGCCGATCACCGTCTGGAACGTCCCGCCGGCGAGCTCGTCCATCGTCGACACCGCCTCCTTGTGGCGCAGGAGACTCTTCGGGCTCATCACCACGAGCGGCTTGCGGTACTGCCGGATCATCTGCCGCCGCAGCAGGTGGAAGATCTGGGCGGGCGTCGACGGCACGACGACCTGCATGTTGTGCTGCGCGCTCAGCTGCAGGTAGCGCTCCGGGCGCGCCGACGAGTGCTCGGGGCCCTGACCCTCGTAGCCGTGCGGGAGCAGCATCACGAGGCCGCAGACGCGCCCCCACTTGACCTCGCCCGACGCGATGAACTGGTCGATGACCACCTGCGCGCCGTTGGCGAAGTCGCCGAACTGCGCCTCCCAGATCACGAGCCGGGCGGGGTCGGACGTCGCGTACCCGTACTCGAACGCGAGCACCGCGTTCTCGGTCAGCACCGAATCGATGATCTCGATCGAGGGCTGGCCCGGCTTCAGGTGCTCGAGCGGCACGAACGAGCCGCTGTCCCACTTCTCGCGGTTCTGGTCGTGCAACACCGCGTGGCGGTGCGAGAACGTGCCGCGCCCGACGTCCTCGCCCGACAGGCGCACGCCGTAGCCCTGGTCGAGGAGCGTCGCGTAGGCGAGCGTCTCGCCCATCCCCCAGTCGAGCGGCATCTTGCCCTCGCCCATCAGCCGCCGGTCCGCGACGACGCGCTCGACGCGCGAGTGCAGCTTCATGCCGGCCGGCACGGTCGCGACCTTCGCCGCGAGCTCGGCGAGGCGCGCCTTCGGGAACTTCGTGTCGCTGGCGTCGCTCCAGTGGCGGCCCTTGAACGGGGTCCAGTCGACGGTGAACGGCGGCTTGTAGTTCGACAGCACGGTGCTGTTCGTGTGCTGGCCGCGGTCCATCGCGGCCCGAAACGCGGCGACCATCGCGTCGGCGTCGCCGGCCGGGATCACGCCCGCCTCCTCGAGGCGGTCCGCGTACAGCTTGCGGGTGCCCGGGTGCGCGTGGACCTTCTTGTACATGAGCGGCTGGGTCACCATCGGCTCGTCGGCCTCGTTGTGGCCGTAGCGGCGGAAGCACACGAGGTCGATGAACACGTCCTTGTGGAACTTCTGCCGGTACTCGAGCGCGATGTCGATCGCGAGCAGGCAGGTCTCCGGGTCGTCCCCGTTCACGTGCAGGATCGGGGCGTCCGCCATCTTCGCGATGTCGGTGCAGTAGAGCGTGCCGCGCGTGTCGCGCGGGTCCGAGGTCGTGAAGCCGATCTGGTTGTTCACGACGATGTGCACGGTCCCGCCGGTGTAGTACCCGCGGGTCTGCGCCATGTTGAGGCACTCCTGGTTGACGCCCTGCCCGGCGATCGCCGCGTCGCCGTGGATGACGACCGGCAGCACCTGGTCGCCCATCCGGTCGCCGCGGCGGTGCTGGCGCGCGCGCACGCTGCCCTCGACCACCGGGTTCACGATCTCGAGGTGCGACGGGTTGAACGCGAGGGTCACGTGCACCGGCCCGCCGGGCGTCGCGACGTCCGACGAGAAGCCCTGGTGGTACTTGACGTCGCCGGCCGGGAGGTCCTGCGCGGCCTTGCCCTCGAACTCCGAGAACAGGTCGGCCGGCATCTTGCCCAGCGTGTTCACGAGCACGTTGAGCCGGCCGCGGTGCGCCATGCCCATCACGATCTCCTGCACGCCGGCGACGCCGGCGCGCTGGATCAGGTGGTCGAGCATCGGGATCATCGCGTCGCCGCCCTCGCCCGAGAAGCGCTTCTGCCCGACGTACTTCGTGTGCAGGTAGCGCTCGAGGGTCTCCGAGGCGGTCAGCCGCTCGAGCACGTGGCGGCGCTCGGCCGGCGTGAACGCCGGGCGCGCGCGCGCGGGCTCGACGCGATCCTGCAGGAATCGCCGCGTCGCGCTGTCCGAGATGTACATGTACTCGAGGCCCAGCGTGCGCGTGTAGGTCTCGCGCAGCATCGCGACGATGTCGCGCAGCCGCATCCTGGCCGGCCCGGCGCGCAGCGACCCGACGTCGAACTCGGTGTCGAGGTCGGCGTCCGAGAAGCCGTAGGTCCGGAGGTCGAGGTCCGGGATGTAGGGGGGCTCGTGCCGCTTCAGCGGGTCGAGGTCGGCGTGATAGAAGCCCAGCGTCCGGAACTTGCTGATCATGCGCAGCACGAGCACCTGCTTCGCCATCGTCGTGGCGTCGACCATCGCGCCTTGCACGCGGCGGCTCTTGCCGAGCTCCACGAACGAGGCGACGACCGGCGCGTGCGGGACGTCCTCGGCGTCGCCCTTGAGCTCCGCGAAGTAGCCCGCCCACTCCGCGGGGACCGCGTCGGGCCGCGCGAGCCAGATCTCGTAGAGCTCCTCGATGAACGGCGCGTTCGCGCCGAACAGGCTCGACGACGACTCCCATTCCTTCATGTTGCCCATCGCCTCAACTCCCGTGGTTTTTGCGGAGCCCGGTCACCGCTTCTCGATCGGCGGCACGCTGCGGCGCGCGGCGCCGCGGTAGAGCTGGCGCGGACGCCCGATCTTGTACTCCGGGTCCGCGATCATCTCGTTCAGCTGCGCGATCCATCCGACGGTGCGCGCGAGCGCGAAGATCGCGGTGAACAGCGACGTCGGAATCCCGATCGCCTTCTGCACGATGCCCGAGTAGAAGTCGACGTTCGGGTAGAGCTTGCGCTGCACGAAGTAGTCGTCCTCCAGCGCGATCTTCTCGAGCCCCATCGCGAGCTTGAACAGCGGGTCGTCGTGCAGGCCCAGCGCCTCGAGCACCTCGTGGCAGGTCTCGCGCATCAGCTTCGCCCGCGGGTCGTAGTTCTTGTAGACGCGGTGGCCGAAGCCCATCAGCTTGACGTTTCTGTTCTTGTCCTTGACCTTCGCGATGAAGTCGCCGATCTTCGCGACGCCGCCCTGCGCCTGGATCTCGTAGAGCATGTTGAGCGCCGCCTCGTTCGCGCCGCCGTGGGCCGGGCCCCAGAGGCAGGCGACGCCCGCCGCGATCGCCGCGAACGGGTTCGTGCCCGACGACGCGCACAGCCGCACCGTCGACGTCGACGCGTTCTGCTCGTGGTCCGCGTGCAGGATGAAGATGCGGTCGAGGGCGCGCACGAGCACCGGATTGACCTTGTAGTCCTCGCACGGCGTCGCGAACATCATCCGCATGAAGTTCGCGGCGTACGAGAGCTCGTTGCGCGGGTACATGTACGGCTGGCCCATCGAGTACTTGTAGGCCATCGCCACCAGCGTCGGCATCTTCGCGATCAGCCGGATCGCCGAGATGTCGCGCTGCTTCGGGTCGTGCAGGTTCATCGAGTCCGGGTAGAACGCCGACAGCGCGCCGACCAGCCCGGTCATCACCGCCATCGGATGCGCGTCGCGGCGGAACCCGCGCAGGAAGAACTGCATCTGCTCGTTCACCATCGTGTGCGCGGTCACGCGCGCGTCGAACTCCTTCTGGTGGCCGGCGTTCGGCAGCTCGCCGTAGAGCAGCAGGTAGCAGACGTCGAGGAAGTCGCACCTGACGGCGAGCTCCTCGATCGGGTAGCCGCGGTAGAGCAGCTCGCCCTTGTCGCCGTCGATGTAGGTGATCTGCGACTGGCACGAGGCGGTCGAGAGGAACCCCGGGTCGTAGGTGAACCTGCCGGTCTTGCCGTAGAGCGTCCGGATGTCGATCACGTCCGGGCCGGTCGATCCGGCGATCAGCGGGAAGGTCACCGAAGGCGAGCCGTCGGAGAACGAGAGGGTGGCGGTACGTTCGGTCATGGTGCACTCCGGAAGCGGACGTCGTGCGGCGGGAATCGTCTTGCGTGACGGGTGTCGGGCGGGACTGCCGTCAGCAGGCGCGCAGCGCGCGCACCATCGGGGCCAGCGACACGTCGTCGGCTTCCACCCGGCCGGCGATCAGGTCCCACAGGTCGTTGTCGGTCAGGTCGAGCAGCCGGTCGAGCATCGCCACCTCGTCGTCGGTGATCGCCGCCCCCCGCGACGCCAGGAACCGCTCGAGCACGATGTCGTTCTCGAGCATCCCCCGCCGGCAGCGCCAGCGGAGCCGTGCGAGGCGCCGTTCGTCCATCGTCCCGCGGGCACGCGCGGCCGGCGCGGGCGTCACACCGCCCGCTTCAGCATGACCTCCTTGATCCGGCCGATCTGCAGCGTCGGGTTGAGCCCCTTCGGGCACACGTCGACACAGTTCATGATCGAGTGGCAGCGGAACAGGCGATACGGATCCTCGAGGTTGTCGAGGCGCTCGTTGGTCGCGAGGTCGCGCGAGTCGGCGATGAAGCGGTACGCCTGGAGCAGCCCGGCCGGTCCGACGAACTTGTCGGGGTTCCACCAGAACGACGGGCACGCGGTCGAGCAGCACGCGCACAGGATGCACTCGTAGAGCCCGTCGAGCTCCTCGCGCTCCTCCGGCGACTGGAGGCGCTCCTTCTCGGGCGGCGGCGTGTCGTTGACGAGGTAGGGCTTGATCGAATGGTACTGCTTGAAGAACTGGCTCATGTCCACGATCAGGTCGCGGATCACCGGCAGTCCGGGCAGGGGTTTCAGCACGACGGGCTCGGCTAGCGTCTTCAGGTTCGTCACGCAGGCGAGCCCGTTCTTGCCGTTGATGTTCATCGCGTCGGAGCCGCAGACGCCCTCGCGGCAGCTGCGCCGGAACGAAAGCGTGTCGTCGACCGACTTGAGGCGGACCAGCGCGTCGAGCAGCATCCGGTCGTGCGGATCGAGCTCGACGTCGTAGTCCTTCAGGTAGGGCTTCGCGTCCTTCTCCGGGTCGTAGCGGTATATGCGGAACTTCATGAATGACGGCACCTATCTGAAATTCCGCTGAATACCATCGCCATATCGCTCAGATTCGAGAAGGTCACGACATCCGACTCCAGCCTGCGAAAACCAGGGAACGTAGGGACAAAAGCAATTCACGGCGATTCACATCACGCTAATAAATCACCACAACCTCATCTAGCAAAACTGAGTTGTCGTCACCATACGGATTTATCCCTTGGAACAATATTTCGTGCGGTCCTGCTGTGACCGTAAACGGCGACGTCTCAAATTGATCGTAAGTTAGTCCGTTTGGGGTAAACGTAAGCTTTGTCGATCCGTCTACTTTCACCTTCATCGAAAGATAGTGTTGATTGAAATATCGCTGTGCTGCCTTGAAACGAATCTTGAACGTGCCCGCGGGGAAGGTAATGTTCGCCTTCTTAATCGTCCAGGCTCCCTGAACGAAACCGACCTGCCCGCCCTCTGGCGCGTTTTGAGCGCCTTGCACAATGCTTCCGTTAGACGATTCGCCGCTGCCACCCGTAGGGGACTGTGGGTCGAACTTCCAAGTCGCTCCAGACGGATTGTAGGCAAACCAAGGTTCTGGATGGTCCGGCGCCTCAAAGCCACTGTTCACAAGGACAGGAGGCAAAGAACCGGTTATTGTGACCGTTCGCGTTCCCGACCGTTTTACGGCTCCGCGATTGTCGACGGCGATGGCCGAGACGTCGAATGTCCCGGGCGGCGCACCGGTCCATGACAACTGAAATGGGGGACTGGTGTCGCGGCCAAGATACTTTTGTCCAGCAAAGAACCGCACTTCCGCAATGGAACCATCACTGTCTGATGCCGACACGTTGATCGGTATCGACGTGCCGATTACATAAGTCTGCCCGTTCGGCGGAGACGTCAAGCTCACAACGGGTTCGGCATTTGACGGCGTGGGTCCGAAAGCGATTGAAGCGGGGTACACCCATCCAATCCAGTCGATGCCGTCGGCCACATTTGTGTATCCCGAAGCTGACATTCCGTCGGTGGTTGCCGTGCAATCCAAGCCACCTACGCCGCTTCCGACAAAGAGAACGTAATCATTAAGAGTCGGGTTGTACTTCCTGCACAATTTGACGGTACTCGATGGCTGCGCGAAATTCGGGGGGAACACAAATCCCTCAATCCCGTCCAGCGCGTAGCCGAGTCCTCCACCAACCTGCACTCCGTCCACAGTCTTGCCGGTATACGCCGGAATCACCGTCGGATCAGTCGAGTAGAGATGACTGACATGGTATGCGTTCACTAAACATGCGGGGTTCGAGGTTGGTGGGGTGGTAAGCAATTCATCGCCGCAGCGGTAGCTCATCCGATATAGCGGAGCCAACTCTGGCGTGCCAAGGGGATTCACATGTGTAGTAAATATCTGCGCGATCGCTCTCGGCTGATTGGAACAGCTCGCGCCGCATGTCTGAGCCGGGAAATTCGCGTACTGTGATTGCGGAGTGCCGATCGGCTGGAAGGCAATCGGCCCCACGGTGGGCTGCGGCTTAAGTTCACCCAACGCCAACGCAGACATTGCCATTTGCGGAACCGACGTATAAAAATGATCGCTGGCCGCCGCAGACCAGAATGCGAAAAGCGGCGTCGTCCGATTGGATACGTTGTTTCCGCCGAGCGCTGCTATTACTGCCGCGGTGGCGTTAGGAATACCCGATTCGCAATTCGGATGTGTACACGAAGCCACATTTGACGTGCCTTCGAGTATCGTCCGAACGTCCGCCTTCGTTCTCAGTGGATTCGCCGATCGTATCAATCCGACTAGCCCCGCCACATGCGGAGTAGCGATAGACGTCCCGGAACAGATTCCATACTTCGACGATGCGTACGGCGGATTCGGGCAGTTGAATGGCGGATCCGGTTGCCACACTGCACCTTCGTAGAACGTAGATATCGCATCTTTCGAAGGTGCGACAAACTGCCGAACCGCAATTGAGTTGGTTGCGCTGTAATTCGAGCCGAAGGTTGGAATGCCGGACCAAAACGTGGTGGCGCTTTCGATTCCACCGACAGCAATCGTGTGCAATCCTTGGTTTGCCGGGAAATCTATGCCGGCGTGCGCGTCGTTTCCGGATGCCGCCACGATGACCACGTCCCGATTTGATGCGAACGTGAGTGCATCACAGAACGCTTGGTTGTTAATAGGACATGACGCGTTGAGTAGCTCCCAGCTGGCGCTGATTACCTGCGCGCCGCGACGCGCAACATCATTGATCGCGGTCGTTGCATAAGCCTCACTAGGAACCCACGTGTGGAAGTTTGGGTCCCAGGTGGTGATGCGCCCAATGCCCAATGAACATTCCGGACAAACTCCGGATCCACCCAGGCCGTTTCCATTTGTTGCTGCCGCAATGCCAGCGACGTGGGTACCGTGGCCGGCGATCCACAGGGGCGGATTCGGCGTGTCGTAGAGCCACGGAGTTTCGTCCAGGTTATCCGCGAAATTCGGTGTCGGCTGATTTGCGACTGGAACACCGTTCGTCGCAGCACCGTAGTTGACGGACCATTGTTTCCGGTAGTTCTTTGCCAGGTCTTCATGGACAGTGGGTACTGTTTGGATCCCGTTGTCTAAGATCCAGATGTAGGCCCTGCCCCTTGTTTTTGCCCATATGCCCGTCGTATTGCCAGGCTGAAGAACATTGGTCGCGTACAGTCCCCACTGATACTGCTGCGGGCTCACCCCCGTAAGCAGCGGATCCGCCGACAGCTGTCCAAGTGCCGCGCGGAAAACGCGTGTAACGCCTTTCGTACGTAGCGCCGTCATGAACCCTCGAGCGGTGGATTCATCATCCGCGAACGTCAGTACGACTGCATTGTGAAGTCGTGCTTCCGGTGAGTCCTTGTCTTGATCCTTCAGCGATTCGGCGGGTATGCGTATCTCGCTCAGCAATCTAGCTTCCTTGAGCGACCCGTACGTAGTGGTGCGTCCCTCCCTCGTTGCAGACTGAAGTTCCACCACCAACTGCTCGACATCCTTGCCTAGAACTGCGCGATCAAAATAGACAACCAGGTCATTTGAGCGCGGAGTGTCGGCCATATCGTCGTCGACGAGAGTTGACGCGCCACTTGCAGAGAATGCCAGCAAGGCCCCAACTAGTGCGACGAATCCAACGGACCGAATATTCATACGTTTGAACACAATTTGTACTACTTTCCCATAAGAGTGTCGCAGCGCCGAAGCGGTCGAAGGTCCAGCGAAGTTGAACTACCGCGCAGTGCACATGCCCACGCCCTCTGCGATCCAGCCCCGCGCTTGCATCTCCTGTGCAGCGCTTACAGATGTCGTGTAGCGGTGATTCACATCGAACCGCCCGTTGTAAAACCGAAGGACGCGTTGCGTGCCATCGGGGCAACTACCGTTGATCGCGAAAGGCAAATACGCATAGAACGCATTTGGGGACTCAAGAAACCACTTTTCTGGCCACGTCTCCAATACGTACGCGCATTCCGGGACGGACGCGGAGAAAAAATGCGTGTCAAGCCCCGCACTTGGGAGCCCGTAATACCGGCATGCGGGCTGGACGGAGTTCGGATAGAGCGGCGCTGCTACGTGGACGGGGAATGAGAGACCTGTCCTGACCCAGTCGGGCAACAAACCCGCATCCAATGCCGCGATTTCAAACGGATTCACGGTTAGAAAATAGTGGTCCCGGGATCCCGAGAAATACTCCACCGCATCTACGACGTTTGATGGCGCTACCACCGAAATCTGAAGCGTTTCCAACAGCAGCGGCTCCCCAAAGCTGCCGCTTGAAGCAGTGCGATCCCTTCGGAACACGCGAACGAGGTACTCGCCGGCGGGTTGGCTGGATACCATGGCTGTCGCAAGGTATGGAGTTGGAAATTCTTGCGTGCTTCCGAGATCGACATAGGCGACGACATCGATTGTCTGTTGCGTAATCGTTACGGTTGTCTGGAACACGGAGACTGGCGGCCCATAAACCAACCCGGCGCGCGAGACAGAGAACGGTTGATCCGCGACTGGGATGGGCGGGCCGATTTCAATCGATGCCAGTGCCGGGGAAAAGGATGCACCCAAGCAGAGTGTCGTCGCCATCACAAGGTATAGGCCGCGGACTCTTTGGCGGAAACTGCTGCAAGTTGTTAACACAGAGACATCCTTCCTATGCAGATTCATTGCTGCCCGGCTCATCAGGCGATCCTTCTTTAGCGACTTCGATCCACTCATCGGGATGTATCTAATAGGTCCGCGCCTTGGGCGGAAACGCCTCCACCGACAGCGGCTTCAGGTTGACCGGCTTGTAGCCGAGCCGGTTCCCCTCCGAGTACCACAGCGTGTGCTTGAGCCAGTTCGCGTCGTCGCGCGACGGGTAGTCGCTGCGCGCCTGGGCCCCGCGGCTCTCGCGGCGCGCCTCGGCCGAGACGATCGTCGCCCTGGCGGTCTCCATCAGGTTGTCGAGCTCGAGGGCCTCGACGCGCGCGGTGTTGAAGGTGCGGCTGTGGTCGGCGATCGCGACGCGCTTCGCGCGCTCGTCGAGCTCCATCACCTTGCTCACGCCCTCGGACAGGAGCTCCTGGTTGCGGAACACGCCGCAGTGCGACTGCATCGTCTTGCGCAGCGCGCCCGCGACGTCCTGCACCCGCTCGCCGGACTTCGCGCCGTCGAGCCGCGCGAGCCGCGCGAGGGCGCGGTCGCCGGCGTCGCGCGGCAGCGCCTTGTGCGACTGCGCCTTCAGGTTCTGCGCGACGATGTGGTCGCCGGCCGCGCGGCCGAAGACGACGAGGTCGAGCAGCGAGTTGGTGCCGAGCCGGTTCGCGCCGTGCACCGACACGCACGCGCACTCGCCCACCGCGTAGAACCCCGGCACCACCTCGTTCGGGCTGCCGCCCTTCGGCGCGACGACCTGCCCGTGCACGTTGGTCGGGATGCCGCCCATCTGATAGTGAATCGTCGGGACGACCGGGATCGGCTCGCGGATCGGGTCGACGTTCGCGAACTTGATCGCGATCTCGCGGATCGACGGCAGCCGCTTCGTGATCACCTCGGGCCCCAGGTGGTCGAGCTTCAGCAGCACGTAGTCCTTGTGGGGCCCGCAGCCGCGCCCCTCCTTGATCTCCTGGTCCATCGACCGCGAGACGACGTCGCGCGAGGCGAGATCCTTGAGGTTGGGCGCGTAGCGCTCCATGAAGCGCTCGCCGTTGCAGTTGAGCAGGATGCCGCCCTCGCCGCGCACGCCCTCGGTGATCAGCACGCCCGCCCCGGCCACGCCGGTCGGGTGGAACTGCCAGAACTCCATGTCCTCGAGCGGGATGCCGGCGCGCGCCGCCATGCCCAGCCCGTCGCCGGTGTTGATGAACGCGTTGGTCGACGCGGCGAAGATCCGCCCCGCGCCGCCGGTCGCGAACACCGTGACCTTGGCCTGCAGCACCATGACCTCGCCGGTCTCCATCTCGAGCGCCACGACGCCGACCACGTCGCCGTCCGCGTCGCGCACGAGGTCGAGCGCCATCCACTCGACGAAGAACTGCGTGCGCGCGCGCACGTTGCGCTGGTAGAGCGTGTGCAGCAGCGCGTGGCCGGTGCGGTCCGCCGCGGCGCACGCCCGCTGGACCGCCTTCTCGCCGAAGTTCGCCGAGTGCCCGCCGAACGGCCGCTGGTAGATCGTGCCGTCCGGATTGCGGTCGAACGGCATGCCGAAGTGCTCGAGCTCGTAGACGACCTCGGGCGCCCTCCTGCACATGAACTCGATCGCGTCCTGGTCGCCGAGCCAGTCGGAGCCCTTGATCGTGTCGTACATGTGCCAGAGCCAGCTGTCCTCGCTCATGTTGCCGAGCGACGCGCCGATGCCCCCCTGCGCCGCGACCGTGTGCGAGCGCGTCGGGAACACCTTCGACAGCACGGCGACCGAGAGCCCGGCCTCGGCGAGCTGCAGCGACGCACGCATCCCCGCGCCGCCGGCCCCCACGATGATCGCGTCGAACCTGCGCACCGGTAGCGTCATGCCCCGGCCTCCTTCCCGCGAGGCGTCCCGATGCGGCTCACGACCCCACCCCCCAGAGCACCCGGATCGTCCAGCCGAGGTAGGCGACCAGCGCGGCGACGACCGCCGACTGGACCGTCACGCGCAGCCAGTCCGGCTTCACGTAGTCCATCGCGATGTTGCGCACGCCGACCCACGCGTGCCAGAGGACCGACGCGGCGAAGAGGAACGACAGCACGCGGAAGATCTCGCTCGCCCACAGCGCCTTCCACGAGCCGTGGTCGAAGCCGCCGTTCCACAGGAGCGCGCCCAGCATCACGAGCGTCCACGCGAGCATCACCACGGCGGTGACGCGCTGGACGAGCCAATCCCGCAGGCCGTAGTGCGCCCCGACGACGTGCTTGGCGGCGAGGTTCACCATAGCCGGATCGCGATGCCGAGGGTGAAAAGGAGCGCGAGCACGAACACGATCGCGCTGGACCGCCGCGCCGGCCCGAGGTCGATGCCGACGTGCAGGTCGAGCAGCAGGTGGCGGACCCCGGCGAGCAGATGGTGCAGGTACGCCCACGCGAACCCGATCGCGACGAGCTTCGCGAGCGGGTGCGAGAGCGTCGCGGCGAACGACGCGTAGGCGTCCGCCGAGCCCAGGCTCGTCTGGAGCGCCCACAGCGAGAGCGGGATGCCGACGAGGAACAGGAGCGCCCCGCTCGCCCGGTGCAGGATCGATACGATCGCCGGCAGCGGCTGGCGTATCGACGTGAGGTCGAGATAGACCGGGCGCGGCGGCTTGGCGGCCGGGGGCGTCGTGGCCATGGCTAGCCCTCGCGCTGGCATGGCGCCGGCGGTGCGGCGGCGCGAATCGCGAGGCGGGCGTCGGTCGGCATCGGGCGGGGCATCGTTCCGCGGTCCGGTCCAGTCTCGCAGGCGGTGCCCCCGCTCCGGCATCGGACCGGAGGCGCCTACTTGTTCGTGAAAACGACGTTTGTGCGAAGCAGCACGATTATAGCGCGCGCCGCGCCGGCTGCACCATACCCTGCCGCCGGCGCGCGTTCAGCCCAGCTCGTTCAGGTAATGATGGCGACCGGTCGCGCACAGCCCGCGCCGCAGCTCGACCGGGCGGTCGCCGAACGTCGTCGTGACGCGCTCGACCGCGAGCAGCGGGGTCCCCGGCGCGACGCCGAGGATCGCCGCGCTGTCGGCGTCGGCCGCGATCGCCTTGAGCCTCTCGCGCGCCTTCAGCATGCGCACGCCGAACTGCGACTCGAAGAATCCGTACATCGAGCCGCGGTACGCGTCCACGCGCGCCTTCGTGAGGCCGCGGAACAGCGCCGCGGGCAGCGTGATCTCGTCGAGCACGACCGGCGCGCCGCCGAATTCGAGCACGCGCCGGAGCACGAGCACCGGCTCGCCCGGCTTGAGCTCGAGCTCGCGCGCGATGTCGGCGCCCGCCTTCGCCCGGCGCACGTCGACGAGCCGGCTGCCCGGGTACTCGTCGACGCCGTCGTCGCGCCGGATGCGCAGGAAGCGCGGCACCGACACGCGCTCCTCGGTGTGCGTCGCGACGAACGTCCCCTTGCCCTGCCGGCGCACGACGAGGTTGTCGTCGGCGAGCGCGTCGATCGCGCGGCGCACCGTGCCCTGCGACACGCCGAAGCGGGCTGCGAGGTCGAGCTCCGAGGGGATCGCCTCGCCCGGCTTCCAGGCGCCGGACTCGAGGTCGCGCACGATCAGCGCGCGGATCTGCTGCCAGAGCGGATGGAACGACGGGATCGGCGGCGCGCTCATCGGGGGTCCGGGTCGGGCGGGGCCCCACGCGCGGGCGGGCCACGCGCCCATTATCGGCGCGCGGGCCGCGAAAGTCTATCTGCTATCTTGCATCTTATAATAGATATAAGACTTGATTGACACCGACGGCGCGTCCCGCCTAGAATGCGCGAGCCGGATCGCTCCCGGTCCGGCGGCCCCCGGCCCGTGTGCTGCTGCCATGCAGCATGCGCGCCGCGACGGCCGATTCCGTCGTCACCGCACCAGGAGCCCTCGAGATGAAAGCCCCCTTGCGCGTCGCCGTGACCGGCGCCGCCGGCCAGATCGGCTACAGCCTCCTCTTCCGCATCGCGTCCGGCGAGATGCTCGGCCGCGACCAGCCGGTCATCCTGCAGCTCCTCGAAGTCCCGGTCGAGAAGCCGCAGGCGGCGCTCAAAGGCGTGATGATGGAGCTCGACGACTGCGCCTTCCCGCTGCTCGCGGGGATGGTCGGCACCGGCGACCCGAAGGTCGCGTTCAGGGACGCCGACGTCGCGATGCTGGTTGGCGCGCGGCCGCGCGGCCCGGGCATGGAGCGCAAGGATCTGCTGCTCGAGAACGCCAAGATCTTCGTCGAGCAGGGCAAGGCGCTCGACGCGGTCGCCTCCCGCCAGGTCAAGGTGCTCGTGGTCGGCAACCCGGCGAACACGAACGCCTACATCGCGATGAAGTCGGCGCCCTCGCTTTCGAAGAAGTGTTTCACCGCGATGCTGCGCCTCGACCACAACCGCGCGGTCTCGCAGGTCGCCGCGAAGGCGGGGAAGCCGGTCTCGTCGATCGAGAAGATGCTGGTCTGGGGCAACCACTCGCCGACGATGTACGCGGACTACCGGTTCGCGACCGTGGGCGGCCAGTCGGTGAAGGGCATCATCGACGACGAGAACTGGAACCGCAACGTGTTCCTGCCGACCGTCGGCAAGCGCGGCGCCGCGATCATCGAGGCGCGCGGACTCTCGTCGGCGGCGTCGGCCGCCAACGCGGCGATCGACCACGTCCGCGACTGGGTGCTCGGCACGAACGGCCGCTGGGTGACGATGGGCATCCCGTCGGACGGCAGCTACGGCATCCCGCAGGACGTCATGTACGGGTTCCCGGTCACCTGCGCGAACGGCGAGTACGCGATGATCCGCGACCTGCCGATCGACGAGTTCTCGCGCGAGCGGATGAACCTGACGCTGAAGGAGCTCGAGGAAGAGCGCGCCGGCGTCGCGTCGATGATCGGCTGACGACGGCCGCGCCGCGGGGCCCCGCGACGGGCCGCGCGGCGCCGGAGGAAACCGCCCCATGACTCCCGGACAGAAGCTCCGCGCCGCGCTCGCCGCCGAGCGACCGCTGCAGGTCCCCGGCGCGATCTGCGCCTACCACGCGATCCTCGCGCAGAAGAGCGGCTTTCGCGCGATCTACCTGTCCGGCGGCGGCGTCGCCGCCGGATCGCTGGGGATGCCCGACCTCGGCATCAGCAACCTCGACGACGTGCTGGTCGACGTGCGCCGGATCACCGACGCGTGCCCGCTGCCGCTGCTCGTCGACGTCGACACCGGCTTCGGCGCCTCGGCGTTCAACATCGCGCGCACCGTGCGCTCGCTCGAGAAGGCGGGCGCGGCTGCGATGCACATCGAGGACCAGGTCGGCGCCAAGCGTTGCGGCCATCGGCCCGGCAAGGCGATCGTGACGGCCGCGGAGATGGTCGACCGGGTGAAGGCCGCCGTCGACGCGCGGACCGACCCCGCGTTCGGCGTCATGGCGCGCACCGACGCGCTCGCCGTCGAGGGGCTGCAGTCGGCGATCGACCGCGCCTGCGCGTGCGTCGCGGCCGGCGCCGACATGATCTTCCCCGAGGCGGTCACCGAGCTCGCGATGTACCGGAGGTTCGTCGACGCCGTGAAGGTGCCGGTGCTCGCGAACATCACCGAGTTCGGCTCGACGCCGCTCTACACGGTCGACGAGCTCGCGGGCGCCGGCGTCGCGATCGCGCTCTACCCGCTCTCGGCGTTCCGCGCGATGAACCAGGCCGCGCTCGGCGTCTACCGGCACCTGCGCGCCGACGGCACGCAGAAGGCGGTCGTCGACACGATGCAGACGCGCGCCGACCTCTACGACTACCTCGGCTACCACGCCTACGAGCAGAAGCTCGACGCGCTGTTCGCCGCGAAGGCGGAGCGATGAGCGCGTACCTGTGGGTCGGACTTCAGTCCGACGCCCTTCCCCGCATCGAGCGAAATTCGTCGGGCTGAAGCCCGACCCACCAAAACCGTCGGGCTGAAGCCCGACCCACCAAAACCGTCGGGCTGAAGCCCGACCCACCAAGACCGTCGGGCTGAAGCCCGACCCACCAAGACCGTCGGGCTGAAGCCCGACCCACCAAGACCGTCGGGCTGAAGCCCGACCCACAGGCGCCATGAACGACACCCC
>WBZU01001454.1_pt1 | contig 17777 bp, 17 predicted proteins | sample 5204311 | NCBI WGS metagenome assembly WBZU01 (sample SAMN12344359, study PRJNA552823) | activated sludge metagenome | biome: Activated sludge suspended growth; feature: Nitrification reactor; material: Wastewater; isolation source: activated sludge from nitrification reactor of wastewater... | reverse complement strand
CGCTCTTGATCGTGATCGCTGCGCGCAACGAGTATTTCGACATCTGGAACTATCCCCTCCTCTTGCTGCTGTCCTGGTCGGTCAATGTCTTGGTTGCGCTGCTCGGAGCATTCCTTCTCTATCAATCGGCCAGTCAGGCGAAGGCGGCTATGCTGGCCGGGCTCAATCGGCAAATCGTTCAGACTTTGGGGGTTGGGAAAGATCACGATATTCGCGTGAAGCAGATTCAGCACGTGATCAGCGAAGTGGAAGACAATGAACAGGGGGCCTTTGTGCCGCTTTATCAACAGCCGGTGGTTGAATCCTCGTTGTACGGCCTGGTGGCGTTATTACAATATCTGTATCTCAGTTAGGGGATTGCATGCACGAAGTCTTGCTCGGGGGATTGAAGGCTCGACTCACCGGCGGTTCAGACGGAAGAGGCGGAGGCAATGGTCCGGTCGTCATCCTGCTCCATGGCTTTGGTGCACCGGGCGACGACTTGGTTCCGCTTGCAGATGTGATCGAAGTTCCCCGTGGGACCCGGTGGCTCTTTCCCGAAGCTCCCCTCTCTCTCAATATGGGGTTCGGCGATTCGCGGGCCTGGTGGATTATCGACTTTGCACGTATTCAAGCGGATCGTGCTGCGGGCCGCATTCGAGATCTATCTGTGGAGGTTCCGCAGGGTCTGGCCTTGGCACGTGAGCGTGTCCTGACATTTTTGAAAGAGCTCCCTAGGCAGTTTCCGATCGATTACAAGCAAGCGGTCATTGGTGGATTTTCACAAGGGGCGATGCTCACCTGCGATGCCGTGCTCCATACCGACTATCCATTCACGGGCCTAGTCCAGCTGTCCGGCAATTTGCTGGCGCAGACTGTCTGGAATCCATTGATGCCGAAGCGCAACGGTCTACCAGTCTTTCAAAGCCATGGCATTGAAGATGACATCCTTCCATACATTGGAGCGGAACGTCTTCGCGACGGGCTGCAGCGAGCCGGCCTTGTCCTGGAATGGCACAGTTTTCGAGGGGGGCATGAAATTCCAAGGGAAGTGGTGAGGCAACTTGGGTCATTCCTCACGAAACGGCTGGGATAGGACGATGACATCGTTTAAACTCATCGGGACCGATGGCAAGGGGATCAAAGGTGATCGGATTGATGGAACAGCGCGACAGATTCTCTTCATCACCGGGTTTCTCTCGAAGCGGTGGGGCAACAAGAGTAAGGCGTTGGCGCAATGGTGCCAAGAGCGAGGCTGGGGATTCTGCTGCTATGACGTGCGCGGCTTCGGCGACTCCGAAGGACGGTTCACTGATTATACGCTCTCTGATTGGATCGCTGATGCACGCGTGGTCTTAGATTCCATCAAGACTGGTCCGCCGCTCACCATCGTCGGGAATTCCCTCGGAAGTTGGATCGCTTGGCTCGTGGCGCAACAATTTCCGATTGTCGAAGAGCTCATCTTGATCGCTCCGGCATTTAACATGATGGGCGAGCGCGCCAAAACCATCTCGAGAGAACAGCTGCATGACTGGCACACGGCCGGATGGATGCCGTGGGATGAAGACCCGTTACATCGAGACTGGCCGTTGTCCTGGAAGTGGGTTGAAGAAAGCGAGCAGCATTGGGCGAAGACGTTTGACGTCGTTCGTTGTGTGAAAACCACGATTTTGCATGGTCAGGACGATCGAGTCATTGCTCCAGATGGGAGTCGACAGTTCGCCAACGAACTCGTGCGCCGACATCCCGACTTTCCACTCAACCTGAACCTCATTCCAGGTGATCATCGGCTCAGCGGCCCCGAACATCTTGAGCGATTTCGGCGACTGGTGATGAAACAGGAGTGACGCGGTTCTATCACCATCCGGAGTTGAGTAGTCGGACCTAACAAAAGGTTGGTTCCGCTGCACTCCTGCATCCTGCATCCTGATTCATCACTGGGCCGCAATTCCATGCAGCATCGTTGGTTTCTCGTCGGTGATGAACAGGCGGCATCCTGTTCGGTATCCGATCTGTCGATGCTTAGGAATATGGTCTTGCGGGAGGTACGTAACTGGACTAGAATCCATTTCTGGCTATGACACCAAAAGCTACAAAGAAGAAGCGTTGGGTCAGGGCAGGTCCACGTGCACCGGTATACCAGACCGGCGATCGACAAGGAAACACGGTCGAACCTGCAAGAGACGAGTTCTTCGCCGAAGCCTTCCGCCTGAGTCCCCACCCAATCGGTATTACGGAACTTGAAACCGGGCTTTGCCTGGAGATCAACGACGCGGGCCTCACTACATTCGGCTTTCGTCGTGAGGAAGTCATCGGTCGGACCACGTTGCTGTTGGGGATTTGGCCGGATGCGCAAGATCGGGCCAGACTCATCGATCGTCTTCGATCCCAAGGGACCGTCACAAATCTCGAGGTGTCGATGCGGACCCGGTGCGGTGCACTGCGACAGTTCCTGATCTCGGCAAACTTGATTATGCTTAGAGGGAAACCCTGCCTACTGACGATCGGCAACGACATTACCGACCGTAAGAAGGCTGAAGAGGCATTGAGTCGGACTTCTGAGGAGTTAGAACAGCGTGTTCGAGAACGAACGGCGGATCTCAAGCGAATCAATGCGGCGCTGCAGGAGAGTGATGAGCGGTTTCGCTTGTTCATCGAGCATGCGCCGGCTGCCATTGCGATGTTTGATCGCGACATGCGGTATCTGGCGGCCAGCCGACGATGGATCGAAGACTACCGCCTGACGAATGAGATCCTCGGTCGATCGCACTACGATGTGTTTCCGGATGTTCCCTCACGCTGGAGGGATGTCCATCAGCGAGGCCTGACAGGGGAGATGTTACGTGCCGATGAAGACCAGTTCTCTTGGAGCGATGGCTCCAGCCAATGGATCACGTGGGATGTTCGCCCTTGGTACCGCGGTGATCAGGTGGGTGGGATTATCATTTCCACGGAAGATGTGACGGCTCGGGTCAAAGCCAAGAAAGCGCTCCATGAACGAGAGGAACGGTCTGATCAGGTTGTTCGACTCGCCAACTTTGGGATCCTTGATCAAGACCATCGCACCGGGAATGTCTATTGGTCTCCGGTCATGCGGGAAATCTACGGAGTCGGACCCGATGTCCCTGCTTCGTTTGATGCGTTTATTCGGCTGATCCATCCGGAAGACCGCGCCATGATGGTTGCGGCGATCGCGCAGACTTCTGCCCCGGTGGGCGATGATCTCTATTCGATCGAACACCGTCTAGTTTTGCCGAACGGCCAGGTGCGGTGGATCAGTTTTCGAGCCTGGACCTTGTTTGACCTGGACGGTCCGGAGCGCCGTCCGGCTCGGACATTAAGTGCGATGATCGACATTACGAAACGCAAACAGGCCGAGGAGGCGCTGAAAATTAGCGAGCGCCGGTTCGCTTCTTTTATGGATCACTTGCATGGGTTTGCGTGGATCAAAGATGACCAGGGTCGATATCTGTATGTGAATCGACTCTTCCAAGAATCCCTGCTGGAGGGACGAGACTGGAGCGAAAAGACCGATCAGGAGTTGTGGCCGGCACACGTGGCCGAACCCTATGAGCGCAACGATCGGACGGTACGGGAGACCGGAGTTCCGCTGCACACCGTCGAGGCCTTCATTCAACAGGGAGAGATTCGACACGCCCTTGTCAGTAAGTTTCCCATCGTTGATCACCAAGGAGAGCCGGCCTTGTTCGGAGGGGTGGCCGTCGACATCACCGAGCGTCAGCATACGGAAGAGCTGCTCAAACAGCAGGCCGACATGTTGAACCACTCCAGCGATGCGATCTTGGCGTGGAAGATCGGTGGCGGGATCGTGTATTGGAATCGTGGAGCCGAAGAGCTCTACGGTTGGCGGTCGCAGGAGGTGATTGGACGCGGGAGCCATGAGCTGCTCAACACGAATCCACTGACAACGGTCACCGATATGGAAGCCTGCCTGATCCGAGAAGGTCGGTGGTCCGGTGAGCTGTCTCATGTCACCAAGGACGGGCGGCAGGTGATTGTGGAGAGCCGGCTGGTGCAAGTCACCTACGGCGGAACAGACTACGCCTTGGAGTCTAATCGTGATATTACGGAACGCAAGAGTGCGGACGAGATGCTGCATCGTAACCAGTTGGATCTGCATCAGCAACAAGTGCAATTGGAGGAGCTGACCTCCAAACTCTTGAACGCGCAAGAACGTGAGCGTCAACGTATCGCGCGGGACCTACACGACGATGTGAGCCAACGCCTGGCTGCCTTGGTATTGGAAGTGGCCTCGTTGGAGCAACATCCGGCCTCTCTATTAGGTGCGTGTGTCCCAGCGCTTGCACCGATCCGAGAGCAGCTGGAACAGTTGTCCGATGATGTGCATACCCTCGCATATCGGTTGCATCCCTCGCTCCTCGAGCATGCCGGACTTTGTCCCGCGGTTGAGGATCATATTCAACAGGTGTCCCGTCGCGCAGGTGTACCCATTTCCCTCAAGATCACCGGGGTGCCGACGGCGATTTCGCTCGATCATGCGACCTGTCTCTTTCGCGTCATGCAGGAAAGTGTGCAAAATGTGGTCAAGCACGCCCAAGCGGAGGTTGTGACGGTCCAGCTTCGAGGATCATCGAAAGGAGTTGGGTTGTCTGTGGCGGATAACGGTAAGGGGTTTGATCTCCATGATCACCAAGCCCTCCGACGGGGGTTGGGGTTGAGCAGTATGGAGGAACGGTTACGACAACTGCACGGGTATTTTCAGATTCAGTCTCAACCGGACGGAGGGACAAAGGTGTGCGCCTGGGTACCCTATGAGGAGGCGACCCCATGAAGCGGCCACGTATCTTGATGGCAGATGATCATGCGATTGTCCTAGCCGGGCTTCGGAAGTTGGTGGAAGCCGAGGGTGAGGTGGTGGGGATGGTGGAAGATGGGCGTTCGCTGGTCGAGGCTGCCCAAGAGCTGCGGCCTGATATTGTGTTGCTTGATATCTCGATGCCGCTCCTGAATGGCCTGGATGCGGCTCGTCAGTTGACCAAGCTGGTACCGGAGAGCAAGTTGATCTTCCTCACCATGCACGCGACTCCTACGTATGCCACGGAAGCCTTTAAAGCGGGCGCCGCAGGGTATCTCATCAAGCGATCCGCAGCCGTGGAACTTAAGCAAGCCATCCAAGCCGTCATGCGAGGCCAGCACTATATGACCCCACTCATTACCAAGGACGTGTTGGCCGCCACGCTTCAGTCAGTAGATGGTCCATCAACCAAGCCGTTAGTCAGCGCCCTCACTCAGCGGCAACGCGAGGTCTTGCAGCTTGTGGCTGAGGGCAAGGGGACCAAGACAATTGCCTCCATTCTGAATATCTCAGTGAAGACCGTAGAGTTTCACAAATTCAGGATGATGGGGGAACTCAATCTGCATTCCACTGCCGAATTAATTAAGTACGCGATAGCCGAAGGCCTCGTCAGCGTCTCCTCCTAACCCTCATTCTTCATCAACCCTTCTGCGGCCATCGCCGATCCGCTGTGGGGACCTTCATCGCTCGTCTCTCGTGCTTACGAGACACGGCGAGACATGCACGAAAGGCGGGACTCGTCTCGACGACCTCCTCAATCCGTCGCGCTTTTCTCGCGACTCGCGTCACGCTTCACGCCCGACGCTTCACGAGATACGACGCCCAGGCGATTTCGTAACGAACCGTCATCAATCATGCGGGCTATGCAAACGGGCATTGCTGTTCCTCAGTGCGGAATCTCGGTCCCGCGATATCCAGATCAACACGGGATCCACGAAGATTACGCAGAGATATTGCGCATACCGAATCAATCCCCATCCATCTAGTAAGATCTCCCGATTCTACTAGTGACTTCCCTAGTTCACAGTTCCGCCAAAGGCCAAGTATATATTCTAGTACGACACTGCGTGATAGACGGTCTGCAATAATTACCATGCGGAGTCGTGCTGATCGAGGGGTTACTGGAGGTACGCAAAGGATCTAGCGTGCCCACCTCTGTTTGTTTAGGAGGCGCCATGCTGGTAGCAGCGATCATAGAACGAGTGCATCTGGCATTGCAGGAGTATGGCAAGGACTGTTCGATGGAGGAGGTGGTGGGGCTCTGCCCTGACCTTACGTGGAATCAAGTCTATTTGGCAATCGATTACCTGAACAAGACCGGCATGGTCCGTGTCGCATTGGATCCGGATCGGACGTACATGATCCAAGTTTATCCGTCGTTTAGTGAACCACTGAAAGCGGCGTCCCAGCAAATTTCTGTGCAAAAAGCTTCGTCGTAACTAAGCAAGATCGTAATCTTTCCCCTTCGAATTCTTTCAGGCAGCATAGGCGCACAGATTCCACTCGCAGAATGCTGAAAAAGTCTTCAAGCGGTGTTCTCGCATGACTCAGAGGCTCGACGTACCGAAGCGTACGCCTCGCCCCTTCGCTCGCTGTGGCCTTGTAGGATGGCCTTTTTGAGCATTCTGAGGTGTAGAGTGCCACAGGTTCTTTGCTCATCGTGCAACGATGGGTAAAGCAGAAACCACGTTTTTCAGCAAACTGCTAGGCACATTGGCAAGCCACACAGGGGTCATGTCTCTTACTCCGTGAGGACTTCCAGTTTTGGTGAATGTCTTCCTCAAGTACCCTTCAAGCGGATAGAACTCCGATTGTGGGCCTGATGTCACCCCCGTCATAGATGAAATGGCCTTGCGATGCCTAGCCATCGATCACCGAGTGAATACCCTTAAAATTTAAAAAAAAGATAGCTAGAGTGGTGGTATGGCTGATCAAAGACTTCTCTTAGAGTAGGAAGGGAGTGATTTTGCGAGGCATTTCTCGTAAATCTCTTTGCTTTTACAAGTACTTATAAGTCAAGACGTTTGTGGGGACTCATGGTGAGCCTTCTCTACGGAAACTTGTCAGATTGATCGCCAGCCACTTGACACTGGAATATGAGCGGAATAAATATAGGCCCGACATTGGTTCCCGAAGGTGCGGCGGGCCGAGTTGTTGTTTGACGTCAAACCCTGTTGATGTCTCCTGCAGCTTAGTTCAGGGGAAGATGTCCATCGGTCTCCTTCCTTAGGGAGTATGCTGTTCTCTACTGAGTTCGTTGCGTGACGGGTCCGAACGAAAGGAGTAGTTATGGATACTCTCATCATGTTCATCATCGTGATGCTGGTCCTGTTTGTCGGTGGCCTGTTTGTGTGGAAGAAAAGCCAGTAGAAGTACCCTGTGCTTCTTCCCGTGTAGGCTATTGCAACGGAGCAAGGTGGCCCATCTCGGCTGAAGGTTATCAAGTAGCCGGGATGGGGGCCTGGTTTCTGTGTGGTTAGTGTGTCTGTAGGATTATTGAGCTATCTCGTTGAGACTAGCTCGGGGATTCTTTTCCCTGCCAGCATTGTAGAATCATTGCGTGAACTCCACAGCAGGACAGCTTTCAACAGGCACACTCCATTACCTTATCCGATATGGAAAAACACGCGGGCGGGCTAGTAGAAGCCACGCAGTGGGATCGTCAGAACCGTAAGCTATTTGGAAGCCACCGATACCCCAAAACTATTCACGGATGGCCTTTGCTCGCTTCTGCAGGTAGGCGTTTCTGACTGCGGCGTACAGATCCAGGGTCGATTCCTCAACCCCTTGAAACTTCTCTAAATTCAGAGAACGATCGTTGACGATCTCCGTCGCGCGTGCGCCGATCGAGATGGCATACGTAGCCGCTCGTTCCTCTACATCAATCACAGTTGGAATGGCGTGGATGTTATGCATGGTGGGTATGATGAGCCAATAAATTGGATTGAGAACGATGTCCCCGCCATACCCAATCAGATCTCGAACTGTATAGGGCCCAAGAAGCGGCACCATCAGGTAGGGGCCAGGCTTGACCCCATAAAATCCGAGCGTCTGCCCGGTATCTTCTTCTGGGGTGGTGAGATTGAATCGTTGGGCCACATCAAAAAACCCACCGATTCCAATGGTGGTATTGATGAGAAACCGTCCTGCTTCGATCCCTGCGCCCTTGAATTTCCCTTGGAACAGATTGTTCAGCAATCGCGGGGTCACACGGCTGTTGTAGAACACATTACCAACGCCGACTTGCACGATATTCGGCACAACGGCGTTGTACCCTTTGGCAACCGGCTTCAGTATCCACCGATCAAGTTGCCGGTTGAATTCGAAGAATTTGGTATTGAGCGGTTCCCAGGGATCATACTCTTCCATCCCTTCAATATCTGACTTGGCGAAGGGATCGAATGGTTCGTCAGGAGATGAATCGCTGCTCGTCGCAGGCGGTGTCGCTTGAGGGGAAGCGTCAGCAAGCAGGATGGGTTGAGCATGTTGCTCGGGCTGAACAATCGAAGAGGCTGTTGAACCTTTGGCCACGGCACAGCCAGAAGCCAGGATTAAAGCAATGGCTAGGACACATCCCTCTATAGGCAGTAATGGCCGGAGCGGCCTGCACGCAATTGTCGGTCTCATTCTTGGCCTGACCCTCCTAGGACTGAACAAACCCATCGCCTCAATATGGCGCCGCACTGTATCAAAAGTGGAGTTCTCCGCCAATCACTAATTTCTGACTTCTTCTTTCTGCAACGAATCCGTGCAGGGTGCAAAAGTGATCGATATAATGAGACAAGCTGTTCGTCTGGTATTGCGAATCAGGATAGGTGGCCTGAGCGCAATGATCGGCTTCGTGGTCTCAAGCACAGGGAACAATTTCGCCAAAGGATGAGAAAAGACTGATGCTCGTCTTAATTCACAAGGAATGTGGTGGTCCGGCGCTGGAAGAATCGCCGGTCGGAGAAGTCTGCGCGCTTCCGGTCGATCGTTTCCCTTTCTCCTGCTTTACCTGCCTCGAAGAAATTCTTGACGAATCCGAAGTGCGGTTGTCGGAAGAGCTGGGGATTTAGATGACTCCAAATCCTAAGTACAGGTCACCGGCCCATCTCCCCTTTCATCGACTAACCATCCTGAACTTCTCCTGCAACGCGGACTACCCATTCAAGGCCCTTTCCGCAATTTTTCTCTGAGTGGAAATGTCCGACTGTTCCAGGGTAAGGTGTCTCTCGGTTCATTAACACGAAAAATAAGAGATCAGCCATGTCCTTATCGCGGCAACACAATAGTGGTCCGGATTCAGACGGTCCTGAGGTTCCAGAACCATCCCATGCTGAGCGGGCGAGGACGTTGGTCTATCTTCAGCAGACCGGCAGTCTGTCGACGCTCTCCCGCAAGCAGCCGGGCTGGCCATTTGGATCGGTGATGCCCTACGCGCTGGATGCCCAGGGGCAACCGGTCTTTCTCATCAGCACGATGGCCATGCATACGCAAAACCTCCTGGGTGATCCCCGCGCCAGCCTTCTGGTGACCCCGCCGGAGAGTCGGAGCGATCCGCTTGGTGCAGCCAGAGTGACGTTGATGGGGTCGGTGACCAGGGTGCCGAAAGAGGAGCGTGACGAGGTTCGCGCGTGCTATCTGGCACGCCATGCTCAGGCCTCGTACTGGGTGGACTACCAAGACTTCGGGTTTTTCCGCATGTCGCTAGCGGAGATTTACTTTGTCGGAGGGTTTGGGTCGATGGGCTGGGTGGCGCCGAACGACTATGCAAGGGCAATAGTAGACCCGCTGGCGAATGACGCGGCGAGTCTGGTTCGTGAGCTCAATATGGAGCAGGTAGAGGCGCTGTTGCTTCTGGCCCGTGTCTTTGGCAATCCGGACGCACAGCAGCCGACGGTGACGGCACTGGATCGATTGGGCTTTCATCTTCGATTCACCACACCAGACCGAATGCAGGGTGGACGGATGGCGTTTATCAGTCCCGTGGGCAACGCATCGGAGGTTCGGGCTGGCCTTGCCGGTTTGGCCGCTCAGGCGAAGGCGGGAATGCACGTGCTACATTCGCTGTAGCGGGCTCTTGCACCAGGTTATGGATAATGGTAGTTCCGTTCAATTCAGCAGCACATCACGAGCGAAATAGAGGAGTGTATGGCCACGAACGATAAGCAGGTAATTTTTTCTCTGGTCAATGTCGGGAAGGTCTATCCGCCGAAGCGGCAGGTGTTGCGAGAGATCTATCTTGGCTTCTACTACGGGGCCAAGATCGGCGTGCTGGGTTTGAACGGTTCGGGCAAGAGTTCCTTACTCAAAATCATCGCCGGGGTTGATCCGAACTATACAGGCGAGATCACAAGGTCCAAAGGTTATAGCGTTGGCCTGCTTGAGCAAGAGCCGCAGCTCGATCCGAACAAGACGGTCAAGGAAGTGGTTGAAGAAGGGAAAGCAGAGCTCGTTGCCTTAATGAAAGAATATGAGGATGTGAGCAACCAGATTGGCTCGGCTGACCCGGACATGATGGAAAAACTGCTCGACAAGCAGGCACAACTGCAAGAGAAGATCGAAGCGGCGAATGGCTGGGAGCTCGAGAATCAGCTCGATATTGCGATGGATGCATTGCGCTGCCCGCCCGCCGACCAGAAGGTGGGGACCTTGTCCGGTGGAGAAAAGCGTCGGGTGGCACTCTGTCGCCTGATGATCCAAGAGCCGGACATTCTTCTTCTCGACGAGCCGACGAACCACCTCGATGCGGAATCCGTGCAATGGCTCGAACAGCATCTTCAACAATACAAGGGTACAGTCATTGCCGTGACGCACGATCGGTACTTTTTGGACAATGTGGCCGGGTGGATCTTGGAGCTGGACCGGGGCCATGGGATTCCCTTCCAGGGCAATTACAGTTCATGGTTGGAGCAGAAGAAAGACCGATTGGAAAAGGAAGAAAAGGCAGAGTCGAAACGGCAGAAGACGTTGGAGCATGAGTTGGAATGGATCCGCATGTCGCCTAAGGCGCGGCAATCGAAGGGCAAAGCGCGTTTGAATCGGTATGAGGAACTCGTCAACCAGAAGCAGGACCAGGTAGCGGCAGATTTGGAAATCTATATTCCACCAGGACCGCGGCTCGGCGATGTGGTCATCGAAGCGACCGGCATCAGCAAAGCCTTCGGGGACAATGTACTGTACGAAAAGGTCAATTTCAGCTTGCCGAAAGGTGGGATCGTCGGTGTCGTCGGCCCCAATGGCGCAGGGAAGACGACCATGTTCAAGATGATTATCGGCAAGGAGAAGCCGGATGCCGGCACGATCAAGGTCGGTGAGACCGTCAAGCTTGGTTATGTGGATCAGGATCGAAGCTTGGACGGGAACAAAACGGTGTATGAGATTATTTCGGATGGGCAGGACACCGTCAAGCTCGGCAAGGCTGAAGTCAACGCTCGTGGCTACTGTGCTCGGTTCAACTTCGCTGGGACAGACCAACAGAAAAAGGTCAAAGATCTCTCGGGCGGAGAACGGAATCGGGTGCATTTGGCGCGTATGTTGAAGGAGGGGGCGAATCTGATCATCCTTGACGAGCCGACGAACGATCTTGATGTGAACACGTTGCGTGCGCTTGAAGAAGGGCTCGAAAGTTTCGCAGGCTGCGCGGTGATCAGCAGTCACGACCGGTGGTTCCTCGACCGTCTTGCCACCCACATTCTCGCATTTGAGGGCGACAGTAAGGTGGTCTGGTTCGAAGGGAATTACAGTGAATATGAAGCCGATCGGAAGAGACGTTTAGGCAAAGAGGCTGACCAACCGCATCGAATTCGATATCGGAAATTGACGCGTCAGTAGCTGGCGGTGAAAACTCGCATCAGCTTCGTGCTCCCGACGCTCAGCGGATCAACCTACAGAACAACCCATGACCAGCCGCTTTGCTCACTACGGCCTTGCCGGACAGTGCTGTTGACGCTCCTTCATAAAGAAAGCAGGATAAAGGCTAGTCTGACATGAAGCCAATTGCCATCATTACTGGGGCAGCGGGGTTGATCGGACAGTACGTCATCAAGAACGCTGCTCGATGGGCACCTGATTGGGAAGTTCATGGCCTTAGTCGGGCTGAGCTGGATCTGACGGACCAGCGGGCGGTCGATCAGGTATGGCGAACGCTTCAGCCGAGTGCGGTCATTCATTGTGCGGCGTTGAGCCGAACGAAGGATTGTGAGCACGACCCGCAGCAGGCTCGACGTATCAATGTCGAAGCCACGGCGTACCTGGCTAGATGCTCCAAGGAAATTCCCTTTGTGTTCCTGTCGAGTGGCGAAGTTTTTAATGGGCGGGTTGGGTGGTATCAAGAGACTGATCACGCCAATCCGATCAATGTCTATGGCCAAACCAAGCTTGAAGCTGAGCATCAAGTGCTGCAGAATCCCAGACATACGGTGCTGCGCATTGTTCTGACCGCGGGGACCTCGGTGAACGAAGATCGGAGTTTTGTCGAAGATATGCGCCGGACGGCCAGGAGTGGCAAAGCCATGACGCTCTATGGCGACGAATTTCGATGCCCCTTGCCAGCCGGAGTCATTGCAAGAGCGGTCTGGGAACTCATGAATCGAGAGGCCAGAGGTCTCTATCACTTGGGCGGCCGGGATCGGCTATCTCGCTGGGAAATTGGTCAGGCACTACTAGCCTGGTATCCAGAGCTGCAGGGATATCTCTTTGAAGGGTCGGTCACGGGTCACACGGGCGCCCCGCGCCCGCGAGATCTTTCCTTGAATTGCGACAAGCTTCAGGCGCTCTTGTCGTTTCCCATCCCAGGGTTTCGGGAGTGGGTACAGAACCGGATGCAGCAAGCGGGCGACCTGTGGGATTATGAGTCAACATTGGCATAAAGGGTAAGAACAATGGGAATGCAAGATGGGATGGATGAAGCGGATCCGTTGTCGCTGGTCGTGATCGCCTATTTCACAGTAGCGGTCTTGATGGTGATCTTGTGGTTTGTGCAACGGAAGACCAAAAATGCCGCAATCGGGGATGTTGGGTGGTGTGTGGGGCTGATCGCCGCTGTGCTCTTGTATATCACGAAAGCCCCAGTTGGAATTGAGCGGATCATGCTGACGGCGATGCTCGTGCTGATGTATGCCGGGCGACTGGGCTATCACCTGTATTCGCAACGCCTCACCGGGCAACCGGAGGATAATCGCTATCGGCGCTTGCGCAAGGAATGGGGTGATTCCGAGTCGGTCAATATGTTCGTCTACTTCCAATGGAAGGCCGTGTCTGTGGCGGTATTTTCGTTTCCGTTTCTTGTGGTGCTATGGAACCCACGGATTCCATCCTCGGTTGTCGAAATGATCGGACTGCTGATCTGGGGGCTGGCGGTGTCCTGGGAGGGGAAGGCTGACCGGCAGCTTGCCCATTTTCGGGGCGACCCGAGGAATAAGGGGCGTGTCTGCCGCGAGGGACTCTGGCGCTATTCACGACATCCGAACTACTTCTTTGACTGGCTGCACTGGTGTTCGTATGTGGTGATGACCTTGGGGGCCCCTGGCTGGTTATTTACCTTGGTGGGGCCCATCGGCATGGGGTGGTTATTGTTCAGAGTCACCGGGATTCCACGAGCGGAACGGGAAGCCCTCTCCACTCGTGGAGAAGAGTACAAAGCCTATCAGGCGACGACCAATGCCTTTTTCCCTTGGTTCCCTCGCCCAACACCCGATCGCGCGACTCAGTCTTAACCAGAGGCCAGGCTAACACGGCTGAGTCATGGGTGTGAGCCCGTGAGCACCTTCTCTGTTGGGCTGGCCGCTCTGAGCTTTTCAACGAAGTGGGTCAACCGGGTTCGGTTTGCTTCATCCATCCGGATGATTTCCCAGCCTGAAATTTGACCATCAGACCATCGTACAACGGCGGCATCAATCAGTATATTGTGTGATTGGTCTCCCTCAAGAATGGTCATATAGACGGTCGATTCAGTCCCCGCATGAACCGGACGTTCTCCGGCTGCGCGCCAGCCAACTTCGGACAGATCCCACACGATCCCAGTGGTGAGAGAACCATCACAAAAGTAGCAGAGTTGGCAACGAGCGGAAGTCCGTAACGTCTTGCGAATAGTATAGGTCTTCATATTCCCCCCCCCTCCTGACTTGGTTCGGTCACGCTCCCATATTGCCCACTGACAACCTTAGAGGATGAGGCGAAACATACCATGCAACGAAAGAAGGGGGAGGGAGGGGCAAAGGTAGGGGGCAGAACGCAACACGGACTCCTCTCACGGAAGGGCGAGGTCAGGCTCCTGATGCAGTACGACAGTGGCTATTGCCTGGATTTTAGGTCGGCGATCCGAGCCCGCGCAATTTCCCCTTCTCTACTTTCAGGATAGGTCCGAGCCAGTTCCTGGTAGATCTCCAGTGCGTGCGGAAAATTGCTTTGGCTTTCTTCGAACGCGGCAGTCTCCAGCAGCTCTTTTGCCTTGTCGGAACAGCCGAATAGGACGGTAATGCAGAGGGCACAGAGGACGAGGCGCGCTGTCTTCATACAGATCCTTTCCCACTATCGCTCCGGCGTGACGCCATCAGGCTGTCATGCGTCGTGCCAGATGCGAGTGATTCAATATGGTAGCGTGGGGGAGTAATCCCTTCACGTCGACATTGCGGGCAACGGCTTGGTCGCGTTAGGCGCGTACGGTCGCGAAACATGAATCCACAGTCCATACAGCTGGATGGTTCACGGAGAAATCGCCGTGACCGGTCTCGAGCAACCGTTTTTACCACATGAGCGAGGTGTTCCTCTACCAGCCGCTCGGCGATGTTCAGGGCGCGGGCGAGTTGATGGCTCGCCATTGGAGCGCCAGTCAGGAGTTCAATGATGCGCTGCCGTGTGGTCTGTTCGGGAGAGGACATGGGATATGGTAGGCACTCATGCCAAGAAAAGCCAGAGTGCCCTACCCGGATTCATGGGAAATCATCTGAAGTTGTCGGAGTTTATGGGGTCCCACTGGTTGCACAGCAGTGTTCATTCTGTCAGAATGCATCCCCGCATCGACTGTCATATCACGATCAACCAAGTGGGTCGGACGAGTCCTTCGTATTCACGAATGGTTTGACCTGGCCCAGCGCGTTATAGACGAGGAGGTTGAGGCTCATGAAGTTCCTCGCAGTTCATCCCGGTCCGCTCATGTACACCAAGATTTATCTCCGCCTGGAGCCGCTCGGCCTCGAGATGGTGGCCCAAGCATGCCGCCAGGCTGGTCACGATGTTCGTCTGATCGATCTGCAGGCAGACACCTGGAAAGACTATGAGGCGTTGATCCGTTCCTGGAAACCCGACGCAGTCGCATTTGCCTGTAACTATTTGGCCAATGTTCCTGAGGTCGTGGATCTTGCGAAATTGACGAAAACGGAGTTGCCGCATGCCTTCGTCTTTGTCGGGGGACATAGCGCTTCCTTCGTGGCGAAGGATTTCTTGGAGCATGGGAATGGGGCCATCGATTGTGTCCTCAAAGGCGAAGGCGAAGTCGCCGCTCCTAAACTGTTAGAAGCAGTGGAGCAAGACCGCAAGGCCATTACAAAGGTTCCCGGCGTTGTCACGCTCGACGGAGAAGGACCGCCGGCACAATTTATCGAGAATCTCGACAACGTCCGTCCGGCACGGGACTTGTTGCGAAACCGGCACAAATACTTCATCGGTGTACTGGATCCCTGTGCCTCCGTCGAATTCGCACGAGGCTGTCCCTGGGATTGCTCCTTCTGCAGCGCCTGGACGTTCTATGGCCGCAGCTATCGCATGGTCAGTCCGGAGAAAGCGGTCGAGGAATTGGAGCAGGTGCAAGAGCCAGGTATCTTCCTGGTCGACGACGTCGCCTTCATTCAAGGCAAGCAGGGCATGGAGATCGGCGAAGCGGTCGCGCGGCGCGGCATCAAGAAACAGTACTACATGGAGACGCGGGGTGACGTGCTTCTGCGTAATAAGGAAGTCTTCCAATTCTGGAAGACGCTCGGACTGCAATACATGTTCTTGGGCGTTGAGGCTATCGATGCTGAAGGCCTTAAGATGCACCGGAAGCGTATTTCATTGGGGCGGAACTTCGAGGCGCTCGAATTTGCTCGCTCGCTTGGCATTACCGTGGCCATCAATTTGATCGCGGATCCGGATTGGGATCGAGAGCGATTTGAGGTTGTGCGGCAGTGGTGTCTGGACATTCCGGAGATTGTAAATATCAGCGTCAATACGCCGTATCCCGGTACCGAGAGCTGGGTGACGGAATCTCGCAAGATGCACACACGGGATTACCGCCTGTTCGACATTCAGCATGCCGTCATGCCGACCAAAATGCCGCTGCCGGAGTTTTATGCAGAGCTGGTCAAGACTCAACAAGTTTTGAACAAGAAACATCTGGGTTGGGCCGCGCTGAAAGGGACGGCGAAGATCGCGGCAGGGCATCTCATGAAAGGCCAGACCAATTTCATCAAGATGTTGTGGAAGTTCAACAGTGTCTACAATCCCGAGCTGCAATTGGCGGATCACCGCCGCCCGGTGGTCTACGAGATGACCCCGCCACCGGAGCACAAAGAAAAGGTCGATGCAAAACAGCTATACATCCTGCCGGCCAAAGGCCGTCAGGGCCGGAACATCGACGACGCAACGGAGACCTTCGTCGACGAGACTCGCATGGGCACCACGGCGGTGTGATCGCTGCTGGGGTGTGGGTGATAGGGCCGAGAGCAAGAGGCTGAACGTGGTTCCCGTTCTAGGTAGGTGTGCGATCAACGACGCCTTGCCGTATCGCGTCTGCCGAATCTCGGCAAGATTTTCTGGCGATTCCAGATGTAATCTATCGTGGGGGAGATGCTGTTGCAGTCGACTCATCCGCCAGTCGCAAGGTCAGTGTCGTCTCTTCCCGGCAGCTGCTTAGTCCTATACTGCAATCAGCCGTCATCGTCTTCTTGGCAATCACATCAGCGTCCCGGATCGGTGTCCAGCTCCCAATCTCGTAGCCCTGCTTACCCGGCGTCCATTTGAATGTTCTGAAGCGAGTGACGTTGAAGGCAGAGCTCCATCCCCCGGCTTCTGTCACGCCGTGGGCCTCACCGCCCTGTACCCCTTGTGAAGTGAACAGCTCCTTTAATTTGGCCGGCGTATTACCGCTCGAACAGTGAGTTTCTGCCACTTCGCCCGATCGTCCTGGCAGAATCGTCAAGTTCACGGAAAATGGATCGGGGTCCAGTTTGATCGAGCCTCCGTTCACATGGAAGGTGGTTGTGCCGGTACCTTGGATGCGGATTTCGCACTGAGCCGACTGAGTCATTGTGCGAGTGGCGTACTGCATCACGCCTTCCCCCACCCATCCACGATCCTCCGTGTGCTGGAGCGGGACGGTTGCCTGAACGTGGGCATCGAATCCATTTGAACTCATTTGCATGCCGTATTGCGGATTCACAAGATTCAACGGGCTTTGAACGATATGCGACTCGAATTCAAGGACATAGGCAGAAGGGGCCAATTCCCATTCCCCATCCTTGGCTTCCGCGACGCCCGCACGGGAAACTGCCGTCAGTCTGAATCCACTGTGTTGCACCTTTGTTGCCGGGGCCTGGTAGGTAAACGTCGCCGGCCTGTTGATCTCTGACTTGTCCTCTCTCGGCGATACACGACCATTCCCTTCCCTTGGCCGCTCTCTCGCCTCTCTGAACTTGGCGGGAACGAGAGCCTGCGCTTGCTTCGTGCGCAACTCAGTCTTGACGGGCGTCGATGCGTTCGGCTCGAACTTCTTTGTCTTTGTGGGAGGATTGAAGACAATCTCCACGCAGGTGTTGGGCTTGTTCCATTCCACTTCAGCAGCCAAGTAGAACGGTCCGGAGAATATCGTCACGGCCAGCAGCAATGTGTTCATCGCGTCACTGTGGGACGTACCCGCCAGAGCAGAGTCCCATTCCGAGACTGACCAGTTAGAAAATTGCGACGGCATCCCTCCCGCCCGACGATCGGGTACGAACCGGAC
>WBZU01001453.1_pt1 | contig 17778 bp, 9 predicted proteins | sample 5204311 | NCBI WGS metagenome assembly WBZU01 (sample SAMN12344359, study PRJNA552823) | activated sludge metagenome | biome: Activated sludge suspended growth; feature: Nitrification reactor; material: Wastewater; isolation source: activated sludge from nitrification reactor of wastewater treatment... | reverse complement strand
ACATCCTCGCGTGGCTGCTGTCGATGCAGAAGGTCGGCGGCACGGTCGCGGCCGTCGGTCTGGCCGCGGACATGAAGCTCCACACGACGGTCGCCCCGTTCATCCTGCGCGGCGTGCACCTGCTCGGGACCGACAGCGCCAGCTGCCCGATGGCGCTCCGGCAGCGGCTGTGGAACAAGCTCGCCGTCGACTGGCGGCCCGACCGCGTGCACGACCAGGTCCGGACCATCGACTTCGAGGACCTGCCGACGCACTTCGACGCCTACCTGAAGGGGATGGTGCGCGGGCGGACCGTGGTGCGGATCGGACACGACACGCACCCGTAGCGGCGTCGCTTCGCCGGCGATCGCTGCGTGCGGCGGGCGATCGGCGTCTCGCGCGCGGCGGATCTTCCGAGGAGCCCCCTGTGGGTCGGGCTTCAGCCCGACGCCTTCCGGATCCCGGGAGGCTCGTCGGCCGGAAAGCCGACCCACGACGATACGGCGCCCGCCGCGTCGCTCCGGGAGGCGCCGTTGATCCGACGCAAGGCGGGCGGCCGCGGACGGGCCGACGATGGCCTCGCCCCGGGACGGGGGCTTGCGAAGTCTTGTATCTTATATAAGATATAGTACTTGATGCCGGGCGCCCTTCGCGCGCGGCCGATCCGGGGCGCGTCGGGCCGACGCCGCCCGCGGGCGCGAGGAGGAGACGACAGGCCATGACCCGCTACCGCGCATTCCACCGCCAATCGCTCACCGACCGCGACGCGTTCTGGCGCGCCGAGGCGGCGCTCGTCGACTGGCACGAGCCGTACACGCAGGTGCTCGACGACTCGCGGCCGCCGTTCGCGCGCTGGTTCGTCGGCGGACGCACCAACCTCTGCCACAACGCGGTCGACCGCCACCTGAAGGACCGCGCGTCGCAGCCCGCGCTCGTCTACCTGTCGACCGAGACCGGCGAGGAGAAGACCTACACGTACGCGGACCTCCACGCGGAGGTGAACCGGATGGCCGCGGTGCTCGCCTCGCTCGGCGTCGCGAAGGGCGACCGCGTGCTCGTCTACATGCCGATGATCGCGGAGGCGGCGTTCGCGATGCTCGCCTGCGCGCGGCTGGGCGCGATCCACTCGGTCGTGTTCGGCGGCTTCGCCGCCGCGTCGCTCGCGACGCGGATCGACGACGCCCGGCCGAAGGCGATGGTCACGTCGGACGCCGGCATGCGCGGCGGCAAGGCGGTCCCGTACAAGCACCTCGTCGACGAGGCGCTGCGCCTCGCGAAGCATCCGCCCGCGAAGGTGCTGATCGTCGACCGGGGCCTCGACAAGGCGATGGCCCGGACGCCCGGGCGCGACATCGACTACGCGGAGGCGCGCGCGCGGCACATGGGTGCGAACGTCCCGTGCGCGTGGCTCGAGTCCTCCGAGCCCTCGTACATCCTCTACACGTCGGGGACGACCGGCAACCCGAAGGGCGTGCAGCGCGACACCGGCGGCTACGCAGTCGCGCTCGCCTCGTCGATGCGCCGGATCTTCTGCCTCGAGCCCGGCGACACGATGTTCACCACCTCGGACATCGGCTGGGTCGTGGGGCACTCGTACATCATCTACGGGCCGCTCATCAACGGCACGACGACGATCATGTACGAGGGCCTGCCGATCCGGCCCGATCCGGGCATCTGGTGGAAGATCGTCGCCCAGCGCAAGGTGAAGACGATGTTCAGCTCGCCCACCGCGATCCGCGTGCTGAAGAAGCAGGACCCGTCGTACATGACGGCCCACGACGTCTCGTCGCTCCGGTACCTGTTCCTCGCCGGCGAGCCGCTCGACGAGCCGACCGCGCGCTGGGCGAGCGAGTCGCTTCGCGTCGCGATCGTCGACAACTACTGGCAGACCGAGACCGGCTGGCCGATCCTCTCGGCGCAGCCGGGCGTCGAGGACACGCCGCGCAAGTTCGGGAGTCCCTCGTTCCCGGTCTACGGCTACGACGTGCGGCTCGTCAACGAGACGACCGGCGCGGACGCGGGCACCGACGAGAAAGGCGTGCTGATGATCGCGCCGCCGCTGCCGCCCGGCTGCATGAGCACCGTGTGGGGCGACGACGAGCGCTTCGTCAGGACCTACTTCTCGACCTTCCGCGACCGGATGCTCTACTCGACGTTCGACTGGGCGATCCGGGACGCGGACGGCTACTACTTCGTGCTGGGCCGCACCGACGACGTGATCAACGTCGCGGGCCACCGGCTCGGCACGCGCGAGATCGAGGAGGCGGTGCAGGCGCACAGCGGCGTGGCCGAGGTCGCCGTCGTCGGCGTCGCGGACCCGGTCAAGGGGCAGGTGCCGGTCGCCTTCGCGGTGCTGAAGGATCCCTCGAAGCTCGCCACGCCCGAGGGCGCGGCGGCGATGCGCAAGGAAGTGATGGACACGGTCGACCGCGAGCTGGGCGCGATCGCGCGCCCCGGGCAGGTGCACTTCGTCACGCTCCTGCCGAAGACGCGCTCGGGGAAGCTCCTGCGCCGCTCGATCCAGGCGCTCGCGGAAGGCCGCGACCCGGGCGACCTCACGACGATCGAGGATCCGGGCGCGCTCGAGCAGATCCGCGCGGCGCTGGCGGCGCGCTGAACGACGTCGCGCGGGCTGACGGCACGTGCGGTCCCGGTCCGCACCACCAGGTCGAGCGCGGGGAGGGTGATGCCCGCGTCCGCGTCCGGCGACGTCGGCAGCCGGCTGCTGTCGTTCGCCCGCCAGCAGCCGGATGCGCCGGCGCTGCAGGCGCCCGGGCTGCGGCCGATGACCTGGGGGTCGCTCGGTGGCCGCATCCAGGCCGAGGCCGCCAGGCTCGCGGCCTGGAGCATCGGGCGCGGCCACGTCGTCGCGGCGGCGATGCCCGATCGGGCGACGGGCGCCGCGCTGCTCGCGGTATTGCCCGCCGCCGCGACGCTCGCCATGCTCGATCCCTCGCTGGCGCCGGAGGCGTACGTCGCGTTGCTTCGTCGCCTGCGGCCGAAAGCCCTGATCGTTCCCGCGCGCGGCACGCACGCGCTGGAGGAGGCCGGCCGCCGCCTCGGCATCGCGACGGTCGAGGCGCGACCCGATGCGTCGGGCGAGGCCGGAGGCTTCGAGCTCCGGCTTTCCCGTCCCGCGCCCTCGCTCGACGCGGATGTTCCCTGCCGCCCGGCATGGGCCTACGTGGGCGTCACGTCGGGCACGACCGGGCGGCCCAAGCTCGTACCGCACGGACACGCGCAGGTGCTCGCCACCGCGCAGGCGATGGGCGAACGGCTCGCGATGACACCTGCCGACGTGTCCGCGCACCTGACACCGCTGCATCTCGCGAATGGCCAGCGGACCGCGTTCCTGCTGTCGATGCTGAACGGCGGGAGCGTGCGCTGCCTGCCCGAAGCGGATGCGTCCGCGCTGCTCGGCGCGATCGACGCGGACGAGGTGAGCTACGTTTCCGCGTCGTTCGCGATCCAGCGCGAGCTGGTCGAGCGCTTCCGGACCGGGACGAGCGTGCGATCGTCGCGGCTGCGCTTCGTGCGCGTCGCGTCCGGGCGCCTCGAGCCCGACGAGTTCGCCGCGCTCGAAGTCGCGTTCGGTGTCCCCGTGGTGACCGGCCTCGGGGCGACCGAACCGGGAATCGTGCTCCACCAGCGCCTGCCGCCCCTGCCGCGGACGCGCGGCTCGGTCGGCGATCCGGTGGCCTGCGACGTGCGGCTGGTCGACACCCGCGGGCGACCGGTCGGTCCCGGCGAAATCGGTGAACTGCAGGTGCGCGGTCCCCAGGTCTTCGACGGCTACGTGGACGACCCGGCGCTCGACGCCGCGTCGTTCGTCGAAGGGTGGTTTCGCCTGGGGGACCTCGCGCGCGCCGACGACCGGGGCGACCACTACATCGTCGGGCGAACGAGCGAGCTCATCAACCGCGGCGGCGAGAAGCTCGCGCCGCTCGAGATCGACGCGGCGTTGCGCGCGATCGCCGGCGTCGCCGACGCGGCCGCTTTCGGCGTGCCGCATCCGCGGCTGGGTCAGGAGGTCGTCGCGGCGGTCGTACGGCGGCCGGGCGCGATCGTGTCGGTCGAGGAGGTGCAATCCCGGGTGCGCGCGACGCTGGGCGCGCGGCGCTCGCCGCGTCAGGTGTGGTTCGTCGACGCGCTCCCGCGCAACGACGCGGGCAAGATCCTCCGCCCCGCGCTGCCCGAGTGGGTCGGCTATCGGGCGCCGACCGCGGATGCGGAGGCGCCGTCCCGGGACTTGTCCGCGCTGGAGGCGTCGCTCGCGGGCCTCTGGAGTGCGGCGCTGGGCGTCGTGCCGATCGACCCGGATCGCCGATACCTCGACGAGGCCGGGCATGCCGGTCGCGGCGCGACGCTGGTCGCGCAGGTTCGCACGGTGTTCGGCGTCGAGCTGTCGCCGCGGTCGCTCGCGGAGGAGGCGGGCACGGTCGCCGGAATGGCGCGGGCGGTCGAGCGGGCCCGGCGTACGCCGGCCGCGTGACGACGGGTGCGGGGCGCGCCTTCGGCACCCGCACGGAGCCTCGCCCGAGCGGGGGCGAGCGCCTCGATGCGGTTGCGCAGCGTCGGCGAGCGCACCGCCGACCCGTGCGCGTTCTCCAGGCGCTTCACGACGTCGGGCGGCGTGCCGGCCGGCGCGATGAGCCGATGCCGGGACGCGACGACGACCGACGGGAATCCCTGCCCGGCGACGACGACTGCGGTCCCCGAGGCTCCGCGAGTGCGTCGGCGATGGCGCGCCGAGCGCGGCGACGCGGGCGAACGTCACGAGCGGCAGGGCGACTCGACGTTGCATGGAGGACCGCGGGAGCAGTTCGATCGGAAGTCGCGTGGCCCCGGGCGCCTCGCCGGCGCGAATTCCCTCGCGGATCGGGGAGCGGACCGGCGAGGGCTCCTGCGCCGGACCCTATAATGCCGAGTTTGCCGCTCCTGCGCCGATGCGCGCGCGACGATGGGGATGGTGTGGTGCGGGACGGGGTGCGCCGGCGCCGTCGACCGGGCACGAGCCGCGCCGATTCCCGCCCCCTGGACGATGACCCACAGCGACCACCTCGACCTGACGGCGCACTTCCTCGATCTCGCCGCGCGCGCGCCCGACGCGCCGGCGCTGATGGCGCCGGGGCGCGAGACGATGACCCGGGGATCGCTCGCGCGGCACGTCGAGCGGCTGCGCGAGACCCTTTCGGCGTGGGGCATCGGGCGCGGCGACGTGGTGGCGTGGTCGGGCGGCGATCGCATCGACACCGCGGCCGCGATCGCGATCCTTCCCGTGTCGTGCACGCTGGCGCCGCTCAACCCGGCGGCGACCTTCGACGTCGTGCACGGCGTGCTCTCGCGGCTCAAGCCCAAGGCGGTCGTCGTGCCGCGCGACGGCGACGCGCCGGTCGTCCGCGCGGCGCGCGCGCTCGGCATCGCGGAGATCGCGGTCGACAGCGCGGGCCGCCGCGAGGCGGGATCGTTCGGCCTCGTCCTCGCGCGGCGCACGCCGTCGCTCGAGCGCGGCGACCGGCTGTCGCCCGCGTGGGCGCTGATCGGCGCGACGTCGGGCTCCACCGGACGGCCCAAGCTCGTCCCGCACGGGCACCGCCAGATCGTCGCCTGCGCGCTGGCGACCGGCGAGCGGCTCGCGTTCGGGCCGTCCGACGTCTCCGGGCACCTGCGCTCGCTGCACCTGGCGGGCGGCATCCGCAACGCGTTCATGCAGTCGCTCGTCTGCGGCGGAGCGGTGAACGTCTTGCCCGAATCGAACCTCGGCGCGCTCGCCGACGAGTGCTCCCGCGGCAACGTGACTTACGTATCCGCGTCGTTCACGCTCTTCCGCGAGCTGATCGCGCGGCTCGGGACGCGCGGCGGATTCGACCGCGGACGCCTGCGCTTCGTCCGCGTCGCGTCGGGCCGACTCGAGCCCGCGGAGATGGATCGCCTCGAGGCGCTCCTCGGCGTGCCCGTGGTGACCGGGCTCGCGTCGAGCGAGACCGGCAGCACCGCGCAGCAGGCGCTGCCGCCGGCGCCGCGCAAGCGAGGCTCGGTGGGCACGCCCGTCGCCTGCGAGGTCCGGCTCGTGGGCGAGGACGGGCGCGTCGTGCCGCCGGGCGCGGTCGGCGAGCTCCAGGTGCGGGGCCCGCAGGTCTTCGACGGGTACGTCGACGACCCCGGACTCAGCGCGGCGGCGTTCGTCGACGGCTGGTTCCGCATGGGCGACCTCGCCCGGATCGACGAGGACGGGGAGATCTTCCTCGTCGGCCGCGCGAACGAGGTCGTCAACCGCGGCGGCGAGAAGATCTCGCCCGTCGAGGTGGACGCCGCGCTGCGCTCGCTGCCCGGCGTCGCCGACGTCGCCGCGTTCGGCGTGCCGCACGCGCGGCTCGGGCAGGAGGTCGTCGCCGCGGTGGTGCGCGAGCCCGGGTCCGATCTGACCGCGCAGGCGGTGCAGGCGCACGCGCGCGAGCACCTGGGCGCCCGGTTCGCGCCGCGACACGTGTGGTTCGTCGACGCGCTGCCTCGCAACGATGCGGGCAAGGTCAACCGGAGCGCGCTGCCCGCGTGGGTCGGCTGCGACGCGCGGATGCTCGACGACGCGGCGGCGCCCGCGGACCAATCCGCGCCCACACCGTTCGAAGCCGCGCTCGCCGGGCTCTGGGCCGGCGTGCTGCGGGTGCGCGAGGTGCCGCGCGACGCCGACTTCTTCATGCTCGGCGGCGATTCGCTGCGGGGCGCCGCGCTGCTCGAGCAGGTGCGGACGCTGTTCGGCGTCGAGCTGCCGGTCGAGAGGCTGTTCGACGACGCCGGGACGGTCGGCGGCATGGCGCGGCTGATCGAGGCGGCCCGGGCGAAGCCGGCGGCGGCCGTGCGGACGATCCCGCGCCGCGCGCCGGGCTCGCCCGTCCCGCTCACTCACGCGCAGGCGCGCGCGTGGTTCCTGCATCGCTTCGACCCGGCGAGCGACGCGTATCACGAGTCGCGCGTCTGGCACCTCGACGGTGATCTCGACGTCGACGCGCTCCGCGTCGCGCTCGACCTCGTCGCGCGGCGCCAGGCCGCGATGCGCACGCGTTTCGTCACCGTCGGCGGCGAGCCGCGCCAGCAGGTGGACGACGATCCGGCGCTCATGCTCGAGATCGTCGATCTCGAGGGGCGCGCCGGGCGGCTCGCCGACGAGGTGCGCGCGCGCGTCGAGCGCCCGTTCGAGCTCGACCGGTCGGCGCCGGTGCGCTTCGCGCTGTTCCGCCTCGGGCCGCGCCGCCACGCGCTGCTTCGCGTCTGGCACCACATCATCGCGGACGGCCTGTCGTCGTCGGTCCTGCAGCGCGACATCAGCGAGGCCTACGCGGCGGTGCGCGGGCGGCGTGCGCCGGGGTGGGAGCCGCTCGCGGTCGACTACGCCGATTACGCGTCGTGGCTCGCCGTCGGGCTCGACGAGGCGGCGCTGAAGAAGCCGCTGGCGGAGTGGAAGCGGACGCTCGACGGCGTGCCGACGCTCGCGTTGCCGGCCGATCGGGTCCGGCCGCCGTCGCAGAGCTTCCGCGGCGACGTCGTGTCGCGGCCGCTGCCGGCGGCGCTCGGCGAGGCGCTGAAGGCGGTCGGACGCGAGCGCGGCGCGACGCCGTTCGTCGCGTTCCTCGCGGCCTTCGAAGTGCTGATGTCGCGCCTCTCCGGCGACGAGGACTTCGCGCTCGGGACGCCGGTCGCGGGACGCCCGTTCCCCGAGCTCGCGCCGCTCGTCGGGTTCTTCGCCAACACGGTGGCGGTCCGTGCCGACCTGTCGGGGTCGCCCGGCTACGGCGACGTGCTCGACCGCGCGCGCAAGCGCGTCGCGGACGCGCTGCGCGACCAGCAGGTGCCGTTCGAGCGCATCGTCGACGCGCTCGGCGTTCCGCGCGATCCGTCGCGCAACCCGCTGTTCCAGGTGGCGTTCGCGATGCGGGAGCACGGGACGAACGAGCTCGCGCTCGAGGGCGTGGCCGTCCGCCGCGACCCGGAGCGGCACGGCCGCGCGAAGTTCGACCTGACGACCTCGGTCCTCGAGGGCCCCGAAGGCGCCTTCGTGCACTGGGAGTACTGCGCCGACCTCTTCGACCGCGCGACGATCGAGCGGATGGCCCGGCAATTCGAGGTGCTGATCGCGTCGATCGCGGCGGCGCCCGGGCGACCGGTCGCGAGCCTGCCGCTGATGGACGACGCCACGCGCGAGCGCGTCGTGGTCGAGTGGAACCGGACCGCGCGCGCCTACCCGGACGACACGACGATCCACCGGCGCTACGCTGCGACCGCCGCGCGCCGCGGGGAAGCGCCCGCGGTGGGCGCGCTCACGCACGCGTCGCTCGAGCGGGCGTCGAACCGGCTCGCGCACGCGCTGCGCGAGGCCGGCGTCGGGCGCGGGTCGTTCGTGGCGGTCTCGCACGCGAAGGCCGCCGACGTCGCCGTCGCGTGGCTCGCCGTGCTGAAGGCCGGCGGCGCGTACGTGCCGATCGACGCGGAGCTCCCGGCCGAGCGGCTCGCGTACATGATGCGCGACGCGCGCATCGCGCATGTCGTCGCCGACGAGCCCGTCGCGGCCCGCCTCGCGGGGCCGGGCGTCCGGGCGATCGTGCCCGCGCGCGAAGCCGCGCGCCTCGCGGCGCTGCCCGGCGATGCGCCGGAGGACGCGGGCGCCGCCGACGATGCCGCCTACGTCATCTACACCTCGGGCTCCAGCGGCGCCCCCAAGGGCGTCGTCGTGCCGCACCGCGCGGTGCTGCGGCTCGCGTGCGAGATCGATTACGTGGCGCTCGGCGACGACGACCGCGTCGCGCAGCTCGCGAATCCCGCGTTCGACGCGTCGACGTTCGAGTTCTGGGCGGCGCTCCTCAACGGGGCGTCGATCGTGCCGATCGCGAAGACGACGGCGATCGCGCCGCGGGCGTTCGCGCAGGCGCTCGAGGACGGGCGCGTCACGACGGTGTTCGTGACGACCGCGCTGTTCAACGCGGTGGCGCGCGAGGCGCCTGCGGCGTTTGGCCGCTGCAGGACCGTGCTGTTCGGCGGCGAGGCGGTCGAGCCGCGCTGGGTGCGCGAGGTGCTTCGCGCGGGGCCGCCCGGACGCCTCCTGCACGTGTACGGGCCGACCGAGTCGACGACGTTCGCGACCTGGCACGAGATTCGCGACGTGCCCGAGGGCGCGGTCACGATCCCGATCGGCCAGCCGATCGCGAACACCGAGGCGTTCGTGCTGCGCGCCGACGGCGAGCCGGCGGCGCCCGGCGAGCCGGGCGAGCTCGCGATCGGCGGGCCGGGGCTGGCGATCGGCTACCTCGGACGTCCCGAGCTGACCGCGGAGCGGTTCGTCCGGCGCGCGATCGCGCCGCTCCCCGAGCGCCGCGTCTACCGGACCGGCGACCGGGTGCGCCGGCGCGACGACGGGGCGATCGAGTTCCTCGGACGCCTCGATCGGCAGGTCAAGGTGCGCGGGCACCGGATCGAGCTCGACGAGATCGAGGCGGCGCTCGCGCGGATGCCGCAGGTGCGCGAGGCCGTGGTGATGGTGCGAGGGGAGACGAGCGACACGCGCCGGATCGTCGCGTGGCTCGTTCCCGCGGATCCCGCCGCGCCGCCGCCGTCGAACCTGCTGCGCGAGCTGCGGCGCACGCTGCCCGAGTTCATGCTTCCCGGAGCGATCGTCTGGCTGCCGGCGCTGCCGCTCAACGCCAACGGCAAGGTGGACCGCCGCGCGCTGCCCTCGCCTGCCGACGGCGCGCGCCCCGGCGACGGGATGCGCGTGCCCCCGCGCGACATGTTCGAGGGGCTGCTCGCGCGCATCTGGGAAGAGGTGCTGGGCGTGACCGGCGTCGGCGCGTTCGACCACTTCTTCGAGATCGGCGGCCACTCGCTGCTCGCCGCGCGGCTCGTCGACGCGGTCGAGCGCGAGACCGGCCTCGAGCTTCCGCTCACGTCGATGTTCGGCGACGACACGCTCGCGGGCATGGCGCGCGCGCTCGGCGAGGGCGCGCCCGACGCCCGCGCGCCGATCGTCGAGATCCATCCCGACGGCACGCGCGCGCCGTTCGTGTTCCTGCACGGGGACTTCACCGCGGGCGGCTTCTACAGCCGGGCGCTCGCGGTCGCGCTCGGCGACGATCAGCCGGTGCTGATCGTGCACCCGCACGGGCTGGTGGATCCGCACGTCCCCGAGTCGATCGAGGCGATGGCGGCCGACCACGTGAAGGCGGTGCGCGCGCGCCGCCCGCGCGGCCCGTACGTGCTGGGCGGCCACTGCAACGGCGCGCTCGTCGCGTTCGAGATGGCGCGCCAGCTCACGGCCGCGGGCGAGGAGGTGCCGGCGGTCGTGCTCGTCGAGGCGCAGGCCCCCGAGCCGCCCGGCGACGGACCGCGCCGCTTCCTGAGGATCGGCCGGGACGGCCTGCCCGAGGCGCTCGAAGCGCGCGACCGCGTGTCCGACGTCGAGCTGCGCTACCGTCACATCATCGACCGTTACGCGGGGGCGCCGTGGGCGGGCCGCGTCGTGGTGATCCACGCGCGCGAATCGTTCCCCGCCGGTGACGCGGGCTGGTCGCGCTTCGCGCCGGACTGCGAGACGCACGTGCTGCCCGGCGGGCACGTCACGCTGATCACGCGCCATCTGGCCGAGCTCGCCGCGGTCGTGCGCGACGCGATCGCGCGCGCGTCGAAGGTGACGGCATGAGCGCTGCGGGGGAGAGCGCGCGCGCTCACGTGCCGCTGGCGGTCGTCGAGCGGGACGGACGCGAGGAGAGCGTGCACGCGGGGTCGATCGCGGTGGTCGACGCGAGCGGGCGCGTCGTCGCGTCCGCCGGGTCGCCCGGCCACGTCGCGTTCACGCGGAGCGCGCTCAAGCCGCTGCAGGCGCTGCCGTTCGTGGCGGCCGGCGGGCCGCGGCGGCTCGGACTGTCGGCGGCGCAGGTGGCGGTCGTCTGCGCGAGCCACTCCGGCGAGGCGAAGCACCAGGCGGCGGTCGCCGACCTCCTCGCGCGCGCGGGCTGCCGCGTCGACGAGCTTCGCTGCGGCGCGCACGTTCCCGGCGTCTACGCGCTCCTCGACGAGGCGCCGCCGCCGCCGCCGTACTCGCCGCTCGCCCACAACTGCTCGGGCAAGCATGCGGGGATGCTCGCGCTCTGCGCGCTGTCGGGCTGGCCGCGCGAAGGCTATCTCGAGCCCGGCCATCCGCTGCAGGCGGCGATCCGCGCCGCGATCGCGGGGCACGCCGGCGTTCGCGCCGGGGACCTCGTCCCGGCGATCGACGGATGCTCGGCGCCGAACTACGCGCTGCCGCTCTCCGGGCTCGCCCGCGCCTACGCGCGGATCGCGCGCGCGGACGACGGCGGGTCCGATGCCGCCGCGCGCCGCACGATCTTCGACGCGATGAGCGCGCACCCGGACTACGTGTCCGGCGTGCGGCGCTTCGATCTCGCGCTGATGCGGGCCGGGCGGGGCGACTGGGTCGCCAAGGTGGGCGCCGAGGGCGTCCAGGCCGTCGGCCTGCGGCGCGAGGGGCTCGGCATCGCGATCAAGGTCGCCGACGGCGCCGGGCGTGCGCTCCCGCCCGCGACCGTCGCGGCGCTCGAGGCGCTGGGGGTGCTCGACGACGAGGCGCGGCGCGAATTGGCTCCATGGGCGCGGCCGGTGCTGCACAATGCGCGCGGATTGCCCGTGGGCGGACTCCGGAGCGAAATTGTCCTGGACAAACATCCCGTCAGCGGTGGCGCGGCGGGGCGCTGAGCGTCCGGTTGAACTTGGCACGGCCGCCGCGGTCTTTCGGGTCAAGCGCGTGCCCCGGCGGCCGGCGAAATCGCGGCCGACCGGGCGCATCACCGGGCCACCCCGGACGCGCGCCCGTCGGCCGGCGGGCATAACAACGAACGACTCAGGGAAGAGCAGGCCGGCGGATGGGTGATCGCGAAGTCGATCAGCAGCTGGTCGAGCGCGCGCAGCGGGGCGACAAGCGCGCGTTCGAGCTGCTGGTGGTGAAGTACCAGCGGAAGCTGGGGCGGCTCCTGTCGCGGATGGTGCGCGACCCGGGGGAGGTCGAGGACGTGACGCAGGAAGCGTTCATCAAGGCCTACCGCGCGCTGCCGAACTTCCGGGGGGAAAGTGCGTTCTATACATGGCTGTACCGGATCGCGATCAACACGGCGAAGAACTACCTGGTGTCGATGGGACGGCGGGCGCCGACGACCACCGAGTTCGATCACGAGGAGGCGGAGTCTTTCGACGATGCGGAGGCGCTGCGGGACACCGCGACGCCGGAGAACGAGCTTCTGGGACGCGAGATCGCGGACACGGTGAACCGGGCGGTCGAGGCGCTGCCCGAGGACCTCCGGACCGCGATCACGCTGCGCGAGATCGAAGGCCTGAGCTACGAGGAGATCGCAGGAGTGATGAACTGCCCGATCGGCACCGTGCGATCCCGGATCTTCCGGGCGCGCGAGGCGATCGCCGCCGAGCTGAGGCCGCTGCTCGGCACCGACGAGAACCGGAGATGGTGATGAACGAGGACATTTCGCGCCTGATGGACGGCGAGCTCGACGACGAGGCGGCAGTCGACCGCACGCTCGGCGGCATGCGGCACGGCGGCGCGATGGCGACGTGGACGTGCTACCACGTGATCGGCGACGCGCTGCGCGGCGAGGTCGCGCCGTCGCTGCGGGTGTCGCACCGGCTCGCGGCCGCGCTCGCGGACGAGCCGACCGTGCTCGCGCCGCAGCGGCGCGTCGACCGTCCGGCCGCGTGGGCCTGGGCGATGGCGGCGACGGTGGCCGCCGTCGCGGTGGTGGGCTGGACCGCGGTCTCGCTCACCGACGCTCCGGCGTCGACCGTGGCGCTCGCGCGCGAGGCCGCGTCGGTGCGCGCCGACACGCTGCGTCCGCAGGTGATCCCGGCCGAGTACCTGCTCGCGCACCGCGAGGTTTCGCCGACGACGCCGATCCAGGGGCTGGGGCCGATCCAGCGCGTCTCGGTGGGCGGCGACGCGTTCGCCCGGTGACCGCCGCGGTGGCGATGCACGAGGGCAGCTCCGCCGCGCGCCGCGCGTTCGCGCGCGCGGCCGCGACGGCGCTCGCGGCGGCGGTCGTCGCCTACGCGGGCGCGGCGGCCGCGCAGGACGCGGCGGCGCTGCTCGCGCGCGCCGCGGACGCCGCGCGCACGATCAACTTCACCGGAACGATCGTCTACCAGCGCGCGTCCGGCGCCGAGACCGCGCGCATCGTCCACGTGAACGACGGCGGCGACGAGTACGAGAAGCTCGTGAACCTCGACGGCCCGGCCCGCGAGGTGATCCGCCGGGAGGGCGAGGTGCGCTGCTACTACCCGGACGCCAAGCTCGTCCGCGTCGAGCCGCGGACCTTTCGCAACGCGTTCCCGTCGATCTCCCCGCAGCAGCAGGCGTCGCTCGCCCAGTACTACACGGTGAAGAAGGGCGGCGCCACCCGCGTCGCCGGCCTCGACGCGCAGGCGTGGCTGTTCGAGCCGAAGGACGGCCTGCGCTACGGCCACGAGCTGTGGACCGACCCGACGACCGGCATGCTGCTCAAGGCGCGCATGATCAACGAGCGCGGCGAGGTCGTCGAGCAGATCGCGTTCCTCGACATCGTGCTGGGCGCGAAGCTCGGGCGCGAGGCCGCGCAGCCGACCTGGCCCTCGGCGCCGGCGAACTGGACGATCAGGCGGGCGAAGGCGCCGGGCGAGGGCGACGAGGGAGGGGGCACCGGCTGGACCGTCGCGAAGCTCCCCCCCGGCTACGTGAAGGTCATGGAGGGCCGGCTCGGCGGCCGCGGCGGCAAGGGCGACGGCGCCGCGCAGCTCGTGTATTCGGACGGCCTGGTCGCGGTGAGCGTGTTCATCGACAAGCGCGGCGGGCCGCAGCGGCACGTCGGGCGCGCGCGCCAGGGAGGCCTCAACCAGTTCTCGATCAAGCAGGACGACTACGTGATCACCGCGCTAGGCGAGGCCCCGCCCGAGGTCGTCGAGGCGATCGCGACGTCGGTGACGCGCCGCTAGGCTGCACACTCTCGCCAAGTCCATCGAAGTCGCGGCCGTCGCGGTGGCGCCAAGCCCCGCGGACCGGCCGGCCGATTCCCGCCAAGAGGAACCCATGAATCACCCGCTCACCCGTCCGTTCGCCGCGCTCGCCCTCGTCGCGGCGCTCGCCTCCCCGCTCGCGCTCCCCGCGGCCCACGCGCAGGGCCGCGCGGCGCTGCTGCCCGACTTCACCGAGCTCTACGAGAAGCAGTCTCCCGCCGTCGTGTCGATCGACGTCACGCAGAAGGCCCGGCGCAACCCGCAGATGCCGGATCTCTCCGAGGACGATCCGTTCTACGACTTCTTCCGCCGCTTCGGCCCGGTGCCGCCGCGCCGCGGGCAGCGCGAGCCCGAGGCGCAGTCGACCGGCTCGGGCTTCATCGTCGCCGCGGACGGCTACATCGTGACCAACGCGCACGTCGTCGACGGCGCGGACGAGGTGAAGGTGCGCCTGTCCGACCGGCGCGAGTTCGTCGCCAAGGTCGTCGGCGCCGACAAGCGCACCGACATCGCGCTGCTGCGCATCGACGCGAAGGACCTGCCGAAGGTGACGGTCGGCGACCCGGACAAGCTCAAGGTCGGCGAGTGGGTGGTCGCGATCGGCAAGCCGTTCGGCCTCGAGAACACGATGACGGCCGGCATCGTCAGCGCGAAGGGGCGCGACCTGCCGCAGGAGAACCTCGTGCCGTTCATCCAGACCGACGTCGCGATCAATCCCGGCAACTCGGGCGGCCCGCTGTTCAACCTGCGGGGCGAGGTCGTCGGCATCAACTCGATGATCTACTCGCGCACCGGCGGCTACATGGGGCTCGCGTTCGCGATCCCGATCGACGTCGCGATGAACACGGTCAACCAGCTGAAGGAGAAGGGGCGCGTCACGCGCGGCCGAATCGGCGTCACGATCCAGGAGGTCTCGAAGGAGGCCGCCGAGGCGTTCGGGCTCAAGGCGCCGGCGGGCGCGCTGGTCAACTCGACCGAGAAGGGCGGGCCGGCCGAGAAGGGCGGCGTCGAGGCCGGCGACATCATCCTGAAGGCCGACGGGCGCGACGTGAAGAACAGCAACGACCTGCCGCGCATCATCACGGCGCTGCGCCCCGGCCAGACGGTGAAGCTCGTCGTGTGGCGCAAGGGATCGCAGCGCGAGCTCTCGGTGACCGTCGCCGAGCTGCGCGAGGACGCCGCGCAGGTGCAGCGCCGCGGCAGCCCGACGCCGAAGGAAAGGGCCAAGCCGAACCGGATGGGCCTCGTGCTCTCCGACCTCACCGACGAGCAGAAGAAGGAAGCCGAGGTGAAGTCGGGCGTGCTGGTCGAGGACGTGGCGAACGGCGTGCGCGGCAACGTGCAGCCGGGCGACGTGATCCTCGAGATCGTGAGCAGGGGCGTGACGACCGAGGCGAGGAGCGCCGCGCAGGTGAACGAGGCGCTCGCGAAGCTCGAGAAGGGCGCGGCGGTGACGCTGCGGCTCAAGCGCGGCGACAACGAGTTCTACGCGACGGTGCGCCTGCTCAACGGCGAGCCCTGACCGGGGCCCGCGCCGCGCGCGCCGCCGCCTTCACGAAGCGGTCACGTTGACGCGGCGACGTCGCCATCTTCTGGCGCAGCCTGGGCCGGACACCGGGGATGCCGGTGCCGGCCCGGCGCTGTCGCTGGTCGTGCGCCGCTGGTGCAGCCTGTGCGACGCGATGCGCGAGGCGCTCGCGCCGGTCGCGGCGCGGCACGGCGCGCGCGTCGTCGAGATCGACCTCGACGCCCACCCCGAGTGGGAGGAGCGCTACGGGGAGCGCGCGCCGCTCGTGCTCGCGGGCGCGCCGCCCGACGGCGAGGTCCTCGCCGAGCTTCGGCTGGATGCGGCCGCGGTCGAGCGCTGGCTCGCGCGGCATCCGGTCGCGCGCGACCGCGATTTCCGTTAGAATTCAAGGTTTTCCGCACCGCCTTCGCCGGGCGCCTCCCGTGCCGCCCCGGCCCGGGCCCGCGCGCGGCCCCGAAGGACCCGTGAAGCCGATCCGCAACTTCTCGATCATCGCCCACATCGACCACGGCAAGTCGACGCTGGCCGACCGGTTCATCCAGCGCTGCGGCGGGCTCGCCGACCGCGAGATGGAGGCGCAGGTGCTCGACTCGATGGACCTCGAGCGCGAGCGCGGCATCACGATCAAGGCGCAGACCGCGGCGCTGACGTACAAGGCGCGCGACGGCGCCGTCTACCGGCTGAACCTCATCGACACGCCGGGCCACGTCGACTTCGCCTACGAGGTGTCCCGCTCGCTCGCGGCCTGCGAGGGCGCGCTGCTCGTCGTCGACGCCTCGCAGGGCGTCGAGGCGCAGACGGTCGCCAACTGCTACACGGCGATCGAGCAGGGCGTCGAGGTCGTGCCGGTGCTGAACAAGATCGACCTGCCGTCCGCGGACCCGGAGCGGGTGATCGCCGAGATCGAGGACATCATCGGGATCGAGGCGAAGGACGCGATCCGCGCGAGCGCGAAGACCGGCGAGGGCATCGACGACATCCTCGAGGCGGTGATCGCGCGCATCCCGCCGCCGAAGGGCGACGACGACGCGCCGCTCGAGGCGCTCGTGATCGACGCGTGGTTCGACAACTACGTCGGCGTCGTGATGCTGGTCCGCGTGATGAACGGGACGCTCCGGCCGCGCGACAAGGTGCTGCTGATGGCGACCGGCGCGGTCCACCAGTGCGAGCAGGTCGGCGTGTTCACGCCGAAGTCGGTCTCGCGCGAGGCGCTCGCGGCCGGCGAGGTCGGCTTCGTGATCGCCGGCGTCAAGGAGCTCGCCGAGGCGAAGGTCGGCGACACGATCACGCACGCGGCGAAGCCCGCGCCCGGCCCGCTGCCCGGGTTCAAGGAAGTGAAGCCGCAGGTGTTCGCCGGCCTCTACCCGGTCGAGTCGAACCAGTACGAGGCGCTGCGCGAGGCGCTGACCAAGCTCAAGCTGAACGACGCGTCGCTGCACTTCGAGCCCGAGGTGTCGCAGGCGCTGGGCTTCGGCTTCCGCTGCGGGTTTCTCGGCCTCCTGCACATGGACATCGTGCAGGAGCGGCTCGAGCGCGAGTACGACATGGACCTGATCACGACGGCGCCGTCGGTCATCTATCAGGTGCTCCAGCGCGACGGCGCCGTGGCCGAGATCGACAACCCGTCGAAGCTGCCCGATCTGTCGAAGGTCGAGGAGATCCGCGAGCCGGTCATCACGGTGACGATCCTCGTGCCGCAGGACTACGTCGGCCCGGTCCTCACGCTGTGCACCGAGAAGCGCGGCGTGCAGAAGGACATGCAATACCGCGGCCGCCAGGTCGTGATCCACTACGAGCTCCCGCTCGCCGAGGTCGTGATGGATTTCTTCGACCGGCTGAAGAGCGTCTCGCGCGGCTACGCGTCGATGGACTACGAGTTCCGGGAGTTCCGCGCGGCGGACGTCGTCAAGCTCGACATCCTGATCAACGGCGACCGCGTCGACGCGCTGTCGGTGATGGTCCACCGCTCGGTCGCCCAGTTCCGCGGGCGCGAGGTGGTCCACAAGATGCGCGGGCTCATCCCGCGCCAGATGTTCGACGTCGCGATCCAGGCGGCGATCGGATCGCAGATCATCGCGCGCGAGTCGGTCAAGGCGATGCGCAAGGACGTGATCGCGAAGTGCTACGGCGGCGACATCACGCGCAAGCGCAAGCTCCTCGAGAAGCAGAAGGCCGGCAAGAAGCGCATGAAGGCGGTGGGCAGCGTCGAGATCCCGCAGGAGGCGTTCCTCGCG
>WBZU01001452.1_pt1 | contig 17780 bp, 14 predicted proteins | sample 5204311 | NCBI WGS metagenome assembly WBZU01 (sample SAMN12344359, study PRJNA552823) | activated sludge metagenome | biome: Activated sludge suspended growth; feature: Nitrification reactor; material: Wastewater; isolation source: activated sludge from nitrification reactor of wastewater... | reverse complement strand
ATGAACGGTCGGCGACCCGTCAAAATCTCGAAAAGAATCACCCCCATGCTCCACACATCGATCGCCCGGGTCAATGATTTCCCTTGGCCATCCAATTGCTCGGGCGCCATGTACTCCGGTGTGCCGGCGAAAATGCCCGAGCGAGTCTGCACGTCGCCATGAGGATCGAGACGTTTGGCCAAACCAAAATCGGCGACGTGAGGCGTTCCATGTTCATCCAGCAAGATATTTGCAGGCTTGAGATCCCGGTGTAAAATCGCATGATCGTGTCCATCATGCACGGCCAACGCAATGGTCTCGAGCAATTCCGCTGCACGTCGAGGATCTTCGCGATACTTATCGATATGGTCCGCAAGGCTGCCGCCGCGCATCCATTTCATGGTGAAATAATGCCGCCCGTCCACTTCCCCGACTTGATAAATCGGCACGATATTCGGGCGATCGAGGCTGCTCGCCGCTTGCGCTTCCAAGTGAAACCGGTACACCTCTTCGTCGCTCGCCAATTCTCCATTGAGAATCATTTTCAATGCTTCCATTCGATTGGTCCGAAGATGTTGCGCTTTGTACACGACCCCCATCCCGCCCCGGCCCATTTCTTCCAGCAGTTCGTACTCGCCAAACCGCTTCGATTCCTGCGGCGCTTCGAGAGCAATGCCGAACAGACACTCCGGGCATAAGCCCATCGGCGCATCGTGGGGAATGTCATGACCGGCAGGACAAACCGATGCCTTCTTCTCTTCAGTGACTTCGGAGACCGGAATGGAGGTGGCGTAATTCATCTTCAATCTCGTCTTGGTGCACGACCGTTTCGGCGATTTCTTCACGAATTCGTTCTTGGAATCGACTCCGGCAGCGAGAAAGCGCGACGTTAAAAGTCTCTTCCCGCATTCCGAGTTCGTCGGCAATGGCGCGATGCGATTCAGCTCCCATACCCGTGAGCAGGGGGAGCATTTTGGCAAAGAGTTTTTCGTCCCCGCGTTTCTTATAACTTTCTTCGAGTTTTTGCAGCGCTTTTCCAAGTAAAACCATTGCCCAGCGCCGCTCGAAGACGCGTTCCGGCGTCGTGTCATGGCCGATTTGAATCGGACATTGCCCTTCGACTTCCGCCGTATCGATGGAAATGATCTCGGAACCGGGAATGCGTTTTTTCGCCCGAGCCATTTCGAGGTCATTGGCGAGGTAGCTGCTTACCGCGGTGAGCAACCAATTGCGAAATCGCCCCCGCGTCGGATCCGCGGCGGCTACGTCGTTTTTCTCGATCAACCGAGTCGTGAAAAATCCTTGCGTCAAATCGCGCGCTTCTTCGGCGCGTCGCCCCCTCGCCCGGATGAACCCGTACACAGGCGTCCAATACATCGCACACAATTCGGCCAATGCCTTGTCACGCTCGACTGTCGCGTCTTGTCCCGCATTGATGACCATGGTCCAGCGTGTCGTTGGTAACTTCCCCGCACCTCGGTAACCAAATATTTTTCTGTGTCCCGGCATCGCGTATCGTCCTTTGCCCCGTGTACTGAAGCAACGATGGGCGGATGTTACACCATGTTGGACGATTTTTCGTCGATTCTTTTTTGTGCGGTTCTTTGTAGGGTTTGGCGATGGCTGCTTCAGTTGTGGAGGTCCGTGCCCAAGGAGGGACGTGCCATGACGATTGAAACCCCAAAGCCGAAGTCCTCACCGTTTGTCCGTCGTTGCCAGCCTGTTCTTTTCGCATTGAGTGTCGCGCCGTTTGTTACGGGTTGCGGATCGACAGCGATCATTGCGCGAAGAGATGGCTTGCAAAGCCAAGGGAGAATCACCGGTTCGAATAAGAACAACGTATACGTCGAGAGCGAGAATGGAGGCGTAAGGGCCATTTCACGTGCCAACATTGAAGATATCGATCATCCGGGAAATGTAGCCGCGGGCTTTGGACTTGCCGTGACGGCATACGGGATCGCAAATATCGCCGTAGGAGCGCCTCAATATTGCGATGGGCGAGCGTACTTATCTTGCGCGGGGGTTTTTCTGCCTGCAGGAATAGGTGCGGCCTTGATTGCCTACGGCGGTGCGGTTTGGCAGCGGCCCGCCCTTCGTACAGAAGCAACCCGGCCCCGGCACATCCCGCTGAATCGCCCCGTTCACATGCGGCATTGCACGTGTCGAAATCTGCCGACGATAAATCGGCCAAGTCTTCGATGGCATGAATCCAAATTCGATCGAGATTACATCGTGGAATGGCCGCCTCCGGCTGGGCGACACGTGGCGTCGGCGCGGGTTTGCCACAACCCAACAAGCCCCAAAGCATCCAGGCCAAACCCACAATTTTCGCTCGTGGCCAAGGTGAAATGCGCGATTGCATTTCAATCATATTCGCTGCTGCTCGTCAGGGTCTCGAGAACGGGGGCGCAGTGTGCACCACTTCGGTCATGGTGTCGAGGTATTTCAGGACAAGCCCCCAATTCCGCATGGAGCACCTGTCGTTACAGCAAACGCGCTTCACGGGCCGATTGCGTGTAGCATGAAGTTGCTTTCGCCAAAGTCATCCGTGGGATCAACTCGGAATTGAAAGAGCAATGATTCGGTCACCACATCGAGCCCCTATCACGACTCCGCCGGTTCATCGAAGTGGTGCTTGGAGAGTGCTTGATTTTCAGGCGCTTGCGGCGAGGCCCCGCTGTTCGAGCCCCGAAAGGAGTCAGTCAGTCATTTCAGCCCCAGAACCCTCGATACAAGAGATACAGACCCAGACCGAGTGACGCCGCCATATACACGTACACCATAACACTGCGATCCGAGACTTTCTTGACGGCCGTGGTGGCGCGGTTTACTTCGAAGAAGCGGCCCATCCCCTTCAAGACATTGACCCATCCTATGAAGGTTATGACACCCGTGAGGCTCCATTCCCAATCGTGTACGAACCCCAGCGAGATGGCGCCCGCTAACAGACTGATAAGCCCCGATAAGATCACAAAGTCAGCCTTCTCTTTGACCTCCAAGAGCGACGTAAAGAACGCTTTGCTCGTAAGCGCAGGCAAATACGTGCCGACGGTTATGAAACCCCAGACTATGGCGAATGATCGTGTTGTTTCCATGTTTACACTTTAACGCACGTTTTGTAAGTTTACAATTCATTCTGACAATGAAAAATGATGCGCGAATGCGACGTTTACGCATCACCGAGCCAATGACACCCGGAGGCATCGCCTCGCCAACAGGCTTTCTCCCAGAAAATGGCCGCCTCCGTATGGTCTTGCGCAACATCGCGCCCTTGAAATGGGTGACTTGTTCGCCTCATGCGCCGTCGACAATGACCTCGTTGACGTGCCTGGCAAAAGACGGATACCCTACCCGTCCCATGGGTAAAGAGACTGCCTCGCAACTTGCGTCAAACCACGCCCCTACAATTGCCATGTCGAGTGATAAGATAGCCCCTCAACTCTCCGGCACCTTGCTTGGCCTTTTGTTGCTCTCCTCGTGCGTGTATGAACCGCCGCGTGGGTATTACGCGAGCGGGCAGGATACGTCGAGCAGTGGCAGCAGCGGAACGACCCCCTCGGGAGGTGCCGGAGGAGGCGGCGGCAGCGGAGGTTCGGCGACAGGTGGCGGCGGCACGGTCGAACAACCACCGTGTCATCCCGCAGGGCTCGAGGATGGCTTCGACGGCTCCGTCGTAAACACCAACCTATGGAATCTCCAAGGCAAGCAAAGCATCATGAGCGTGACCGGCAGCCGATTGCAGGTGACGCCCGAGGACAACATCAACGATGGCCAATGGGTCGGGCTTGTGACGAAAACGACGTACAATCTCAAGGATTGTGCCGTCTGGATTGAAGCACCCAGTATCGTCAAAAATGGACTCGCCGGGACGACCTACTGGCAGCTCTACACGCCGGATGGCTCGAGCGCAATGAAAGTCACCAATGGAAGACTGGAAGCGAGCGTTGAACAGATGGGGGCCAAAGTGGACCAGGCGAGCATCTCGTACGTCGCTGCGACGCATCGTTGGTGGCGTATCCGCGAGGCTGCCGGACAACTCATCATGGAAACGTCCCCCGATTTCATCATTTGGACGCAAGTGCTCAGCACCCCGACTCCCTCGTACATCGCGCAGGTCTCCATCGGTCTTGGTGTCATCAGTCCCATGAATCAAACGAGTTTGGGCAAGACGACGTTCGACAATTTCAATATCGTACCGTAGCCATGATGCAGCCGCAGACGTTGCGGTTGCTCGGGCGGAACGTGAAGGGCGACCGCGGTTCTGAAAACCCACGTCGCATTTGGAGGTTCTTGGATGAAGCGGCGAAATGCATATCTCTTTTTGCTCACCGGCGCGGTTTCCCTTGGCGGCGTCATGGTCGCTTGCGGTGGAAATGGCAATACCCCAACGGGTAGTAGCTCGACCGGCGAACAAAATCCGGACGCTGGTGATGGTCCCGATGCCGGGGGCGGTGGCGCAGGTGCTGGAGGCGCAGGTGCTGGAGGCGCAGATGCCGGCCCCGGTCCATTCGAGTTTACCGACTTCGCGATAGACACGCCAAACGGCGGCGGGGCCGTCGTCGTCGCCGGCGTGTCCGAATCGGCTCCGGATAACTCGGTGGCTCTGGAGCAGGCCTTTGCTGCGGCGAACAATGGTGGAACGGTCAGCATCCCGCCGGGAACGTACGCGATCGCCGACATGGTCAACTTGACCAATGGGAACGACATCATCGTGGAAGGCAATGGGGCGAGGCTTGTGCTAACCAAGGGAGCGAGCCTGGTCGTTTACAACAGCTCCCGATTGCGTTTCAAAGATTTGATCATCGATTGGAACTGGGACAGCCATCCGCTGGCCTATTTCGCGGTCGTCAAAAGCAACTCGGGCAGTGAAATTCAGCTCGACTTCCCGCTCGACGCGACCATCCCCAATACCATGGATTGGTGGAATGTCGAAATGATTGATCCGGTCACCTTCGCCCCGGTCAAGGGGGGCGCGGAGTGGTGGCAGGTTTATCCGGCAGTGCAGCAGAAAATAACGGCCAACTCCATGCGCATCGCGGGCTTTAATGGCAACCTGAGCGCTGCCGTGCCCGGTACCGGGTTGCGTATTCGCCAGCTCGTGAATGCTCAAGCCGACCGGCACGTTTGGTATTTGGAGAATGTCTCGCACACGATCTTTGAAAAGGTTCAGATTTACTCCGGCAGCTACATGGGCTACGTATTGGCCAACAATACGCACCATATCCTGCTGAATGGTTGCCGCATCGTGCCCGACCCGAAGGCCACCGGCTCCAAACGGATCCTGTCCACTTTCGCCGATGCGTTCCATATCGGCCATTTCACGGGATATCTGGGCGTCATCAACAGCGAATTCAGCCATCAAGGCGACGACGCGATGAACATCAAACAAAACGTCGCCTCGAAGGTGACTCGAACGAGCGACACGACGCTCTTCATCCAAACCGAGCAATGGTTCTCGCCTTATGAAGTAGGCGACACGTTGCAATTGCGTTATTACAACGATCATAGTGTCATTGGCGTAACTCCACCGGTTACCAATGTGCAATGGGCCGGCAACACGGTGACGTTATCGTTCAACGCCCCGCTGCCCATGTTCACCGGGTCGGATATTCTCGCCATCAACGAGCGTTTCAACACGGGGCAGTACTTCATCCGGAAAAACCATTTCCACTCCAATCGAGCTCGAGGCCTTTTGCCGAGGCTCCCCAACGGAGTGATCGACGGCAACATCATTGAAGTGACCTCCATGCCCGGCATTTTGTTCGAATTCGGGAGATGGGACAATATCCATGCCGAGGGGTCTTTCGTCGACAATTTGCAGATCACCCACAACACCATCGTCAACACCAACCTCTATGGCTGGTATCCCGCAGTGATCACGTACCGGGTCAATGGAGTGGACTACCCGGATGCAACCGCCCTTCCGCAGCTCTTCAGCAATTTGACGATCAGCGACAACACGTTCTGATCGGCCGGCGCACGCCAAATAGGCCAATGAATGGGACAAACCACGCCGACCTTCACCGTGATCGAAGTCCAACCACGCCGACTTTTCGAAGCCCGAAAGTCGCGTCGAACCAGCGTATGGGTATATCGTCGTCAACATCTGGCGACGTGGAGATACAAATGAGCGATCAAACCATCATTCGACCCGAACAACCCGACGATATTGACGCAATCCGCAGGATCAACGAGCTGGCATTTGGGGCGCCTGGCGAGGCAAAACTCGTCGATGCATTACGCAATGCAAATGCCATCGTTCTCTCGCTCGTCGCCGAGGTGGATAAGCAGGTTGTCGGGCATATTCTGTTTTCATCCGTCGACATCGATCGAGGGAGCACGCACGACAATGCGGTGGGACTCGCCCCCATGGCCGTGCTTCCGGGCGCGCAACGTCGCGGAATCGGCAAAACGCTCGTGCAATCGGGCATCAAACAAATTCGCGATGCGGGACACGGCGCCATCGTCGTTTTGGGTCACCCCGGTTATTACCCTCGATTTGGATTCAAACCGGCTTCCGAGTTCGAGCTACGTTGGGAAGTGCCCGGGCACGAAAAGGCATTCTTCGCTATGGAACTTCGCCCGGGGTTTCTTGGTGTTCGTCCGGGCACCGTTCGTTATCGGCCCGAATTCATGCAGTTGTCATGAGTTCGGAATGTCTAGTCAAGCTTCTCGATTCGAACTAAGATGCCGGCTCATGCACCTTGCCCCAGGGCAATCCGTCGGCAGATACGTCATCGAATCGCTCTTGGGCGAAGGCGGCATGGGCACGGTGTATCGAGCACGCGATACGCGCCTCGAACGCAAAGTCGCGCTCAAGGTGTTGCGCAAAGAGGCCGACGAGCAGGCCGGCGAGGCGTGGGAACAAGCCGTGATGCGTATGCAGCGCGAGGCCCAAGCGGTCGCAGCGCTGTCGCATCCGAGCATCGTGGCGATTTACGACATCGGCGACCACGAAGGCGCTCCGTTCATCGCCATGGAACTCGTCGAGGGAAAACCTTTGCGCGATTTGATCGGGACTGACCTGCCCCTGTCCGTGCGTTGGCGCATTCTGCTGGACGTCGCCCGGGCGCTCGCGGCCGCCCATGATGCGGGGTTTTTGCACCGAGACATAAAACCCGAAAACATTTTCGTGCGTCCCGACAACTCCGCCAAGGTGCTCGATTTTGGTATTGCGCGCCGAACGTCGCCGGTCGAAACGGCCACCGTCGATGTACAAGGACCAACCGTCGATTCGGCCCCCGTGAAGGTGACCGCAGACGGCGTCTTGGTGGGAACGCCCGCGTACATGGCCCCGGAACACATCCGCGGCGAAACGTTGGATGCGCGTGCGGATCAATTCGCGTGGGGCGTCGCCGCCTACGAGTTTCTCACGGGGAGCCATCCGTTCCCGACTCAAAAAAGCATGATGGCGCTCATGGCCGCAGTCCTCGGGGATACACCCAAAGCGCCCGAAAACGTGCCCGACGGCATGGCGTATGTCGTGATGCGCGCACTGGCCAAAGATCCCGCCGAACGCTGGAATTCCATGCAGGATATCCTATCGGCGGGCGAGCCATGGCTCACGGCCGACGAACTTCGCCCCGTGGCCTCGAAACGGACAAACGTCCCTGAAGAAAGGCCAACCCTTGATCTGCCCGTTCCAGGTCTCTTCCCCTCGCCTCCTGCACTTCCTACTCCGGCTGAACTTCCCGCGCCTCCCGTACTTTCTACACCGCCCGTATTTCCTGTAAAACCCGCTCCTTCCGCTCCTTCCCGAAGGGCGATGCGGCTGGGGGGCATCGTCGCATTGGCCACGCTGTTGGTCGTCGCCGCGGGCGTAGGGTTGTCTCGACGAACGTCGCTCGAGTCTGTCCCGACGTCGGGCGTGCCTTCGGCGTCCGTCATGCCTTCGGCGGTGGCCACAGTCATTACGGATTTGCCCATTCCGCACTCGAACAATACCGAGGCGCGAGCGGCATTTCGGGAGGGAATGCAATCGGTGCGCGATGCGCGCTGGGCTGCGGCGTCCGCGGCATTTTTACGCGCGCGGAGAGCTGATCCGGAAATGGCCGCAGCGCATTTGCGTTATGCCATGGTGCATTTTTCGACGGATGCAGCAGCCGCACGAGAAGCATTTCGCACCGCCCTTGGGCTGCGACGCGCGTTATCGGAACGCGAAACGGCGTTGTTCCAAGCATTCGAGCCCATCATCCAGCGGGATCCCAGCGATTACCTCACGGCGGCCCAACGTTTCGAAGCCTTGGTCGATCGAAACCCGCTCGATGCCGAATTGCTTTATTGGTACGGATACACCCTCGCGCGCAGTAGTCTTTCTCGTACGGTTCAGGAACGCGCCCTCGACGTCGCCGATCGGTGCGTCAAGGTCGACCCGCAATATGCAGATTGCTGGCAAATCAAAACGTCGACCTGTCTGGCCTTGGATCGAACCGATGAAGCGATTGCTGCAGTCAACGCTTGTATCGCCCAATGCGACAATTCGATTGACTGCCTGCAAGACAAAATCGCCATCGAATCGAGCCGTGGACGATGCGACCTGACCGTCGAAGCGGGCCGGCAATTGGCCGTGAAGGATTCCATGGCCCCCGTACCGCATCGATTGCACACCGAAGCGTTGTATTTCTCGGGTGCATCGGAATCCACCGTGCGTGCTGCGGGGCAAAATGCCATTCGGCTTTTTCGCGACCAAAAGCAAGACTTCGAGGCGAATCAAGTCGCCACATTTCTCGACATCGGTTTCGGTGACTTCCAAGCAGCTCAGGAACGATTCGAAACATTCACGCAGCCCTCCATCGCGCCATCGGCAAAAAGGGCGACCGACGTGCTCATGGGCCGCATCGAGCTCCTGCTCGAAATGAACCTCGAGGAAAAAGCCGTGTCCGTGGCCCAAGAAGCCCTCCAGCGGAATTCTCCAGCGCCGAGCGCGAGCACGCTATTCGACCCTTTACCGAGCCTCCATGCAGTTCTGTTGCGGGCCGGAAAAACTTCACGTGCGCAATACGAGGCTGCCCGTGCAGATTGGCTTGCCAAACGTCCCCCCACGACGACGTTATGGGAGCATCAGCTCCGTTGGCTGACGGGCTACGGGATTCCGGCCCGGTCGAAGGATTTGGCCGCAGACGCGTTGGCGGCTTCGGCAGACTTGAATCTACCGCTGGATCTTGAAAAGCAACCGTTGGCCATTTTGCTGGCCATGTTCCTCGGAAAATCCTACCTACTCGTCGGAAAACCGCACGAAGCAATACCTTACCTCGAACGCGCGACGCGTATGTGCATCGAAACCACGTTGAACCTTTGGTTTGTCCAAAACCTCGCTCGGCTGGGTCTTGCTTACGAGGCCATCGGCGACGAATCCCGTGCGTGCCAAGTTTATGGCAAAGTCCTCAATCGGTGGGGTCGGTCCAAGCAATCGGTCACGGCGAAAAACGTCGCCGAACACGCAAAGAAACTCCGGTGCAAAACCGATACGCAATGATCCGACGCGACGTCTCATTCGTCTGGGCCGGCCTGTGGCGCTCGGAGGAGCGTTCGGGGGAATCATTGCGCCGGCGACGGCAGGTGGGCAAACACGAGACAGGTGTGAACCTCGACGAAGTTTTTGGGCCTGTTTCCATTGGACTCGAGGACCGGAACGAAATCTTCCGTTCCGTCGTCACGGGTTGCTCCGAACTGGAACGCGTAACAGCCTTACGTTTTTTGCTTCAAACCCGATGCCGTGTGGTGTAGTACGGCGTTGTGGAATTTCGTGCAGGGGAAAACGTCGACAAGTACACGCTCGTCGAAGGGCTCGGAAAAGGCGGCCAAGGCACCGTTTGGAAGGTCATCGACCAACTCGATCGGTCCCTCAAGGCGGTCAAGTTCATCGACTTGGCCCAATTACCGACGACAGCCGTGGAACGCGCCCGCCGCGAAGCCAAAGCCGTCACGGAATTGCGCGATCATCCCGCGATCGTCCCTTGTCATGTCCTCTTCGACTTGCCCGGCAAGGACTTGCTCGGCCTCGTGTTCGACCTCGTTCCGGGAACGGCGCTTGCCCACCTGATGAACGATCCGCGAATGACGCCGCAACATCGAGTCGCGGTGCTCCGGCAAATCGCGTCGGCGCTGGCGCACGTGCATTCGCGAGGGCTCGTGCATCGCGATATCAAACCCGCCAATGTCATTGTGACGGAAGCATTCTGGAGTGCGCCGGATGAACCGGGAACGATCAAATTGGTCGATTTTGGAATCGTTGCTCCCGTCAACGACGCAAAACGAATCACCGTCGAACACCATCCGGTCGGAACAGCACCTTACCTTGCCCCCGAGTTATTGTTGCCTTCGCGCTGGCCATCGCCGCCGGAGAGTTTTACCCAGGATATTTTTGCATTCGGTGTATTGGGATTCGACCTTTTGTCGGGTATGCATCCGACGGGGCTGCCGATTTTGGCCAAACGCCCGACATTTGCAAACGCATATCAAGCCGCGGATGAAGGTCGACTTCGCTGGCCGACGTATCCCTTGAACCATGCATTGGCGCCGATCCTCCAACGTTGCTTGGTCCTCGATCCAAACCTGCGCATCGCATCGGGCACGGAACTCGCAGTCGCTTTGGGACTCGAAACGCCGCCCCGCTCCGCGCCTCGAGCCCCCGCGCCTTCCGCACCGCAACTTGCGCCAACGGCGGATCCGCGATGGGCCCCGACGGCTTCACACGTGGATCTCAGGTCGTCTTCGGCGGCATCCACCGCAATGGGTTATGGCCCGGCGCAACAAAGACAAGCGCGTCGCGCGTATCGCGAACATGAGCCCGTTCCTGCTCCTCCCCTCGAGAAACGTACGCATTGGATCGTTGCGGCCTTGGCGGTGCTGGTACTCGTCGCCGTCGTCTTTTGGCAATTGGGACGATCCGGCGCCACGCCCGATGGTAATACCGTGACAAACACGTTTCCGTCGCCACGAGCCGATTCCGCACCGAACTCGACGTCATCGCTCGAAGAAAAACCTTGCTGCCCGCCGAGCGGCGGATGTAAAACCGAATGGCCGTGCGGCCCGGGAAAATGTGATGCACGAATGCCCAATCGCTGGTATTATTTGCGTCTGACCGGCGTAGCGGGACACGCCGCGAGCGACCTTGGGAAATTCGACAGTTTTTCGGATGATTACGCTGCAAGTCACCCGCGCGCACGTGTTTGCGTACGTCGAGCCAATACGGCGGAGCAAGCAACCTGCTCGCTGCTCACGGACATTGCCGCAACAAACTCGGGCGATCGAAAAAAACGCGCCCACGTCAGCACCGCCGATATCAACAATGGTGGATTGGAAATCTGGGTGGAAGAAAATGGGGTATCCCTCGTCCGAGGTCAAACGGGGCAACCGGACAAGGGCCCATTTCTCATTACGGGACTTTGCGACGGAATCAAGTTGTATTTGGGTTCCAAAGCCACATCGCCCATACGCATCGGCGCGTACCTCGACCCCGGCTGAGTGATTTGTCATGGCAAACCATCAACTACCGCCCACCGAAGAAGAAACTTGGCCGCGAACGAATTCACCGGGACCAACGGGCGAACCTGTTTTCTTATCGGCATTTCCAAGTCAAGTCGCGCTGCGAATTCCCAAATCGGGGGAAGTCGTCGGACGCGAGTGGTTTCTCCAGGCAGGTTTGTCCGACGGCAAAGTGTCGCGTGAACATTTGCGTTTTACTCGGCCGGGAGGAAACTTCTGCGTGACGGATGTGGGTTCCAAGCTTGGCACCTATGTCGATGGCTACAAGCTCGAACCCAATAAGCCCGTATCGCTCGAAGATGGAGCCATTCTGCGTTTGGGGCAAACCATTTTGGTGTATCGCGAGGAATTCGACGGGCCACTCACGCCCCAGCCGCCGCTCGGGGATTTGACAGCTCCGTGGACGCTGAACGCAATTCGCAAGAAGCTCGGCGGCTTGCGGGTGGATCCGCGCATCAAAATGAATATTTTGATCGAGGGCCCGACGGGCGCCGGAAAAGAACTTCTTGCTCGGGAAATTGCTCGCGTTCTCGGACGCAAAGATCATTACGTACGCCTCAACATCAGCTCGATTCCGCATAATCTCTTCGAAGGTCATTTGTTTGGATGGCAAAAAGGTGTTTTTACGGGAGCCGTGGAATCCAACGCCGGTGTCTTGGGCTCGACTCATAAAGGGGCCGTATTTTTCGACGAAATCGAAGCCTTGCCGCTCGAGCTGCAACCAAAGCTGCTGCGTTATTTGGAAAACCGGGAAGTTTTTCCGATGGGTGCGCGAGAACCGATTCGTGTCGACACGGTCGTGATTGCCGCAACGAATGAATCATTGGATGGGAAAATCGAAGCGCGAGCATTTCGGCGCGATATGCTGGAACGATTTCTCATTCGATTCGAGCTGCCCGGATTGGAGGAACGACCGGAAGACATCTTCGCCATTTTTGACAAAATCTGGCGCCATTACCATGGTTCCTTGGAAGTTTCGCAAATAAATCCCGAAGTCGTCGAGCTCATGATGCGCCACAATTGGCCGGGAAATGTACGCGAAATCGAACGCCTCGTCATTGCCGCAGATCGCACGGCGGGCTTGAATTTGTCGTTGGTGCAGCGAGAACTACGAATACCGCTCGATGCCATGCCGAAAAAAGCCGTGCCGCTCACGCGCGAATCCGTCGAACATGCGCTCAAGACGTGCCCGAGCGAAGTCAAAGCCGCTCATTTTTTGGGTGTCGATCGCGCGAAACTGCGACGTTGGAGAGAAAGAAACGGCGTGTGATGGCAGAGGCGACGTGATCAAGCCTGGTCCTTCGCCGGCTGAACGTGATGAGTCGATTGGTTGCTGGAATGGAACGGGCACCGCGCGCTCGCGGAGCATTCGCGTTGGCTGTCGAGCCGGCGCCATGTTTCTATCCAACGATCCGGGTTTGGCGCCGCATGCGAGGCATTTTCCGGATGCTCACCATGTTTGACCGGGGTTCCCCGGACCAACCGCCGGATTGCAGGGAAAATCCAGGGGTCGCATCGCGCAAAATCGCGCAAACGACGTGATTCACATTGCGCGATTCGCGTAAATCGGTCCCGGTTTTTCATGGCCCGAGGTGCGTTTTTCGAAGATGGCGACGATCGTCTTGCCCGATCGTCGGGATGGCGTGTATTCTTCGGGAGAACTCGCATGGATCTCGTCACCCTCTGTCCGTTCGTCGCTTCGAAAGTCGTTTGGCAAGCCAATTCGGGTGCGTTTGCCCTGACGGTCATCGTCAAAGCGACCTTCGTTCTGCAACCTGGAACGGCGCAACTTGCCCCGGAACAAGATCCAATCCTCGAGCATGATCGCTATTACGACGACGATCCGCGGCGTGGTGTTCGAGCTCCAAGCGACGTGGTTCCGTACAAACCTCGCGCGGACGTGCTGCTCGTCGGACACGCGTATGCTCCTGGAAAGCAGCCGGTGCGGTCGCTGGTGACTCGGTTTGTCGTAGGCGACATGGACAAGTCGATCGAGGTATGGTGCGACCGCGCATTTCGGGTGATCGACGGGCAGTTGCTCGAAGGAAAGCGTTTTACCGAAATGCCGCTCGTGTGGGAGCGAGCGGCGGGAGGTCCGGAATCGGCGAATCCCATTGGAAAACGATTCGATGGCGCGATGGATGCGTACGGCACGATCGCAATCGCGAACCAGCAGCCTCCGGGACACTTTGTATCCAAACGATCGGATACGTTTGTCCCCACGTGTTACGCGCCCGTGGCACCGACGTGGCCCGGACGAACACAACGACTTGGTCGTTTGTCAAGGTCGATTTTGAATGGTGCGTGGAACGCGCAAACACTTCCTCCGGATCTTGACCCATCGTTTTTCCAGGCGGCACCGGATGACCAAAAAGTTGCGGAAATTCGAGCGAACGAGCGGATTGTCTTGGAGAACCTGCATCCGGACCATGTGCGCCTCGTGACGAGTTTGCCTGGGCGGGCGCCACGCGCGATCGCGGATCGGGCAACGGGTGAGCGGGAAGAAATTACGCTTATCGCAGACACCCTTTGGATTGACACGGATCGCGGCGTATGCTGCGTGGTTTGGCGGGGAAGGATTGGATTGCGTCATCCGCAGGAGGCGGGGCGCATTGCGATTTGGGTGGACGGCATGCCGATGGTCGAAGCTGCGAGCGGGGCGGAAAGCGCCGGCCATGCGGTTGATGCCGAGCCTGATGCAGCAAGCACAATGATCTGTTTCACACCGACGGGGACAGGTCCAGCGCTGCCGTTTCTCCCTGGATATGCGAGTTTGGCGCCGTCGGAGCCATTGGGGAGATACGCACCGACGGCGCAGGAAGAAAACGATAGCACCGGCACGATGTTCGTGTCGCTGGACAAGATCGGAGTGAAACCAATTCCGTTTGAGCGCGAGGAAAATGCGCATTCGCGATTCGATCAAACGATGGCTCCCCAGGCGATTTCGACGGTCGCGACTCCGTTTGTCGTGCCAACCTCGCCGGAGCCACCGTCTTTTGTGGCACGTCCATACGCAAATGAGCGCATGGGTTGGGCTGAAGCGACGGATTCTCCTGAATTGCCGCCGCCGATTGAATTCACGTCGACAAAGAACGAGGACGTGGCACCGCCGGCGATGATAGGGCCCTTGGCGAAGGTGGAGATGCCATCGGAAATCGCGCCGAAGTCGGATGAGGTGAAAACGCGGAAGTGCGCAATCGAAGTTGATGTTGTCGCCGAGAACGAAGACGATGGCGACATTGTCGAGTTATCGGTCGAGCAGACGGCAGCGATCGCAGCGGAGCTTGCCGAAGGGCACATCGAGCGAGCAAAGGTGCTCGAAGCGCACGAGCTGACGGAGCGGGCGTGGACGAAGAACGAAGAGCGGTGGGAATCGGCGATCGAGGAAGAAGATGCGTACGGGAAAAACGATTTGGCTGCACGATACGATGCGGCGTACGTGAAACGGGTGGAAGGGATTCGTGGGGTAATCACGGCGGACGACTATGCGAAACTGGTTGTCGGAATGGAACGAGGGCGGGAGGCGGCAGTGTTGAAAGAGCTGCGCATTCAGGAAGAAGCGCTCATGCCGGTTATGCGGATTTGGGCGACGAAAATGGCGGGGGATGTGGGCGTGGCGAGGGACGTGGCGGGATTGGTGCGGAGTGGGAGGGGGGCGTGATTTGGGTTTGGCAGAGCATTACTTTTGAACTCTTGCCAGATTACAGGTAATGGCTCTCGAGCGGCAGAACATAGTGCGAGGTCAACGTATGCTGATGTTTACGAAGAAAGACGGGACAACCCCTATCCCCAATCCGCTGAAGGTACACGCCGCAGCGGACAAAAAGGTCCAGAACAAACGAATATACCTGACCAACGCCGGTGGCGATCGAAACAAGATTACACTCGTTAGCAACAACCCGGCGGTCATATCTGCAAAGCTCTCGAAAACGCTCCAGGATGGTTCAAAAGGGATGTGGACCGTCGACCTGCAAATCGGGAACGTCGGAAGCGCAATCGTCACGGCGGTGCATGCCCCGGACGCCATAACCTTGGGGGTTGACGTCGGTCCGCGGTTTGGAGTCATTACCACCGAACCATATAAGATGCTTGCCCTGCTATTCTTGGCCGAAAACCTGACGCCTGATGACGCCGGCTACAATGCGGCTGCGGTGATGATGAGCATGCAGTGGATGCGTATCGTGATTGAAAACCGGCGAACCGATCCGCAGCGCTTTGGCGCAGTGAATGGCACGTATGCCGGCATTGTGACGGCCAAAGGACAATTTGCGGGCTTTGATGGTTACCCGACGATTGCCCAAAAAAAGATGGAGCGACTGGATCGGATTATCGACCGGTGCAATGACGATGATGACGCGAAGCAAGGCGCCTACGCCGACCTCATCGGGGTGGCGAACGCCGTAGCGATGATGGCGACTCCCGCAGATCCTTGCCCGACTGGACTGTATGGTTGGAGAACAGCGGGATCGGGCGCGCCGGGAGGGGATTTTGAGGAGTACCAGCAAAAAGCGGGCAACCAGTTTTATACACTGAAAAGCAAGAAAAAGAAGAAGTGATGTCGCGACGAACGAACGCATGGACGCCTGCTTGCCAACCTGGTGGATGGCAAAGTGGCGTCCGTTCATCAATTGATCTCGACCGAGCCACCTTGAATGCGGTTGACGCCGGCGGACTGCGAAAGAACGTATTTGCCGCGAATAATGATTTTCCCCGCCCGTGTGAGCGTGATGCTCGATTCACCGCAGCGTAAAACGAGCTGCTCTTGGGCTTCGATTTCAACGCGGCGATTGTCGACTTCGGCTTCGATGCGCGGAGGTTTTTCCTGGGCATCCGGCATTGCCATACGCCCCATGACAATGGGACGCGAAGGGTCCCCGCCCTCGAACATCAAGGCGACTTCGCGACCGATGTCCTCCGGCGTGAGCGTGAGCATCGCGCGTGCGAGGACACCGTCCGGGGGTGCATTGGGGAAGGTGACGCGAGGACTGGCGGGGGAATCGAGGGCAATAACGCGGCCGATGAGGATGCCGTTGATAGGAGAGGGGGACGGACTCATGTACTGCTGTGCGTCGTCTTCAGCGAGCATCTGCTGCACAAACGTTTCTGCAAAGCCCGAGTTACACGATTGCTCGTCATCGACAGCAATTGCGTCGAGCAGCAGTACCTGACCTCGATTGTTTGTCATGACGCCTAAAGTTCCTTTGATTGTGTCATCCACACCGACATCGGAAGTGCCTTGTTTTCGTCGCCATGAATTGCCGAACGTTTTCGGTATAGTTGATCCATACAACGATCCTCGATCGATTTGCTCGACCACCTCATCACGAGAACATAGGCATTCTCCCGCGACGGAGCACTCGAGCCAAGCCAATCGAGTCGGAGAGTCCATTCGACTTCATTTCGCCAATACCTGGCCACTGGCAGTTCATACCGCTGAGAAACCACTGCGGCCATTTCCTTCCGTATGTCGGCAAGGCGCAATTCGATTGATTGACCTTCCTCAAATGGCAGGGATTGGAGAATGTTGTCGATCTGCAAAGCCTGTTCATATACCAAATTCAAAGAAAGAGCCTGTTCCACGATCCCGGTAAGTATTTCCACAACCTTACCCGCGACAATCGTCATCCACACATAGCGTCCCGGTGACGCCTCGAAGACGAGTTCTGGTTCGTCGTAAATCATCCGACACGGCTGCTCGACAACATAAATGGCTCTATCACGCATGGTTTTGATACGCGACTCATCGAATGCATAGGTGCCGGCGCCAATCACGCTCGAGAATGGCTTGCTTAAGTGGGCGCGAATCGTGGGAATCGTTTTCATGCTCATTTCGGTTGTTCCATCTTCACACACGATCTTACCATTTACCGCTCGCGCCGCCACCGCCAAACTCGCCGCCACCGCCTATGAATCCGCTGCTACCCGCATTCGTGCCTCGCGACCAATTGATGATGTTGTCGTACATGTTCGACCAACCCGTCGGGTCGGCATTTCGTTGCTTTATCCATTCATCCATGAGTTTGTGATAGAAATTTACGCGATCATTCGGATTGTTGATGCTCCCGTCGAACATGATGGGATTGTTCACCCCGCACTCGCTCGACAGTGATATTTGCGGAGTTTTGGCGCCAAAAAAGCTTCCCAGAGGCGACGTCAGACCCGAAGACCAATACTCATTGGAATCCAATACATTCTTGAATCTCTCAACGGAATAGACTGAGTTCTGCACGACCACTGCCTGCTCATACTCCGCAATCTTATCGGAAGCTTCACGTATGGCACGCGCCTTCTCCGCTCCCGTTTTGCTTTTCGCC
>WBZU01001450.1_pt1 | contig 17809 bp, 18 predicted proteins | sample 5204311 | NCBI WGS metagenome assembly WBZU01 (sample SAMN12344359, study PRJNA552823) | activated sludge metagenome | biome: Activated sludge suspended growth; feature: Nitrification reactor; material: Wastewater; isolation source: activated sludge from nitrification reactor of wastewater... | reverse complement strand
CGGTCCTTCGTCATGTCAATTTCCCCGGTTTCGAAGGTAACTGCCTTCATCGTCAGCTGCCGCCATACGGCAGGACCGGTGGCCCCCCTGCGGGGGCCGGGTGAATCAGTCCTCGACTTCCTCGCCGAATCCCTCTGGCAGGACCACGGCGACGATCGCAGCGATCCGGATGATCTCGTCCTTGTTGTTCTCCTTCCACGCCTTCATCCAGCGCGACCGGATCTTGTTGCCGCTGTTCATCCTCTTCTGGCCAGGGTTGAGGCCGTCGTACTTGGCGGCATGGAATCCAGCCGGTTCCTCGCAGACGCGATCGGCGATCGTCATGACTTCCTCGGGCTCGAAATCCCGGAGATTCTTGGCGATAGTGTCGCCGTTATCCATCGAGCCAGCGCCGCTAGGGCGCTTGGTCTTGACGTACCGGACGCGTGCCCGGCGGAGCTGCTCGGCCATGGAGCAGGGAGCTTCGTCCTCCAGATCGTCGTCGGACTCGTCGGATTCCTCATCCTCGTCCAGATCGTCGTCGGACTCGTCGGATTCCTCATCCTCGTCCAGATCGGCACCAGCCAGCTCGACGGCGGCGGCCATGCTGTAAGCGGCCAGGGAGCTGACGCGGGCGCTAACGCAGCCGTTCTTCGACTTCTCGAAGATTTCAGGGGCATCGAGGCGGACGCGGTACCAGCCCTTGGCGATTTCCTCGATGATGCCGGTGGCGGAGCAGTCGTCGGTCTGAGCGTTCGTGACGGTGACGTGGTCGCCGATGGCGAAGGTGGCGGTGTTGGTGGCGGGTTTGGCTTTCATGGGTATCTCCTGAGGGTTGAGGGGTCTGGTGCTGCCTGCTACAACTCTATTCTACCAGGGTCGCAGGGTCGTGTCAAATTCAGCGTACTGATGCCCCCCATAATCGCTCCTTATGACAGGACGGCGATGGGTGTTCCTTTGTGATGCGCTCGCGGGGGCCAGGGGTGACCGTCCTTCGCCATCCATCGAGTCAGTCCCTTTCCACTACGAGAGGAGCCCCCTACCCCTGATTTGTTCCTATCGAGCCCCATCGGGTCACCACTCCTTAAGGATTAGGGGTCTTCCGATAGGAGATCCTGTCTCGATGGATCGCGACCCGGAGGACCTACCCGATCGAAGGGCGCGCGGCCCCCGTCGGACGGACCAGGGCGTGAAGCTCAGGGGTCGAGAGCCCCCTCTCGCCGGCGGGGTCCGGGGTCGCCCGCCGGCTGATCCGGAGAGGGTTCTGTGTCGAGTGCCGTAGCACCCTCTTTCGATGGATATCTTCCGCGTCCGTCCGGTATCAATCTCAATACCCCCCCCGGAAAAAAGGAGGGTCACTCTATGGAGGAGATCTGGGTCGAGTGGGCCAGGCGCTGCTGGTGACCGCTTCCCGTCCCTAGGCGCTGCTGGCCAGTCCTCGCCCCTGCTGGCCAGTCCTCGCCCCCCGCCCCCGCCCCCGCCCCGCGTCGATACCCCGCGTCGATACCCCGCGACGGTATCGTCCGGCCCCGCCGTCGGGCTCGCGGCCCGGCCCCGGCCCCCGGCCCGCCCGGCCCCGGCCCATGATAAACACGGCGAGCGTCCGGAGGCCCGCTGGCTGGTAACATGGCCCAGGCCCTACACATCTGTTTCACGTGGAACGGCGGTCGATGCATGACGGTAACATGGGTTACATGACGGCAACATGGGTTGCATGACGGTAACATGGGTTACATGACGGCAACATGTTACGCCACAACGAACGGCGGATGACGGGGGCGGATGACGGGAGCGTATGACGGGAGCGTATGACGGGGAAATATATAGGGGATGGGGGTACACCTTGAAAAAAGTTTGACCTACATTCACGTTTCCATGTCTTTCGTCGCTCTGAGCCCGTCCCACATCTTTCCTCGAAGGGCATTCATCTCTATCGAATAGCCCCAGCAGCATCAAGCAGCAAACGTCTTCGGCCCCCTCGATTTATCCCCTGTCTCCAATTGACAGTTCCGGCCCCCTGTGGTATAATATGATCATGAGGAATCATGATTATGAAAAGGTTCTGGGATCTTCCCCTTCCGTCTGGTTATGACGATAGCGCCATATTGGCGAGGACTATCATTCTCAATTATCGCCTTCGGCAAGAGGGCCTGGAACTGGAAAGGAGAGAGGCATTGGTTAAGCAACTGATGGTCTTGGCCAAGTTCGAAGGCGATTCCAAGGCCAAAACGAAACAAACGGCGGCCCCCCTGCGGGCTGCCCTGCGGGCTTAGGCATGTTTGGTCCGGCCCCGGTCTACTACAGGGGTTCACTCTCCCCCCTGCCGGCGTCCGGTCGCCCCCTCCCTCACCGCACGCCCCCGGATTCGGGGCCGGACCAAACATGCCTAAGTTAGCTGACCTCTACGGCGTCGACCTGAACAGGCTGGGAAAATACCGGCCTGAGTACACCAGTGTCATGGAGACGGCACCGACTGACTTCGAAATGGAGCAGCGCAAGGCTCCGACTGATCAGGAATACGCTTCTGGGCGTCTCGAGGCCCCCATGTTTTCTCCCGATGACCTGATAGGGTCTGGAGTATTCACGAAGCTCGCTTCCCTGGCGCTCCCTGCCGCTATGGCGGGAATCGTGAAGAATAAAGGGGGAGCATGGGGTACTTATATACCAGATCATCTTCTGAAAAACTCGTTGTGGCCCCCTGGCTACGATCAAAAATCGGCTCCGGTGTGGACGCGCCTTGCTGCTCCTATTGCCCCCATCCAGGGTTCCACAACTTTTGCCAGGAAACTGTTTGAGGGGAAAACGCCTGAAGAATTGCTCCTAATCAATGCCGGGATTTACGGTAACAACCACCCAAACCTGGCAAGGTTAAGGTATTCTGTTGACGGAACCCCTGAAAGCATGGACTACCTTAAGAGGTATGCGGCAGTCGGAATGGCCAATCGCCATCTGTCTGATCCCCCCCTCTACCCGGAAGTGGCCCAATCCCCTGACGTGGCCTGGAAGAAATGGCAGAGGGGGCCACTGGTGAACTACATCAGGAACCGGATGGCGACTGAAGACGATCCGATCAGGCGACTGGCAGAACAGGGGATTACCCATTTGGCAGTTACCCCGGATAAACTTCCTCGTTTATCGAAATATGCAAAGGAAGCCAGGCTCGCAGGGGGGTTCCCTGAAAAAGGGGTAGCCAAAACTCAGCTCGGGAAATTGTGGGAAAACATAGCGGATACCAGCATTGGCTTAGGAAACCCTAACAAATACGGGGAGATACCGTACCTATTCATCGATGCTCATGGTCTTCGTTCTCTCCCCGAGAATCAGCTGGATGAAATTTCTAGTTTTGTCCGGGAAGGGCTTGATGAGGGCAGGATCAATCCTGGGGCCGCACTGAGAGGCAATTACAGCGTCGAGTCTGCCGTTAGGGATATGCACGCTGCCCGATTGGTCAAAGAAGATGTCTATAAGAACGCCACCGCGTTCAAAGAGTACCCGTCTGGCCATAAATGGGTAAGACTTGACAAGAAAGGGCAGTTCGCAACAGAATCGGACAATATGGGCCACTCTGTGAGGGGGTACGAAGCCATTAATAATTACGGCCATGGGGGGTGGGAAGGGATACAATCCGGCAAGGCTGAAGTCTATTCTTTGCGGGGAGAGAATGGGAAGCCTGTCGTTACCATTGAGATCGACAACTCGAATCCGGAAAGCCCAATCATTACTCAGGTGAAGGGCAAGTTCAACAAAACCAGCCTCCCTGAGGATATTGAGAACATGGTTCAGGATTTCGCGAAAACGAGGGGGGCGACAATTGCATCTCGTTGAACAGTCCAAGACCGTCATGGAATGTCTGAGGGACGACGAAAGGGCGTTTGTGATGGCCTATGTCGAGTCCGGGTATTCCCTGGCAAAGACCATCGAGAGTCTGAAAATTACTCGAGGCCAAGGAAACAAGTTCTTGGCCAGGACAGACATTCGCCGGGCGGTCATGGAAGTGCAGAACGACATCGACTCGATCGATTTCCTGAACGAGAAATGGGTCAAAGCCCAGATCATGAGGCTGTTTCCCATGGTCATGGGCGAGGAAGACGTCCCAGCGGTCGACGCGCAAGGGAATCAGGTAGGGGTGAAGCAGTTCTTCCCGGCCATTGCGATGAAGATCCTGGAGTACGTGGTGCCGAAGAAATCCCCTGGGGTTGCCGTGAACGTCAACGTAGGGTCAGAAGACTTCTCGACGTATTCCCAGGAGCAGCTCGACCAGTTCATCAGAACTAACATTGGGGCTTTGCCCCTGGAGTACGCCAATGAAAAAATCGCCAATGCCCCCGAAACCAGCCCCGAGCCCCCGAAAGAGCCCGTCCCGGCCCTGCAAGTAGCCCCAGAACTTCCGACCGTGCCTGACCTCTCCGGTCCTCACCCCACAAGAACGAGAGGAACGACAATTGCAAATCGCTAAAGAGGTCCTCGCCGCTGCCATAGCGGAGAAGAATCGGAGGATGCGGGAAAACAAGATTTCCACGTATTACCCCGATACTGGTCCTCTGCGGCGCGAGTTGTACCCGAAGCATACGCAATTCTTCGAAGCCGGTTCCGTGTATCGGGAACGGATGATGATGGCCGCTAACCGGATCGGAAAGACGGAGGGCGTCGGCGGCTATGAATTAGTCCTTCATTTGACGGGTCAATACCCCTCTTGGTGGACTGGCAGAAGATTCAACCGCCCCATCAAAGCCTGGGCAGCCGGCGATACCGGCAAAACGGTCCGCGACATTCTTCAGGAAAAGATTCTGGGGCCTGTTGGCAGTTTTGGGACCGGCCTGATTCCCAAGGCCTGTATCAATAAGGTGCTCAACAAGGCCGGGATCGCCGATGCTTTTGAGATCGTGTCCGTCAAGCATATTTCCGGAGGTAATTCGAGGCTTACGTTTAAGTCCTACGACCAACGGCGCGAGGCATTCCAAGGAACGGAACAGGACGTGATTCTTCTGGATGAAGAACCGCCCATGGATGTGTATACGGAATGTCTGATGAGGACCATGACCAACAACGGGATGGTCATGCTGACGTTCACCCCGCTCATGGGGATGTCGGAAGTGGTCCTATCCATACTTCCGAAGGGCACGGAATCGGAAGACGGCGAGGCCGACGAATCTCAGTCTAAGTTTGTCGTTTCGGCTAGCTGGGACGATGTTCCTCACCTGAGCCCGGCAGCGAAGCAGCAGCTCTGGGACTCGATTCCCCCGTTCCAGAGGGACTCCAGAACCAAGGGGATTCCTCAGCTGGGTGCTGGGGCCATTTACCCGGTCCCGGAAAGCGACATCATTGTTCCAGATTTTGTTATCCCAGACCATTGGCCGCGTGGGTACGCCCTCGACGTGGGCTGGAACAGGACTGCCGCTTTGTGGGGTGCCCATGACCTGGAATCGGACATCATTTACCTCTACAGCGAGCATTACCGGGGGCAGGCAGAGCCGTCCGTCCATGCTGAGTCCATCCGGGGTCGTGGGAAATGGATTCCCGGTTGTATTGACCCGGCTGCACGGGGCAGATCCCAGCGCGACGGCGAACAGCTGAAACAGCAGTACGAGGATCTCGGGCTGGATCTGATGAATGCCAACAACGCCAAAGAGGCTGGGATTTACGCCGTCTGGCAGAGGCTGTCGTACGGCAAGATGAAGGTGTTCTCAAGCCTCAGTAACTGGAAGGGGGAATTCCGTCTGTACCGCAGAGACGATAAGGGACAAGTCGTCAAGATCAACGACCACCTGATGGATTGTATGCGGTACATCGTCATGACGAGATCGGAGTACTTCAAGGTGAAGCCAGCCCCCAAAGAGGAAGAAGATCGAGCAATTCAACATCTGGGAGGTTTCGCGTGGATGTCATGAACGGGAAAAACACCATCGGGGTTGGGCCGGCCACCCTGGCTGTCGGGGTCACTTTGGCGGTGCCCAAGAACATGCAGAATCTCGTGTGGGAAGTCAGCAATGTGTACGTTCCCCCGGAAAATCGGGGCCAGGGCTGGGGCACGAAGGCCATGCAACAGGCTTGCGACCGGGCAGATTCCGCCAACGTTGGACTGTTGATCCATGTTCATGCGGAATGCGACAAGGATCAAGAACGGTTGATCGACTGGTACGAAGGATTTGGATTCGTTACCATTCAGTCTGAGCCTCACTTGATGTTCCGCCCCCAGCGCACGTATAGAAATCTTCACTGATGCCGAAGCTGTCTGACCTTTACGGGGTTGATCTTAGGAAGCTGGCCAAAGAGCCAGAGCCCTGGGACATTCGTTCCGGTCTTCCGGAGCCCGGTTTGGGCCATGTTCCGATCGAGGATTTCTTGCCACAAGGCGCTCTATCGAAGCTGGCTGGCCTTGGTGGCGCTTTGGGCTCGCTGAAGTCTATCGCTGCAGCCAAACGGCTGGGCCATAACCCGGTGTCGAGGGCTCAAGCATTCGTCACCGCCCAACGCAACGCGGCGAAGCCTGTCAGTGAAGGTGGCCTCGGCCTGCGACCGGACAACACTGCGCAGGAACGTGCCGAAGCAATGGGGTTCAAGGGGAAGGGATACCATTACAGCCAGGCTGAAGACGAGATTAGGTCCCTCGACCCTCTGAAGTCCAAGACCCCCATGGATTACATGATCGAGGAGCGAGGGGGTGTCCCTGCTGATTTCCTGGGGACGCATGTCGGGACCAAAAGAGCGGCTGAGGAAAGATTTTACGGGCTAGATCAGGCGAATGAGTATGACGATCCGGTTGGGGCTACTTATCCTGTCCTGTTCAAGAATGATAGGCCATACATGCCTTATAAGCAGCCCATGGCGGACACGGAAGTGGCGGAACTGTTGCCAGAGCAAGCCAGAAGGAAACAAGCGTTGAGGGGCCGCAGTGAAATCTTTGGCAAGCATTCTCACATCCCGTACCGGAATGATTATGAGCACACTGGCTCCCTTAGCCATGTCGTTCCTCCTCAGAACCTCCGTTCCCCGTTTGCCGCCTTTGACCCCGCCAATTTGGGCAAGAGCGACTTGCTGGGGAGCATTGATCCACGGCTCGCCGCCGCGATATTCACCGGCACTGCTGGAGGAATCGCATTGAAAGATTTATGGGGGGCTGGTGATGGCCAATAAGGACGACATCCTCGACCTGGCCAATGAGCGGTTCAAAGCCGCGGAAACGGCTGGTCGGGAGAATCGCAAGGAAGCCAAGAATGACCTGGAGTTCCTTAAAGGGGATCAGTGGCCGGCTGACGCCAAGAGAATGCGAGAAGCCGAGCAGCGCCCGTGCCTGACGATCAACAAACACCAGGCGTTCCTGCGGCAAGTTGTCAACGACCAGCGCCAGAACCGCCCGGCCATTCATGTTCATCCAGCCAACGACGGGGCCAGCAAGGAAGTGGCCTTGATCCTGGAGGGGATGGCAAGGAGCATCGAGTACGTCAGCAAGGCCGACATCTGCTACGACACTGCCGTTCAAGGCGCAGCGTCGGCGGGGTTTGGGTTTTTCCGATTCATCACCGACTACGAGAGCGAGTCATCGTTCGACCAGGTCATTAAGTTCGACCGTATTCGCAACCCGTTAGCTGTCAGGATTGACCCGTCGTCCAAGCAGCCCGACGCCAGCGACATGAATTGGTGCTTCATAGAGTCGTCGATGGCCCGGTCTGAGTTCAAGAAGGAATACCCAAACGCCGAGCTTTCCAATGAGCAGGTAGAGACTGAAGACGACATCGTCATCGTTGAGTACTACAGTATCGAGCGTAAAGCAGACGAGTTAATCCAACTATCCAACGGCGAGTCTGGGTTCAAGAGCGACTTGATCGAGCTGCCGTTCGGAGTGACCATCCTCAAAAGCCGCCCCTCCTACAAGCGCAAGGTTATGTGGCGGAAGTTGGCTGGAAGAGAGACTAAGGTGGCCGGGGCAAGGTCGTCGGTATTCTCTCTGGCCGAATTCAAGGATGTGCTGGAAGAGACGGAGATACCCTGCCACTACATCCCGGTATTCATGGTTATCGGTTCTGAGGTCGACATTGAGGGCGAGGTCACATACTCAGGCATCATCCGAGATTCCAAAGACTCGGCTCGCATGTATAACTTCTGGATGACTTCGGCCACTGAAGAAGTCAGCATGCGTCCCAAGACTCCGTACATTGGTGCGGAGGGACAGTTTGCGGGCCACGAAGAGCAGTGGAGACAGGCTAACATTCGGTCGTTCTCGTACTTGGAGTACAAGCCCAAGGCGATCAACGGGGTACTTGCGCCGCCTCCCTCTCGCCAACCCATGGCGGACGTGCCTCACGGCATCCTGCAGATGGCCATGCACGCTTCTGACGAGATCAAGGCGGTCACGGGCATCTACGACGCGAGCTTGGGGGCACGCGGCAACGAAACCAGCGGTGTGGCCATCGGTTCCCGCAAGCAGCAGAGTGACCTGTCCAACTTCCACTATACCGACAACCTCCACCGCACGGTGCGACACGCGGGTCAGTGCCTGATCGACATGATTCCCAAGGTGTATTCCGGGGAGCGGATTGTCCAGATCATCGGCAGAGATGATTCGATTAGTCATGCTCCGATCAACTCCAAACCAAAGATCCCCCAACTGGTGGAGAGTCCAGACGGTACCGTGGAGGCGGTTCAGCAGATTCTCAACGACGTCACTGTAGGCAAATACTCAGTCATCGTCCAGGCCGGCCCAAGTTACTCCTCGTTGCGGGAAGAAGCCAGGGCAGCCATGATGGAGATGGCGGGTACGTGGCCGAAGCTGATGGACGTTGCGGGCGACGAAGTGGTTAAGGCCATGGACTGGCCGGGGGCTGCGAACATCTCTGACCGTATCCTCAAGACCATCCCGCCTGAGTTCAGGACGACCGAAGGCGAGGAGCAACAACAGATTCCCCCGCAAGTTCGGGAGATGATGTCTCAGGCCACGGAATATATCAAGCAGCTCGAACAGGCGCTGCAAGAGGCGCAATCTGGGGTGGCCGTAGCCCAGATCAAGGCTGAGAGCGATCAAGCTATCGCGGCTGAGAAGAACCAGACTCAGCGCGACATTGAAGAATTGAAGGGGATGATCGCCCTGCTCCTGAAGAGCATGGAACCGCCCCCACAACTAGCAAGTACGGTGTCCAGCGACACTGCGAAGAACGATTCTGCCCCTCCTGCTGGCCGGCAGGGAACTCAGGCGCAATAGGCCCTCGTGGAGATAGCCATGCCAGAAGAAAACGAAGTCCAAGAAGTCATCGAGCAACCTGCTGAAGAAGTCGAAGTTGTCGAGCAGACTCCCGAAGTTGAGGAGACTCCGCAGCAACCTGAGACCGTAGATCAGGCCGCAGCTCGCCGTCGTTCCGCACAGGAGCGCATCAACGAAATCACTCGCGCCAAGCACGAAGCGGAGCGCGAAGCTGCCTATTGGCGGGGAATCGCCGAAGGGAAACAACCCCCCCAACAGCGCCCCCAAGCGCAACAGCCCCAAGACCAGCAGATGCCGAAGATCGCCGACTACCAGGATTATGAGTCCTACATCGCCGATCTCACGGACTGGAAGGCCAGGGCGGCTGTTCAGGAGTTCCAGCGCACCCAACAGGAAGCTCAATCTCGCAGCGAAGCAGAACGTACCGCCCTTGAAATCGCCCAATCGTGGGCTGGTCGCCAACAGGCGGCGAGGGCCAACATTTCTGACTATGATGAAGTCTTGGGCAATTCCAGCACTACAATCTCCCCGTCGGTCACCGATGCTATCCTGACTTCCGAGCGTGGCCCGGAAATCGCGTATCACTTGGCGAAAAGCCCCGAGTTGGTGATTAAGCTGAATCGGCTCTCGCCCCTGGCCGCTGCCCGAGAAATCGGCAGGATCGAGGCGGCCTTAGGTGCCCCCAGGACCGTTTCTGGGGCCAAGAACCCACCGCCACCGGCCACCACGTCAAGACCGTCCACCACCTCCATCCGCGATTTGGGCTCTGCCACCATGGAGCAGTACATCGCGGCGCGAACCAAACAAGGAGCCAGTTGGGCTCGCTAACCTTCTCATGAGGAAACCTAAATGAGCAACACCCTCGTCACCTGCAGCATCGTCGCCAAGGAATCCCTGGCGATTCTCACCAACATGCTGGATTTCAGCAAGAACGTCAACCGGGATTGGACCGACGAATTCACCGGCAACTTGACTCGCGGGTATGCCCCCGGCCAAACCATCAATATCAAGAAGCCGCCGCGCTACACGTACCGCGCTGGTCGCGTGGCCGTGCCCCAGGCGACCGTGGAGAGCACTGTCCCGCTTACGCTCACTCAGGGCGGTTGCGACCTGAACTTCACGTCCATCGAGCGCACGCTGAGCCTTACCAAGCTGGAGCGCAAACTGGAAGCTGCTCTGGCCTCCATCGCGGTCGAGATCGACCGTCAAGGCTTGGATCTGGCCCGTACCGCTACGTTCAACTGCCTCAACGGGGCCGGCACGCTTCCGACTACGCAGGCGCTGGCTCTCGCCGCTTTCACTGACTGCAATCGCCGTCTGGACGAGATGGGTGCTCCGCGCGACAAGCGGCGCTACATGACTATGGGACCAGGAATGAACGGCGCGGCCATCCAAGGTCTGGCCGGCTTGTTCAACGCCGGCGACAAGGTCAGCAAGCAGTACGGTTCAGGTCTCATGGTTGACGCCCTGGGCCTATCCTTCGGTATGAGCCAGAACGTATCCACGCAACCGGCTTCGGCTGCTACGGCCAGCAACATCAACGGAGCGGGCCAGACCGGCTCCAACATCACGGTCGCAGCCACCGGCGGCGGCACGCTGTACAAGGGCGCAAGCATCACGCTCCCCGGCGTGTACGCGGTCAACCCTCAGACTCGCGTCAGCACCGGCGTCCTGGCCAACTTCGTCCTCACCGCCGACGTTGCGTCTGGAGCCACTACCTTGCCGATCAGTCCTGCCATCGTCACCTCGGGGCCGTTCCAGAACGTTACGGCCAGCCCGACCACAGGCCAACCGTTCGTGATCGTCGGCACGGTCAACACGGCGTTCCAGGCCAACGTTGCCTACCATCGCGACGCCTTCACCCTGGCTACGGTTCCGATGTGGTCTCCCCCAGGCGGCAAGGGCGTCATCGACGTGGCCCAAGAGACGTATGAGGGGTTCACCATCAAGGTGACGGAGTTCTACGATGGTACGAACGACAACAGCATCATGCGACTGGACGTCCTGTTCGGGTGGGCTGCGACGTACCCCGAGCTGGCTGTCAAGTACTACAGCGTCTGATTCGTTCCACTTTCAAGGAGAAATACATGGCTGTAACACTTCTTCGCCCGTATGGGACTTTCGCCACCGGCGCCATCTTCATCGGCCTCGGTTTTTCCTGAGGGACCAGCATGGCAAAGACATGCACAATTATCAAGGCCGGGCGCGCTGATACGTATGGCCGGCCTCTTCTCGTCGGGCAAAGCTACACCGGGCCGGACGACGAGGTTTTTTCGCTGTGGCAGACGGGGTTCGCGACGGTCGATGGCGCTCCAGGGGCGTTCCTGCCGGCAACAGCGATTCGGCAGCAAGTCATCGCGCAATGCAACATCCCGTTCCTCATCATGCCCGGCGACGGCGCGGCGAACGGATGTCAATTCACCGGGACAAACGGCACATTCACGCTCTCGGCGGCGATTATCGCGAACATCGGAACGACCCTTGCCGGGTGCTATGCGTATTTCTCCGCGAACTTCGGAGGCTCATCGCTGCCGGCCGGCTGGTACTGGACTGAATTCAGCTCCGACACGGCAGGAATCGTGTATGCGGAGACCTACACGAGCGGCAAAGCCAGCAGGCCGGCGACGAAGACGGCAATCACGCCAAATCTGTCTGGGTGGGTCACGGCGACGACCAATGAAGTTGTTGGCCCGAACGGGTTTGTGCTTCCTGGTGGCGCGCTTGGGGAAAACGGCAATGTCGAGTTCTTCTTTGGGTGCGCTGGATCAACGGCAGGCACGAAAACTTTCATCGCTAAAGCTGGTGGTGTAAGCGCAGTGATTAATGGCCTGATATCAAGCCCAACATCAAACACGCTCGGCTCGATGGCTTGCATGGGCTCCATGACTGCGAAAATGGCTGGCCGGACGATTGCTTCATCCTCGAGTTCATTTGCGACTACGACAACGTTTTCACTTGACACGAGCGTCAATCAGGAGATTTCGTTTTCTTTGCAGCAAAGCACAAACGTCGCGACCCCGGTGCTGCTGCGCGCATACGCTGTCGCTACCTACGGAGAATAATCATGGCCCGCTTGACTTTCCCGAATACCGCGCAAGGCATGGCTGATGCTGAGGCCGTCGCGCAACCGCGGCACGTTATCTGGTCACAAGCGCGAATCACTGTGCTGACCGGCGCCGACATGCCGGAAGTGCCGAAGGCAGAAGACGCAATCCTGACCCAGCTTCAGTTCTATAACGGCGTTCTTGCAGTTGGAGGCCAAGCGCGTTTGGCTGCTGTCGAGGCATATGTAGCCGCCCTGCTCGCAAACCCCGGAACACCGCCGAGAGAGAAACTGTACTGGAAACTGTGCAACGAGATGCAGCGCAAGGAAATCTACATCAGACAACTGCGTCTTGATCCGACGTTCCGAGGATCGCTGACCGCGCAGCAAAGCGTCGCCGAGATGGACAACATCTTCCTTGCCGGCAGCGGGTACGAGCCGAAGATGAGCGCTGGCTGACATGGCGATTACCGCGATGCAGCTGATTACCAGCTCAATGAGGTTGTTGGGGGCCGTCGCGTCTGGCGAAACCCCGACTGCTGACGAGCAGAACGACGCTCTGGTAGTGCTGAACGACCTGCTAGACTCCTGCAACAATAAGGGGCTGACGATCTACTCCAACAGCGTTCAGACGTTCAACCTGACGGCTGCCAAGCAGACTTACGCCATCAGCGCAGCGTCGGTCGCCCCTGAATTGACGGCCAATCGCCCAGTTTGCGTCGAGTACGGGTACATCACGTACCAGGGGACCGACTACCCGCTGAGGACGACCCTGACCCGCGACGAGTGGATGGACATCGCGGCCAAGAGCACCCAATCCATCATCCCCTGCTTCCTGTACTACGAGCCCAAGTACCCTGCTGGGGAGATCAAGCTATGGCCGGTCCCGCAAACAGCAGTAACGATGACCCTCAGTCTGAACGACCAGTTCGCAGCCTTGGCGTCGCTGAGCGCATCCATTGCTTACCCCCCAGGCTATGCCAAATGGATGCGCTATCAGTTGGCGATCGAGTTGGCGTCAGAGTTCAAGTTGACCCCACCGGAGGCAGTGGTCCAGACGGCAAAGGACGAGTTGGGGGATATCCAATCAAGGAATACCCGCCCAGCCATTTCCGAGTTTGACCCTGCCCTGACCAACAGCAGCGGCTCGACGTTGGCGGCGTTCCTGGGGGGCTACTGACATGGGCCGTGAGTTCCTGGGTACTGACCTCTCCACTTCCAAGGACGACAGGGACAGCGGCCCCAGGGTCATAAACGGAATTAATGAGCCCACCGGCGAGAAGCTGGGGGTAATCAAGAGGCCAGGGAGCGCGAGCTTGGGCAACATCGCTGCGGGCGACAGTCAGCTCATGGTCGGAATCCGTGACGCGGTGCTGACGGTCATTGACGACGACGTGTACCAGAGCACCCCGTCGCCCTTCGCTGCCGGTTCCCCGCAGGCGTTGACCCCAATCTACGCAGGGTTGGAGTTCACGGCGTCCAGGGGCATTTATTCCCTGTCGAGCACCATCGGCGGTCCTGTGATGATCAAGACGTCCAAAGAGGCGTGGGTAGTGACGTGAGAGCCCCCCTGCCGCCTACTCTTCTGACCCGCATATCCGACATGGACCGGGATAGGCGCAACATAAACGGCGTCTATGAGAAGGGGGACGTAATCAAGCGACCTGGCGTTGTTACGACAAACTACAACTACGCGAACCATCAAGGCGCACTCGGCATGCAGGGATTTTTGATCACTGTCTATGGCGATACGCTCGACGTGTTTGATTACGTCCCGATGCCGCCGCCTGTTTATATCGGAGATCTGGTTGGCGGGTATTATGCGATGGTGGATAATCCGTCGACGTCTCCAGGTCCAGGCGATCCATATTGGTCTGCCACGCCTCCAGGAACAGATCGCTGGAGAGGGTATTTTGGCTACTTTTACTATGTGGCGGCGATTTTCCCGGCAAACCGCATAAGCGAACCCGCGGCTTCCAAAGACGCAGCAGCAAAGCTGCTTATGGAAACCAGGATAGCTACGCTATCCCCAGGTCTTGCGCTTCTAGACGGCAACTACAACCCCCCTGTTGGTCGTAGCTATACATTTCCGTCTCCATCTGTTTGGACGAGGAGTGGCAACTTCATCTCTACGGAGATTTACGCAGACCAAGTCTCGTTGTTTAGCTACCCGTCAGATTGGCCAAGCGGGGTTCCGTGGGGAAACACTTACCACAACGCTTCTCTTGCGATCGCCTACACACTAAAGCGGCAGGTTCTTTCGTCATTCACGCTTACCGCAGTTGGGTCAGTCGCAAGCATAAGATTGTCGACTACGGTATTTGGAAGCACATTTAACCTTTCTCCAGATCACGTTTTTGAAATCTCCGGGTGCGATCAGCCAGAGTTCAATGGGACCCACTACGCATCTTTGACCCCAGACCCCTCAAACCCGCAAGCCGGAGATTTCACGTTGTATTCTTTCAACCTGTCCGGAACGCCGTCAAGCTCTCCGGCGACAGGAGCTAGCAAACAGCTAGCTTACTACAGCTTAGTCTGATGCCGACATACGCCCTGTCCGTAACCGTCGCCGGCCAGCCGTTCGACATGATGCAGTTTGTCGCCGAACAAAGTCTGTACGGGGTATTCTTCAAGTCAGCCTATGACGCTTTTTCGCTGGAGGGAAACGTGCTAACCAAAGTAACAGACGCAGACTACCCTGGGTGGAGCCAACACACCCCGACGAGCATTACACGATCTGGGTCAACGGCAACGGTGACGATGCCGTCGGCGACCAACTGGCAGACCGGGAACAACGTCACGGTAGCTGGTGCCGCGCAAACCGAATACAACGGGACGTTTGCGATCACCGTCACAGACTCGACGCACTTCACCTATCAGGTTACGGGCACCCCTGCCACCCCTGCTACGGGGACCATCACGATCAAGGGCGGTCGGACAACGGTGCCGGGCATTGTCTTCCTGAACGGGTACTTCTTCGTCATGGACGAGAATGCGGTCATCTACAACAGCGCCCTGAATGACCCGCTTACGTGGGGGGCATTGGACTTCATCCAAGCGGCCATCGAGCCTGGGATGGGGGTAGCCCTTGCCAAGTCGCAGAACTACGTGGTGGCGTTCAAGGAGTGGAGCACTGAGTACTTCTACAATGCCGGCAATGCCACAGGTTCTCCGCTGTCGCCGGTCCTGAGCGCATTCACCCAGATCGGCTGCGCCAACGGAGAGTCGGTGGCTTATCTGGACGAGAACATCTATTGGGCGTCAAAGGCCAAACAGCAGGGTCCGGGGGTCTGGAAGATGAAGGAGCTGGAGCAAGCCAAGGTCAGCACCCCCGACGTTGACCGCATCCTGGCCGCTGACGACATGTCTGACGTGTACGCATACGGGGTGCGGATAGCGGGACACTCGTTCTACGTCCTGGGGCTTCGCACCATCGGCATGACCTTGGCATACGACGCCAGCAACGGCACTTGGGCTTTGTGGACCAGCCTTACGGCCCAAACTCCAGTATCTTGCACCATTGCCCAGACAGGGGGCCTGGCTACGGTCACCCGGACAAGCCACGGATACGCCGATTGCGACCCGGTGACGATCGCAGGGGCGGCTCAGACTGACTACAACGGGCTGAAGCAGATCACCTACGTCGATGCTGACCACTTTACTTTCCCCGTGCCTTCGACTACCGTAACCCCAGCGACGGGAACGATCACGGCCACAGGGTACGACGAGACGTACTTCAAGTACACGCGTTACGTGAACGCTGCCGGCAGGGATTTGGTGCTCCACGAGACGACCGGGGAGCTGTGCGAGATCATGGACTCCGAGGTTGAAGACGACGGCTTGCCGATCAAGCTTGTCATCCGCACAGATAAGGTGGATAGCGGCAATGAGGATTGGAAAACCCTGGGGCAGGTCCGGGTCATTGGGGACAAGATCGGCGGGGAAGCCATGATCCGCTGGTCTGACGACGACTACACCACTTACAAATACGGGCGGAGAGTGGATTTGTCCGCTGCTCAAGCCGTTGTGCGCCGTTGCGGCAAGTATCGCCGCAGGTCGTTTGAGATTATTCACATCAGGCCGGAACACGTTCAAGTGTCGGCCCTTGAGCTGGACTAGGAGCAAGACATGCCCGCTGACTCTGCAATCTACACTGGAATGCGCCCCTCCCTTGCCTTCGGGGGGAACTTCAACGAGCTGGATCAGCTCAGCTTCCTTCGGCAGCACCCTATACTGGAGAGGGATGCCGTAGTCGCTGGCTGGCGTCCTGACGGCAGGGGAAACTACACCAGACAGTATAACGGCATGGATCAGACGGTTCCTGCCGCTATGCTGGTCAGCATGTTGGAGGAGCAGAAACAGGCAACGGCTCTCAGCCAACCAGTAGCCGTAGGGGGCAACTACCTGGATCAGAATTAGGAGCAAGACATGGCTATAAACTTCACTGATTTACGCTTTGACCTTCCGCGTGATCCGCTGGTCTGATGACGATTACCAGACATATAGCAAGGGGCGCCCTGTTGATCTGTCTGCAGCACAGGCGCGGCTGCGTAGATGTGGTAAATTCAGAAGGCGGGCATTTGAGCTGATTCACATTGGATCATTGCCCGTGCAGATATCTGCATTTGAAATAGATTGATTTTTTGGAATACGAATTATGAGCCTGATGGGATTGCCGTCCTCAGATTACGCGCAGTATTTGATAGAGCAAAGAGAAAACTGGCAGACTGCTCTGCTTGGAGATCCTTTGCGCGATGTTCCAGGGGCAGCAGAGTTTGCAAAAAACAACGGCTACAAACTCGGCCCTGACGGGATTTACAGGCAAACAATTAACGCTGGAGGCGTTACGTTCGTAGACGCGCAAACTCCGGAATCACTCAAACACAAATACCAATCTGCGCAATACCTGAAAAATGCCGCTGCTATTCCTGACAGCACGCCTGACTATCTGTCGCAGATCGCTCCTCTCCTTGCCGACAACTATAGTTATCAGCAGCAAGGCGGCGCCAGTTCTGGGCAGTACTCGAATCCGTATGAGCAGCGTCTCGCAGAGCTTATCAACAACCCGAACTCCATCGAGAACACCAACGCGTATAAGTTTCGGTTCAACCAAGGTCAGCAGGCTCTGGAGCGCAGCGCGGCGGCCAGGGGTATGTTGAACTCAGGCAACACTCTGGCGGCTCTGGCCGACTACGGACAGGGGCAGGCTTCGCAGGAGTACGGCAACGAGTTCAATCGGCTGAGTCAAGCCGTGGGGCAACGTAACCAGTTCAACCTCGGCCTGATGGGAGCAAAGAATCAGGAGCTTGCAGCTCGTTCTCAAGCCTCGGGCAATAACGCGGGAATAGCCTTGAAAGCCCTGACATCTGCGGACGAAGTATATAACGACAGAAAGAGGCTCTCACTGATGGCCGCAACAGGTGGGGGGTTGTTGAAATCTGGCCCGTCAAACCAGTACTCTACCTGGTAAGGAGCAACCATGTACCTCTCCCTTTCTGACTTGATGGCCTTGGGGCACGAAGATGTTGTCCCCGGTATGCGGCGGCCCAACCGAGGGCTGATCGAGGAGCAAATAACTGCCCCCATGGCGG
>WBZU01001449.1_pt1 | contig 17815 bp, 20 predicted proteins | sample 5204311 | NCBI WGS metagenome assembly WBZU01 (sample SAMN12344359, study PRJNA552823) | activated sludge metagenome | biome: Activated sludge suspended growth; feature: Nitrification reactor; material: Wastewater; isolation source: activated sludge from nitrification reactor of wastewater... | reverse complement strand
GATGCCGGTCAACGTGTTCCAGAAGGCATAGGCGACACGCCAGGCATGGCCGCATTCGCCGACCACGATGCGCTTGACACCCAGTTCCAGCGCGGCTTCGCGCACGCGCAGGGCGATCTTGCGCAACTGGTCGTAGTTGCCGATGAACATGCCGAAGTTGCCGGCTTCCGAAGCCTTGGTCGATAGCGTCCAGGAAATGCCGGCGGCGTGGAAGACCTTGCCGTAGCCGATCAGGCTCTCGATGTGCGGCTCGGCGAAGAAGTCGGCCGAGGGCGTGACCAGCAGCACTTCGGCGCCCTGTACGTCGAGCGGATACTTGACGTCGATGCCGGTGTCTTCCTTGACGTCCTCCTCGAGGCCGCTCAGGGTGTCCTCGAGCGCGGGGCCGGGCAGACCGAGGTTGTTGCCGATCTTGTGCACCTTGCCGATGATTTCGTTCGAGTACTTCTGGCCGTAGCCGACCGAATCGAGGATTTCGCGGCCGGCCATGGTGATCTCGGCGGTGTCGATGCCGTAGGGACAGAACACCGAGCAGCGCCGGCACTCGGAGCACTGGTAGTAATAAGTGAACCACTCGTCGAGCACTTCCCTGGTCAGGTCACGCGCGCCGACCAGATTCGGGAACCACTTGCCGGCCGGCGTGAAGTAGCGGCGATAGACGCTGCGCATCAGTTCCTGGCGGGCCACCGGCATGTTTTTCGGGTCGTTGGTGCCGATGAAGTAGTGGCACTTGTCGGTGCATGCGCCGCAATGCACGCAAGCATCGAGATAGACTTTCAGCGACCGGTAGCGCTCGAGCAGTTCGCCCATGCGGCCGATCGCCTTGTCATGGGTTTCCTGCCAGTTCTCGGCCAGCTTGCCGGGAAAGCCGATGGCTTCCTGGATCTTGTCGCTGGCGATATAGGAGCGAATGTTTTCGGTAGCGCCGACCCGAATCGCCGGGACGGTGGGAAACTCCCGGAAGGCCGGGGCTTCAACCTTGGCTTTGGCGTCCGGGGCGGCCATGTCAGTTTTTCTCCAAGCTGGCCGCCCACGGCGCCAAGTGGCGCGTCTCACGCGGGTTGTCGACCTGGTTGCGCGAAGGGCTGAAAAATATCCCTGGGGCGTGCAGCAGCTTGCTGAACGGGAACACGATCATCAAGGTCGCCACCAGCAGCAGATGAACATAGAGGAGCGGGTCGTCGGGCAGCGGCTGGACGTCGAAACGCATCAGGCCCAGGAAAAACGCCTTCACGCCGACAATGTCGGTGTGCATCAGAAATTTCATGCCCAGGCCGCTCAGGCCGATCAGCAGCAGCAGGACCAGCATCAGGTGATCGGAGACCGTCGAGATGTAGCGGATGCGTTCGACCAGGAAGCGCCGCGCCCAGAGACCGCCGAGTCCGGCGACCATGGCGAAACCCGCATACATGCCGAACGGCTGGGCGAAGGCCACCCACGACCAGACGGGTTCGGTGAAGTAGCGCAGGTGGCGGACGAGGACCAGCGCCAGGCCGAAGTGGAACAAGGCCGCGAATATCCAGATCCAGAGGTTGCCCTTGAACAGGCTTTCGAAGAACACCACCTCGCGGAACATCCGGAACGCCACGCCGCCGCGCGTCGTCGGTGCCGGCGTCGTCGGAATCGACAAGGGCGCCGGCGTGCGGGCGAAATCGAGAATCTTGTACGCCAGCCCCACGACGAACAAGGCCGTGGCGGCGTAGAAGAGGAGTGCGAAGAAAGATGTCATGTCGGCGGCTTCAAAAGCATGCGGTCGCGATCGCAGGCGTCGGACGGCCGGCCACGGCCCCCCGACAGGCGCACCCTCGCACCCGCCGGTACCGCGACGCCGCAAAGAACGTTGGGGCTAGACGCAGCCGGTGGGCTTCGGCAGTCCCGCGATCTTGCACGCCTGCTTGGCCGGTCCATACGGGAACAGTTCGTACAGATACTGGCTGTTGCCTTTTTCCGGCCCCAGCTTCTTGCCGATGGCCTTGGTCAGCACGCGCACGGCCGGGGCGATCTGGAACTCGTTGTAGTAGTCGCGCAGAAAATTGATGACTTCCCAGTGCTGTTCGGTCATGGTGACACCTTCCTGTTGCGCCAGGAAAGTGCCGACTTCCTCGTTCCAGTCGCCAAGATTGATCAAATAGCCTTCTTCGTCGACTTCGTAGGACTTGCCGTTAACTTCGATAGCCATTTTGGGTTTCTCCTCTAAGTGAGTGATCGTGCTGCGTTCAGAGCCAGGATTGGCAAGTGTCGTATTCGGCCACCAGGTCGACGAAGCCGGCGTAATCGACCAGCGTGACGCCATCCATGGCGCGGTCGGCGATGCCACGCGCTTCCATGTCCGGACCCAGCGCGAAGAGCTTGAACTTGCCGCCGGCGGCCTTGAGCTTGGCCTCGCCTGCGCTGCCCCGGGTTGCCGCGTAGACCCCGTCCTCGATCAGCAGGATGGCGCCGGGCTCGGCCGATTGCAGGCAGGCGTCGAGCGAACCGCGGTCGAGGGGGGACTTGTTGACGATATTCAGCATGATCTCTCCCTCAGAACGACAGGACCACGTCCTGCTCTTCCATCCGCTTGCCGAGTTCGGCGCGCGACATGATTTCCACCGGAACGCACAGGTCATCGGCGGTCAGGCCGCGTGCGGCCAGCGATTCCTGGTCGACGTAGAGCTTCGTGACGTCGTAGTCCTCGAGCGCGCCGTAGGTCTTCTCGAAGCCCTTCATCTCGATGCCTTTGGTCTGATGGCCTTTCTTGAGCTGATAGACGCCGTCGTCGAGGAAGGCGAGCGACACATCCTGCTCGAAGGCGGCGGCGATCAGCACCACCTCCAGGGACTCCAACGCGTAGACGGTGCCGTAGGGCGCCTTGCGGTTCACCATCATGAATTTCTTGATTGTCATGCGGTTTTCCCTTTAGTCGCCGAACGTGACCAGACGATCCGACTGGATGCCGGCTTCGATCAACTGGCCGAGACCGGAAATGCGGAAGCCCGGCGCCAGATTCGTGGCGTCCTTGCCATTGCGCTTGGCCTCGCCTTCGTCGACGATGCCGCGGCGCTGGGCGGCGGCCACGCAGACCACCAGGTCCAGCTTGTTTTCTTCGGCCAGCTTCGACCAGCGGTTGACGATGTTGCGGTCGTCCTGCGGCGGCGTGGTCAGGCGCGTCGCGTTGTTCACGCCGTCGTGGTAGAAGAAGATGCGGAAAATCTCATGGCCCTTGGCCAGCACCGACTTGGCGAACTGATAAGCCGAGTCCGATGCCTGGTGCGTGTAGGGGCCTTCGTTGATGAGGATGGAAAACTTCATCGTTCCCTCGTGATCAGAAGCGGATATGGGCCGAGGCGTTCAGGTTGGCCCGGCCGCCGCGCCAATCGTCGATCATGTACTTGGTGAAGGGCAGGCCGGTCTTTTCGAAAAACCGCGGCCAGCCGATCCGGTCGATCCAGTCGGCCATGCGCTCCCACGGCCGCGCATCTTCCTTGTACGTCATCAGGATCTTCTTGACGACGGCATTGACTTCCGGCCAGCGCGGCGCATTGTTGGGCAGACCGGCGGCAACCATCTTGTGGAAAGTCGGCTTGCTGCGGGCATTGGAATTCTTGCCGCCGACCCAGATGGCGAGCTTGGAATGCTCGGGATCGTTGATCTGCATGGGCGGGCAGGGCGGGTAGCAGGCGCCGCAGCAGACGCATTTCTTCTCATCCACCTCCAGCGTCGGCTTGCCGTTCACCAGCGCCGGGCGGATCGCCGCGACCGGGCAGCGCGCGACGACCGCGGGGCGTTCGCAGACATTGGCCACCAGGTCGTGATTGATCTTCGGCGGCTTGGTGTGCTGAATGACCACGGCGATGTCGGCCTGGCCGCCGCAGTTGATCTCGCAGCACGAGGTGGACAGGCGGACGCGGTTCGGCATCTGCTCGTTCTTGAACTCTTCATAGAGCTCGTCCATCATCGACTTGACGACGCCCGAGGCGTCGGTGCCGGGAATGTCGCAATGCAGCCAGCCCTGGGTGTGCGCCACCATCGACACCGAATTGCCGGTGCCGCCCACCGGGAAGCCTTCGGCTTCGAGCTTGGCGATCAGCGGCGCCACTTTCGCTTCTTCGGAAACCATGAACTCGATGTTCGAGCGAATGGTGAAGCGGACATGGCCTTCCGCGAACTGGTCGGCGATGTCGCACAGCTTGCGGATGGTGTAAACGTCCATCTGGCGCTGCGTGCCGGCGCGCACCGACCAGACCTCGCCGCCGGTCTTCGAGACATGGTGCAGCACGCCGGGGCGCGGACGATCGTGTGTTTTCCAGTTGCCGTAGTTGGCGGCCAGTGTCGGGTGCAGGAACTTCTTGCTGTCGGGTACGCCGCACTCGTCGGCACGGCGTTGGGGGGCTTGCGTCATCGCTTGTCTCCAGGAAGGTCGCTCATTGTCGCTATCGGAGTAGGGTCTCGGGCCTGGCGCAAAGTCAGGCGTGGCGTCGCGCCTGACTTTCGCGCAGTTCGGAGAATGTCAGGCAGCCGCCTTGCGGGCGTTGGCCTTGGCCACTTCCTCGTCCCAGTCGTCCATGCGCACGTAGGGATTCATGCGCGGACTCGACACCATGTTCGGATCGATGTCGAGGCCGATGCCTTCGAGGAAGTTCACCAGGCCGATCCGTTCGATCATCTCGCCGGTGCGTTCGTGCTCAAGCGCATTTTCAGCGAAGAAGTCGACGATGGTCTTGGCCAGTTCGACCAGCTTTTCGTAGTCTTCGTCTTTCTTGAGATCGAAGAACGGCACGACGACAGTGCCCATCAGATCGCCGATCTTGAGGGTGCGCTTGCCGCCGATGAGAATGGTGGCGCCCTTGTCCTGGCCGGGGGAAAGCGCGCCGGTCATGACGTTGATGCAATGCATGCAGCGCACGCAGTCCTTGTTGTTGATTTCCAGGGCCTGCTTGTCGTCGAGCTTGACGCTGGAGATGTGAGCGCCCTTGCTGACCGCGCCGGCGTCCTTGAGCTGGATGGCGCGGGTCGGACACATGCCGATGACGTCGTTCACCAGCTCGCTCAAGCCGTGCTTGGCGAACCACTTCCTGCCGAGATCGTCGTCGGTGGCCATGTTGTCGCGCCAGGTGCCGATCACGGCCATGTCGGCGCGCTGGATCGAGTTCATGCAGTCGTTGCCGCAACCGGAGAACTTGAACTTGAACTTGTAGGGCAGGGCGGGACGATGAATGTCGTCGAGGAAGGTGTTGACCACCATGCGGTGCGCCTTGGCTTCGTCGAAGCAGGACTGCTCGCAGCGCGCCGCGCCCACGCAGGACATCGAGGTGCGCACGGCCGGGCCGGCGCCGCCCATGTCGAAGCCCATCATGTTGATCTCGTCCCAGGCTTTTTGCACATTCTCGGTGGTGCAGCCCTGCATCATGATGTCGCCGGACTGGCCGTGCAGCGCGATCAGGCCCGAGCCGTACTTTTCCCAGATGTCGCAGAACTTGCGCAGGGTGCCGGTATCGTAGTGCATGCCGGGCGGCGGCATGATTCTGAGCGTATGGAACTCGGTCGCATCCTTGAATACCGGCTCGCCCTTCTCGTTCTTGATTTCCGTGAAGCGGGGAATGACGCCGCCGCCATAGCCGATGACGCCTACGGTGCCGCCCTTCCAGTAGCCCTTGCGGGTCTTGTAGGAGTGTTCCAGGTGGCCGAGCACGTCGACCATGTAATCCTTGTCTTTCGCCAGGCGCTTCAGGCCGGTGACGAAACTGGGCCACGGACCGGTTTCGAGCTGGTCCAGCAATGGGGTTGGGTAGGGTTGCTTGGCCATCGCGTTCTCTCCTCGGTATGATCTGGTTGCTTTTACGTACCGCCGGGCAAGGCTCGCAAGTCCGGGGCCACGCTCCGATCGACATCAGGCTGATACATGGTAAGGAGCGGCATCCGCCACCGCCATACCTCCGATTGGTAGATTTCCCTCCCAAAACGGGCTAGCCTGACCTACCCGGAAGGAGTATGTGACGCCAAGCCAATCCGGTGATGGTTGGCGCGGTAATTCCGGTGCCATAGTATAGCCCCGTTACTGTCGTCGGAGCCTTTTCGTGGACCGCGTTGCCAGCTTAGACAAATTCCGGGTGCCGATCGGCAACCAGGAAATCGAATTGCAGCAGGTGGAATATGAGGCCGGCGGCATGGCCATGCTGCGGGTCCGGATCCGCGAGCGGACGCGTTTCACGATTTTCGACATCGATCCGCTCACCGCCGAGCGCTGGGCGAAAGGAATGATGGAATGGTCGCGGCGGAGCCAGGGCGGACAGTGAGCGACCGCGACGACGTCATCGACTTCGTATTCGACTTGCATGGCCGGGTCATCGCTTTAGACTACGCCGATCGCCTTTGGCGGGCGCTGGCCGGGCACCTGGCCTGGTTGGTCGACGAGCCGGGCGCCGGCGTGCATCCGCTGGCCGGCGTGAGCGCCGGCGACGCCGAGCTTTACCTGACGCGGCGGGCGCGTCTGACCTTGCGCCTGTCGGCCTCCCGGGCGGCGGCGGTCGGCACGCTGGCGGGACAGCGGCTGGATCTGGGCGGCGAGGTCGACGTCGGCGCGGCGCGCCAAAGACGGCTGTTGCCGGCCGGGGTCTTGTATTCCCCGTTCGTCTCGATCGGGGAGATGGAAGAGCGTCCGTTTCTGGAGCGCTGCCGGGCGGACTTCGCCGCGCTCGGCGTTCGCGCGACGCAGCTGGTTTGCGGCAAGCGCAGGCAGTCGACGGGCCAGGACGGCGAATGGCGCGGTTTCAGCCTGATGATCGCCGGTCTCGGCCCCGAGGCGTCGCTGGCGATCCAGCGCACGGGAATCGGCAGCGGACGCGAGCGGGGTTGCGGCATCTTCGTCCCGCACAAATCGGTCGTCGCCGTCGGCGAAACCTGAATTCGGTCATTAAGAGAAGGAGACATGACATGTTGGAACAACCGGCGGTAACCATCGATATGAGCGGCATGCCTTGTCCTGCGCCGCTGCTGGGCGCGAAGAAGATCATCGACGACCTGCAGCCGGGACAAAGCATGCGCTTGATTTCCGACTGCCCGGGCACTTCGGACGATTTGTTCGCCTGGTGCAAGTTCACCGGCAACGAACTGGTGGCGAGCGACAGGCAGGCGGACGGCAAGACGGCCTACACGCTGCGCAAGGCGGGCGGCGCCCACGCCACGCCGGCCGCCCACGTTACGCTCGACATGCGCGGCGTGTCCTGCCCGGGGCCGATCCTGGAGGCGAAAAAGCTGCTGGACGGCATGAAGGACGGTGAAGTGCTGCAAATGGTCAGCGATTGCCCGGGCGCCGTGGCCGATATCCAGGCATGGGGCAACAGCGCATCGGTCGAAGTGCTGGCGACGCTGCCGATGGCGCGCGGCGCCCACGAGTTCTATTTGCGCAAGAAGTGACTTTTCGAACATCGAACAAGGGAGCATGTCATGGGTTATGTCATCAACGGTGAGGACAAGGAAGTCGACGATTACGGCTATCTGCTCGAGCCGGATTACAGCGACGAAGCGGCCCGGGTCATCGCCGAGGCGAGCGGTTTGGCGCTGACCGAGCGGCATTTCAAGGTCATCAATTACCTGCGCGAGAAGTACAAGGAGGACGGTCACACGCCCAACCTGCGCAATCTGGTCAAGGGCTTGCAGGAGGAAGGCGGCATGCCGGAAGCCGACAGCAATCTGCTGTTCGAGCTCTTTCCGGACGGCGGCGCTGCCAAGCAGGGCTGCAAGGTCGCGGGACTGCCGCAACCGAAAGGCAAGGGCGGGTACTGAGCGATGGCCGTTCGCATTCGCAGCCAGTTCCACACCGAAGGCCCGCGCTCCGCGGCGACGCTGGCCTCGGTGGTGGCCATCCTTGGCTGGAAGCTGGCGGTCGACGCGATCAAGCAGATGCGCGATGCCGGCTATGACATCGATATCGGCCGGCCGTACTTCGACTTCGTTTGCGAGTTTCTGGTGTTCATGGCGATAGCGGCCGACCGCATCGCCTACCAGCGGCTGGCACCGGACAAACGCGCGGCGTTCACGGCTGCCTTGGCCAAGCGCATGGCCGAGATCGTCGAGGAGAACAACGACATGCTGCTCGGTGCGGCCGAGCCGGACGCCAGTCGGCGCCATTTCATCGACCTGTTCAATCGCCGCGGCGGCGAGTACGCCGAGTTCGACTATGGCCCGGAAGGGCCCGATTTCGGCTTCAATCGCTTGTTCGCGGCCTGCCTGCGCGAGGGCCTGCCGGAAAAGGATCGCCTGTGGGCGATCGATCAGGTGATGGCGATCGAAGCGCCGGAGGCGCTTAAGGCGCTGGAGAAGACGCTGGCCGGCCTGTTGGGCGAGGACGCCGGATCTCCCCGGCGCGAACGCGCCACCGTCAGCGGAGAGTGATGTGGCTTCCCCTTTCGATCTTGAGGCAACGAGCGCCTACGCCGAATGGCGACAGCGCAAGCTCGATACCGCGCCGCGCCGGCTCGAGGACGTCCTGGTCGACATCGGCGATCCGCGACGACTGACTTTGGCGGAACGCGACCGCCTGCTGGCGCTCAACGCCACCGCCAACCTGGCCGTCTATATCGGCAAGACCGGCCGCGATCCCGACAAGGAAATCCCGCGCCAGCTCGGCGCCCAGCTTGGGCTGAAGACCCTCGACAACCATTGGCTTACCGACGACGACGCCATTTCGCCGATCTCGGTGCGCGGCGCCGAGGTGCGCGGCGAACGGCGCGAGTTCATCCCCTACACCGACAAGCCGATCAAGTGGCATACCGACGGCTACTACAACACACCCGACCACACCATTCGCGGCCTGCTGCTCCACTGCGTCGAGCGCGCGGCCAGCGGCGGCGAGAACCAACTGCTCGACCACGAGATCGCCTACATTCTGCTGCGCGACGAGAATCCGGATTTCATTCGCGCGCTTGCCGCTCCGGACGCCATGACCATTCCGCCACGCATCGACGACACGGGCATCGCCCGCGCCGAGCAGTCGGGCCCGGTATTCTCGGTGAATGCCGACGGCACGCTGCACATGCGCTACACGGCGCGCACGGTAAGCATCGCCTGGCCGCCGGATGCGGCCACGCAGGCGGCCAAGACCGCGCTCGAGCGCATCCTCGCCACGCCGACGCCGTGGACGCTGCACGGTCGCCTCGAGCCCGGCATGGGCCTGGTCAGCAACAACGTCCTCCACGACCGCGCCGGCTTCACCGAGACGCCGGCATGCCGGCGCCTGCTGTACCGCGCGCGCTACTACGAGCGCGTGGGCGCGGCCCGCCTAGGGATTGAGAACAGCCCCTAGCCGCCGCCTCTGCGCATCGCCAAATCCATACGCGCCAGCAGGGCCGCCAGTTCCCTGTCGTTGCCCGCCGTGCCGCGCAGGCTGACTTTCAAACAGGGGAGCGTCAGCCGGGCGATCGTCCGGGGCTGAAGCGGCGTCAGCCTGATCTCCAGCCTGGCCGGACCATCCGTGATGGTCGCCCGATCCTCGCGGGACAGGACGCAGTCCGGAAAAGCCAAGCGCAATTGACGCAAGAAGTCTTCACGGCTGACGGACATTTCGCGTTCGACGTGGAATTCCGGGGCCGGCTCGCTCATGGTAGAAAACGACTTTGCTTGCGATGACAGAACCCATTATGAACCGCAGACTCTCCGAGCCGCTGCGCTGGGCCAACATCCTGCTGCGCGGCTTGCACATGGCCGCCGTGGTGGTGCTCGGCGCAGCCTTGCTCGGTGCGCCGGTCTCGGCGGGCCGGGCGGTGGCGGCGCTGGTTGCGACCGGCGCCATCATGCTGGCGCTCGATACCTGGAAGCATCCGGGTCATCTGCGGGAAGCTTCGGGCGTGGCCCTGGAAGTCAAGCTGGTGCTGGTCGTCTGGATGGCCTGGGATGAATCGGTGCGCCCGGTGCTGTTCTGGCTGATCGTCGCCGGCTCGACCCTGTTTTCCCATGCGTCGTCGCGCGTGCGGCATATCCCGGTATTCGGCAGGCGGCCATAAGCCCGCCTGTCAGCCCGCCTGCAGCGCGGGCGCCCAAGGCCTGCCGGGCGGCGCTGTTGAAGCGCCGGTATGAATATGCTAGCTTGTACATATCCGGTTCCCTTCCCAGGCCGGTCGTCACAATATTCCAACCGAGGAGCTCGATATGCAGAAATCGCTGCACATCAACGCCGCCAAATGTACCGGCTGCCTGCAGTGCGAGATGGCCTGTTCCTACGAAAATCATGGTCTTTTCAATCCCGCCAAGTCGCGCATCAAGGTCTTCGACTTCGAGCATGAAGGCCGCAAGGTGCCCTACACCTGCACGCAGTGCGCCGAAGCCTGGTGCCTGAACGCCTGTCCGGTGGACGCGATTCGCGTCGACGCCGTCACCGGCGCCAAGGTGGTCAATGTCGCCACCTGCGTCGGCTGCAAGGTATGCACCATCGCCTGTCCGTTCGGCACCATCAACTATGTGGCCGACCTGGGGAAAGTTCAGAAATGCGACCTTTGCGGCGGCGATCCCGCCTGCGCGGCCGCCTGCCCGACCGGCGCCATCACCTACGTCGATGCCGACTGGACCGGCCTCGACAAGATGCGTGCCTGGGCCGGCAAGACCGATACCGCGACGCGCGCCAGCGCTTGAACAGAAGGAGAACACCATGGCATGGACCCGCAAGATTCTGCGCGTCGATCTGACCAACGGCACCTGCAAGGTCGAACCGCTCAACATGGCCTGGGCGCAGCAATATCTCGGCCAGCGCGGCCTGGCGACCAAGTACTTCGTCAGCGAAGTCGATCCCAAGGTCGATCCGCTTTCGCCCGCCAACAAGATGATCATGACCACCGGGCCGCTGACCGGCACGCCGGCCTCGACCGGCGGCCGCTACTCGGTGGTGACCAAGGGGGCGCTGACCGGCGCCATCGCCTGCTCGAACTCCGGCGGCTACTTCGGCGCCGAACTCAAGTTTGCCGGCTGGGACATGATCATCTTCGAAGGCAGGAGCCCGAAACCGGTCTATCTCTGGCTCGAGAACGACAAGGCCGAACTGCGCGACGCCGGCCATCTCTGGGGCAAGACGGTCTGGCAGACCGAGGAAATCATCAAGAAGACGCACCAGGATCCGCAGATTCGCATTTCCAGCATCGGCCGCGCCGGCGAGAACGGCGTGCTGTACGCCTGCATCGTCAATGACCTGCATCGCGCCGCCGGTCGCTCGGGCGTCGGCACGGTGATGGGCTCGAAGAACCTCAAGGCGGTCGCGGTGCGCGGCACGCTCGGCAACGCCGGCATCAAGGACCCGAAGGCGTTCATGGCCGCCGCCGCCGCCGGCAAGAAAGTGCTGGCCGACAACGCCGTTACCGGCCAGGGCCTGCCGACCTACGGCACGCAGGTGCTGATGAACGTCATCAACGAAATGGGCGCGCTGCCGACGCGCAACCACCGCGACGTGCAGTTCGAGGAGGCGCGCAAGATTTCCGCCGAGGCGATGCACGAGAAGCGGCCGACCGACGGCAAATCGCAGCTCGTCACCAATGCGGCCTGCTTCGGCTGCACCATCGCCTGCGGCCGCATCTCGAAGATCGACGAGACCCACTTCAGCGTCGTGAACAAGCCCGAGTACTGGGGTGCTTCCGGCGGCCTGGAATACGAGGCCGCCTGGGCGCTGGGGGCCGCCAATGGCGTCGGCGACCTCGAGGCTTTGCAGTTCGCCAACATGATCTGCAACGAGGACGGCATGGACCCGATCTCGTTCGGCGCCACGGTCGGCGCGGCGATGGAGCTTTATGAACTCGGCATCATCAAGAAGGAGGCGATCGGCATGGACGCGCCGTTCGGTTCCGCCAAGGCGCTGTGCGATCTCGCCATGATGACCGCCAAGGGCGAAGGCTTTGGCAAGGAGCTGGGCCTGGGATCGGCGCGCATGTGCGCCAAGTACGGCAAGCCCGAGCTGTCGATGTCGGTGAAGAAGCAGGAGTTCCCGGCCTACGATGCGCGCGGCATCCAGGGCATGGGCCTGACCTACGCCACGTCCAACCGCGGCGCCTGCCACCTGCGCAGCTATACCGTGGCTTCCGAGGTGTTCGGCATCCCGGTCAAGACCGATCCGCTCGTCACCGACGGCAAGGCCGATCTGGTCAAGGCTTTCCAGGATGCCACGGCCGTGTTCGATTCCGCCGGCATTTGCGTGTTCACGTCGTTTGCGTGGACGCTGGCCGACGTCCAGCCGCAAATCGCCGCCGCCTGCGAGGGCGATTGGACGCTGGAGAAGCTCAACGAGGTGGGCGAGCGCATCTGGAACATGGAGCGCCAGTTCAACCTCGCCGCCGGCTTCACCGCCAAGGACGACGATCTGCCGCCGCGCCTGAAGATGGAACCGGCCAAGGTCGGTCCGGCCAAGGGGCTGGTGAACGGCATCGACAAGATGCGGCCGGAGTATTACAAGACCCGCGGCTGGGACGAGCAAGGGGTTCCCACCGGGGACACGCTGTCGCGTCTCGGGCTGTAAGCCATCTCATCATCGCGGGGACTGGCGACGCCGGTCCCCGTATTCATTTCGAGGCAAGCCATGAAGCACGTCATCATCGGCAACGGTCCGACCGGCCTGGTGGCCGCCGAAACGCTGCGTCGCCTGCAACCGGCGGCCGAGATCATCCTGATCGGCGACGAGCCCGAACCGCCTTATTCGCGCATGGCGATTCCGTATTTTCTTCACGGCAACATCGCCGAACAGGGCACTTGGTTGCGCAAGGATGCCGACTATTATTCGAAGCATGCCCTCCAACTCGTGCAGGGTCGCGTTGCCAAGGTGGACGCGGCGACCAAGCAGGTCGAATTCGCCGACGGCCAGCGGCAAGGCTACGACGCGCTGCTGATCGCCACCGGCTCGCACCCGGTCCGTCCCGAGGTGCAGGGCATGGATCTGCCGAACGTGCATACCTGCTGGACGCTGGCCGATGCCCGGGCCATCGCCGCGAAGGTGAAGCCCGGCAGCCGCGTCCTGCAACTCGGCGCCGGCTTCATCGGCTGCATCATCATGGAAGCGCTGGCCATGCGCGGCGCCAGGCTGACGGTGGTGGAAATGGGCGACCGCATGGTGCCGCGCATGATGACGGCCAAGGCGGGGGCGATGATCAGGCGCTGGGTCGAGCAGAAGGGCGTGTCGGTGCGCGTCGGTTCGGCGATTACCGCCATCGAGCCGGCGGGCGATGCGCTGTCGGTGAAAGTCAGTGGCGGCGGGGCGCCGCTGCTCGCCGACCTGGTCATCTGCGCGGCCGGCGTGCGGCCCAACATCGGCTTCCTCGCCGGCAGCGGCATCGAGATGGGGCGCGGCATTCGTGTCGATGACCGCATGCGGACCTCGATCGCCGGCATCTACGCCGCCGGTGACGTCACCGAGGCGGCGGGTTTCCATTCCGGGCAGCCGGAACTGAACGCCATCCAGCCCAACGCCGCCGATCAGGCGCAAATCGCGGCCAAGAACATGGCCGCGCACGACCTGGCCGGCGCGGCCCCGGTTTCGCAAGGCAGCCTGGCGATCAACGTGCTCGACACCCTCGGGCTGATCTCGACCTCCTTCGGCCAATGGCAGGGTCTCGAGAAAGCGCAGGGCGGCGACGGCGTGGAACTGGTCGATGAAGCGAACTTCCGCTATCTCTCGCTCCAGTTCAAGGACGACGTGCTGATCGGCGCCACCAGCATCGGCTGGACCGACCATGTCGGCGCGCTGCGCGGTCTGATCCAGACGCGGGCGCGCCTGGGCGTCTGGAAAGACCGGCTGCTCGCCGACCCGACCTCGTTCATGGCCGCCTATCTCGCCACCGCGCAAAAGGCGGCATGACGGCTGCCGGAGGGGTTTCGTGAAGGTGACTTTCAAGCTCTTCGCCATGCTGCAGGATTACTTGCCGGCGGAAGCGAAGAAGGACAACGCGCTCGTGCTCGAGCTGGCGGAAGGCACCACGATCCTCCAGGTCATCGAGCGCTTTGCCCTGCCCTTGAAGTCGTGTCATCTCGTGCTGGTGGACGGCCATTTCGTGCCGCCGGCCGAACGCGCGGCGAGAGCGCTCAAGGAAGGCGAAACCTTGGCCATCTGGCCGCCGATCGCCGGCGGTTAGGATGAAGGGCGGCGCAGGTCAGGCGTCGCGCTGCGCCGGGGCGGGGGCTTCCTTCAGCGCCCGCCGCAGCACCTTGCCGACGTTGGTCTTGGGCAGGTCGTCGCGAAACTCGACATGGCGCGGCACTTTGTACGAGGTGAGCTGCGAGCGGCAATGGGCGATGATGGCCTCCGCCGTCAAGGTAGGGTCCTTGCGCACCACGAAGATCTTGACGGCCTCGCCCGAGTGCTCGTCCGGTACGCCGATGGCGGCGACTTCGCGCACGCCCGGATGGCTGATGACCACTTCCTCGACCTCGTTCGGATAGACGTTGAAGCCGGACACCAGGATCATGTCTTTCTTGCGGTCGACGAGGAAGATAAAGCCCCGGTCGTCCATGTAACCGATGTCTCCCGTGCGCAGGAAACCGTCGGCGTAAAACGCGGCGCGGGTTTCGTCGGTGCGCTGCCAGTAGCCCGGCGTGACTTGCGGACCGCGCACGCACACTTCCCCCGGCTGCGTGATCGCGGCATCGTGGCCGGCGTCATCGCGGATCGACACCTCCGTCGAGGGCAGCGGCAGGCCGATCGAGCCGGTGAAGCTGTTGCTGTAGAGCGGATTGATGGTTACGGCCGGCGAGGTTTCCGTCAGTCCGTAAGCCTGGATCAGCGTCTTGCCGGTCACTTCTTGCCAGCGGTCGGCGACCGGCTTCTGCACGGCCATGCCGCCGCCGAGCGTCACTTTCAGCCGGGAGAAATCGAGCTGGGCGAAGCGTTCATCGTGCAACAGGGCGTTGAACAGCGTGTTCACGCCGGTGATGACCGAGAACCGGTGCTTGTCGAGTTCCTTGATCAGGCCCGGAATGTCGCGCGGATTGGCGATCAGCAGGTTGGTGGCGCCGAGCCGCATGAACATCATGCAATTCGCGGTGAGCGCGAAGATATGGTAAAGCGGCAGCGCGGTGACGACCAGTTCCTCGCCTTCCCGAACCACCGCGCTGATCCAGGTGCCGGCCTGCGTGACGTTGGCGAGGATGTTGCGGTGGCTGAGCATGGCGCCCTTGGCCACGCCGGTCGTGCCCCCCGTGTATTGCAGGAACGCCAGGTCGTCGAGGCCGACGGCGGGCGCCTGAAAGCCGTGACGGCCTCCGGCCGCCAGCGCCTGATCAAGCCCGATTGCCGAGGCAATGCGCCAGGCCGGCACCATTTTCCTGACATGGCGCACCACCAGGTTCACCAGCAGTCCCTTCAGCCCGAGCATCTCGCCCATCGAGGTGACGATGACGTGGCGGATCGACGTGCGCGGCAGGATCTGTTCGACGGTGTGGGCGAAGTTCTCGACGACGACCATGACTTCGGCGCCCGAGTCCTTGATCTGGTGCTCAAGCTCGCGCGGCGTGTACAGCGGGTTGCAGTTCACCACGACGCAGCCGGCGCGCAGCGCACCGAACATGCATACGGGGTACTGTAAAAGGTTGGGCATCATCAGGGCGACGCGTGCGCCCTTGCCGGCGCCGATGCTTTGCAGCCAGCCCGCGAACTCGGTCGAACGGCGATCCAGGTCGGCGTAGCGCAGACCCACGCCCATGCTCAGGTACGCCAGTTTTTCGCCATGGCGTCGACAGGCATTGACCAGGAGCTCGCCCAGCGAGGACTCGGTTAACGGACCGATTTCGGCCGGAACGTCTTCCGGATAACTCTTCAGCCAGACCTTTTCCATACCCGTCTCTTGTCGTCCTAGTCCGCCAGGCGGCGGATCGTTTTTCCGTGGCGCGGTCGAGCCGCGGCAGCCCCCGCAGCATACCGCAATTGCCCCCGCGTCATGAAGCCGGCCTTGCCGGCCGGGGCGGCTGCGCGGCGCCGGCGATGCCGAAGTCGTAGGGAAAGTCGTCGACGCGCACGACGAGGTCGCGCAGCCGGTTGCGCCGGGCCAGGACTTCGTGTTCCGCCGCATCGATGACGTCGGCCGCGAAAGCAGCGGCGGCGATGTCGCGAACATTGGCTTGCGGATTGCCGTCGAAGCGGCCGTCGCGTTCGGCCTTGCGTATTTTCGCCTCGATCGGTTCGGCGTCAACGGTGGCGGCGAGCGCCAGCTCGATGGCGCCCACCGGCTGGTCGTCGCCGGCCGGGACATGGCAGCCGGCCGTCAGCCTTTCCCGTGCCGGGCCGGGGTTGATCAGCACCCGGGCCACCTCGTGGCCGACTGCATCGGACGGCACGACATAGGGATGGCCGAAGGGAAAGATTACTTTGTGCAGCCAGAAGGCAAAGAAGCGGTTCGGGTAGTTGGCGATGACGCCGTCGAAGGCCTGCTGGGCCTTGTACATGGCGTCCCAGACCGCCCAGTGCATCAGCGGCGCGTCGGCGGCCTGGCGGCCTTCGTCCTCGTAACGCTTGAGCGTCGCCGAGATCAGGTACAGCTGGGACAGGATGTCGCCCATGCGCGCCGACAGCTTTTCCCGGCGCTTGAGGTCGCCGCCCATCACCAGCATCGAAATGTCGGCGATATAGGCGAAAGCCGCCGAAAAGCGGGTCAATTGCTGGTAGTAGCGGCGGGCGGCGGGCGCCACGTCGGGCACCGCGACCGTGTGCGAGCCGGTCAGCCCGTGCCAGAACGCGCGCAGGCCGTTGCGCAGCGTGTAGCCGATGTGGCCGAACAGGGCGGCGTCGAAATCGATCAGGCCCCTGCGCGCATCGGCGGCCTGCACTGCCTGGATTTCGGCCAGCACGAAGGGATGGCAGCGCACGGCGCCCTGGCCGAAGATGATCAGGCTGCGCGTCAGGATGTTGGCGCCTTCGACGGTGATGCCGATCGGCAACTGCTGGTAAGCCCGGCCGAGGAAGTTGGCGGGACCGAGGCAGATGCCCTTGCCGCCGATGATGTCCATGCCGTCGTTCACCACCTGCCGCGCCCGTTCGGTGACGTGGTACTTGACGATGGCCGAGACTACCGACGGCTTTTCGCCGAGGTCGATGGCGCCGGCCGTCAGCATGCGCGCGGCGTCCATCATGTAGGTGTTGGCGCCGATGCGGGTCAGCGGTTCTTCGATGCCTTCGAAGCGGCCGATCGCCATGTTGAACTGGCTGCGCACGCGCGCATAGCCGCCGACCGCCCGGGCGGTGATCTTGGCCATGCCGGTGTTCGAAGACGGCAGGGAAATGCCGCGGCCAGCCGCCAGGCATTCCATGAGCATGCGCCAGCCCTGGCCGATGCGTTCCGGTCCGCCGATGATGAAGTCGAACGGCATGAACACTTCGCGGCCGCGCGTCGGACCGTTGGTGAAGGCGCCATTGAGCGGCAGGTGGCGCCGGCCGGTGTCGACGCCCGGATGGTCGTGCGGCACCAGCGCGCAGGTGATGCCCAGGTCCTTGCGCCCGCCGAGCAGGCCGTCCGGATCGAACAGCCGGAAGGCGAGCCCGAGCAGGGTGCAAACCGGGGCCAGCGTGATGTAGCGCTTGTCCCAGGTGACGCGCATGCCGATCACTTCCCGGCCCTGCCATAGGCCCGTGCAGACGATGCCGGCGTCGGGAATGGCGGCGGCGTCGGAGCCGGCCCAGGGCGAAGTCAGCGCGAAGGCGGGAATTTCCAGACCCTTGGCCAGACGGGGCAGGTAGTGGTTCTTTTGTGCTTCGGTGCCGTAATGCAGCAGCAGTTCGGCCGGCCCGAGGGAATTGGGCACCATGGCGCTCACCGCCAGCGCCGACGAGCGCGTCGACAGCTTCATCACCACCTGGGAGTGTGCATAGGCGGAAAAGCCCAGG
>WBZU01001448.1_pt1 | contig 17821 bp, 15 predicted proteins | sample 5204311 | NCBI WGS metagenome assembly WBZU01 (sample SAMN12344359, study PRJNA552823) | activated sludge metagenome | biome: Activated sludge suspended growth; feature: Nitrification reactor; material: Wastewater; isolation source: activated sludge from nitrification reactor of wastewater... | reverse complement strand
CCAGCGGCTGGTGGAACCGGCCAGGCGGTCCTCGAGGAAGATCTCCTGGGCGTCGCCCAGCATCGTCCGCCCGGGCGAGCGGATCTCGGGGCATGGAGGGTCGAGCTTCAGCACGGCGTCCCCGCAGGCCTGGTCGGTGCGGTACTGCCTGCCGTCGAGCAGGGTGAACTCGGCAAGGTCGCCCCACGCCGCGCCGCGGTACACGCGGTACTCCTGGGCGGCAACCGGTGGGGCCAAGCGAGTGGGCGTGTGCTCCCACCATGCCTGGTAGGCGGCGTCGCGCCGGGCAGCGAAGCCCGCTGCGTCGGCCGGGTTCTCCGGGGTGAGCGCGGCGTAGTTGTTCTCCACCTCGTGGTCGTCCCACATCACCAACCACGCCGCAGCGGCGTGCGCCGCCTGCAGGTCAGGGTCCGACTTGTACAGCGCGTACCTGGCCCGGTACTGATCGAGCGTGGTGATCTCCGGCCCGTCGTGGGTTCGGACCACCGGGCCGCCCACCGGGCGAGCGCTGTACTCGTAGATGTAGTCGCCGAGCCACAGCACGAGGTCTGGCTGCTGCTGAGCGATGTCTCGGTGCGCCGCGTAGAACCCGGTCTCGTAGTGCTGGCACGACGCCGCGGCGAGGCGCAGCGACGTGGGCGACGGTCCGGCGATCACGGTCCGCCCCACCGGGCTGGTGACCCCGCCGGCGATGAACCGGTAGTACCACGTGCCCGGCGCGAGCGTGGCCACGGCATGCACGGTGTGGGCATGGTCTGGTGTGGCGGTTGCTCCACCGCTGGTGGCGACAGTGGTGAAGTCGGGCGACGCGGCAACCTCCCAGCTGACCTCGACCGGCTGGCCCGCATCCGGCGGGAACAGCCTGGTCCACAGCACCACGCTGGTGGCATCCGGGTCACCACTGGCAACACCGGCGCGGAACAGCGCGGTTCCGTCCTGGCCGGCGGAGACGGGGACGGGGTGGCGTGGCCGGTGGGGGCGGGCGCCGACGGCGACGACCGCCGCGCCGGCGAGGAACTGACGGCGGGAGAGGACCACGGCGAGAGTCTGGCATGGGCCGCAATGGCCGGGTTCTCGGGGCGGCGGCGTGGCAGGATGACTTCCCGTGGCGCTGATCTCGTTGTTGCACGGGCCGAACCTGAACCTGCTGGGTCAGCGTGAGCCAGCGGTCTATGGCACCGCGACGCTGGACGACTACGTCGCCGCTGTCAGCCAGGCGGCAGCAGTGCATGGGCACACGGTGCAGGCGTTCCAGACCAACCACGAGGGTGCGCTGGTCGACGCCATCCACGCCGCCCGCGGCGTGGCCCAGGCGATCATCATCAACCCGGGCGCCTTCACCCACTACGCCTGGTCGCTGCACGACGCCCTCGCCGCCTTCGAGGGCGTGATCGTCGAGGTGCACATCTCCAACCCTGCTGCACGCGAATCCTGGCGTCACACCAGCGTCGTGGCGCCGGTGGCCACCGGGTCGATCATCGGACTCGGGCTGCACGGCTACGTGCTGGCGGTGGAGGCCATTGCCCGGCGGTTGGCGGCGTGAGCACCCAGGCGGACCGCGCCGCCGCAGTCCGGGCACGCCTGGCCGGCGCCGGCGCGGAGGCGCTGCTGGTCAGCAGCCTCACCAACATCCGCTGGTTGACCGGGTTCACCGGCTCCAACGGATGGGTGGTGGTGGGCCCCGACGACCTGGTGCTGGTCACCGACGGTCGCTACGGCGACCAGGCCGAGGCTCAACTCGCCACTGCCGGTACACCCGGGCGGGTGCGTGTGGCGCCGAACGGGCCGGCGCTCATCGCCGCCGTCGCCGCGGAGAGCAGCGGGTTCGGCGCGCTCGGCTTCGAGGCCCACGACGTCACCGTCCACCAGCACACCCAGCTGCAGTCCGCCGGACTCCCACGTCTGGTCCCCACCGTTGGACTCGTCGAGGCGGGTCGGCGGCGAAAGGACGCGGCGGAGATCGCCGCCATCGCCAGGGCCTGCGCCATCGCCGACCAGGCGCTGGCCGAGGTGCTGGCCGATCTGCCGGGCGGGTTGACCGAGGCCGACGTCCGCAACCGCCTCGACGCCCGGATGCGTGAGCTCGGCGCCAGCGGGCCCAGCTACGACACGATCGTCGCCGCCGGGCCGGTGAACGGGGCCCTCCCGCACCACCGGCCGACCAGCACGCCCCTGACCGCCGGCGATCTGGTGGTCATCGACGTGGGCGCGCTGGTCGACGGCTACCACAGCGACATGACCAGGACGTTCTGCGTCGGTCCGCCCACAGCCGATCAGCTCGACAAGTACGACCTGGTGCTGCGAGCCCAGCTCGCCGGGCTGGCCGCGGTGCGCCCGGGCACGACCGGTCGGGATGTCGACGCCGCCTGCCGTTCGATCATCTCCGACGCCGGGCTCGGGGAATGGTTCAGCCACGGCACGGGTCACGGCGTGGGCCTGCTGATCCACGAGGACCCGTACAACACCGCTGCCAGCGCCGACGTCTTGGCCGACGGCGACGTAGTGACGGTCGAGCCTGGGGTCTATCGTGGAGGGTTCGGAGGCATCCGCGTCGAGGATCTGGTGGTCGTCACCAGCGACGGGTGCCGAGTACTCACGTCATCCCCCAAGGACTCATTGTGCCCGCTATCACCACCAACGACCTGAAGAACGGCATCACGCTGGAACTGGACAACGCCCTGTTCCAAGTCGTCGAGTTCCAGCACGTCAAGCCCGGCAAGGGTGGCGCCTTCGTGCGCACCAAGCTGCGCAACCTGCGCACCGGCAACGTGTTCGACCGCACGTTCAACGCCGGCGTGCGCGTCGAGCAAGCGATGCTCGAGAAGAAGGACATGCAGTTCCTGTATCGCGACGGTGACGACTACGTGTTCATGGACATGGACAGCTACGACCAGACCAACGTGCCGCCCGTGGCCCTCGGTGAGGCCGCGGACTTCATGGTCGAGAACTCCACGGCGATCATCGCCTTCTACAACGGCGACATCGTCAGCGTGGAGATCCCGGCATCGGTGGAGCTGACGGTGACCGACACCGAGCCCGGCATCCAGGGTGACCGGGTCAGCGGGGCGCGCAAGCCGGCGACGCTGGAGACCGGTCTGGTCGTCCAGGTGCCGCTGTTCATCAACACCGGCGACCGGGTGAAGGTGGACACCCGCTCCGGCGACTACATCACCCGGGTCTGATCGTGGCTTCCCGGCGGCACCCGTTGCTGGCCGACGACGAACGCACCGACGCCCGCGAGCGGGCGATGATGCTGCTGTACGAAGCGGACAACCGGCGGATCCCGGTGGCCGACGTCGTCGCCGCCCAGGCCATGCCGATCGACTCGTTGACCACGTTGCTGGTCGACGGTGTCGTCGGCCACGCCGAGCGCATCGACCGGGAGATCGCCGCCTACGCCAAGGGTTGGACGCTGCAGCGTATGCCGGCCATCGACCGCACGGTTCTGCGCATCGGGGCCTTCGAACTGCTCGGCCGGCCCGACGTGCCCGTGGCGGTGGTCCTCGACGAGGCTGTGGAGCTGGTCAAGACCTACAGCACCGACGACTCCGGGCGTTTCGTCAACGGCGTGTTGGCGGCCCTGGTGCCGGTGCTGCGCACGGCCTGAGATGACGGGCGCAGCGGACTCCGGCGACGCCGTCGCTGTGGCCCGCCCGCAGCGCCTCCGTGAGCGCTTGCGGAGCACGACGGCCCGCCTGGGCCGCGCCGGGTGGGCCGTGGTTACGCCGTGGCGGGCGTTGTTCGCAGCCATGGTGCTGATCTGGACGTGGTACTTCACCTGGCTCACCTTGCGCATCCACCACGGCCTGGGCACGTCCAGCTACGACCTGGGGCTCTACGACCAGGGGGTCTGGCTGCTCTCCAGGCTGAAGGCGCCCTTCGTGACCCTGATGGGCCGCAACCTGATGGGCGACCACACGTCGTTCATCCTGGTGTTCCTGGCGCCGCTGTACCGGATCTGGCCATCCGTGGGCGTCCTGCTCGGCGCCCAGAGCCTGCTCGTCGCCCTCGGCTCGCTACCCGTGTTCCTGCTGGCCAGGGAGCGGTTCAAGCGCGAGTCGGTGGCCCTTGCGCTCGCTGCCGTCTACCTGCTGCACCCCGCCGTGGGGTGGACCAACCGCGAAGGCTTCCACCCGGACTCGTTCCTCGGGTTCTTCGTGGGGATGGCCATCTACGGCGCCTTGCAGCGCAAGTGGCGGGTCTACGCCGTCTTCGTCGTGCTGGCCCTGCTGGTCAAAGAGGACGTGTCCCTCGTGCTGGTGCCCCTCGGCCTGTGGGTCACCCTGAAACGTGACCGGCGCATCGGCCTGGCGACGGTGGTCGGCTCGGTTGGGTACATGTTCGTCGCCATGTTCGTCGTCATGCGCGGTCTCATCGGCGTCCCCACGCGCAACGGCTGGCGGATCCCCTTCGGCGGCCCGACGGGGTTGGTGAAGGAGTCGATCAGCCGGCCGGGCAACGTGTTCGAGTACCTGCGCGGTGAGCGCCGCCCGTTCTACCTGTGGCAGATGGCCTTCCCCGTGGCGTGGGTGTTCGCCAGGGCGCCGAGCGTTGCCCTGATCAGCGGTGCGGTGCTGCTCAGCAACATGGTCAGCACCTTCTGGTACCAGTACCACATCGAGTACCACTACTCGATGGTCGCCGTGCCGGCCCTGGTCCTCGGGTCGGTGTACGCCCTGACGCGGGTCACCCGCCGGGTCCGCCACTGGTGCGTCGTGGCCATGTTCCTGGCGAGCTTCTGGGGGTCGCTGATGTGGGGCGCCGTGCCGCTCGGCGAGGCCCTGTGCGCGCCGGTGCGCGCCGTCGGCGCCGAGTGCGCGCCACTCGGTCGCCGGCAGTCGGGCTACTGGGCCCCGTCGTACGCGCCGGCGGTGGCGGCGCGCCAGATCATCTCCCAGATCCCCGGGGATGCGATCGTCTCGGCGTTCCACGCGCTGGACCCGCACCTGTCCCACCGGGTGCACATCTACCAGTTCCCCAACCCGTTCCGAGTGGTGCTCTACGGCGTGGACACCACGCTGGAGGAGGCTCGCGCCCGGCTGCCGATCGCCGATCAGGTGGACTACGTCGTCCTGCCGACGAAGAAGGACGCCGGGGTCGTCGCCGATTGGGACCGGGAGAAGTCCCGCTTCACCCTGGCCGCGGCGAACGAGTACTGGGAGCTGTACCGGCGGATCGGCCTGTCGCCCTGACGGCTACGCCGGGCGGCGGGCGATGGCCACCAGGTTCTTGCCGAACGGCGGGCGGGGCACGATGCGCTGGGCGGCGCGGCTCAGCGGGACGATGACCTTGTCGTAGATGGCCGAGGAGCCAGCATCCAGCGTGGGCACGTCGAGCAGCCGGTACATGACGAAGTAGGGGAGCGCGCCGGCGATGTCGAGGTAGCGCATTCGCTCGACCTCCAGCCCGGCCTCGGTGATCGCCTCGGTCAGCAGACGACGGTCGTAGCGGCGGTAGTGGCCGGACTTGTAGTCGAGGCTGCCGTACAGCGCGGCCAGTGCCGGGACGAACAGCCCGATGGTCCCACCAGGTCTGACGAGTTCGGCCGCCGTGCGCAGTTCGGCGACGTCGTCGTCGATGTGCTCGAGCACGCTGACGTACACCAGGGAGTCGAACGAGGCCGGGCCTTCGGCGGCGAGCAACTCCTGCGAGGTCATCTTGCGGGCCTCGATGTTGGGGTGCCCGGCGATGCGCTCGGCGAGGTGGGGGAAGACGTTGTCGGCGGGCTCGACGGCGACGACGTGACGGTCAGGGGTTGCCAGCTTCAGGGTGACGGAACCGACGCCTGCGCCGATCTCGGCGACCCGGGCGCCGAGGTGTGGGTCCAGCTCGTCGGCGATCCAGGTCAGGAAGCGGTCGGCGTCGGCCAGGGCGGTCATCTCCTCGATGGCCCCGAACACGGACTCGCCGGTGACGGCCTGGGCGCGCAGGCGCGGATTGCGCTGGGCCCACACGGCCTGGTTCTTGCGCATCTCCTTGCGCACGCTGCGCACGGTGGTGCGGATGTTGGTGAGGCTGCCGAGGAACTGCGGGAGATCGTGCTGGTCGAGCTGGGTCATCGGGAGGAACCGCGGCCGGAACACGATGGGCACCTCGTCCACGGCGAACCCGTGGGCCTGGACGACGGCCACCATCGCGCTGAAGAACCCGTAGGTCTCGGTGGGCAGCTGCTCGTCGATCAGGAGGCGGGCGACGTCTGGCCGGTAGACACGAAACGATGTCGTCGAGTCGCTGACGCCGCGAGCGCCCGTGACCGCCTTCACCACGGTGTTCCCGCTGCGGCTGACCGCTCGGCGCAGCAGGTTGGCGCCCGGGGCGGACCCACCGCGTGTCCAGCGTGAGCCGATCGTCAGCCCGCTGCCCCGGGCGAGGTGGCTGCGCACCAGGTCGGGGATCTGCCGGGCGTCGTGCTGGCCGTCGGCGTCGAGGGTGACGATCACGTCGACCCCGTCCTTCAGCGCGTCCTGGAACCCGGCCATCAGCCCCTGGGCAAACCCGCTCGGGGCGTCGCGGTTGATGGTCAGCGGCAGGCCGAGCCGGTTGGCGACGAGGTGTGTGGCCGGGGGGTCGGCGAGCTCGCCGAGCAGTTGCGCGTCGACCAGGATGTCGCTGGGTTCCAGCGCCCGGCGAGCCTCGTCGAGCTCGGCGAGCACCGGCGCCACGGCCGCGAAGTGCGCCTGGGAGGCGAGAAGCACTCGAACGAGCATGGGCGCACGCTATCGTCCATTGGCGGCCGGATTCCGGCAGCCGATCCACGCACAACGACCGTGAAATGGGTCCCGTGAGGCCCATACGGACAGGAGCACCACGAATGCAGACCGCCCACGCCCCGGGCCGAACGCATGACTATGCGATAGTATGCATACTCATGCAGGCCAGCGCAATGTCGGGGGGTGCGCATGGCTGCCGCCGTTCGTGACGGCCAGTTGGTGCTCGCCGACGGCGCCGTGTTCGACGGCGAACTGTTCGGCGCCCAGCTACCGGCCGGCGGGGTCGTCTCCGGGGAGGTCGTGTTCAACACCGTGCTGTCCGGCTACCAGGAGGTCGTGACCGACCCGTCCTATGCCGGGCAGATCATCACCTTCACCACCCCGCACATCGGCAACTACGGCGTCAACACCGTGGACTTCGAATCCCGCCGGCCGTTCTGCCGCGGCCTGATCGTGCGCCAGCCGGCGCGCCGGCACAGCAACTACCGGGCCGAGGCGTCCCTCGAGTCGATGCTCACGGCCTCGGGGATCACTGCCCTCGGCGGCATCGACACCCGCCGGCTGACTCGCCTGCTGCGTGACACCGGTTCGATGAACGGCGCCTACGGCACCGCCGACACCGCCACCCTGCTGGCCGCCGCCCGAGCCGAGCCCGGCACCGACGGTCTGGATCTGGTGGCCACGGTGACCACCGCGGCCCCGTACACCGTCGGACGGGGTGAGCGGGTGGTCGTCGCCTTCGACTTCGGGTTGAAGCAGTCGATCCTGCGTGACCTGGCGGGCCTGGGCACCGTCCACGTGGTCCCTGCCTCCACCACGGCCGAAGAGGTCCTGGCGCTGGCCCCGGCGGGGGTGTTCCTGTCCAACGGTCCGGGCGACCCGGCCGAGGTGGCAGGCGCGGTCGATGCCATCGCCGGCCTGCTCGGTCGCGTCCCCGTGTTCGGGATCTGCCTCGGCCACCAACTGCTCAGCCGGGCCCTGGGTGGTGAGACGTTCAAGCTCCCCTTCGGTCATCACGGTGGCAACCATCCGGTGCGCCACGAACCGAGCGGGCACATCGAGATCACCAGCCAGAACCACAACTTCTGTGTCGAGCCCGAGTCCCTCGGCGACCAGGTGGAGATCACCCACGTGAACCTCAACGACCGCACCCTGGAGGGGATGCGGGTCAAGGCCGTGCCTGCGTTCAGCGTGCAGTACCACCCGGAGGCTGGTCCTGGCCCGCACGACAGCAAGTACCTGTTCGCCATGTTCAGCGCGATGATGAGCGACCCGCAGGCCTGGCAGGAGGGCCGCCCAATCGGCGTCGCTCTCGGCGGATCGCTCGCCGGGTACGAGGCCGAGGTCCTGATCACCCCCGATGCGGCGGTGGTGTGATGCCCCGCCGCGACGACATCCACTCGATCCTGATCATCGGTAGCGGCCCGATCGTAATCGGCCAGGCCTGCGAGTTCGACTACTCGGGCACCCAGGCCTGCCGAGTGCTGCGCGAGGAGGGCTACCGGGTGATCCTGGCCAACAGCAATCCGGCCACGATCATGACCGACCCGGACTTCGCCGACGCCACCTACGTGGAGCCGATCACCTGGGAGGTCGTGGCGGCGATCATCGAGCGTGAGCGGCCCGACGCGGTGCTGCCCACCCTGGGCGGCCAGACCGGGCTGAACACCGCCATGGCCCTGTACGAGCGCGGCCTGATTGGCGTGCCTGGCACGCCGGAGATGATCGGCGCCAACGCCACGGCCATCGCCACCGCCGAGGACCGCGAGCAGTTCAAGCAGGCGATGATCGAGATCGGCCTGAACGTTCCCGCCAGCGCCACGGCCCACACGCTCGACGAGGCGATGGCCGCGGTGGAGGGCCTCGGTCTGCCGGTGATCATCCGCCCGGCCTACATCCTCGGCGGGCGGGGCACGGGCATCGCCGCCACCATGGAGGAGTTCCGCACGGTCGCGGCCAACGGCCTCGCTGCCAGCCCGATCAGTGAGATCCTCATCGAGCGCAGCATCGCCGGGTGGAAGGAGTACGAGCTGGAGGTGATGCGCGACCGGGCCGACAACTGCGTCATCATCTGCTCGATCGAGAACGTCGACCCGATGGGCGTGCACACCGGTGACTCGATCACCGTTGCCCCGGCCCAGACGCTCTCCGACGTCGAGTACCAGCGGATGCGCGACGCAGCCTTTGCCTGCATCCGCCGCGTCGGGGTGGAGACCGGCGGCAGCAACGTGCAGTTCGCGGTCAACCCGGCCACGGGTGAGCAGGTCGTCATCGAGATGAACCCGCGGGTGTCGCGCAGCTCGGCGCTGGCCTCCAAGGCGACGGGCTTCCCCATCGCCAAGATCGCCGCCAAGTTGGCCGTGGGCTACACGTTGGACGAGATCCCCAACGACATCACCAAGCTGACCCCGGCGAGCTTCGAACCGAGCATCGACTACGTGGTCACCAAGGTGCCACGTTGGGCGTTCGAGAAGTTCCCCGGGACCAGCGGCATCCTCGGTACGCAGATGCAGAGCGTGGGCGAGGTGATGGCCATTGGTCGCACCTTCACCGAGAGCCTGCAGAAGGCCTTCCGCTCGCTGGAGCAGGGCCGGCTCGGCCTGGGCTGCGATCCAGCCGAGGCGGAGATGGCGGCGCGCACCGATGCCGAGGTGCTGGCCGCCTGCGGTGTGGCCACCCCCGACCGGCTGTTCTTCGTCAACGAGGCGCTGCGCCGCGGCCTGGGCGTCGACGCGGTCCACGGCGTGTCCCGGATCGATCCGTGGTTCCTCGACCAGATCCTGTCGCTCAGCGACGAGCGATCTGCGGTGGCCGGACTGTCGGCCGGCCAGCTGACCACGCGGCAGTGGCGGCGGGTGAAACAGCACGGCTTCTCCGACGCCCAGCTCGCCCACCTGTGGGGCGCGCCCGAGGCCGATGTCCGCCGGGCACGCGAAGCCGCCGGAGTGCGCCCGACCTTCAAGACCGTCGACACCTGCGCGGCCGAGTTCGCCGCCCAGACGCCGTACCACTACAGCACCTGGGAGGACGACAGCGAGGTGCGCGCCAGCGACCGGCCACGCGTCGTCATCCTCGGCAGCGGGCCGAACCGCATCGGCCAGGGCATCGAGTTCGACTACTGCTGCGTCCATGCCAGCTTCGCCCTGCGTGAGGCCGGCTACGAGACGGTGATGGTCAACTGCAACCCGGAGACCGTCAGCACCGACTACGACACCAGCGACCGGCTGTACTTCGAGCCGCTGACGCGTGAGGACGTGCTGAACGTGATCGACGCCGAGACGGCTGCCGCCGGTGGAGTCCCGCCGAGGGTGATCGTCGCCCTTGGCGGTCAGACGCCGTTGAAGCTCAGCGGCCAGATCCCGGCCGAGCTGGTGGCCGGGACCTCTGCCGAGGCCATCGACCTGGCCGAAGATCGGGAGAAGTGGAACCAGCTGTGCGACGACCTGCACATCGCCCAGCCGCCAGGCGGTACCGCCTCGACCCTGGCCCAGGCCGAGCGGATCGTCGACTCCATCGGGTTCCCGGTGCTCGTCCGGCCAAGCTACGTGCTGGGCGGTCGGGCTATGCAGATCGTCCACGACCGTGACCACCTGTCCAGGGCGATGGCCGAGCTCGCCGGCTTTGGAACCCTCGGCCGCGAAGGCGGTCTGTCGGCCGAACGACCGGTGCTGATCGACCGGTTCCTCGAAGACGCCACCGAGGTGGACGTCGACGCCATCCGTGACCACACCGGCGAGGTGCTCATCGGCGGGGTGATGGAGCACGTGGAGGAGGCCGGCGTGCACAGCGGGGACTCGGCCTGCGCGATCCCACCGCAGACGCTGCCCAGCTGGGTGGTCGAGGTGATCGAGGCCTACACCCGGGCCATCGCCGGGGCGCTGGACGTGCGCGGCCTGATCAACGTGCAGTACGCCGTTGCCGGCACCACGGTGTACGTCATCGAGGCCAACCCACGTGCCAGCCGGACGGTCCCGTTCGTGGCCAAGGCCACCGGGGTGCCCCTGGCCAAGGTGGCCAGCCGGGTGATGCTGGGCGCCACCCTGGCCCAGTTGCGCACCGAGGGCCTGCTGCGGCCGGTCTCCGACCACGCCTATGTGGCGATCAAGGAAGCGGTCCTGCCGTTCAACCGCTTCCCGGAGGTGGACGCCGCCCTCGGGCCGGAGATGCGCTCCACCGGGGAGGTGATGGGCATCGACGTCAGCTTCGGGCGGGCCTTCTACAAGGCCGCCCTGGCGGCCGGCACGGTGCTGCCCACTACGGGCACGGTGTTCCTGTCGCTCGCCGATCGGGACAAGCCCGCCGGGTTGGTGGTGGCGAACCGGTTGCGAGCGCTCGGCCTGGCGATCACCGCCACGGCGGGTACCGCCCGCTACCTGGCGCGCTTCGGGCTCGACGTCGACCAGGTCGTCGGCAAGGTCAGCGAGGGAGCCGGGGTCACCGCCGTCGACCTGATCGCCGACGGCAAGGTCGATTTCGTGATCAACACCCCTCAGGGGCGCGGTGGGCGGACCGACGGTGAGCAGATCCGCAAGGCGGCCAACACCCATCGGGTCTCCCTGGTCACCACGGTGGACGCCGCCCTGGCGGCGGTCAGTGGCATGTCCGAACAGGCCGGTCAGCCGCTGTCGGTGCGCACCCTGCAAGAGCTGCACGGCCGGTGATGGGCGGGCAGCCGGACCTGACCACGCGGGTCGGTTCCGTCGCCCTGCCCACAGCGGTGATGACGGCTGCCGGCACGGCCGGCCACGCCGACGAACTGGGCGGCTACGTCGACCTGGCCGCCCTCGGCGCGCATGTGGTCAAGTCCCTGCACGCTGACCCGTGGCCCGGCAACCCGGGGCCACGCGTCACCGCCGCGGGTGCCGGCATGCTCAATGCCATCGGGCTGCAGGGACCGGGTGTCCGTGCCTGGTTGTCTGAGGACCTGCCCCGGCTGGCGGGCGTGCGCGTCGTCGCCAGCATCTGGGGCCGGTCGGTCGAGGACTACCGGCGTGCCGCCGACCTGCTGGCGGGCAGCGGCGTGGTCGCCGTCGAGGTCAACCTGTCGTGCCCGAACCTGGAGGGCCGGCGGGGGATCTTCGCCCACGACGCAACGTTGTCGGCAGAGGTGATCGCGGCCACGGCGGGCTGTGGTGTCCCGCGGTGGGCCAAGCTCAGCGCCAACACCGACCGCGTCATCGAGGTCGCCGCGGCCGTTGCCGAGGCCGGGGCCGAGGCGGTCACGCTGGTCAACACCCTGCTCGGGATGGTCATCGATCCCGCCACGATGCGCCCAGCACTCGCCGCCGGTGGTGGCGGGTACAGCGGCACGCCCATCCACCCGGTGGCGGTGCGGGCCGTCTTCGACGTCCATGCCGCGCTGCCCGCGCTGCCCATCATTGGCGTCGGCGGGGTCTGCGACGGGTGGACCGCGGCAGAGATGATCGCTGCCGGGGCCTGCGCCGTGCAGGTGGGCACCGCCAGTTTCGCCGACCCGCGTGCCGTCCAGCGCGTCACCGCCGGGCTGCGCCGGTGGATGCGCCGTGCCGGCGTGAGTAGTGTCGATGCGCTGCGTGGTGTGGCCCATGACCAGGAACAATGACGCCGATCCGGGGGACGGCGAGGCTAGGGTCAGGGCATGGCAACACCCCCGCAACTCTCCCCCGAACAGCGCGCCGCAGCCCTTGCCAAGGCCGCCGAGGCCCGCGCTGCCCGCGCCGACCTGAAGAACCGGCTGAAGCTCGGGTCCATCTCGCTGGCCGAAGCGCTGCGCTCCAACGACTCCACGGTCGGCAAGCTGAAGGTCGTGTCCCTCCTGGAGTCCCTCCCCGGCGTTGGCAAGGTCAAGGCCCGCAAGCTGATGGACGAGATCGGCATCGCCGACAACCGGCGGGTGCAGGGGCTGGGCCAGCAACAGAAGCAGGCCCTGCTCGAACAACTTGGCTGACCTGCCTGCACCAATGATCATCGTCGTCTCCGGTCCGGGAGGAGTCGGCAAGGGAACCATCGTCGGCGAGGTCTGCCAGCGAGACCCCGATCTCGCCTTGAGCCGCTCCTGGACCACCCGCCAGCGGCGTCCGCACGAACCGGCGGATGCCTACGTCTTCGTGTCCCGTGAGCAGTTCGAGGCCCGGATCGCCGCCGGCGGGTTCCTGGAATGGACGTCGTTCCTCGACAACTACTACGGGACGCCCACCCCCGATCTGGCCGACCGTGACGTCGTGCTGGAGATCGAGGTGGACGGCGCCCAGCAGGTGAAGCGGGCCCACCCGGAGGCGATTCTGATCTTCGTGCTCCCGCCGTCACGGGCAGAGCAGGAACGACGCCTGCGCGGCAGGGGCGACAGTGACGAGCACGTGGGCAAGCGCCTGCAAAAAGCCATCGACGAGGAGCCCGTCGGGCTGGCGATCGCCGACCACGTCGTGGTCAACGACCGTCTGGAGCGCACCGTCGACGAGATGCTGGCCATCATCGAGAGCCACCGGGCCAGGCCGGTCTCCCGGTAGACTGCGACGTCCGTTTCAGGAGGATCCCTATGCCCCGCGCCCACGACACGATGATGAACCCGCCGATCGAGGAGTTGCTCGATCGCGTCGATTCGAAGTTCGCGCTGGTCACCCTGGCCGCCCGCCGGGCCCGCCAGATCAACTCGTACTTCAACCAGCTGGGTGACGGGCTCGGCCACATGGTTCCCCCGCAGGTGTCGTCGGTGGCCCGCAAGCCGCTCAGCATCGGCTTCGAGGAGATCGCCGCCGACAAGATCGAGCGCGTCGAGCTCCCCGATCCCGTGGACGAAGCCGCCGATGGCGAGCCCGACGCTGACGCCGAGGTCCTGGCCGGGGCCGGCGAGCCTGCCGGCGCCTGAGCCGGCCGCGGACACAGCAGGCGGTCGTCGGTGCTCGCCGGGAAGCGCATCGTCCTCGGTGTGACCGGGGGCATCGCCGCGTACAAGGCGGTCGAGGTCTGCCGCCGGTTGGTCGACGCCGGTGCCCATGTGGTGCCGGTGATGACCAAGGGCGCCGAGCACTTCATCGGTGAGACCACGCTGTCGGCGCTGGCCAGTGAGCCGGTGCAGCGCAGCCTGTGGGACGAGTCGTCGCCGATCCCGCACACCGCGCTCGGCCAGGGCGCCGACCTCGTGCTCGTCGCGCCCGCCACTGCCCGGCTGATCGGGGCCTACGCCGCCGGGCTGAGCACCGACCTGCTCACCAACACCTTGCTCGCCACGCGCGCCCCGGTGGTGATCTGCCCGGCGATGCACACCGAGATGTGGGAGCACCCGGCCGTGCAGGACAACGTGGCCACCCTTCGCCGCCGTGGCGTGCACATCGTCGAACCGGAGGACGGACGACTGGCGGGTGGCGACGTCGGCCGCGGCCGGCTGGCGTCTCCCGAACGCATCGTCCAGATGGTGGAGGTCGTCCTCGGCGGGGGGACGATGAGCGGTCTGCGCGTGGTGGTGTCCGCAGGTGGCACCCGTGAGCCGATCGATGCCGTCCGGGTCATCGCCAACCGCAGCAGCGGCAAGCAGGGGTACGCCATCGCCGGGGAGGCCGCGGCGCGCGGCGCCCAGGTCACCCTGGTGACCACGGTGGAGCTGGCCACCCCGGCCGGTGTGACCGCCCAGCGGGTGGAGACTGCGGCGCAGATGGACGCGGCCATGCGCCGGCTGGCGCCCCAGGCGGACGTGGTGGTCATGGCCGCGGCGGTAGCCGATTTCCGTCCCGCGACGGTCGCTGGCGGCAAGCTCAAGAAGCGAGACGGTGCGCCCGACATCGTCCTCGAGCCCACGGCCGACATCCTCGCCGGGCTCGGGGCAGCCAAGCCGGCCGGGCAGACGCTGGTCGGTTTCGCCGCCGAGACCGCTGATCTGCTGGCCAACGCCGAGGCCAAGCTGACCCGCAAGAACCTCGACCTGATCGTGGCCAACGATGTCAGCCAGCCCGGTGTCGGGTTCCAGCACGAGACCAACGCCGTGACGCTTGTCCGGCGCGGCGGATTCATCACTACAGTCGATCTGGCCGACAAGCGGGCCATCGCCTCCGCCGTGCTCGACGCTGTCGCCGAACTTCGATCGTCCCCCACCGCTGGCTGAGCCAGCAGAACTCATCCAGCTACGCAAGGAGCGTTTGTGAGCAGCTTCACCTTCACGTCCGAGAGTGTGACCGAGGGTCACCCGGACAAGATGGCCGACCAGGTCAGCGACGCCGTGCTGGACGCCATCCTGACCGCCGACGCCCATGGCCGTGTGGCCTGCGAGACACTGCTCACCACCGGCCTGTGCGTGATCGCCGGTGAGATCTCCACCGAGGCCTACGTGGACATCCCCAAGCTGGCCCGGGAGGTCATCAACGGGATCGGCTACGACAACGCCGCGTACGGGTTCGACGGCAACACCTGCGGGGTGATCGTCAGCATCGACGAGCAGAGCCCGGACATCGCCCAGGGTGTGGACAAGAGCGAGGAGGTCCGCAGCACCGGGTCGGCCGAGGATCAACTCGAACTGCAGGGCGCCGGTGACCAGGGGATGATGTTCGGCTACGCCTGCACGGATACGCCCGATCTGATGCCGGCGCCGATCTGGCTGGCGCACCGGATGAGCGAGAAGCTGGCCGAGGTGCGCAAGAGCGGCGCCCTGCCGTACCTGCGTCCCGATGGCAAGACCCAGGTGACCTTCGAGTACGAGGACGGCAAGCCGGTGCGCCTGTCGCACGTGCTGATCAGCACCCAGCACCAAGACGGCATCGACCGGGACTCGGTGATCCGTCCTGACCTGGTGGAGCAGGTCATCCGCCCGGTGATCCCCGCCCAGTTCGCCGACGACGACTACCAGGTCTTCGTCAACCCCACCGGGAAGTTCGTCATCGGTGGACCCCACGGGGACACCGGGCTGACCGGACGCAAGATCATCGTCGACACCTACGGCGGGATGGGTCGCCACGGTGGCGGGGCCTTCAGCGGCAAGGACCCCTCGAAGGTCGACCGCTCCGCCGCGTATGCGGCGCGCTGGGTGGCCAAGCACGTGGTGGCGTCCGGCGTGGCAGCGCGCTGCGAGGTCCAGGTGGCCTACGCCATTGGCATGGCCCACCCGGTCAGCATCCTCGTCGACACCTTCGGCACCAGCGAGATCGATCCGCAGCACATCGTCAAGGCCGTGCGCGACGTGTTCGACCTGCGCCCGGCCGCCATCGTCCGTGACCTCGATCTCAAGCGGCCGATCTACCGCAAGACGGCGGCCTACGGTCACTTCGGGCGCGGCCTCGACGAGTTCACCTGGGAGCACGCCTCCCGCCTCGACGATTTCATGAGTGCTGTCGGCGCCTAGCCCGTGGACGTGACGCTCGGGCTGCCCGGCGTCGCCAGGGTCCTGCCCGACGTGACCGGACTCGACAAGTCCTTCGACTACGCCGTTCCCCTGTCCATCGGTGCGCGGCTGCAGCTGGGCGACGTGGTCCGCGTCGACCTGCACGGCAGGCGGGTGCGCGGCTGGGTGGTGGAGCTCGACCCCGCCGATGCCGACCCGCAGCGCGACCTCCTGCCCATCGTCAAGTGGTCGAGCCGTGGCCCTGACCGGTCGCTGATCGAGCTGGCCGGGTGGGCGTCCATCCGCTGGGCGGCGGGGCGGCTGCGCCCGTTCCTGGTGACGGCGACGCCGCCAACCAATGTGGCGGCTGATCTGGGTGACGGGACGACCGCAGCGATGATGGCTACGCCGGACGGATCTGCGGGTGGGCAGCGGCCTGACGTGATCAGGTTGGGTCCCACGGTGGACCCGCTGCCGCTGGTGCTCGAGCGGGTGCGCGGCCGCCGTGCCCTGGTGATCCACCCGTCCGTCGGGGGCGCGATGGCTCTCGCCAACCGGCTGGGCAGGGCGGACCTGCGGGTTGCGCTGTGGCCCGATCAGTGGGCCGCCGGCGCAGGTGGTGTCGACGTCGTGGTGGGGACCCGGGCCGCGGCGTGGGCCCGGCTGCCCCGGCTGGAGGCCGTGGTACTGCTCGACGAGCACGACGAAGCGCTGCAGGAGGAACGCGCCCCGACCTGGCACGCCCGCGACGTGGTCGTCGAGCGAGCCCGACGGGCCGGGGCCGCGTGCACGCTGGTCTCGCCGTGCCCGACGGCCGCCGCAGCGGCGTACGGCCCCGTCGTTGCCGCCGCGCCGGTGGGGGACGAACGGGACGCCTGGCCGGTGGTCGAGGTCCTCGACCGATCCGCCGAGGCGCCGTGGAAGCGCTCGCTGGTGACCAGCCGGCTGGTCGAGGAGCTCCGTGATGTGACCCGCCGGGTCGTGTGCATCACCAACACCCCTGGCCGCGCCCGGCGCCTGGCCTGCCGGTCGTGCCGGTCCCTGCTGCGTTGCGCGAACTGCGCCGCGGCGGTGAGTCAGGCCGACGACGGTCGGTTGGTGTGCGCCCGGTGTGACGCGGTGCGCCCGCCGGTGTGCCAGGTCTGCGGGAGCGCCGCGCTGGCCAACGTACGTCCCGGCGTGACCCGGCTGCGCGAGGAGCTGGAAGCAGCCGCCAACCGCCCGGTGCAGGCGGTGAGCGCTGCGTCCGACGAACCGCTCACTGCCGACGTGTTCGTCGGCACGGAGGCCGCCTTGCACCGGGTGGGCCGGGTGGACACCGTCGCCTTCGTGGACTTCGATGCCGAACTGCTGGCGCCAAGGTACCGCGCCGAGGAACAGACAGTTGCCCTGCTGATCCGCGCGGCGCGCATGGTGGGCGGTCGACGCGGGCCGGGGAGGATCCTGATCCAGACCCATCTCGGCGATCACGAGGTGATCCGCGCCGTGCAACATGTGGACCTGGCGAGGTTCGGTGACCAGCAGCTGGAGCGCCGGCGCGTGCTCGGACTCCCGCCCTTCGGCGCCCTGGCCGCCCTCAGCGGTCCCGGTCACGAGGCCTTCGCTGCCGTCCTCGCCGAGCGCCTCGGCGTCACCGTCGCCCCTGGAGCCGACGTGACGATGGTGCGGGCCGCCGACTGGATGACCCTCGGTCAGGCCATCGTCGACACCCCTCGCCCGCCGAAGTCACGCATCCGGGTCGAGGTCGACCCGCCGCGCTAGCCCCGATCGTTGATGAGCGGTGTGCCCGCTGTTGGGCGCGCCGGCGTTCGGTTCGTGGCGTGATGTC
>WBZU01001342.1_pt2 | contig 17821 bp, 13 predicted proteins | sample 5204311 | NCBI WGS metagenome assembly WBZU01 (sample SAMN12344359, study PRJNA552823) | activated sludge metagenome | biome: Activated sludge suspended growth; feature: Nitrification reactor; material: Wastewater; isolation source: activated sludge from nitrification reactor of wastewater... | reverse complement strand
CATGTGAGCGCTGGCTGTCTCGCCGGGCATGGTGTGCACATGGGCAGCCGCGCTGGAGCACTCGAGGATGACAGCATCGTCGAGGACGACGAGTTTCTCTTTCTCCATCTGCTTGATCTGCTCGTAGACCGCCTCGGCCGAGCCCTGTCCCTCAAAGGTCAGTACGGCCAGGTTGGATACAGCTTTTTCCGACATACTTGTCTCTCCTTGGTTGAAAGTGAATCCCGGATAAGCGACTCATCCAGGTAACATGACAGTCCGGCCGCATTACCTTTGACGGCGCCCGATCCACCAGGCAATCGCGAGGCTCAGCGCTACGACGACGACCACAAACCCGCCAGCCCACGCGTATTCGTTTCTCATTGTGAGTCCCCAATTCTGTTTCGATAGGCGTGAGAAATGCACAGCACATTGTCTACAGTCCTTTCGAAAACGGTTAAATTGCTAGACGAACAGCAGCACCACCGCCCCAATCAGCGCAACGTACAAGAGTGGATAGGCCCAGTCAAGAATGTCGTCGATGCGTTCGACGCGTGCGGTCTTCCCTTGCGTCTCCAGCCGCTTCATGATCACGTTGTAGAGCAGCACCAGGACGTTCACTGCAAATGTTACGGTCATGATCGCGTCGAGGAAGGTGAGGTAGCCGAGCCGCGGGTAGTTGTCGGCCAGGCTCCAACTGAAGGCGATAAACAGCAGAATGTTGGCAGCCGCAGCCTCGATCCGCCGGGTGTAGTCGCGCAGGAAGAATGTGAACCAGGAGATCAGGATGATCAGCAGGATCGGCAGGAAGACCTGGAGCAGGTAGTAGTTGAGATGGCGCGGCGCGCTGAAGCTGAAGGTCAGCCGTGATACGGGTTCGTTCGCGGCGCTGGGCGTCACGGTGCTGACGTCGGTCGTGAAGCCGGAGATGATGAACTCGTCCTCGCCATGCGCGGGGTCGATTTCACTGTAGCCGGGCAGTGCGGTCATCGTATAGACCGAATTGCCGTACAACAGATCGAGATAGATCGGAAAGGTCTGCGTGTCGAAGGGATACTGGCGGAAATCGAAATCGGCCTGGAAGGTGGTATTGAAGCTTTCTGCATAACGAGCGCTGCCATCAGGCCAGATCGCGGCGGCCCGGTTTTGGATCCAGCGATTACCCAGTTGGTTGAAGAAGGTGAAGGCCGGCCACCGACTCCCCACCTCGGTCAGGAAGCGATCGACCTCCTTGTCGGAGTAAACCTTGACTGAGCAGTTGCAGGAGTCTGGACTGAACGCCAGTCTGGGGTCGGTCCAATCCATGCGCAGGCTGGCAATCACGGTGAAGTTCTCGTTTTGCGAGTCCACAGCGCTTATGCGCAGGATCCTGATGCCGCTCTCGACCGCAATGGGCGCGGCTAGCACCCTGTCGCCCTGAGGCTGCGCCTGCCCGCTCAGGACTTCCGGTGCGTTCAGCCCCACCAGCACCCGATAGTCCCCCTCGGTCATGGTTCCATCGGGCAGTGAACCGGCCTGCACATCGAGCGTATAGCCGACGGCATTCTCCGTCATCGTATACTGGAGCGCCGCCCGCGGCGCCAAGCCGGCCAGGTTGGCGGCTTCGAGCGCCTTGCCGCCGAAGTCGCGCAGGATCACCATCGGGATCAAGTTCCCTGCCGTGGCTTCCACGTAAACGGCAAGGCTCTGATCGACGCCAATATCGGCGAGTTTCAAACTCACCCCGGGCGCCGCGGCCGTCAGGCTCCCTGCAGCTCCTTCCACGGATGGCGCGACCCCCCAGGGGAAGGCAATCCGCTCCGCAATGGGCGCCCCAACCCCAATCGGAGCGGGCGCACCATCCTGCGCGTCCGGCGCATTGAGCCTGATCTCCAGAGAGTAATCGCCGGAGGCCGCCCGACCGAGGGTTGAAAGCGAACTGCCGGCGATCAACACGTAGTCGCCGGCACTGGGTACAACGAACGTCACTGCGGCCGCATACCCTTCCCCGCTATCGTCATCCCAGGCCAGAAAATACTGGTTTCGCACTGCTTCGATGGCCGTAGCCACACCCTCCTCTGCGGCCAGGGCGCGCTGGAGATCTGCCGTATAGCTGGCGCCGAGTACTTCAAGCGACGCGGGCATGTCGGCAATGCCGATGACAGGGTCCAGGTTGCCTGAAGCCGCCTGCATAGAGACAGTGAGCTTGTCCCCGGACTGGAGGTCTTTGAGTTGGTAAGCATGCGTTTCGCCGGCCTGCACGCGTTCCGTGATCCGCTGGAAACGGCCTGCTTCCTCCTGCGCAACGGCAGGCCGCGCCTGGCCAAGCACAAGACTTGCCAGCAGGCATCCGGCACTAAGGAGATGGATAGCAAGCGACCGAGGTATCATGGTTGGTTCCACACCCTCGAAGAGGAAGATGAAATGCATGAAAACAGCACAAACCCTGGCCGGAGGATGTGACCGGGCGGCGTGAGCGTCCTTCAGATTAGGAACCTAGATTCAACCGGGCGTGAGATAAACAGCAACTCAGACCACCATACGCTTTGAGTTCCCTCCCAGCATAGAGCGGGCTGGAGAGTTCGGCATCACCAGAATCTGGTGATAAAAGAGGTGAAAGGTGAGTTCACCAGCCGCGTCTGGCTGATCACAGCAGCGCGGTCATTTCGAGCAGGAGAGTCAGGGGCTCTGCACATACATTCCGGCGACACACGTGCCCATGTCGGGGACCGAGTGAGAACTCAAGTTCCGGTGGATGGTCGACCGTGAGCAGTGGTCGCCGCGCGTAATTGACGGCGTGTGTCTGGTCCGTTGGGGCTACAGCCCCAACGGACCAGACACACTTCACGTACATTCGGATGAGCAGGCGGTCTAGTAGCCCTGATAGTTCGGTATGCGCTTGCGGCCGATGCCACCACCGTAGGAAACAATATCCGCTGCCAGCATCAGGCCCAGCCACAGCCAATCCCAGCCCTCGACTCCCCCCGGAGCGACGATGACAAACATGATTGTGGTCCAGGGGATGAAGATCACGCCCAACATCGCCCATACCCACCAAAGATTACCGCTGAACCACTGGTTGAACGCCAATTGCCAGCGCGCTGGTTGGAACAACCACCACATGGCGCCAAAGAAGCGCGGCCCCAACAACACAAGCGTGAGAAATGCACAGCACATTGTCCTTCATCCTTTCATGTGAACCAACCAAAACAACTCATCGTCGACGCCAGGTGACGTGCGCCTACGCATCAACCACATTGGACTTCATTCACTGCCTCCCCATCGAAAGACCCGAAATTTTATGCACATCGACTATGCCTCTGGCTCGGCCCCAGCTCCTGCCGGCTTCTCTTCGGGCGGTTGTTCCGGCGTGCCAGGGAACGTGACCTTCATCTCCGGCACGCCGAGCCGCCTCAGTACCCCGTTGGCATTCTCGAACAAAGACGCTGTCGCCTTCTCTGTCACTTCCACACGCGCTTGGTTGGCCGCTTTGACGTGATCACGCGCCTGCTGCTGCAAGTCTGCCACCATCTTCTGGGTATCGGCCTCGGCGATCTCGCCCCGTTCCACTGCGCGTTTGGCAAAGGCCTGCGCGACATCGACGCCCAGAAAGGCGAGACCGACACCCATCAGGGCAAGCTGCCGCCCAAGCAGATACAAGGTGGCGCCCTGCGCAATCGCCTCGTTACGCACATCGACGATTGTCTCATTGATTCGCTGCTGGGGGGTAGTCGCCTCTTCTTCACTCATATCAACCCTTCTTTCCAGTCTTCACCTGGGACGTTTGGCCATTGTCGAGATACCAGATGACGTTCGATCCCTCAGCACGACTGCCATTAGCGTCAGATACATTCGGGTCGCCGAAGGGGAGTGCGGACGAGGCCATCTGCCCTCCCCTCGTTCTATGCGACTGTGCCGAGGATGTCACGACTTACAAGTCACCTGGACTTGCAATTATGACTCCTGCGCATCCATCGACTGAATAGCCGGTCTACTTACACGAGAGCGTCGTCTGAGCCTCCTGAATTGCCGTCTCGACACCCTGAGCGGCAGTGGCAATCGCGGCCGACGCATCGCCCAAGGTGGTACTTGAAGGCATTGTCGCGATCGTGCTCTTCAGATTGTCGAAAGCAGCGGTCACGGAATCGATCTTGGCTGCCGGCACTGCCTTGGCGGCGGTCTTGATTCCTTCGACGGCAGCATCAATCTCTTTCTGGATCGTCTGCACTTCCTCGATAGTGGTGTCGGCAGTAACCGTTCCCAATTTGGCAGTCGTAGTCTTGAGGGTGGCAAGCGCGGTACAGACTGCCGCCTGCGCATCTGGCGCCGAAACCGTCGTTGGCGCCGTACAGCCGGCTACGATGACGATGACAAGGCACAGGACAACAGCAACACTCAGTAACTTACCCATAGGTATTCTCTCCCTTTGTGAGTGAACAAGTCAAACGCCAAACTTTGCAACCAACTGCTCGCCATAACCGCCATCGGGCGCTCCAATGGCTCGCCTACAAACGACAAACCAGCGATGCGGTGGTTCGCCGTTAGACGCAATCAATGCGACGACGTTTCCTCCCAGTCTATCCATTCCACCTGATGAGTCGCCACGTAGGCATCAACCGCACGCCCGAGTGTGGGGAAGAAGAGGTCGGCGCCCAGCTTGGTGAACAAGCCGTACTGCTTGAGTTGGTCTTTGACCGGATCCTTCATCTCGGCAAAACAAAGCTCAATGCCCACCCTATGCAGATCGTCGTCGAGGTCCGAAAGCGCCTCGGCCGCTGTGACGTCGATATCGGTCACCGGTTCGGCTGCAACCACAACCCATCGGGTCGATGTCGGCGCGGTCGAAATCGCCAGCCGCACATGTTCGCCAAAGATTTCGGCGTTGGCAAAGAACAAGGGCGCGTCCCACCGAAATAGCACCAGGCCCGGTATCTGTCTGGCCTCAGGGTAACGTGTGACGTCGTGATAGCCTTTCAAGCCTTCGACGCGGCCGAGCACGGCGTCGTAGGGCCGCCATGCTCGCCAGATGAAGCCAAGCAGCGCCAGACCAACAGCGATGAAAATGCCCTGAATCACGCCAACCAATGCAACGCCCAGGAAACAGACGATGGAGAGCACAAATTCGCTGCGGCGCAGAGAATAGAGGCGCACGACGCCCTTGATATCCACGAGCGACAGACACGACGCAATCACCACCGCGCCCAGGGCCGCATTGGGCAGGTTCTGCAAGAGCGCCGGCGCAAAGAGCAGCAGTAGCGCAATGCTGACGGCGCCGACCACGCCCGTCAACTGTGTCTTGGCGCCCGCCGACTCTGCCACAGGCGTGCGCGAGGAGCTGCTGCTGATCGAGAAGCCCTGAAACAGCCCCGCTGCCACATTGGCCGCGCCCAAGGCAATGAGTTCCTGATTCTGATCGACCTCGTAGCCACCGCGCAGGGCGAAGGTGCGTGACAGCACGCTCGTGTCGGCAAAGGAGACGAGGGTGATGGCGACCGCACCGGCCACCAGGGCGCTGATGTCTCCAGCCGCCACCTGTGGAAGCTGGAATGATGGCAGTCCCTGGGGCAGTGCACCGACCACCGCTACGCCGGCTGCCGCAGGAAGGTCGAAAAGACCCACGACCAGCGTCGCGCCTACCACGGCGACCAGCACACCGGGAATCTTGGGCCACCAGCGCTTGAAGGCCAGCACAGTCGCCAGACTCGAGATACCGATTGCGAAAGCCGTCCAATTGGTCATGCCCTGCAGTACGCCTTGCACCAGGCTGATCGCTTCCTGAATCAGATTCTCGCCGCTGGCAGAAAAGCCCAGTAGCTTGGGCAACTGGCCGATGAGCACGGTGAGTGCGATGCCGTTCAGATAGCCCAGGCGGATGGGTTTGGAGAGCAGGTCCGTGATGAAACCGAAGCGGGCCAACCCGGCAAGGATACAGAGGCCACCAGTCATAAGGGCGAGCATGCCGGCCAGCGCCACCAGACGGTCTGGGTCGCCAGCAGCCAGAGGCACGATCGTCGCCGCGATAATGGCTGCCAACGATGAGTCTGGCCCCAGCACGAGGATACGGCTTGGCCCAAAGATGGCGTACGCGATCAGCGGGACGATGGTAGCATAGAGGCCATAAATTGCAGGCAGGCCGGCAGCTTCGGCATAGCCCATGCCGACCGGGACGAGGATAGCCGTCAACACCAACCCGGCAACGATGTCTTTGGCGAGCCAGGCTCGCCGATAAGTCCGCAGCGCGGCAATCCCTGGCACCCACCGGCTGAGGCCGCGCGGGCGGGGCGCCCGTGTGAAGGGATTGGCAGCAGGATGTTCAACCGGCAGCGTCTGAATCTGGGCCATGTCACTTTCCATCGGGCGTACACAAATACCGGCGCCGTGCTGCACCGGCGCAAAGTCAATTACGCACTAAGCATCGTTTCTGCGTCACCCGCCGGCAGATCGCTGCGGGCGCGCCTCGGCATCGACTGAACGTACCAAAGCGCGAGCAACGAGAAGAAAGCGATCGTCGCAAAGGCTACCTTGAGCGCCACGATCTGGGCGTTGGCATACGTCTCGGTGATGGCGGCCACCTGCTCCGTGTTCAGCCCTGCCTGTTCCGCCGCTGTCGTCACCTGCTCGACGCTGACAAAGTTCGCGTTCTGCTCTGCCTGGGCAGTCAACTGTGGCGCAACCTCGGCCAATGCCGGGTCCGCCAGCACTGCGTTCTGGAAGTTGCCGACCAGCGCCGCGATCAGAATCGAGCCGACCAGCGCCACGCCAAGTGAAGCGCCGAGGTTCATTGCCGTTCCCTGCAGGCCACCGGCCTCACTGCCCCGCTCGGCAGGCACCGACGACATGATGACGTTGCCCAGTTGTGACACCAGCAGGCCATTGCCGGCGCCGACCAGCGCCAGCGCGACGGCAAAGCCTACATTGCGTAGGTCCGGTCCGGTGAACGCGATGAGCAGAATCTCGCCACTCAACATGCCGATCAATCCCGCAAGGGCAATTCGCTGTGGCGAGTAACGCCCGGCCAGCCGCGCGCCGCCGAGCGCAAACACAAAGAGCGCCGCCGACAGTGGCAGGATGATGATACCCGTCTCAAGCGAATCGTAGCCAAGAACGGTTTGCAGATAGAGCGGGAGCACAAAGAATGTGCCCATGATGATAAATTGCTGGCACAAATAGGTGACCAGCCCTGCGCGCATAGGCGGGATCTGCAACAGCCGGATATCGAGCAGTGGCTCTTTCTGCGCTGCAATCATGGTGCGTTCGTGGCGTGCAAAGATGCCGAGCAAGATGACACCGCCGGAAATCAACCAAAACACGGGCGACAACCCCAGGATTGTGAGCGGCGCCGACGGGCTTGGTGCAATCCAACCCCATTGGCTGGAGCGCAGAATGCCGAAGACAGCCAACCCCAGGCCGGCGGCAGACAGAAACGCACCGCTGAGGTCCAATTTGCTCTGGCGTCCAGGTGTCGCAGGGATCATGCGCAAGAAAAGCATGAGCGCCAGCACGACGACGGTCTCGCCGGCAAAGACGATGCGCCACGTATAGTTGGCGGTCACCCAGCCGCCGATGAGCGGGCCGAGCGTGGCCGAGGCACCACTGACGCCGCCCAAGATGCCATATGCCAGGGCGCGCTGGCGTCCTGCGTAGGTTGCGGCCGTCAGGGTGGCGATGGCCGGGATGACCAGTACTGCGCCAAAACCCTCGATAAAGGACCACCCGACAAGCAGCACGGCCAGCGTAGGTGAGAACGCTGTGGTCAGCGAGCCGGCACCGTAAATGAGCAGGCCGACCACAAAGGCGCGCTTGGCGCCCCAGCGGTCGCCGAGTTTGCCGCCCAGCAGCATGAACGCCGCCATGACCAGCGTGTACATGGTGATGGCCGTCTGCAGGCCGACAATGGTCGTGTTCAGATCCTCGGCCACCTGCGTGATCGACACATTCATCACGGTGGTGTCGAGCACCATGATGAACTGCGCCGCCGCCAGCATGGCGATGACGCCCCAACCTGCACGCTTCTCCGCTATATTTTCAGTCATGTTACGATTCTCTCTTGCTGCGTGCAACAGGTTTTCGCTGCGCGCGCACGTTGGCCTTCATCGCCGCGCTTTCGGCGCTCGCGCCCTCCATGATCTGGGCCGTGATTTCGCCGTTCACTTGAATGACCAGCGCGATACAACCGGTCCAGCCGGTCTGATGGCTGGCGCCGATACCCGCGCCGTTGTCGCCGTGGAAGTATTCATAGAACAAAATGTGGTCACGCCAGTGCGGATCGGTCTGGAATTTCTCCGTGCCGCCGAAGACTGGGCGTCGCCCTGCGCTGTCGCGTAGAAATGTCCCGATCAGCCGCTCGGCCAGGTCTTGCGCCACCGCAAACAGGTTGTGCATTTGGCCCGAACCGGTCGGATGCTCGATCAGGAATGCGTCACCCGCGTAAGCGGCCAGCCGCAGCAGCGAACCGTACAACAGGAGGTTGACCGGCATCCATACCGGCCCGCGCCAGTTGGAGTTGCCGCCAAACATGCCGCTGTCCGAGTCGCCCGGCAGATAGCTGACCTTGAACTCCTGGTCGCCGTAGCGGAAGACAAAAGGGTGATCGAGATGAGCGCGTGACAGCGACCGGATGCCGTGCGGGCCGTAGAACTCGGCCTCGTCGAGCATCCGCGTCAGGATGCGCCGCAGTTTTTCCTCGTTCACGACGGCAAGCAGGCGCCGGCCGGCCACCCCGGGTTGCGACGGCATGTGCAGGTTGGCGGCCAGATCCGGATGGCGTTCCAGGAATTCACGCGCACGCTTGCGGAAGGTCGGCAACTGCGCCAGGATGTCCTCCTCGAAGATGGCGACCGCCGCCAACGGCAGCAGCCCGACCATCGACCGCACCTTCAGGCGCATGGCGTCGCCGTTAGGCAGGCGCAGCACGTCATAGAAGAAGCCGTCTTCGGCGTCCCACATCTCGTCCTGTTGGTCACCGATTCGGTCCATGGCGCCGGCGATCCACATGGTGTGTTCGAAGAACTTGGAGACGAACTCCTCGTAGAGATGGTCGTGCAGGGCCAGTTCCACGGCAATGCGCAGCATCTGCTGGCTAAAGAAGACCATCCACGCAGTGCCGTCGGCCTGCTCCAGGCTGCCGCCGGTCGGCAGCGGCGCACTGCGGTCGAAGACGCCGATGTTGTCGAGGCCCAGGAAGCCGCCCTCGAAGACGTTGTTGCCAGTGCGATCCTTGCGGTTGATCCACCAGGTGAAGTTGGCCAGGAGCTTGGCAAAGGCATACTTGAGGAACTCGACGTCGCCTTTGCCGTTGTTGCGCTCCTTGTCGCGCAGGTAGATCTGCATGGTGGCGTACGCATGGACCGGCGGATTGACGTCGCTGAAGTTCCACTCATAGGCCGGCATCTGACCATTCGGATGCAGGTAGTCGTTGCGCAGCATGAGATCGAGTTGTGACTTGGCGAAGTCGGGGTCTACAACCGCCAACGCCAGCGTATGAAATGCCAGGTCCCAGGCGGCGTACCAGGGGTACTCCCACTTGTCCGGCATGGAGATGATGTCGTCGTTCAGCATGTGATACCACTCGGCGTTGCGCACGCGCTTGCGCAACTCTGGTCTGGCGTCAGGACCGACCTGATGCTCCTTGAGCCAGGTTGTGAGATCGTAGTAGAAATACTGTTTCGTCCAGAGCATGCCGGCCAGCGCCTGGCGCATCACCTGGGCACGGTCCGCATCTGCCTGGACTATGGCCGGCGTGATGCTGCGGTAGAAATCATCCGCTTCCTGGCTGCGTGCGGCGACGATCGCGTCGAACTCCGCGAATGGCTGGGCCAGGGCGCCCGGTGCGCTGCGCGTCAACCGCAGGCGCACCGTTTGTGTCTCACCCGCGCCGACAGTCAGCCGATAGTGCGGCGCCGCCTTGGTGCCGGTTTGGGCAGGATTGACCGCGTCGGTGCGCCCGTGCACCACGAAGTCGTTGATGCCGTCTTTGACATAGGGCGCAGCATTCGGCGTTCCGAACAGTCGCGCGTGGTTGGTCTCGTTCTCGGTGAAGAGCAACGATGCGGCGCCCTCGCAATAGAGATACATGTCAGGCAGCGATTCCTGAAAGAGCGGATCGCTGTGATGCGCCTGGATCACGCCGGCCTCTGCATGTGCCACCGCTTGGAGGATCGGCTTTGCGCCGCCGCCTGGCCAGGACCAGGTGTTGCGAAACCAGAGCGTCGGCAGCAGGTGGAGCGCCGCTACCTCCGGGCCGCGGTTGCTGACGCTGATCTGGATCAGCAGATCTTCCGGGCTGGCCTTGGCATATTCGACGAACACGTCAAAGTAGCGGTCCTCATCAAACACGCCCGTATCCAGCAACTCGTATTCCAACTCACCGCGACCGCGGCGGCGGTTGGTTTCGATGAGGTCGGCGTAAGGATAAGCCGCCTGCGGATATTTGTAGAGATACTTCATATACGAGTGCGTGGGCGTGCTGTCGAGGTAGAAGTAATATTCCTTGACATCTTCACCGTGGTTGCCCTCGCTGTTGGTCAGCCCAAAGAGCCGTTCCTTGAGGATCGGATCCTGCCCGTTCCACAGGGCAAGGGCAAAGCAGAGCACTTGATGGTCGTCCGAGATGCCGGCCAGACCATCTTCGCCCCAGCGATACGCACGCGAGCGCGCCTGATCGTGCGTGAAATAATTCCAGGCGTTGCCGTCCTCACTGTAGTCCTCGCGGACAGTGCCCCACTGGCGCTCGCTCAGATAGGGTCCCCACTTCTTCCATGGCTGGTCATTCGTGCGCGCTTGGTCGAGTCGCTGCTGTTCGATGGTCACACCGTTCCCCCATTCTGAATGCCCTACCCTAACGGTGACTGTCTATTTGGGTCACGGGTCACGCCGGAGGCACCGCCTCGGTATCGGCCGCGGTCGATGCGTTGCGATTGGCCCGTGCCGCCGTATCGGGAAACACAACCTTCATTTCCGACACGCCAAGCCGCTTCAAGATACCTTTGGCGTTCTCAAACAACGCCACCGTCGCCTTTTCGGCAGGTATACATTGGCGGCCTGTACAATCGCCTTGTTGCGCACATTGATGATGGCGTCACTCAACCGCTGTTGGGGCGAAGGCGCCTCTTGTTCACTGATACTGCTCTTTCCTGTCGTGTCCGGAACCAAGCACAAGGTGGGATTGCTGATGACATTCCCGGATTCTTGAAGAGTCCGGGAATGTCGCTGCACAACTACCCAACCGTCTACGCCTGTGCGGGCGCGGCGCCTGCAGGAACATTTGCGCCGTGGCTTCGATTGCGGCTGCGGCGCAGGAAAAACTTCATCACTTCATAGACCAGCACCAGGGCGATTGCCGCGCCGATGCACACCAGCCACTGATTCAAGTCGAGCGGGACGAGGCCCAGAATGCGCTGCGTCACGCCCAGTTCCGTGGGCAGGAAGGTGAGCAGCAGCGCCAGCCCGTAGAGGCCCAGTTGCCGGCGATCCGTGACCGTGCTCATCTGGAACAAGGTCGCGGTTTCAGAGCGCGAGCTGAGGCCGATGGCGATATTGAAGAATGAGAAGACAGCAAAGCCCATCGTCGCCGCCAGCGCCATGTCGGTGGCCTCGTAGACGGTTTCCAGGGTCAGCGTAGCAATTGCGACCAGCAGGCCGATGAAGATCAGGCGCGCCCACTGCGCCCGGGATAGCACTGGCTGGCTCAGCGGCCGTGGCTTGCGCTCCATCAGCCCGGGCAGCGGTTTGTCGAAGCCCAGGGCGATGGCGATGGGCACCTGCACCAGGAAGTTAATGTACAGCACCACCAGCGCTGAGAAAGGCACGCCGCCGAGGATGAAGAAGAACGCTGCGCCCAGATAGGAGGCGATGAAGGCCACCAGCGCCGTAATCTGGAAACGCACGTACTTGGCCAGGTTGTCGTAGATGCCGCGTCCATATTCCACCGCCTTGACGATGGTGGCAAAGTTGTCGTCGGTCAGGATCATCACTGCCGCGCCCTTGGAGACCTCGGTGCCGGTGATGCCCATTGCGACGCCGATGTCGGCCTTCTTGAGCGCCGGCGCGTCGTTGACGCCGTCGCCCGTCATCGCCACGATGTGCTGCTGGCGCTGCAAGAGATCCACCAGGCGAATCTTGTCTTCTGGGGCGACGCGCGCCACCACGCCTATATTGGGCAATTCCTTCATCAGATCGTCGTCACCCTTGGCCTTGAACTGGGCGCCGGTGAGGGCTGTCCCCTCGATGCCTAACTGGTGGCCGATGGCCGCGGCGGTCACGGCATGGTCGCCGGTGATCATGCGCACCTGGATGCCGGCGCTGTGGCACTTGGCGATGGCGTCGCGCGCCTCAGCACGCGGCGGATCGACGATGCCGACCATCGCCATCAGCGTCAGGTCGGTGACCAGATCGATCAGGTTCGCCTTGGGGTCGAAGGTGGCGGGGTCGAAGTCGCGACAGGCCACCACCATGACGCGCTCGCCGGCGGCGGCCATGCGGTCATTCTCGATAAGCGCCAGCTTGCGGTTCTCCTCGGTGATGGGGGCCGGCTCACCTTCCGGCATCCAGTAGGAGCCGCCGCGGGCGATCAGCACGTCAGGCGCGCCCTTGACAAAGGCTCGCACCACGGCCCTGCCCTGCTTATCGGTCATGTTGTGGAAGGTAGCCATGAACTTGTAATCGGAGTCGAAGGGCAGCTCGGCCACCCGCGGGTACATCTGCCGTGCATCGTCCACACTGATGCCACCCTTCTCGGCCAGCACGATCAGCGCGCCCTCGGTGGGGTCGCCGATCAACGCCTCGCCGTCCAGCCGAGCGTCGGCGCACAGCGCCATGGCCAGCATGGGCAGCTTCAGGTCGATGTCGGCCCCGCCGGCGCTCTTGATCTGGCCATCGGTCGTGTAGGGTGTCGTGCCCTTCTGCCAGGGCTGGCCGGCTGCCAGACCGCGGGTCAGTTGCAGCTCGCCCGCGGTGCCGTAGCCTTCGCCGGTCACCCGGTAGCGATTCTGGCCAGGGATCGAGAATTCGACGGCCGTCATCTTGTTGAGCGTCAGTGTGCCCGTCTTGTCCGAGCAGATCGCCGAGACAGAGCCTAACGTCTCGACCGAGGGCAGCCGCTTGACGATGGCGCCCTGTTCGGCCAGCACGCGCGTTCCCATGGAGTAGAGCGTGGTGATGACCGCCGGCATGCCGGTGGGGATGGCGGAGATGGCCAGGGCGATGCCGGCCAGGAAGATCGTGTCAAACACCTCGTTGAAGGGCACCCCTGCGGCCTGGGCGTTGCGCCAGCCCAAAATGAACATCAGCACGAAGGCGATGCCGGCGACGCCGGCGATGACGACCACCAGCCGGTCGAGCTGCTTCTGCAAGGGCGTCTTGTCCGCCTCGGTCTTGTTGAGCAGGTCGGCAATGTGCCCCATTTCGGTGCCCATGCCCGTGGTGGTGACGATCATCTCGCCGCGCCCGCGGGTGACCGCGGTGTTCATATAGGCCATACAGTGGCGGTCGCCCAAGGGCACTTCGCCCTTGTCGATGGTCTCGGCATCTTTGGACGAGGCGACACTTTCGCCGGTGAGCGCCGCTTCCTCGATCTCCAGCGTGGCGGTCACGAACAGACGTCCATCGGCCGGGACGCGGTTGCCCGCCTCCATCAGCACGATGTCGCCCGGCACCAGTTGCTCGGCGTCGACCTCAACGGCCTGGCCGTCACGGCGCACGCGCGCAATGTTCTTCATCATCTTTTCGAGCGCGGCCAGGCTGGCCTCGGCCTTGGATTCCTGGCTGCGGCCCAGGATGGCGTTGAAAATCGTCAAACCGACCAGGACGATCGTCGTGCCCCATTCCCCGGTAAAGAGTTGATTGACGATGGCGGCGCCCAGCAGCAGGATCTGCATGAAATCCTTGTACTGGCGCAGGAAGGCCTGCAACCCCGACTCCTTCTTTTTGGCGGCCAACTGATTGGGGCCGTACTGCTGCAAGCGCTGTTGCGCCTCCGCCGTACTCAATCCCTTGGCCGGGTCGACCTTCAGTTGTTGCGCAACAGCCTCTACCATCATTCCATACCACTTCGGTTGTTCTGCGGTTGGCTCTGCCATTATGAGTCCCTCTCTTTCTTTGGACGTATCCGAATATCTCTGCGAACGATCTCCCGTTCATGGAACATCAGCCGACGTCGCACCGATTGCTGGAAGGCAATCTAGTATTTCTCGGGAACGCTGCGATACGGATAGTCGGGTTCAACGTAGTCGCCCTTTGCCTGACGCTTAGGGAATTTGACCTTCTCGCGCGGCACTTCTCGATACGGCACCTGGCTGAGCAGATGGGAGATACAATTCAGCCGTGCTCGACGCTTGTCGTTGGCATCGACCACATACCATGGAGTGTCGGGCGTATCGGTGGCCGCAAACATGGCGTTGCGGGCCCGGGAATAGTCGTACCAGCGGCTGTAGCTTTTCATGTCCATGGGCGTCAGCTTCCAGATTTTGCGCGGATCCGCGTCACGCGCACGCAGCCGCTCGTCTTGGACCTCCATACTCACTTCCAGCCAGTACTTGATTAGGATCACCCCGGAATGAATGATCGACCGTTCGACGGCTGCAGCATACTGTAGGAAGTACTCAACCTGTTCTTCGGTGGCGAAGCCCATGACCCGCTCGACGCCGGCCCGGTTGTACCAACTGCGGTCGAAGATCACCACCTCGCCGGCAGCAGGCAGATAGGGCATGTAGCGCTGAAAATACATCTGCGACTTTTCCCGCTCAGTGGGCGCGGGCAGCGCCACCACCCGGAAAATGCGCGGGCTGACGCGTTCAGTGATGCGCTTGATGACCCCGCCCTTGCCAGCCGTATCGCGGCCTTCGAACACTACGCAGACCTTGGCGCCGGTCGCCTTCACCCATTCTTGCATCTTGACGAGCTCAACCTGGAGCTTCTCCAACTCCTTCTCGAACTCCTTGTTGCTCATCTTGGGCTTGGCTTCCGCCGCTTCCTCCGGCGCCCGCTTGCCCGTTTTGGCGGCAGGGCCGGCCTTCGCCGCTGCCTTGTCCTTTTTGCCGTCCTTCTTTTTCTGCTTGCCCATCATCTCATCTCCTTGTTGGGAAATCCATCAATCGCTCACCTTCGCACAAGCTGGCGGAACATCTTCTGATTGCGCGCGGCAGCAAACTCGGCAAAGGCCCGTACGAGCCTCCGCTTGACGGCCTGCTGCTCATCGGCAAGTTCTCAACCAGAAAGCCGATCGCCACGAGTGCACGCTTGCCGCGGGCATCGCCGGCGTGAAGATCCTCGGCCATCTGCAGTAGATAACCTTGCTGGACGGACAAGTCGTTGAATTCGCCGAGATCATTTTGCAGGATTTTTAGTTGACCAATCAGCTTGTTGAACGCTTTCGCTGGCAACAGTCTGGCGAAAAATTCCATGGCGTAGCGTAGCTTCTTGCAGTCGATGCGCAACGCGTGCACATACTCATCTTGGGCGTCCGCGAGGATCCGATTGCCGTCTCGGAACACGCGCTGGTAGCGCTTACGTAGCTGGCGACGTGCGACCGCGTCGATAGGGAGGAGCGCATTCGATGCGACTGGCCTATCGGGAACGGGCTCGTTCAGAAAAGCTGTCCAACCTTCTATCATCGAAGCGTATGGCATGGACCTCAGATTGTCCCCTACTTCCTGCAAAGCTAGACTGCGTTGCGTACGTAGATGATCGAACAGAGGATCGATGTGGTTGCGCATGGTATCCGGTAGCATTGCCCGATAGTCGGGCTCCGCCAGCAGGGTTAACATCCAGGTCGCGCAATCGATTCGTTCGTTGTCCAAGTTGGGCGAACGCATCTCTGTAGTGCGCCGTGACTTCCGGCGGGAATACGTTGGGAATCAGGCTTAGCGCCGACCGTGTACGCCGCACCGCCGTGCGGTAGTCGTGCAGAAATTCCGTATCCAAGTCCGCGATGATCCCCGCCTCGTTGGCGCGCATCACCGTCAACGTGCAGCGAAGCACTTCTTTGGCAGCCTCATCGGCGCGCGTGCCGGGCGTGATCTGATAATCGGGCCTGGCAACGTAGTCTCCCGGTCTCCGGTCAGACGCGGCCAGGATGCGCTCAGCGGTCGCCTGCCAGTTGACACGTGTCAAACCCGCGTTTGTTAGTTTCTTTCTCAGGCGCCGAAAGTGCCCCGGATAGCCGCGCACGGCTTGTAACACGACGTAGGCATCGAGCAGGGCCGAGCTGGCGCCACTCACCTGCTCGCGCCCGTCGAGCGGACCGGCGTATACCTTGGTGTCAAGGAGCCGCGCCACGGTCTTGCCATCTGCATTGGCAACGCAGTAGGGCCCAATCTGAACTATCGCGTTGCCCACCGCCAGCAAGCGCCGCATGCCCACGATGGCCGCGACACGCTGCTGCAACGAGCCTTGGGCAATGTCTCTCCCGAATGCCGGCGCTGATGGGGTGATCACGCGCCCAAGCTCACGGCCTGTGGGCAGTTCGCGCAAGAGCAACTCATCACCGAACTGGCACAAGGTCAACGACTGATTGAACAGGCGCCAGTCAAAGGTCTCGTAGACAGTCACCGCCGTCTCGACCATTTCCTCTCTCTTGAGTACGCACTCATCAGCCACGAGCAAGCGAAGTGAGGCGCCGGTCATCCCATCTGGGAGTCCATATTGCAGGCCGGCTTCCACTCCCCCTGGCGTTCGAGTATCCTTCGCCATTGTCAAATCCTGAACAGGTGCTCACCGAATACCCTTGCGGCGGTCACCGCCCTATTGCACAAGCGACAGCACCGCCGCCGCGAGGAAACCAAAGACCGTGAACAGGCCCACTAATTTAGATCACTGGTACAGATGGGCGCAGATAGACCGATGGTTCTGTAGGACGATTTGCCAAATCGCCCTACATGCCTGCCACCGTGATAACTGCCGCCTACCTTGCGCCCACTTGTACTAGACCGGATCGCGCAGGACTGGGCAGGTCATGCAGTGTCCACCGCCACGCCCGCGACCCAGTTCGGAGCCGTCGATTTCCATCACGGTGACACCCGCCTTGCGCAGCCGGGCATTGGTCCATTCGTTGCGGTTGTAGGCTACCACCACGCCAGGCGCCACCGCCACCACATTGTTGCCGTCGTCCCACTGTTCACGTTCCTGTTCGAACGCATCGCCAGCGGTGGGAACGACCCGCAACTCGCTCAATGCCAGTGCTTCCTGCACCACCGCCAACCAGCCGTTCTCTTCGACGGTCACATCGAGCGTGCCCTCCCTGGCGCCGGGGCGGTAGCTGATGGGCGTGATGTTGTTGACGGCCGGCTCATAGATCGTGACCAGATCGCGGTCGCAGAAGGTGAAAATCGTGTCCAAGTGCATGCTGGCCCGGTCGGCCGGCATCTTGGCCGCAATCACCCGTTCCGCAGCGTTGTGCTTGAAGAGCGCCTGCGCCACCTGGCTGACGGCCTGATAGGTGGTGCGCTCCCCCATACCGATCAATACCACGCCGTTGCCGATCGGCATCACATCGCCACCCTCGAGCGTGGCGCTGCCATGGTCCACATCGGGGTCGCCCCACCAGATGGTGAAGTCGCCGCCCCTGAACTTGGGGTGATACTTGTAAATGGCGGTCAGATGTAGCGTCTCCTTGCGCCGCGCCGGCCAGTACATGGGGTTCACCGTGACACCGCCGTAGATCCAGCAGGAGCTGTCGCGCGTAAAGAGTTGATTTGGCAATGGCGGCAACACGAAGTCCGTGGCGGAATAGGCCCTTTCCACCAGCTTGCGGAAGTCCGAGGGAAGCTCGGTAACCGTGACACCACCGATCAGGTGAGCAGTCAGCGTGGCTGAATCCATCTCATTCATCCACGCGCGCAACTCGGCGACGCCGCCCACACCGACTTCG
>WBZU01001447.1_pt1 | contig 17827 bp, 19 predicted proteins | sample 5204311 | NCBI WGS metagenome assembly WBZU01 (sample SAMN12344359, study PRJNA552823) | activated sludge metagenome | biome: Activated sludge suspended growth; feature: Nitrification reactor; material: Wastewater; isolation source: activated sludge from nitrification reactor of wastewater... | reverse complement strand
GATCGGCCGCGTGGACATGGCCATCGAGCTGGCGCTCGAACACGGTGTGATCCTGTGCACCTACGGCGACTGCCTGCGCGTGCCGGCTTCCGACGGCCTGTCGCTGATGAAGGCGAAAGCACGCGGCGGGGACGTGCGCATGGTCTATTCGAGCGCCGACGCGCTGAAGATCGCCCAGGACAATCCGGGTCGCCAAGTGGTGTTCTTCGCCATCGGCTTCGAGACGACGACGCCGCCGACGGCGGTGGTGATCAGGCAGGCGGCCGCGCTCGGGCTGGAGGCCTGAAGAACTTCAGCGTGCTGTGCTGCCATGTGCTGACGCCGTCGGCGATCAGCAACATCCTCGAATCGCCCGGGGTGCGTGAACTCGGTACCGTGCCGCTCGACGGCTTCATCGGCCCGGCCCACGTGTCCACGGTGATCGGCTACGCGCCCTACGAGTTCTTCGCCGAGGAGTTCAGGAAGCCGGTGGTCATCGCCGGCTTCGAGCCGCTCGACGTGATGCAGGCGATCCTGATGCTGGTGCGGCAGGTGAACGAAGGCCGCGCCGAGGTCGAGAACGAGTTCGCGCGCGCGGTGACGCGCGAGGGCAACCTCAAGGCGCAGAACCTGGTGTCGGAAATCTTCGAGCTGCGCCGCGCGTTCGAATGGCGCGGCCTCGGCCTCGTGCCCTATTCGGCGCTGAAGATTCGCCGCGAATACGCGCGCTTCGACGCCGAGGTGCGCTTCCCGCTCGACTACCGCAGCGTCGCCGACAACAAGGCCTGCGAATGCGGCGCCATCCTGCGCGGCGTCAAGCGGCCGCAGGACTGCAAGCTGTTCGGCACCGTGTGCACGCCCGAGAATCCGATCGGCTCGTGCATGGTGTCCTCCGAGGGCGCCTGCGCCGCGCATTACACATACGGTCGATATAAAGACACCCAATGAATAAGGTTCGCGAAAACTACGTCCGTCCTCTCGATTTGAAACACGGCCGCGTCGACATGACACACGGCTCCGGCGGCCGCGCCATGGCGCAACTGATCGAGGAACTCTTCGCCAAGCACTTCGACAACGAATTCCTGCACCAGGGCAACGACGGCAGCGTGCTGCCGCCGCTGACTTTGGGCGGCCGGTTGGTGATGTCCTGCGACGGCCACGTCGTCTCGCCGCTGTTCTTCCCCGGCGGCGACATCGGCTGCCTGTCGGTGCACGGCACCCTCAACGACGTCGCCGTGATGGGCGCCCAGCCCTTGTATCTCGCGGCGTCGTTCATCCTCGAGGAAGGCTTGCCGCTGGCCGACCTGGCGCGCATCGTCGCGTCGATGGCCAAGGCCGCCAAGGACGCCGGCGTGCCCATCGTCACCGGCGACACCAAGGTGGTCGAAGCCGGCAAGGCCGACGGCATCTTCATCACGACGACCGGCATCGGCGTGCTGCCCGAAGGCGTGGCGCTGTCCGGCGACCGCGCGCGGCCCGGCGACGTCATCCTGTTGTCCGGCACCCTCGGCGACCACGGCATGGCGATCATGGCGCAGCGGGAAAGTCTTGGCTTCTCGGCGCCCATCCTGTCCGACACCGCGGCGCTGCACGGCCTGATCGCGGCCATGCTGGCCACCGGCGCCGACATCCGCTGCCTGCGCGACCCGACCCGCGGCGGGCTGGCCACCACGCTCAACGAGATTGCACGCCAGTCGGGCGTCGGCATGATGCTCGACGAAGCGGCGATTCCGGTGAACGGCGAAGTGGCGGCGGCCTGCGAGTTCCTCGGCCTCGACCCGCTCTACGTCGCCAACGAGGGCAAGCTGGTCGCCGTCGTCGCCGCGGCCGATGCCGACCGGCTGCTGGCGGCGATGCGCGCGCATCCGCAAGGCGCGCGGGCGGCGAAAATCGGCACCGTGCTGGCCGACGACCACCACTTCGTGCAGATGACGACGGGCTTCGGCGGCCGGCGCATCGTCGACTGGCTGACCGGCGAGCAGCTGCCGCGGATTTGTTGAGCACTGAGGCTGATGCGCATCCTGTTCCTCACCCACAGCTTCAACAGCCTGACGCAGCGGCTCTACGCCGCGCTGTCGGCGCGCGGCCACGAAGTTTCCATCGAGTTCGACATCAACGATGCCGTCGCCGAGCAGGCGGTCGAGCTGTTCCGGCCGGCCCTGATCGTCGCGCCCTACCTGCGCCGCGCCATTCCGCACAGCATCTGGTCGAAGCACGTCTGCCTGGTCGTGCATCCGGGCATCGTCGGCGACCGCGGCCCTTCGGCGCTCGATTGGGCGATCCAGGAAGGCGAGCGCGAGTGGGGCGTCACCGTGCTGCAGGCCGAAGCGGAAATGGACGCCGGGCCGGTTTGGGCCAGCGCGAGCTTTCCGATGCGGCGCGGCCGCAAGGCCAGCCTGTACCGCAACGAGGTCACCGAGGCGGCAGCGCGGGCGCTGCTCGAAGCGGTGGCGAAGTTCGAGGCCGGCGCGCAGCCGACGCCGTTGGCATCGGCGAGCGGACGCGGCCGGCTGCGGCCGCTGATGCGCCAGGCCGATCGCGCCATCGATTGGCAGTGCGATTCGAGCGAGACGGTGCTACGCAAGATCGACGCCGCCGACGGCTTCCCCGGCGTCGCCGACCAACTGTTCGGCGAGCCCTGCCACTTGTTCGATGCCTGGCCAGAATCAAAAGTCAGCCGTGGCGGCACGCCGGGGGACATCATCGCTCGCCGCGAAACCGCGCTGTTGCGCGCGACGGCGGACGGCGCGGTATGGCTCGGCCATGTTAAACGCAGGGACGCCGTCAAGCTGCCAGCGACGGTCGCCTTCGCCGAACAGGCGGCCCGTTTGCCCGAACTGCCGCTGGCCGGTTGGTGGTCTGCCGATCATGCGACCTGGCAGGACATTCGCTATGAGGAATCTGACGGTGTTGGCTTCCTGCACTTCGAGTTCTACAACGGCGCCATGGGCACGGCGCAGTGCGACCGACTGCGCGGCGCCTTCGAGTGGGCGCGCGGCCGGCCGACGCGCGTGCTGGTGCTGATGGGCGGCGCCGACTTCTGGTCGAACGGCATCCATCTCAACCTGATCGAGTCCGCCGACAGCCCGGCCGACGAGTCCTGGGCCAACATCAACGCCATCGACGACCTCGCCGAGGCCATCCTGCGCTGCGACGACAAGCTGACGGTGGCGGCGCTGCGCGGCAATGCGGGCGCCGGCGGCTGCTTCCTGGCGCGCGCCGCCGACCGGGTCTGGGTGCGGGACGGCGTCATGCTCAATCCGCACTACAAGAACATGGGCAACCTCTACGGCTCCGAGTTCTGGACCTATCTGCTGCCGCCGCGGGTCGGCGTCGAGGGCGCGGCCGCGATCATGCGCCATCGCCTGCCGATGACGGCGCGCGAGTCCGTCGCCTTGGGCTTCTACGACGCCTGCCTGGCGGGCGATCAGGCGGCTTTTCTCGTCGACGTGGCGCGCCGCGCCGCCGAACTGGCGGCAGCGCCGGATTTCGCCGGCCGGCTGCGCGACAAACAGCAGCGCCGCACCGCCGACGAGGCCGCCAAGCCTCTCGCCGCCTGGCGCGCCGAGGAGCTGGCGCGCATGCGGCGCAATTTCTTCGGCTTCGACCCCAGCTACCACGTCGCCCGCTGGCATTTCGTGCGCAAGTCGCCGGCCTCCTGGACGCCGCGCCACCTGGCGCGCCATCGCGATCTCGGCTGGAAGATTCCCGCCTGACCGGATAACATGCCTCGGACTCACTTTGCTTGCGGAGAATTCGATGCCCTGCCGGATCGTCATATTGTTCAGCGATGGCCAGGAAATGGAAGTCGAGGTCGGCGATGCCGACCGGGCCCGGTTTACCCACGCGTCCGCGCACGACTGGCTGGGACGCGAATTCGAGGAAGCCGGCTGCGTGCCCAGCAACCCGGTGGGCAAGCTGCTGGCGGCGGACAAGATCGTCACGCTGGCCAAGAGCCGGACGCGCGCGGTGTTCGAAAGCAATTCGAATTGGGTGCGCGACTATTTCGCCGCCACCGCCGCCGCACTCGAGAAGCCGGTGGTGACCATCAACCTGATCGACCACACGCTCGGCTACTGAACCGTGGAGCGCTTCACCATTTCGCTGGACGAGGACCTGGCGCGCGAATTCGACGCGCTGATCGCCAAGCGCGGCTACCGCAACCGTTCCGAGGCGATTCGCGACCTGCTGCGCGGCCACCTGGAATCGGCCCGGCAGCCGGGCGTCGCCGGCGGCTACTGCGTGGCCAACCTGTCCTATGTCTATAACCACCACGAGCGCGACCTCGCCGAGCGCCTGACCGAGCTCCAGCACGACCATCACGACCTGACGGTGGCGACCATGCATGCCCACCTCGACCATGACAACTGTCTGGAGTGCGTGATCCTGAAGGGGCCGGCCGGCGCCGTGCACGCCTTCGCCGATGCCATCACGGCCGAACGCGGCGTTCGCCACGGCAGCCTCAACGCGGTGTCGGTCGAGGTCGACCAGGGCCGGCACAGCCACGGCTACGCGCCGCGCGGCAAGACCGTTTCGCACTTGCATCTGAAGCCGCGCAGCTGACCAACGGAGCCTTTGCGCGCCGGGCGCGGTCATGCCTTCGGCATGGTTATCGCCGGAAAAGCCATCATTTCTGGGCACTTAATCAGGATTATCGCGGCCCTGGCGCGGCGTAGTATCTTTCGAACACTGATAAAAACGAATGCCGCTCAGTCGTTTCGGCGTGCCTGGGGATGACATTTGACTGATAACCTGCCGGTTTCCGCGTGGTCGCGCCTGAGCTTCGGTGCCCGGCTGATGCTGGGCGCGGCATTGGTGCTGGCCGCTGCGACGGCGATCCTCGTCGTCACCGCCACCATCCGGGATGCGCTGTCGATGAACGGCGAACTCGAGCGGCAACTGCAGTCCGAACTGTCGTCCCAGGCGGCATCCGTGGCGGCGTTCGCCCGGGCCGGCGACCAGGACGGGTTGGCGGGCGCGCTCAAGGCGCGGGCTGGCCAGGTCAACATCCAGCGGTTGATTTGGCGGGGCGCGGATGGCCTCGTGGTGGATGCCGTCGCTCCCCTGCCGGATTCCCTGGCGCCTGCCTGGTTCTCGTTGGCAGTGGGCGTGGCGGCGCCCATGGCCTCGCGCCCGGTCGTCGCCGACGGCAAGGAGCTCGGCAACCTGACGATCATGATGTCGACCGTCGCCGGAATCAATCGGCTGTGGGGCGCATTTCTCAGCAACCTCAATCTCCTGGCGCTGGCGGTCGGCCTCGAGTTTCTCGGCATCATGCTGATCCTGCGGTCCGGCTTGCGGCCGCTCGACGCCTTGATGGAAGGTGCGCACCGCTTCGGCGACGGCGACTTGTCCGTGCGTATTTCGCCCAGCGGCGGTCCGGAAATGCGCCGGACCATTGCCGCGTTCAACGGCATGGCCGACAACCTGGACCGGATGATGACCGAAATCCAGCGCAACAGCGAGGAGTTGCGCATCGCCGCCACGGCGTTCGAGTCCGAAGAGCCGATGCTGGTGACCGATACCAGACAGGTGATGCTGAGAGTGAATCGCGCCTTCGTCAGCGCCACCGGCTACCAGTCCGAGGAAGTCCTCGGCTGCACGCCGCAGATGCTGCTCTCGAGCCATCACGACGACGAGGCCTACCGGCAGATCTGGCTGGCGGCGGGCAACGACAGATTCTGGCAGGGCGAGTTGTGGTATCGCGACAAGAAGGGCCGCATTTTTCCGGCTTGGCAGTCGATCTCCGCCGTGGTCGCCCCCGAGGGGCAAATCAGCCACTACGTCGTTGCTTTCAGCGACATTTCGCAACGCAAGGAGGCGGAGGAACAGATTCGCAATCTGGCGTTCTTCGATCCGCTGACGCAGTTGCCGAACCGTCGTCTGCTGATCGATCGCCTGGGTCTGGCGCTGGCCACGACTGCGCGCTACCGCAAGCATGGGGCCTTGTTGTTCCTGGATATCGACTACTTCAAGAATCTCAACGACACCTTCGGCCATGAAGCCGGCGACCAGATGCTTATCGAGGTGGGCGGGCGCCTGAAGTCCTGCGTCAGGGAAGGCGATACCGTGGCGCGCCTGGGGGGCGACGAGTTCGTGGTCATGCTCGAGGACCTGAGCCAGGACGAAGCCGAGGCCGCGACGCAGGCCGAGTTGGTGGCCAAGAAGATTCTCGAACTCGGGACCCAGCCCTACAGTCTCAAGGGAAGGGAATATCACAGCACCTTCAGTGTCGGCATCGGCCTATTCAACGCCGAGCACCTCGGCGCCGACGAGTTGTTGAGGCGTGCCGATGTCGCCATGTACCAGGCCAAGGCCAACGGCAGAAACGCCCTCTGCTTCTTCGATCCGCAGATGCAGGAAGCGCTGGTCGAGCGGGCCTCGATGCAGAACGACCTGCGTCGCGTGGTCGAACGCGAGGAACTGGTCCTCCATTACCAGCCCCAGTTCGACGATCATCATCGGATAGTGGGCGCCGAAGCATTGCTGCGCTGGGAACATCCGGTGCGGGGCACGGTGCCGCCGGCCGACTTCATTCCGCTGGCGGAGGAAACCGGCCTGATTCTGCCGATCGGCACCTGGGTGCTGGAAACGGCATGCAAGAAGTTGCGCGAGTGGGAAAAACTATCGACCATGCGCCATCTCGTGTTGGCGGTCAATGTCAGCGCCAAGCAGTTCCATCAGCCCGACTTCGTCGACCTGGTGCGGCGCATCCTCGACAAGACGGGCATCAATCCCCGGCGCCTCAAGCTCGAACTGACCGAGAGCGTGGTGATCAACGACATGGCGGACGCCGTCGAGAAGATGAAGACCCTGAAAAACATGGGGCTCGCCTTTTCCATGGACGATTTCGGCACCGGCTATTCTTCACTGCTTTACCTGCGACATCTGCCGCTCGATCAGTTGAAGATCGATCGCTCGTTCATCAGCGAAATCGAATCGAATGCCGGCGATGCGGCGATCGTCCAGACCATTATCGGCATGGCGCGCAGCCTGGGGCTCCACGTGATCGCCGAAGGCGTGGAAAAGGAAAGCCAGCATCAGTTCCTGAGACTGAATCAATGCCCGGAATACCAGGGTTTCCTGTTCGGCCAGCCGGTACCGGCGGCAGTTTTCGAGCACATGTTCAAGGCATGAGGCAGCGCGCGCGGCAAAGCATTTTTGAGCGTTGTTCGGCCTAGCGGCGACCAGGCATGCGTACCCCACCATCATCATGCCCCGCCAAGACGGCACAGCGATCCGCCGAGGAGCAGGCCCAATGCCAGGCCATGCTGCGCGAACTGTTCGAAAGAAAAATACAGTTCAACGACATTCTCGGCCTGACGGTAGCCTCGCTGGCGCCCGCAGGGCCGCAGCTGGCCTTCGCCATGCGCGACGAGCTGGTGGGCAATTTCGTTCATTACCGGCTGCATGGCGGCGTGATTTCGGCGGCGCTCGATACCGTCGGTGGGCTGGCGGTTGCCGTGGCCCTGGCCGAAAAGTTTCCGGGCGATAGCGCCGAGGAAATTGCGCATCGCTTCAATCGCGTCGGCACGATCGATCTGCGGGTCGATTACTTGCGGCCGGGGCAGGGCAAGCGTTTTGTCGCCACTGGCCGCGTGATCCGTCTGGGCGGGCGTATCGCCTCGCTGCAAATGACCTTGGAAAACGAAGCCGGCCAGATGATCGCCACCGGGGCCGGGTCTTACGTCGTGTCATGACCCCGCTGGCCTCCGTGCTGTTTCCGGTGGCGCCCGTTTTGATCCCGGTTTGTCGATCCGGCCGTCATTTTCAGGTGCGCCGAATCTATTGCGTGGGGCGCAACTACGCCGCCCACGCCCGCGAGATGGGCGGCGATCCGGCGCGCGAGCCGCCGTTCTTTTTTCAGAAACCGACCGATGCCATCCAGGTGGCGCTGCCCGGCGTCACGCTCGAGCATCCCTACCCGAGCATGACCGCCAACTACCATCACGAGGTCGAACTGGTCGCCGCCATCGGCAAGGGCGGCCGCGACATCGATGCCTTCGGGGCGCTGGACTGCGTTTGCGCTTACGCCGTCGGCCTGGACATGACGCGCCGGGACCTTCAGCGCGCCATGGCCGAGCAGCAGAAGCCTTGGGAAGTCGGCAAATCCTTCGACCACGCTGCCATCGTCGGCCAGTTGCATCTCGCCAGCGATATCGGCCACCTCGCGCGCGGGGCGATCACGCTGGCGGTCAATGGCCAAGTCCGGCAAAGCAGCGACCTCGCCAACATGACCTGGTCGGTTGCCGAACAGGTGGCGAATCTGTCCCGATATTACGAGCTGTTGCCCGGGGACATCATCTATTCGGGAACGCCCGAGAACGTCGGCCCGGTGATGCCGGGCGATGTCATGGACGCGGCCATCGCGGGACTCGACGAGATACGCATCCGCATCGCCTGACGACCGCGGTGCTCTCCTTTTTTACCAGTCGTGCCCGTGCACATGCGTGTGCTCGGCGCCGCCGTGGCGATGACTGTGCCGATGGGCCAGGCCCGCTTTTTCCAGCAACTCCATGCCGGTGAGCGCCATGCGCACCGGCCCGTCGAAAAGCACTGCGCCGCCCTTGCCGAGCACGATGCAACGGCTGCCGAGTTCCGCGGCCAGCGACAGACTGTGAGTGCTGGCGACGACGGTACGTTCCGAATGCACCAGGGTGTCGACCAGCCAGCCGACCGTCGCTGGATCGAGGCTGGCGCCCGGCTCGTCGAGCAACAGCAGCGCCGGGTCGAGCGCCAGCAGCGCCGCCAGCGCCACCTTCTGTTTTTCGCCGCCCGAGAGCGCGAACGGGGCCTTGTCGAGCAGATGGGCGATGCGCAGTTCCGCCGCCCAATGTCCGATCTGGGCGTCGACGTCGGCGCGGCCGAGCTGCTTCAGCGTATAGGCGATTTCCTCGCGCACCGTCGGGTTGAACAGCATCGCTTCCGGATGCTGGAACAGCAGTACGCACTCGCCGCGGAAGCGGCGCGCGAACTCGCGCTGCTTCAGTTGCGCCTGCGTCAGCGCCTCGCCATTCCAGCGCACTGTGCCTCGTTCCGGAAACACCAGGCCGTTCATCAGCTTGAGCAGCGTCGACTTGCCGCAACCGTTGGCGCCGAGCAGCACCACTTTTTCGCCCGGGGCGATCTTCAGGGAGACATGGGCGAGGACGGCGGGGCCGTCGGGCCAGCTGAAGGAAACTTCGGAAAGTTCAAGCATCGAAAGCTCCGCGCGAGCGCATGGCCAGCGCCGACTCGGTGGCGGCGGCCTGCGTCTTGTCCATCAACGCGATGCCCTGCGCGGCGGCGTGGCGGGCGCGGTCGACCAGCCGCGGCGGCGCCGGGCTGCGGCTGGCGAAGGCGAGCGCGAAGTCCTTGACGATGCGCTCGAAGGCGCGCAGCTGGCCGAGCGTGAGCGTGGCGACGAAAGTCAGTGTCGGCGACACGCCGATGGCCGCGACGACATCGACGCGGGCGGCGAACCAAATGCCGAGGAAGACCAGCAGCAGCACGCGCAGGTTCACCAGCAGCAGATAGTGCGGATTGAAATCGCCGCGCCAGAGCGCGACGGCGGCGTAGCCGAGGCTGACCGTCAGGTTGAAGGCCAGGATGGCCAGGAGCGTGCGCTTGAGCAGCCGCCAGCGGTCGCGGCCGGCGGCAGCGAGGGCGAGCGCCAGCGCCGCGGCGAGAAGAGCAGGCGCATGGACGAAGGTCGCCGCGACGACGGCTACGAGGTAGGCGACGAGCCAGCAGCGCGGATTCATGAACACCACTTTCTTGACCGCGCGTAGCGCCAGATCGGTACCGTTAGCGCCGCTTCGCCGATGCCGATGACGAGGTGCGGCAGCAGCACTGCCGGCAGCGTGATCTCGATGCCAAAGGGAAAGAACAGCGGCGTGCCGTCCGGCTGGTGGGCGATGAGCGGCTGGCTGCCGAGCACCAGCGCGACGACGATGGCGGACAGCACCACCGAGAGCCAGGCTGCGATGGCGACCGCCGCCGTCTCGTTGAAGCGCGCCAGCAGCGACTTCGTGGCGACGGCCGCCGTCGCGCCGATCAGGCCCATGGCCAGCGCGTTGATGGGCAGCGTCGTGACGCCGCCGGCGCCGAACAGCAGCGCCTGCAACAGCAGCACCAGCGAGTAGGCGAGGAAGGCCAGGCGGACGCCGAAGATCAGCGCCAGCAGCGCGACGCCGAGCATGTGGCCGGACGTGCCGCCCGGCACCGGCACCATCACCAGGCCGAGGCCGTAGGCGAGCGCGGTGAGCATGGCCAGGCGCGGCACGGTGGTCTCGTCGAGCCGCTCGCGCAGGCCGCGCGCGGCCCACGCCCAGGCGCCGGCGGCGACGGCGTAGGCGGGCAGGTAGGTCTGCGGCGCGAGAAAGCCGTCGGGGATGTGCATCAGAACAGCACCGAGCCGGAAATGACGAAGCGATACTTTTCCTTGCCTTCGCTGCCCTGCTGCTGACCGCGTTCGTTGAGCCGCGTCCACACGGGTGTCTTGATGCCGACGGCGAAGCTGGTGCCGCCCTTGTAGAGCCGCAGGCCGGGCAGCAGATAGAGCATCCTGCCGCCCGTTGCTTCGGTGCCGACGCCGTTCTCGACGTCGCGACCAATCTTCAAGTACTGCGCCTCGATGATGCTGTCGAGGCGGAAGCGGTTGTCCGCATCGGCGAACAGCCGCTGCGCGAGACTGCCGTTGAGCCGGGTCTCGGTGCCGAAGCGCAGCCGGTTGCCGTCGGCATAGACGTATTCCTTGAAGCGAATCGCCGAGGCTTCCAGATTGAAGGTGAGGTCGCGGCTTAATTGCTTGGTGGCCGTGAAACCGAGCGAGTACGAGGGCCGGCCGAAACCGAGCGACTTGCCGGGGTCGATGCTGCCGTCGGCGAGCCGATGATTGGCGTCGCCGGTCGGCAGCGTACCGCCGCCGAAGACCGTGAAGTGCCAGTCCTCCAGGTCGTCGAGGCTCTCACTGGCCGGCACCCGCCGGAAGCCGTCGTCGTATTTGAAACCGATCTGGCCCATATACGAAACATCTGCCCAGCCCCGGCTGTTCAGGCCGCCCGGTTCGTCCTGCTTGATGTGGTAGGGCGCGAACAGATAGGCCGAGAACCAGGGCGTGAAGCCGTGGCCGATGCCGAGCATCCAGAACTGGCTGTAATCGGCTTCCGCGGCCGATGGGTCGTAGGTCTTGAAGCGGGCGTCGTCGAGCTTGGCGTAAAGCAGCGTCTTGCCCTCGGGCAGCACGGCGGAACTGGCCGATTCGATCGGTGCGCCCGGCCCTTCCAACGCGGCCGCGCCGATGCCGGCGACGCCGTGGTGGGCATGGACGGAAAACGTGCCGCCGCCAAGGACACCAAGAACGCAGAGAATGACGGCAAACCTGACGCGGTTCATGGCCGCCGCTTCCCGAACAGCTGGTAGGCCCCGAACAAGGCAAGGATCAGGCCGAGCCCGAGCAGCGCCAGCGCCGTGCGACTGGGACCGACGCCAGCGTCGATAGCGACGGCGGCATTGCCTTGCGCGGCGGGGGATGCGAACCGCAAGTCGACACCGTGGCCGTCGGCCGAAAACGCCTTCAGCCGCCACTGCCGGGCGTCGCCGGGGATGAAGACGACCCGGCCGGCGGCGTCGGTATTGCCGACCTGCGCGGGTACGTCCTTACCCTCGGGATACAACTCGTATTTTTCATAGGCGAAGGGGCTGCCGTCGGCGTAGTTCAGCGCAATCGACACCGCATTCGTCGCCGCGATGGTGTGATGAACTTCGTGAGCGGCAACCGTGCCGGCCCAGAGGGCGATCAGGACGACGAACGTTCTCACTTGGCGAGCTCGAATTGCAGGATGGCGCTTCGGATCGCCACGTCGGCCTTGCCGTCGGTGAGCGGCGTCTCGACGCTGGCGGCGATCATCTGCATGCCGCCCTGGCGCAGGCGAAGCGCGATGCGGCCGTCGGCGCCGGTGGCGCCGCGGATTTCACCGCCATAGGCGACCGGTACGCCGGCGCTCGGCTGGCCGTGGTCGGTGACGAGCACCACCAGCTTGTCGCCGGGCTTGAGCGCCAGCGGATCGAGGGTCGGCGTGATCTCGAGGCCGTTTGACAGCGGCCGGTCAGCGCCCGGCCGCCAGCTGTCGATGCGCTTCACCGATTCCTCCGACAGCCAACTCTTAATTGCGCCGGCGACGTCGGCCCTGGGCACGTTCTTCGTCTCCCAAGGCGTCTTGGTCCAGTAGCCCGAGGATGCGGCGACGCGAATCGCCGCACAGTCAGCCGTCGCGGTACGCCAGGGGGCGAGCTTCGTGAGCGCCAATGGCTGCGTGCGGCCGCCGGCGTCGAGGCAGAGCGCATCCTTCACGAAAGCGGCATCGTAAGGAATCGTCTCGGCGCCGCCATGGCTGGAGTGCCCGGAATATTTATGGCCCTGGTAGAGCGTGATGCCGGTCGCTTCCCGTTCCAGCCAGAGATCGTGGGCCAGGGCGGGCAAAGCCGGCAACAAGAAGAACAGGAGCAGCGTCTGGCGCACGGCGTTTGTGTACGGTATGAAGAGTAGGCAAGATCAGCATATCATACGAAACCGCTAATAGTTCATATTCGGCGATGAGAGATAATTCGGCCATGACTTTCGATCCTGGCCGGGTACGGCTCTCGCTCCTGTTCGAAGGCGACCGCGTCGGCGCCGCCACGGTCGACTGCGAGCGGCCGGCCGTTGCCCGCCTGCTGCGCGGAAAGCCGGCCGAGCAGGCGGTGGCGCTGGTGCCGCTGATCTACTCGCTATGCGGCAAGGCGCAGGGCATCGCGGCGCGGGCGGCGCTGGCCGCAGCGCGCGGCCAGGCGATCACGCCGCACGTCGATGCCGAGGCCTGGGCCGAAGCCGCGCGCGAACATGCCTGGAAACTGTTCGTCGATTGGCCGCGCCAGTTGGCTTGCGAACCGGACGAGGCATTTTTCGTGCGCCTGATGCGTACCCCGTTGGATTGTCGAGGCGACCTGGCCGTCGAGTTGGCGGCGCATCCGCTGCCGGCGAAACTGCTCGGCAGCCTGGGGGACGGCGCAATAGAGGCATTTTTTGCGGCGCGGACGGACTACCGCCTGCGCGAACTCCGCGACTGGCTGGACGACAAGCCCGGTTTGCTGGGTACGGTCAGTGCCGCATGCGTCGCCGCGGCGACCGGCGAAGCGTGCGTCGAGACGGCGCGCGGCACGCTGCGGCATCGGCTGGAGCTCGACGGCGACAGAATCGCAAACTACGTCATCACGGCGCCGACCGATCTGCATTTTGCCGCGGGAGGCGATGCGGCCGGCTGGCTAGGCAAGCTGCAAGGCCTTTCGCGCGCAGCGGCGGCGCGGCAAGCTTTGCTGCTGGTGATGGCCTTCGACCCCTGCGTGCCGTGGGCGTGGGTTTGACGCCGGCTTAGGCCAGTTCGTCGGGTTCGAGCAGGCGTTCGACGACGGCGATGCGATCCTTCAGGTGCAGCTTGCGCTTCTTCATGCGCCGCAGCAGGAGCTCGTCGTAGGGCGGCGGCGCCGCTTCCAGGCGCGCGAGGGCGTCGTCGAGGTCGCGATGCTCAATCCGCAACTCCTGGAGTTGGGCATGCAGGGCTTCGGGTTCGTCATTGGCGGGTTGCATGGCCAGACTATGGTAGCGTTTGTCGGCGTCGAGGAGAAGCAAAATTGTACAGGCCGCATTGACGGCGCGCACGCGGACGCCTACCATCGCGCCTTTTCGCGTGCCACCCGGGCACGGGGTTTTTTTCGAACGACGTGGATCTTCCGGTTATTTATTCCCTCATTGCCGATGACATGAAGGCGGTCGATGCCGTCATCCGGGCTCGTCTGCATTCCGAGGTCGTGCTGGTTCGCCAGGTCGCGGAGTACATCGTTGCCGGTGGCGGCAAGCGCATGCGGCCTGCGCTGGTTCTGTTGGCAGCCCAGGCCATGGGCTATGAAGGCGCCCAGCATCACGAACTGGCGGCCGTGGTCGAGTTCATCCACACCGCCACGCTCCTGCACGACGACGTCGTCGACGAATCCGACCTGCGCCGCGGCCGCGACACCGCCAACGCCCTGTTCGGCAACGCCGCCAGCGTTCTCGTCGGCGACTTCCTCTACTCGCGCGCTTTCCAGATGATGGTCGGCGTGGGCAGCATGCGCGTCATGGAAGTTCTTGCCGACGCCACCAACGTCATCGCCGAGGGCGAAGTCCTGCAGTTGATGAACTGCCATAACGCCGACATCGATGTCGAGGAATACCTGCAGGTCATCCGCTACAAGACGGCCAAGCTCTTCCAGGCGGCCGCCCGGCTCGGCGGCATTCTTGGCGGCGCCGACCGCGACGTCGAAGAAGGGCTGGCACGTTACGGCATGCATTTGGGCACCGCGTTCCAACTGATCGACGACGTGCTCGACTATTCGGGCGAGGAAGCCGAGACCGGCAAGCATCTTGGCGACGATCTCGCCGAAGGCAAGCCAACGCTGCCGCTGATTCATGTCCTCAAGCATGGCGCTCCGGCGCAAGCCGCCTGCGTGCGCAAGGCGATCGAGGAAGGCGGACGTGATTCATTCGCCGAGGTTCTGGCGGCAGTCAAGGCGACAGGCGCGTTGACTGCCGCGCGCGAGCATGCCCGCGCCGAGGCCGCGATGGCGGTGGACGCGATTGCGCAACTGCCCGCTTCTATTTACAAGACGGCTCTGATAGAATTGTCGGCCTTTTCGGTGTCCCGCAAGTCGTGACTGCGGGCGCGTATGGATAAGTCGGGGTGTAGCTCAGCCTGGTAGAGTACTGCGTTCGGGACGCAGGAGTCGGAGGTTCGAATCCTCTCACCCCGACCAATAGCATCAAGGACTTGCAACATTTAAGTAGTCTTTGAATTGGTCAAACTGACACTAGATTGTAACCGGTCGAGCGTGTTGGCCACGCGACTGAGGTTCTCCGGTGCCAGATGCGCGTAGCGCTCGGTCATCTCACTGCTGCTATGACCAAGCAGTGCCTTTACTTCAAGCAAGGAAACTCCAGCGCTCACCAGCCATGACGCGCAGGTGTGCCGCATGTCATGGACTCGGAAGTTACTGATCCCCGCTCGATCGCAGGCCGATTCAAAGCCATTTTGCAGGAACTGAACTCGCTCGCCATTCCTGTGTGAAAAAACCCAAGGCGACTTGGGGCAATGCTCCGCGCGGAACTTCTCACGGTTGGCAAGCGCGGATCGGGCGACTTCGCTGAGCGGTACCACTCGCCGCTTGCCATTCTTCGTATGATCGCCTTCCAGGCGAATGCATCCGGCAGCAAAATCGACACGATCCCACGAGAGCTTGAGTAGCTCGTTCTTTCGGCATCCCGTGTTCAGTGCCAGCCGAATGAAGTCGGCCAGGTGCGGCGACTTCCTTTCTTCCTTCGAGGCCTCCGCAATCAACCGCTCGGCTTCGTCCTTGGTGATCCAACGCAAGCGGCCTTCCGGTTCCTTTAAGGACATTCCGCTTACCGCATTCTGCACGTTCCATTCGAGCGTGACACGAACATAGTTCATCGCCGCCGAAAGCAGATCGAGTTCGCGATTGATCGTGCTGCCCGTTACACCGTCGCCCTTGCGTGCTTGAATGTACCGTGCAACATCCGCCCGACGAATGCGCTCGGCGGTCATGCCGGTGAAGTGCGGTTGCAAGCGCCGGCAGGCAATCGCGACACGATCTGCTGCCCGCCACTGGTCCCGTTTGGCATCGATGAATGCGATCATCATGTCATCGAAAGTGTGCTCGGGCTGAATGCCCCACATTCGTTCCTGATGGACTTCATGTCGCCATTTCGCTTCAAGGGCGCTGGCCTCGTCGTAGTCAGTTGTCCGAGTAGATCGGTAAGTCGGCTTGCCGCTTGCATCGGTGAACTTGACCCACCAGAACGGCGAGCCTTTGCGTCGGTATGGCATGAATCACTTCCTCTCCGCGCCGCCGACTCGATGCGGGGCGGATTATGCGCCGGCTCTTGGGTGGACTGCACATGCGCGCGTAATTCGGCAACGGGGATGAGGACGCGCCGACCAATGCGACAACGTGGCAGCTTCCCTTCAGCAACCAGCCGCTTGATCGTCCTAGCCGACACACCAAGGAGTTCGCCGGCCGCATCAAAGCCAACCAAAAGCGGTTCGGTCATGACTCCAGATTGATCGCTCTTCATCGCCCGGAAACCCGCATGGTTAAGGCATTCCCCGAATTGTTTCTATGTATCAAGTAATCAGAGGCTCGCAACGCCTGCCGCCCGACCCCCGCCGGCGGGGCGGGCGGCTCCGCCGTCCGGCCCACGGCCGGTGGTCGATACATCAGGAAATTCGGGCTTCTGCCCCTTGAGGGCAAAGTACATTACGGACCCGGAGGCAACGAAAGCGCCTACAGGAAGGCGAGTGCGCCGAGGGGTTCGGCGGGCGGATGGGCTGGCGAAGCGAAGGCAAGGTCGATCCCGAACAGCGTCAAGCCGATCGACCCGAAAGGCACCAAGCCGATTTCCACCTGCTTTGCGGACAGCCGCTCGCAGAGGAGCGAGCCCATGCCGATACCCAATGTAAAAGTAGCGAGCAGCAGCGTGACGCTTGTTTCGGTTCCGCCGAGAACATTCTTTGCGTAGGCCGGAAATTGCGCCAAAAATAGAGCGCCGTACAACCAAAACCAGGAAATGCCGAGAATCGAAAGAAACACCGTTCGATTCTCGCGGGCAAAGCCGATGTTGCGCCATGTCTCGGAGATGGGGTTGGGGTTTACGCACAGCGTCGGGTCGGGCGCCGGCGCGTCCGGGATCCGGCGACTGGCCAGATAACCCAAACCGGCCACGACCAGGCAGCCGAGCGTAATCCAGTGCGTGCCATTCTCCATGCCGGCAAGCAGGCCGCCGGCCAAAGTACCCAGGAGAATCGCGACGAAGGTACCGGCTTCGATCAGCGCATTGCCCCCGACGAGTTCATCCTCTTGCAAGTGCTGCGGCAGAATCGCGTACTTGACAGGTCCGAACATCGTCGAATGCAGGCCGAGCAGGAACAGGCAGATCATGAGAAGTTCGATGCTATGGAGCTGGAAACATGCTCCGGAAATCAGCATGATGCCGATCTCCAGCACCTTGACGAGACGCGCCAGCATTGCCTTGTCGTATTTGTCCGCCAACTGGCCCGCAGTCGCCGAGAACAGGAAGAAGGGCAGAATGAACACGCCGGCAGCCAAGTTGGCGAGCAGTTCGGGCTTTAGCGTCGTCCACTGGCTGGCCTGGAAGGTCAGCAGTACGATCAAGGCGTTCTTGAACAGGTTGTCGTTGAAGGCGCCAAGAAACTGCGTGCCGAAGAACGGCCCGAAGCGCCGGGTCTTCAGCAAGGTGAATTGAGAACTCATGGGTTATCTTCCTCAAGCCTCGACCGGGGCTACCCCGACCGGCGCCGCCGCCGTTTCCTCCGCCATCTGCTTGAGGCGCACATAGTCGGTCTTGCCTGAACCGAGCAATGGAATACCCTCAAGCTGGCGTATCACGCGCGGCACCGTGAGTTCAGGCGAGCCGATAGTCTTTGCGGCGCTTAGCAACGCATCGCGGTTCAGCGCCGGCGCAGTGGTGAACAGTACGAGCGCTTCGCCCTTGGCGGCGTCGCCCCGCGTCGAGGCCGCGTGTGTGTAACCGGGCGCGGCACTGGCGGCGATTTTCTCGACGACTTCGAGCGACACCATTTCGCCGGCGATCTTGGCAAAGCGCTTGAGACGCCCGCGGATATGAACGAAGCCATCTTCGTCGACGGTCACGATGTCGCCCGTCGAGTACCAGCCTGCGCCGATCGACCGAGGCGGCTGGATAATGCCAGGTTGGTCGAACAGAAAGTAGCCCTTCATCACATTGGGGCCCCTGACG
>WBZU01001446.1_pt1 | contig 17833 bp, 18 predicted proteins | sample 5204311 | NCBI WGS metagenome assembly WBZU01 (sample SAMN12344359, study PRJNA552823) | activated sludge metagenome | biome: Activated sludge suspended growth; feature: Nitrification reactor; material: Wastewater; isolation source: activated sludge from nitrification reactor of wastewater... | reverse complement strand
CCACCCCCGACGACGACCTGACCAACGACCAGATCGTCGACGACGTGATCGACAACACCGGCGGCGACGAAGACGACCACGACATCGCGGTCATCCACCCCCAGCCGGTCACCCCGCCCACCACGGAGACCCCGACCACGGCCACGCCCACGACGGAGACCCCGACGACGGCGACGCCGACGACGGAGACCACGACCACGGCCACGCCGACGACGGAGACCCCGACCACGGCCACGCCGACCACGGCCACGCCCACGACGGCCACGCCCACCACGGTCACGCCGACCACCGGGACGCCGACCACGGCGGCCCCGACCACGGCCACGCCGACCACCGGGACGCCGACCACGGCGACCCCGACGACGGAGACGCCCACGACGGCCACGCCGACCTCGGAGTCCCCGACCTCGGAGTCGCCGACCTCGGAGTCCCCGACGACGGCCACGCCGACCACCCAGGGCACCGACGTCTCCGACAACGACGACGACGCCAGCACCGGGACCAGCAACGAGACCGTGGATCGCACCGAGAGCCGGGACCTGCCCCGGACCGGGAACGACCCCCGCGGCCTCGTCGCCCTCGGCCTGGCCCTCCTCGCCACCGGCGCCGCCACCCTCACCCTCCGCCGGAGGCGCACCACGAACTAGCTCCGGCCCGGAGCGCCCTCCGGCCACCCCGCCCTGGTGCGACCGCGACCCCACGGGGTCGCGGTCGTGCCGCGTCTGGCCCCCGGGCCGGTCCGGACTGGTTGGCGGCCGGCCTTACTCGACGACGCGGACGGCGCCGACCATGCCCTTGGTCGTGGTGCCGTGGAGCGAGCAGTAGTAGGGGAAGGTCCCGGCCTGGTCGAAGGTGACCTCGCGGGTGGTGCCCGGCTCGAAGGCCGCGGTCTCGATCGGGGTGAAGCTGCCGTCGATCACGGGGATCACGTTGTGCTCGTTGTGGCCGGTGTTGCCGAAGGTGAGGGTGTCGCCCACGTGGATCTCGACGTAGGGCGCCACGAAGGTGTTGTCGTGGGCGTCCACCTCGGCGGCGCCGGCCTCCAGCGGGACGAACGTCTCGTCCGACAGGTCGAAGCCGGCGGGCAGCGTGGGTGCGGGGGCCGACCCGTTGGTCTCGATGTCGGGATCGCTGCCGCAGGCGGCCACCGAGACGAGCAGGACGACGGCGAGGAAGAGGGCACGGGGTCGCATCGGCGCCGACGGTAGCCACGCCGGAGCGTCCCGACCGGATCGAGGGGCGGTGGCTCGGGCCGGCTCCCCGCACTCGGAGGAACAGGTCCCCATCAGCTCGGGGTGGGTGAGCCGTGCCAGCCCGTCGCCCAGCGGGGCCCGCCCCGATCGTGGTCGAGGCGGCGCGGGGTCGGCTCCTAGCCTCGGACCGATGTCGGCCGATCGGGTCCCCGCCGAGGAGCGGGCCTTCTACGTCCAGGAGTTCGCCGGGGCGACGATCGTGCTGGCCCTCGCCGAGGTCGACGAGCCGACCGTCGCCTCGGTGGCCCGGGCCGCTCGGGCGCTGGCCGGCGGCGGGTCCCGGCTCGTCGTGGTGGTCGGCGCGCCGGCCGCCTCCGGCGCCGATCCCGCGTTGGTGGCCGCGCTGCCCTCGGCGCCCCTGGTGCTCGACGGCCCGGCCCCGGGCGACCGGGTCGATCCGGGCTGGATGGCCGACCTCTGGTTGGCGATCGCCGATCGGCGCGAGGTCGTCGTGACGGTCGCGCCCGGCGAGCAGTCGCCGGTGGCCGCCGAGCTGGCGTCGGCCCTGCGAGCGCTCAAGCTGGTGGTGACCGATCCCGGCGGCGGATGGGGGAGTCCGGCCCGCAGCTTCGTCGACGTCCACGACCCGGCCCGCGGCTTCGAGGCGGCCCTGGCCGACCGCCAGGACGGCGCGGTGGTGCGGGCGGTGCGCACCGCCCTCGACGCCGGGGTCACCAGCGTCAACCTCTGCCCGCCCCAGGAGGTCGACGACGAGCTGTTCACCTTCGACGGCGTCGGCTCGTTGTTCACCAGCGGCGACTACCTGCGCATCGACGCGCTGCGGGTCGACGACCTCCCGGCGGTCGAGGAGCTCGTCGCCCAGGGCACCGCGGCGGGGGTGCTGCGCCCCCGCACCCGGGTGGAGGTGGCCCGCCTCGCCGTCGGCGGGCTGGCGGCGCGGGTCGAGCGCAGCGGGCACCTGGCCGGGCTGGTCGGCCTCGAGACCGAGCCGTACCGCGCCGCCGCGCTGGGCGAGGTGGCGGGGCTGTACACGGTCAGCCGCTTCTCCGGAGCCGGCGCCGGCGGCCGGCTGATCGACGGCCTGGCCGACCGGGCCGCCGCCGCCGGCCTCCGGGCCATCTTCGCCGTCACCGTCTCCGAGGAGGCCGCCGCCTTCTTCGACCGCAAGGGCTTCGCCGAGGTCGCCCAGGACCAGGTCCCCGCGGCCAAGTGGCTGGGCTACGACGAGGCCCGCCGGGCGCAGGCCCGAGCCTTCCTCCGCCCCACCGCCTGACGCCCCCCGCCCGAGCCCGGCCCGCCCAACCCCCGCGAACTTTGCGCCGAAACACACCCGGGCGTCGGGTTTGCGCGCAAAGTTTCGACTCGGGGGAGCGGATTCTGACGGGTCGTCAGGTGCGTCGTACGATCGTCGGTCGTGGATCTGCGCTTCTCGGACGAGGACGAGGCCTTCCGGGCCGAGGCCCGGGCCTGGTTGACCGAGCAGCTCGACGGCCCGTTCGCCGGCGTGAAGGGCCGGGGCGGGCCGGGCGACGAGCACGCCCTGTTCGACGAGCGCCTGGCCTGGGAGCAGCACCTCGGCGCCCACGGGTGGACCTGCGTCGGCTGGCCGAAGGAGCACGGCGGGCGGGGCCTCGGCCTGCACCAGCAGGTGATCTGGTTCGAGGAGTACGCCCGGGCCGGGGGTCCGGGGCGGCTCGGCCACATCGGCGAAGGACTGGCCGGGCCGACGATCCTGGCCTTCGGCGACGACGACCAGCGGGCCCGGTTCCTGCCCGGGATCGTGGCCGGGACCGAGCTGTGGGCTCAGGGCTACAGCGAACCCAACGCCGGGTCCGACCTCGCCAACATCGCCACCCGCGCCGAGCCCGACGGCGACGACTGGCGGATCAGCGGCCAGAAGGTGTGGACCTCGTTGGCCCACTGGTCGGACTGGTGCTTCGTGCTGGCCCGGACCGACCGGGACGCTCAGCCCAAGCACCGCGGCATCACGTACTTCCTGGTGCCGTTGCGCCAGGAGGGCGTCGAGATCCGGCCGATCCGCCAGGTCACCGGCACCAGCGAGTTCAACGAGGTGTTCTTCGACGGGGCGCTGGCCCGCGGCGTCGACGTGGTCGGCGGCGTGGGCAACGGCTGGAAGGTGGCGATGGGGACCCTCGCCTTCGAGCGTGGCGCCTCCACCCTCGGCCAGCAGATGGCGTTCCGCAACGAGCTGGACGACGTGATCGCCGTCGCCCGCACCAACGGTCACATCGACGACCCGGTCATCCGCCAGCGCATCGCCGCCGCCCACGCCGGCCTCGAGATCATGCGGTGGAACACCCTCCGGGTGCTCTCTGGCCCCGAGGGCGCCCCGCCGCCCCCGGCCACGATGGTCACCAAGCTCTATTGGGCGAACTGGCACCGCTCGCTCGGCGAGCTGGCCGTGGACGTGCTCGGCGCCGAGGCGCTGCTGGCCGAGCCCGAGCCCGGCTACGAGCTCACCGCCGCCCAGCGCCTCTTCCTGTTCACCCGCTCGGACACGATCTACGCCGGCTCCAACCAGATCCAGCGCAACATCATCGGCGAGCGCGCCCTCGGCCTCCCCAAGGAACCTGCCCCGTGACCGGACCCGCCGCCCCGCCCTACGTTCCCGGCCACGGTCTGCTGGCCGACCGGACGCTCGTCGTCACCGCGGCGGCCGGCACCGGCATCGGCTCGGCTGTCGCCCGCAAGGCGATCGAGGAGGGGGCCCGGGTGCTGATCTCGGACTTCCACGAGCGCCGGCTGGCCGAGACCGCCGACCGCCTCGGCGAGGAGACCGGGACCCGGCCCGACACCCAGGTCTGCGACGTGACCGACGAGGCCCAGGTCCAGGCGCTCGTCGACGCCGCCGCCGACCGCCTCGGCGGCATCGACGTGATGATCAACAACGCCGGCCTCGGCGGGTCGGCCAAGGTCGTCGACATGACCGACGAGCAGTGGTCGCGGGTCCTCGACGTCACCCTCACCGGCACGTTCCGGGCCACCCGCGCCGTGCTGCGCCATATGATCCCGAGGGGGCGCGGCGTCATCGTCAACAACGCCTCGGTGCTCGGGTGGCGGGCCCAGGAGGACCAGGCCCACTACGCCGCGGCCAAGGCCGGGGTGATGGCGCTCACCCGCTGCTCGGCGGTGGAGGCGGCGCCCCACGGCATCCGCATCAACGCGGTGGCGCCGAGCCTGGCGATGCATCCGTTCCTCGCCAAGGTCACCACCGACGAACTGCTCGAGGAGCTCACCGCCCGCGAGGCGTTCGGCCGGTACGCCGAGCCGTGGGAGATCGCCAACGTGATGATCTTCCTGGCCAGCGACTACAGCAGCTACCTGACCGGCGAGGTGGTCTCGGCCTCCTCGCAGCGGGCCTGACCCGACCATCCGAGCGAGGAGATCGCCGTGGCCGTGACCACCTTCGAGGGGATCGACGAGGTGCGGGCCGCCGTCGGCCGTCACCTCGGCTGGAGCGACTGGGCCGAGGTCGCCCAGGCCCAGGTGGACACCTTCGCCGAGGCGACCGGTGACCACCAGTGGATCCACGTGGACGTCGAGCGGGCCCGAGCCGAGTCGCCCTTCGGCGGCCCGATCGCCCACGGGTACCTCACGCTCAGCCTGACCAACCTGTTCCTGCCGCAGGTGGTCGAGGTGCGAGGCGTGTCGCTCGGGGTCAACCGCGGCACGGGCAAGATCCGCTTCCCCGCGCCGGTGCCGGTCGGGTCTCGCCTGCGGGGCGGGGTGGAGCTGGTGGCGGTCGACGACGTGGCCGGCGGGATCGACACCACGATGCTGATCACCGTCGAGCGCGAGGGCGGCGACAAGCCGGTGTGCGTCGTGGAGAGCCTGAGCCGGTACCTGGCGTGATCGGCGGGTGCCGCCGGTGACGCTCGCAGCCACGGTCCGGGAGGCGGCTCGCCGGTTCGGCGACCGGGCCGCGTTCGTGGCCGCCGACGGGTGGGCGTTGTCCTACGCCGACCTCGATCGCCTGAGCGACGAGGTGGCGGCGGGCCTCGCCGTCGACCACGGCGTGGGCGAGGGCGACGTGGTGGCGCTGGTGCTGCCGTCGTCGCCCGAGTACGTGGTGGCGTACGCGGCGATCGCCAAGCTCGGGGCGATCGCGGCCGGCGTCAACCCCCGCTACGCCCCGCCCGAGCGGGCGGCCCTGGTGGACCGCGCCGCGCCGAAGGTCGTCCTCGTCGCGCCGCAGCTGCTCGACGGCCTGGTCGGGCCGCCGGTGGTGGTCGCGGTGGAGGCGGCGACGTCGGCCGACGAGATCCTCGCCGGGCTCCGCCGGCCGGGGGAGGCGCCGCCGCCGCTCGAGCACCCCGATGACCCCGAGCGGGTCGTCGCCATCGTCTTCACCTCGGGGACCACCGGGTTGCCCAAGGGGGCGGTGTTCGGCAACCGGGAGCTGGCCGCGGGGACCCGAGCCGACCTCGGGGCCCGAGCCGACGAGTGGGACGGCGGCGGGCACGGCCTGGCCGGGACCGAGCTGGCCCACGTCGGGTTCATGACCAAGCTGCCGACGATGCTGCGGACCGGCGCCACCACGCACCTGCTGGCGCGGTGGCGGGCCGGCGACGTGCTGCGCCTGATCGCCGAGCACCGGATGGCGGTGGTGGGCGGCGTCGCCCCGCAGATGGCGCTCCTGCTGCGCCACCCCGACCTCGACCGCCTGGACGTCTCCTGCGTGCGGGCGATCGTGATGGGTGGGGCGGCGTCGCCGCCGGCGCTGGTGGAGGAGGCCCGGCGGCGGTTCGGCGCGCCCTATTCGATCCGGTACTCGTCGACCGAGTCCGGCGGCATCGGCCTCGGCACCGCCTTCGACGCCGACGACGACGAGGCGCTCCACACGATCGGCCGGCCCCGCGGCGAGGTGGAGGCGGAGGTGCGGGGTCCCGACGACGAGGTCGTGGCGGTCGGCGAGGTGGGGGAGCTGGTGCTGCGGTCGCCGACGATGCTGCGGGGCTACTGGCGCGATCCCGACGCCACCGCCGAGGCGCTGCGAGGCGGGTGGCTGCGCACCGGCGACCTCGCCGTGGTCGACGAGCGGGGCTTGTTCCGCCTGGCCGGCCGGGCCAAGGAGATGTACGTGCGGGGCGGCTACAACGTCTACCCGCAGCAGGTGGAGGCGGCGCTCGGCACCCACCCGGCGGTGGCCGACGTGGCCGTCGTTCCCCGCCCCGATGCGGTGATGGGCGAGATCGGCGTCGCCGTCGTGGTGCCGGCGGACCCCGAGGCGCCCCCGACCCTCGAGGACCTGCGCACCCACCTGCACGGCGTGCTCGCCCCGTTCCGCCATCCCGAGGCGCTCCGCCTCGTCGACGCCCTCCCGTTGACCGCCATGCAGAAGCTCGACCGCGCCACCCTCGCCGCCCACGAGGCCGACCCCCCGGCCTGACCAGGGCAACGCGCCGGCTGGGGGATCCCCCAGGGGGAGTTGGGGGGTTCGACGGGCAGACGGGCGGCCGTGTTCGGCGGACCCTGGCGGGATGATCGACGCACGCGACCCCATCGCCCCGCCGCCGCTCCGCCGGCCCGACCTGCCGCCGCCTCCGGCCTGGGCCGCCGGGCCGCCCCGGCCGCCGGCGCCGCCCCGGCCCTGGCGAGGCTCGCCCGGGCCGCTCCCGGGCTGGGAGCCGCGTCCGTCGGCCCAGGGTGCGCGGGGCCCGGCGTCGCCGTTCCCCGCCGGCCCGCCGACCGAGTGGCCGCCACCCGGTCCCCCGCCGTCACCGGGCGGGTGGCTGCCGCCCGCGCCGCCGCCCCCTCCGGCCGCGCCGGCACCGGGCTCCTCCCGCCCCGGCCTGAGCGTGCAGAACCTCCTGCTCGGGCTGGGCACCGGCCTGGTGGCGATCGCCGCCCTCGTCTTCGCCGTCGTCACCTGGGACCGCCTCGACGCCACCACGCAGGGCCTCGTCCTGCTGGGCTGCACCGTCCTGGCCGGCGCCGCCGCCACAGCGTCGTCCCGTCGGTCGATGCCGGCCACCGCCGAGGCGCTCGGCCTGGTCACGCTGCTGCTGGCCCTGGTCGACGTGCACGCCGCCCGCCTCGCCCTCGCCCCGTCCTCCGACGCCGCCACCTGGTGGGCGGTGGCGCTCGCCGCGGTGGCCGGTGGCGCCTGGGTCGGCGGCGAGGCCCTGCGGATCCGATCGACCCGCATCGCCGCCGCCGTGCTCGTCCAGCTGCCGTTGCTGCTGAGCCTCGACCACCTCGACGGCGTCCGGGTGCCGGTGGCCCTCGTGCTCGGCCAGGCGGCGGCGGTCGTGCACGTCGCGCTCGGCGCGAGGCGGGCGCCGATCGCTGCTCGTGCGCTGGCCGTCGTCGTCGCCCTCTGGCAGGCGGCGTTCGCAGCGATGGTCGCGGTCGGCGATCTCATCGTCGCCGATCGGTCCGACCGGGCCGCTGCGGCGATCGGGGTGGCGTTGGCCGCAGCGCTGGCGCTGTCGGTCTCGGTCCGCGGGCGGCGGACCGAGGGCACCCGGGTCCTCGGCCTGCTGCTCGGCGCGCCGCTGGCCGCCCTGGCCACGGCGGGCGCGCTGAGCACGGCGGTGTGCGGCGACGCCTACCCGCCGGTGCTCGCCGCGATGGCGGTGCTCGCGCTGGCCGTCGCCTCGCTCGCCCCCCGTCGCTGGGGGCAGATCCCCGGGTGGACCGCCGGGGTGACCGGCGCGCTGGCGATGACCCCGCTGGTGGCCGCGGCGGTGGTCACGGCGGCGGGGGCGGCGGGCGTCGCCGATCGCACCGCGCCGGGCTCGGTCGACGCCGCCACCCGGGCCATCGGGCTGGTCCCCGGCGCCGATCACCTGGCCTCGTCGTCGAGCCTCGCCGCCCTCCTGGTGCTGGCCGGCCTCGCCGTCGCGGCCGTCCGGCCCCGGACCTCCTCGACGGCGCTGGTGCCCGGGTTGGTCGGGGTCGGCCTGGTCGGGGTGCTGGTCGCCCCGGTCCTGCTGCCGCTGTCGGTCGGCGGCACGGCGGCGCTCGCGCTGGCCGCCGCCGCGCTGCTCGTCGGCCTCGCCGGCAACGGGCCGCGGCTGGCCGACCGGGCGGCGTTCCTGGTCGGCGCGGCCGCCGGGCCGGCGGTGCTCGCCCTGGCGTGGGCGGCGGCGAGCGACGCCTCGGCGATCGCCACCACCGTCGGGGCGGTCCTCGTCGCCGCCGGTGCGGTGCACGCCGGCCGGCGGGCCGGCGCGGCCGGCGTCACCGGTGCATCGGTGGTGGCCACGGTGGCCCTGGTCGCTGTCGCCGCCACCCGCATCGCCATCGAGCAGGGGGCGACCGGGCCGCTGGCCGCCGTGGTCGGCTCGATCGCCGCCCTCGTCCTCGCCCTGGTGGTGGCGCTGGCGGTGGACCCGGAGGGCACCGACGCCGATCCGGATGCCACCTCGGCCCGGCTGGCCGAGGGCACCGCCTGGGTGGCCCACCTGCTGGCCGCCGCGGCCGTCCTCGCCGAGCCCCGCCCGGGAACCGCCACCGTCCTGCTGGCCTCGGGCTGCCTCGCCGCCGGCCTCCACGCCGCACGGCGGGGGCGCCGCCCGCTCGCCGCGCTGGCGGTGGCCGAGGGCCTGATCCTGAGCTGGCTGCGCCTCGGCGAGGCCGGGGTCACCGTGATCGAGGCCTACACGCTGCCCGTCGCCCTGGTGCTGCTGGCCGGCGGCCTGTGGACGCTCCGGCGGGCGCCGGTGGTCGGCCGCCACCTGTCGTCGTGGGTGGTCGAGGGACCGGCGCTGGTGGTGGCGTTCGCCCCCACGGTGCTGATCGCGCTCCAGGATCCCGGCCTGGTCCGCCCGCTGATCGGCCTCGTGGCCGGGGCGATCGTGCTGAGCATCGGGGCGTTCGCCGGTCGGCGGGCGATGGTCGACGTCGGCACCGGCGTGGTCGTCCTGCTCGGCCTCGAGCAGGTGGCCCCCGTCGTCGGCGGGCTGCCCAACTGGGTCACGATCGGCTCGGCCGGCGTCCTGCTCCTCGCCGTCGGCGCCACCTTCGAGCAGCGCCGCCGAGACCTCCGCGAGGTCCGCGACCGCTACGCCTCCCTCGTCTGAGGCCGCCGGCCTCGCCCTCCGTGGCGGCGCCGGGCCGCAGGGCGGTCAGATCCGTCGAATCGACGTCGATTCGACGCCGACGCCGCATCGTTCCGGCCGCCGAGTCCAGGCTCGGCGGCCGGCTCGGCGCGTTCGGCGAGCACGGACCACCCCGGGCACGGCCCACACCGACCACGGCCCACCGACCACGGCCCACCGACCACGGCCCCGCCCGAGCAAGGCCTACCGACCCACGGTGCGACACTCGGGCGATGAGCGACGTCCACCAGTGCCCGTTCTGCGAGCTGCGGTTCACCAACCTCAAGGAACTGCAGTTCCACATCCAGCTCGACCACCCGGACCGCCAGGTGCCCGAGCGCCGCTACCGCCTCGGCCCGGACCGAACCGGCCCGATCTGAGGCCTTCGCCCGCCGAGCTAGCGGACGAGCAGCACCGACGAGCCGTGGCCGAACAGGCCCTGGTTGGCGGTGATGCCGGCGGTGGCGCCTTCGACCTGGCGGCCGGCGGCCTGGCCGCGGAGCTGCCAGGTGACCTCGCAGACCTGGGCGATCGCCTGGGCCGGGACCGCCTCGCCGAAGCAGGCCAGCCCGCCGCTCGGGTTGACCGGGATGCGGCCGCCGAGCGAGGTGTCCCCGTCGTTGAGGAGGCGCTCGGCCTCGCCGACCTTGCAGAGACCGATGTCCTCGTACCAGTCGAGCTCGAGGGCGGTCGAGAGGTCGTAGACCTCGGCCAGCGAGAGGTCCTCGGGCCCGATCCCCGCCTCCTCGTAGGCGGCGTGGGCGATCGAGGCCTTGAAGCGCCGCTCGGGCTCGGCCACCACCGCCGAGGAGTCGGTGGCGAGGTCGGGCAGGTCGATGACGGTGTTCGGGTAGCTCGGCGTCACCGTCGAGACGGCGGCCACCCGCACCGGGGCGCCGGCGGAGGCGGCGTGGCGCCGGGCGAAGTCCATCGAGGCGAGGACGATGGCCGCACCGCCGTCGGAGGTGGCGCAGATCTCGAGGAGGTGGAGCGGGTCGCTCACCACCGGGCTGGCCAGCACGTCGTCGACGGTCACCGCCTTCTGGTAGCGGGCGTTCGGGTTGGCGAGGCCGTTGGTGGCGTTCTTGACCTTGACCTTGGCGAAGTCGGTGCTGGTGGCGCCGTGGAGGTCCATGCGGCGGCGAGCGGCCAGGGCGAAGTAGGTGGGGTTGGTGGCGCCGACCAGGCGGAAGCGCAGCCAGTCGGGGTCGGTGGGCCGGTCGCCGGCGTTCGGGGCGAGGAACCCCTTCGGGGTGGTGTCTGCCCCCACCACCAGGGCGACCTCGCAGAGGCCGGCGAGGATGCGGGTGCGGGCGGTCTCGATGGCGGTGACGCCGGAGGCGCAGGCCGCGTAGGAGCTGGCGACGCGGGCGCCGTTCCAGCCGAGCGCCTGGGCGAAGGTGGCACCCGAGACGTAGCCGGGGTAGCCGTTGCGCATCGTGTCGGCGCCCGACACGAACTGCACGTCGGACCACGCGATCCCGGCGTCGCGCAGGGCGTCGCAGGCGGCGGCGACGCCGTACTCGACGAAGTTCCGACCCCACTTGCCCCACGGGTGCATGCCGACGCCGAGCACGGCGATGTCGTTGGCGCCCATCAGGCCGCCCCTCCCTCGTCCGCGGTCGACGAGGCGACCGGCTTCCACTTCCACACGAGGTGGTCGGTCTCCTCGTCAGCGAAGAGCACCTCGACCACCAGCTCGACCTCCTGGCCGACCGACAGCTCGTCGACCGACACGCCGGGAACCACCTGGCCCATGACCACGATCCCCTCGGCGGCGAGGGCGACGGCGGCGATGGCGAACGGCTCGTGCTCGTCGCCGGGGACGACGTAGGGCGGCGGCGGCTGGTACCGGGCGTCGGTGTAGCTCCAGATCGTGCCGCGCCGGCTGAGCGGGACCACCTCGAGCTCGGTGCCGGTGCACGCCGGGTTCGGGCAGCCGAAGTCGGCCCGGGGGAAGGCGTAGGTGCCGCAGGTGGTGCAGCGCTGGCCGAGCAGCGCCGGCTCCTCGTCGGTGGTGAACCAGCCCTCGGCGCCGAGCGCCGGAACCCGAGCCCTGGTGGTCACTGCTGCTCCCCGGTCGAGGTCGATCGAAGATCTGATGGTACGTCAGATCCTGGACCGCCCTCCCCATCGGCCCGAGGCCTCCGACCCGGCCGCGCCCGGAGGTTCGCGGGGTGTCACCGCCACGAAACCGAGGCGAAACGTTGCGTCCGTACCGTCGCCCCCCATGAAGGTGGAGCTGGTCCAGTGGCCGACCGACGAGGATCGCCTCGCCGAGCTCCGCCGCCAGCAGCTGCCGAGGCTCGTGTTGGTGCCCGACGGCCTCGCCCCGCCGCTCACCGCCGACGTGCTCGAGGACTGGATCCGCCTGCCGGCGGCCGACGACGACATCCGCTCCCGGGTCCGCGTGCTGGCCGACCGGGCCGCCGGTGGCGGCGAGGGCGCCGCGCCGGAGCTCGACGAGAACGGCCTGCTCCGGGCCGGCGGCACCTGGGTCTCGCTGCCGCCGGTGGAGCACCGGCTCATGGTGGCGCTCCTCGACCGCTACCGGGCGGTGGTCAGCCGCGAGGCCCTCGCCCGAGCCGGCTGGCCGGACGGGATCCCGGGCCGCAACGTGCTCGACGTCCACATCGTGCGCCTGCGGCGGCGCCTCGCCCCGCTCGGGCTGGTGATCCGCACGGTGCGCAGCCGCGGGTACCTCCTCGAGGAGGGCGCGACGGTGGCGGCCACCGGGTCCTGAACGTCGGTCGACGGGCGCCGGCCGGGGCGGGCGCCGCGGGCCCTCGCCGAGGGCGGCCCGCCTCAGCCCTGCTGGTGCTCGAAGAAGGCGAGGCGCTCGCCGCCGCCGTGCACCACCAGGTTGGCGCCCGTGACGAACGCCGCGAGGTCCGACGCCAGCCAGGCGACGGCGTTGCCGACGTCGGCCGGTTCGGCCACCCGACCGAGCGGGACGGTGGCCGCCACCGCGGCGGCGCCCTCGGGACCGCCGTAGTACGCCTCGAACCCCTCGGTGCGGACCATCCCGGCCGACACCGCGTTGACCCGGACCCTCGGCGCCCACTCCATGGCGAGGCTGGTGGTCAGGCTGATCAGGCCGGCCTTGGCCGCGCCGTACGCGGCGGTGCCGGGCGACGGCCGCAGGCCCGAGAGGCTGGCCACGTTGACGATCGAGCCGCCGGTCTCCTGGCCCTGCATGACCCGGTTGGCGGCCTGGGCGACGTGCAGGGCGCTGGTGAGGTTGAGGGCGATGATCTTCTCGGAGAACCGGGGCGACACCGTGGCCGCATCGGCACCGGGCGCGCCGCCGGCGTTGTTGACCACGAGGTCGAGCCGTCCGTGGCGGGCGACCACCTCGTCGACGGCGCCGGCCGCGGCATCGGGGTCCCGCACGTCGGCGGCCACGAACCCGACGCCGTCGGGCAACCCGCCCGGTTCGGGCGTGGTCCGTCCGCAGGCGACCACGGTGGCGCCGGCGGCCACCAGGCGGTCGACGATCCCGCGGCCCACGCCGCGGGCCCCGCCGGTGACGAGGGTGACCCGGCCCTGGAGATCGATCGAGAGGCTCACCGGCGCATCGTGGCACGCCGTCGGGAGAGCGGGCCGACCACGCGAACCGGCCTCGCCGAACCTGACCGGGGGGAGTGGCCAGGTCGGCGAGGCCGATTCGACGCTCAAGACGGTGGATCCCGTAGATGATGACGCCATGTGACGATCTTCATCTCAGGTTGCCGCTTGCCGTGTCAGTGACATGCCTCTCAGCGCGCTGCGGCCCGGCCCTCGAGGGGCCGGGCCGCAGGCGCGGATCGTGCGGCCGCCGATCGGGGTCAGATGGCGTCGGTGCCGAGCTCGCCGGTCCGGATGCGGATGATCTGGTCGACGTCGGTCACCCAGACCTTGCCGTCGCCGATCTTGCCGGTCTGCGCGGCGCCCACGATCGTGTCGAGGACCCGGCCGACCTCCGGGTCGTCGACCAGGATCTCGAGCTTCACCTTCGGCACGAAGTCGATCGTGTACTCGGTGCCCCGGTACACCTCGGTGTGGCCGGACTGGCGACCGAAGCCCTGGACCTCGGTCACGGTGATCCCGGCGACGCCGGCCTCCTTGAGGGCGGCCTTCACGTCGTCGAGCTTGAACGGCTTGACGATGGCGGTGATGAGCTTCATCGGGGTCTCCCTCAGTTGGTGCCGTGGTAGGCGGTCTCGGCGTGCTGGGCCAGATCGAGGCCGTTGTATTCGGTCTCCTCGTCGACCCGCAGGCCGATCGTGCGCTTCAGGACCAGCGCGATCACCGTGGTGACGAGGAACGAGTAGACGATCGTGGCGCCGTTGGCGAGGGCCTGCTCGCCGAGCAGCGAGAGCCCGCCGCCCTCGAACAGGCCGGCCTTGAAGCCCGACACGGTGGAGGCGTCGGCCACGAAGAACTTCGGGCTGGCGAACAGGCCGAGCAGGAGCGACCCGATCAGCCCGCCGACGAAGTGGACGCCGACCACGTCGAGCGCGTCGTCGAACCCGAACCGGGTCTTGAGGCCGACGGCGAAGCAGCACGCCGTTCCCGCGATCAGGCCGATGATGATCGGGGCCATGCCGGACACGAACCCGGCGCAGGGCGTGATCGCCACCAGCCCGGCCACGATGCCCGAGGCGGCGCCGAGGTTGGTGAAGTGGCCGTCGCGCAGCCGCTCGGCGATCGCCCAGGCCAGCCCGGCGGCGGCGCCGGCCAGGAAGGTGTTGAGGAAGGCCTGGATCGCCTGGCCGTTGGCGGCGCCGGCCGACCCGGCGTTGAACCCGAACCAGCCGAACCAGAGGATGCCGGTGCCGAGCATCACCATCGGCATGTTGTGGGGCGGGTGGCCCTCCTTCGGCCACCCCTTGCGCTTGCCCATCACCAGGACGACAGCGAGGGCGGCGATGCCGGCGTTGACGTGGATCGCGGTGCCGCCGGCGAAGTCGAGCGAGCCCCGGTGGCCGAGCCAGCCGCCGTAGACCCACTTGAAGACCGGGACGAACACGACGAGCAGCCACACCGGCACGAAGATCGCCCACGCCGAGAACTTCATGCGATCGGCGACCGCCCCCGAGATCAGCGCCGGCGTGATCACCGCGAACATCCCGAGGAAGATGACGAAGGCGAGCTGCGTCCCGCCGTCGGTGGCCAGGTTCAGCCCCTTGAGGCCGATCCGGTCGAAGTCACCGATGAAGCCGCCGACCGAGCCGCCCTGGGCCAGCGAGTAGCCCACGACGACCCAGAGCACCGGCACGACCAGCAGGCACCAGAAGTTCATCATCAGCATGTTGAGGACGTTCTTGGCGCGGTCCATGCCGCCGTAGAACAGCGCCAGCCCCGGCGTCATGAACAGCACCAGGGCGGCGGACACCAACACCCATGCTGCGTCGCCTGTATCCATCCGGTCGGGTCTCCTTCGTGGGTCGGTAGGACTGGCGACAGGTTGGGCCACCCGTGTTTCCGTCTCGTTTCACGCGGCGGCGCGGTTCGGCCAAGGAAACCTGACAGAACTCTGTCAGGGCCGGCGTCGGTTGCACGAGAGTCGTGACGAGGTCCCCGCCGGCGAGTAAGGTCCCGGGGATCCGTCGGCGCAGGGGCCGGACGGCTGGCAGCAGGGATGGTCGCCACGTGAGCGCTCGCCGGAGCACGCGTCGGGTCGGTTCGATGGGGCGGGCGGCGGTCGCTGTCGCCGCCCTGCTGGTGGCGGCCACGGCCTGCCAGCCCAAGCCGCCCGCCGGCCAGCTCCCGGTGGGCACGGTGTCCACCGCGGTGAGCAACTTCGTGTCGAGCCCGGACGCGGTCGACGGCGCCAACGATTGGAGCTGCGTCCCGAGCGCCGCCCACCCCAACCCGGTCGTGCTCGTGCACGCCACCGGCGTGAACCTCGGCGCCAACTGGGCGGTGCTGTCACCGATGCTGAAGAACGCCGGGTACTGCGTCTACGCCTTCAACTACGGCATGACCGACCTGTCGCTCGGCCGGATCGGCGGCCTCGGCGACATCCGGGACTCGGCCGCCACCCTCGCCGCCTTCGTCACCCGGGTCCGCACCGCCACCGGCGGCGCCAAGGTCGACCTCGTCGGCCACAGCCAGGGCGGGATGATGCCGCACTACTACCTCGAGAACCTGGGCGGCGCCTCGCAGGTGCGCACCTTCATCGGCCTGGCCCCGAGCAACCACGGCACGACCCTCAGCGGCATCGTCACCCTCGGCGCCAACCTCAACGCCCTGGGCTTCGCGAACACGCTGCTGTGGGGCTTCGGCGTCCCGGGCCTGGCCCAGCAGGAGCAGGGTTCGCCGTTCCAGCAGGACCTCTTCGGCAACGGCGACACGGTGGCCGGCCCCCGCTACGTGGTGATCGAGACCAAGTACGACCTCGTCGTCACCCCATACACCAACGCCTTCCTCTCCGGCCCGAACGTCACCAACATCCTGATCCAGGACCAGTGCCCGCTCGACCCGGTCGGCCACGTCGGCATCTTCGCCGACTCCCCCACCCTCCAGAACGTCCTCAACCAGCTCGGCACCAACACCCCCGGCTTCCAGCCCACCTGCTCCGGCTACGGCCCGGCGCTGTAGCGGCGGCGCCCGGCAGCGGCTGGCCACGTCCGGCCAGCTGTCCTGGTGATCCGGGACCTGACCCTCCACCCGCGCCACGACGGGTCCCCGCGCGGTGCGCGTGACGATGCGCGGCAGAACCGGCGAGCGTGGCTCGGCCCGGTGGACTGCGCTCCGGCGTGCTGTTCGGCGACGCAGGTCGCCTCGGGCTCCGGATCGATCAGGGGTCGTTCGGAGCTCCGGTGAACGGCTCGGGGTCCGCCCAGATCGCCATCACCTCGACGCTTCCGTCGCAGCGAAGGAAGCCGGCGGCGACGAGGTGGTCGACGATCAAGCAACGACCGGCGGCGAGGCGGGCGGATCCCTCGACACCCGGCTCCAACTCGATCAAGTCGTCGAAGGACGCAGCGAACTGCTCCTCGATCGACGGGTACTCGTAGCGGAGGATGTCGTCCGCCGACGGCTCACCGTTCGGTCCCCGCTCCGAGCCGAATTGGGCGTCCAAGAAGTCGAAGAACACCGGATGCACCCGCACCCTCCGCCGTGTCACCGCGCCCCCCAGGGAGGGGTCAGGGCGAGGTCGGGATGCCGTGCTCTTCCATGAGCTCGATCCCGCGTCGCCGGATGCGCTCGAGCAGTGACGGGTCGAGCGCGTTCAGATCCACCGGCGGCACCGCTTCCACCAACGCCTGCCGCTCGGCCTCGGACAGCGCCTCGAACGCACTCGCACTCATCCGTATCGGCTTCATCGCCGGCCGACGCTACTACGACGAACGTCCCCTCTTCTTCCGTTTCGTTCCCTCCGGTTCCGCCAATAGCCGATCCGGGTGCCTGAAGAGGGATCCATGCGAGGTCGTTGCGTCGTCGCTCCGGGGGCTGGAGCGGCCGGGACCCGGCCAGATCCGTTCGGGGCGGTGCTCTGGGTGGCGAGGGGCAATGAGGCCGACTCCCGGGGAGGGGTCGGGGACGCGCTCGTGGTCGCGAGCGCGCTGGACGTCCTTCGGCACACCGCAATGAGGCTGATCCCGAGGGGGTCAGGGCCTGTTGTCGGGGTCCCCGTCGTCACGGACTGGGACGAGCAGCAACGGAGCCGGCCCCCGAAGGGGCCGGAGACCCTCGGTCGCGTCTCCCGGTTCAGGGTGGCGGAGGACCCCCGCTCGTGCGGGGAGGACGGGTCGGGCAGGACGAGGAGCGCGAGGCGGGACGGAGGACCCCCGCTCGTGCGGGGAGGACCTGACGTCACCCATGACCTCCACAAACCCTGCCGGAGGACCCCCGCTCATGCGGGGAGGACGCCCGCGTGCTCGCCCCCGGCGGGACGCTCCCGGGGGGACCCCCGCTCGTGCGGGGACGACTGCCTGAACGGCTCCCACCGCTGCACCGTGCGCGGAGGACCCCCGCTCGTGCGGGGACGACGCGTGCGTGCCGCCGTTGGCGCCGTCGACGACCGGAGGACCCCCGCTCGTGCGGGGACGACCCGCCGCCCGCCTCGTCGACATGATCGCTGCCCGGGGACCCCCGCTCGTGCGGGGACGACGGCGGGGTCGTCGATGTCGAGGCCGGCGATGGTGGAGGACCCCCGCTCGTGCGGGGACGACGCACGGTGACCACCGACCACGAGCAGACTGCCCGGAGGACCCCCGCTCGTGCGGGGACGACATGATGCGGCGCGCTGGGGCTCTCTCGACGACCGGAGGACCCCCGCTCGTGCGGGGACGACTGGACCGGCACCATGTGGTGGAGGAGCCCGACCGGAGGACCCCCGCTCGTGCGGGGACGACTGGACCGGCACCATGTGGTGGAGGAGCCCGACCGGAGGACCCCCGCTCGTGCGGGGACGACGGTGATGGTGTCGACGACCTCGGCCTCGGGGACGGAGGACCCCCGCTCGTGCGGGGACGACCATTCTTCGAAGGCTTCTGCCGTGCTCTCGTCCGGAGGACCCCCGCTCGTGCGGGGACGACCCAGGCGGACGTGAGGCCCACCGCG
>WBZU01001391.1_pt2 | contig 17835 bp, 17 predicted proteins | sample 5204311 | NCBI WGS metagenome assembly WBZU01 (sample SAMN12344359, study PRJNA552823) | activated sludge metagenome | biome: Activated sludge suspended growth; feature: Nitrification reactor; material: Wastewater; isolation source: activated sludge from nitrification reactor of wastewater... | reverse complement strand
TTTACAGTTGAAAATCCGCGTGTCGGCAGTTCGATTCTGCCCCCGGCCACCAACAACTATTGACATAAAAGAGTTCAGTTTTTACTTCGGCCCTTTTCAATTTCTAAAAGCTTTGTATTAGTAATACTATTGAGATCTTAAAGCTTCAATCGGATTTAGTCTTGCCGCCTTGCGTGCAGGGTAAAATCCAAAAAATATCCCGACGCTAGCCGCAACTGCAAATGCTAGACTGATTGATTGAGTAGAAACAACGGTATCTGTACCAGCGAATCTCTGCACAAGTATAGCTCCACCCACGCCAATGAGTATTCCTATTAGACATCCGACAATTGAAATCACAAACGCTTCTAGCAAAAACTGCAAAAGGATGTCTCGTTCACGCGCACCAATCGCCATTCGGATGCCTATCTCGCGGGTACGTTCTGTTACCGAAACCAGCATAATATTCATAATGCCGATACCGCCAACCAACAGAGAAATTGATGCTATCGCGCCAAGCAGTAAAGACATTGTGCGTGTGGTTTCAGCAGCTGTATTGGCTATTGCGGTCAGGTTACGAACTGAGAAATCACTATCTGAACCTTCCCTAATATTATGTCTTTGCCGCAACAGATTATTGATGCCTTCTTCTACTTGTGGCATCGCCTTATCAGACTCCGCTTTCACCAATATTTGTCTTACACTTCCTGGCACCTGATTGCCAAAGAGCTTACGTTGAGCTGTGGTAAGCGGGACAATAATGGTATCGTCTTGATCACGACCATCAAGGCTTTGACCTTTCTCTTCCAAAACGCCTATTACGATAAACGGACTTTGTTTGATTCTTATGGTTTTACCAACAACTTCGGCTTCATCTGGAAACAGGTTCTCAACGACGGTTTTTCCTATCAGCGCTACGCGAGTTGCAGAACGTATGTCCGAGTCTGAGAATGCATAGCCCTCTTCTACATCCCAGTCTCTCACCTGAAAGTAATTGGGAGTGGTACCGATGATGGATGTGTTCCAATTATTTCCGGAGTAAATTGCTTGAGAACCTCCCATAGTTACGGGAGCTACATTTGAAATACCTTCCAGCTCCGCAATCGCATTCGCATCATTGACATTGAGTGTAGATGAGCTTCCTGCGGCGGATCTAGCACCTCCAGAAGTAGGCGAGCCAGATAACACAATAAATAAATTGCTCCCCATGGAGCTGATGGATTCTTTGATGGACTGTTGCGCACCTTCACCAATTGCCATCATGAGCACCACTGCTCCCACGCCAATCATCATACCTAGCATGGTGAGAAAGGTTCTGAGGCGGTTTGCGCCCATAGCATTCCAAGCCTCTCCTAACATTGCTGTAAACATTAGGGTGCGCTCAATTCAGCAACTGATTGCCTGTGGCTATCATGAACAATTCTGCCATCCAAAAAACGCACTTGTCGACTTGCATGCTCCGCGATATCTGTTTCATGTGTTACCAGAATGATGGTGATACCTTCTTTGTTCAGGTTATCAAACAACTCCATAATTTCTTCACTTGTTTTGCTATCTAGATTGCCTGTCGGCTCATCTGCGAGTATTAAAGTTGGATTGTTGACCAGTGCACGCGCAATAGCCACACGTTGCTGTTGGCCACCTGATATCTGGTTTGGTCTGGAATTGAAATACTGGCCCAACCCAACCTTGGTAAGCACCTGTTTTGCTTTTCCATAGCGCGTACTTTTATCTTGTCCAGAGTACACAAGGGGCAACGCTACGTTATCCAGCAGACTTGACCGGGAAAGAAGGTTAAATCCTTGAAAAACAAATCCAATCGTCTTGTTACGAAGTTGTGCCAGCGCATTGCTATTGAGATACGCCACGTCATGTCCATCTAAAAAATAATCACCTGAGCTAGGGCTGTCCAGGCAGCCCAAAATATTCATGAAAGTGGATTTGCCAGAACCAGAAGGCCCCATAATAGCAACGTAATCCCCCTCCTCAACAATAAGACTAACATCTTTCAGGACGGAAAAAGGTCCGACAGCGGTTTCATATGCCTTATATAAATGACGAACTTCAATGACATGGCCCATAGATTGTCTAGAACATCCTTGGTGCACGCTGTGAGCTGCCAGATGATCCCTTAGTACCTGACTGAGCATCACCAGCAATCACTTTGTCGCCCGGCCTAAGCTCGCCACTGACTATTTCCGTGAATTTCCCATCTGTAATACCAACTTTAACTCGACGGATTTCCGGATTACCATTTTGCAGCACAAATAATTTCCCGCGGCTCATACCGTCATTGGCTGTCTTATGATCATCAGACCCTTTCCATTTCTTACCTGAGCTATTTTTACTTGCTGACACATCATTTATTTCAGCATCAGTCTTAGGCTTGAATCGCAAAGATGCATTTGGTACTAACATTACATTGTCATGTTTTGCAATAGTGATATTGACGTAGGCTGTCATCCCCGGCAATAGAATTTGCTCAGGATTATCTACAGAAATAACGACATCGTATGCCACCACATTTGCAGTATTAGTAGGGTTAAGTCTGATTTGTTTCACTACTCCCTCAAAATTACGATTAGGGAAGGCATCAACGCTGAATCTGGTTTTTTGGCCAACTTTAATGTTGCCAATGTCAGCTTCCGCAAAGCTTGAGTCAATCTGCATTTTGGATAAATCTTGTGCGATTTTAATCAATGTTGGAGTTTGAAAACTGGCTGCTACCGTCTGACCAATATCAATTTGTCTATCTACTACAACGCCTGACACTGGGGAACGGATAATGGAATATCCAAGATTGGTTTTGTCGCGCTGCAACTGTGCGCGTGCGGTTTGTAATTGCGCATTTGCTGATTTTAGTGCCTGAACGGTTTGGTCCAATTCCTGTTTAGATACATATTCTTGTGCATAAAGCGACCTAAATCTAGCTTCATTTGCTTTTGCCAACTCAACAGAAGCTTCAGCATTGCGAACTGTACCTTCGGTTTGAGCAATTTGAGCTGTAAATAGCGCATCATCTAGCTCAAGCAATACTTGTCCTTTAGTTACTTTATCGTTGAAATCTACATATAGCTTGCTGACTCGCCCAGATACTTGTGTACCTACACTCACCAGCGTCACTGGATTAATTGTGCCGTTAGCTGAAACACTTTGCTCAACATCCCCTTGCGTGACCTCTTGCAGCCGGTACAAATCCTCGACATTTTTCTTTGTGCTATTTTTATAATAATAGTATCCGCCAAAAATAATGGCCACGAATATGACTATGAAAATTGATTTTTTTATGATGTTTTTCATGGGGTAACTTCTGTATTTGCTTTGGTGCCGTCAGGTAGTGTTTGAATCATCACATTGTCTAGGACGCCGATAGATTGTGCCAGTGCAGCTCGAGATATGTTCCAATTCAAATCTGCTTTGATTTTTTGTTGATTGGCGCTTGCCAATGCACTTTGTGCATTAAGTGTATCGATGATATTACCAACACCTGCTTTATAACGACCTAACGCAACACGCGCAGATTCCTTGGCGCTCGCGACCAACACACCAGCAGATTTGATTGTCTCATTTGCAGTACGCAGGTTTTGAAATGCCGTCCAGACATCTAATGATATTTGCAAACGTAATTGATCTCTTTGCGCTGATCTCAACTCTGCGTTAGCCTCTGCAGAGCGGATTTTGTAGGTAGGGCTAAACCCTTCAAATATAGGGATTGAAACAGTAACACCCAATGTGGATGTGTTGTTATAGGATATATTAGTACCATCGTTAAACCCATTTGACACACCAACAGAAACTGTCGGTTTAGCTGCGGCACGGCTAGCATCAACACTCGCTTTGGCAGCGTTTACTTGCGCTTCGCTAGCGATTAAATCTGGACGGCGTGTGCTTGCCTGCTCAATCAACCGATTAATGTCATTTTCAATTTCGGCCGTGTTATAGGTTACATTTTTAGCCTCAACCAACTTGAGCGCTGTATTGGCGTTAAGCCCCATTACGTTGGCCAGTATCCCATAATCAGTCTTAAGAGCACCTTCTGCGGTAATTCTCGTTAAAGTAGCTTGTGCATAGGCAGTTTGTGCCTGTAACTTATCAGCAGGGGTAGAAACGCCGGCTTTGTATTTAGCTTCAGCCGATTTATAACTTTCTAAATTATAGCTTTCAGATTCTTTTGCGGCCTCAAGCGAGGCAATATCAGTTTGTACCTGATAATAAGCTTTAACTACAGAAAACAATACATTTTGCACTGTAGTATTTTGCGTGGCGCTGGCAGCTTGTAACAACTGGCGTGCATTTTCGAGATTGGCATCGCGGTTACCGAAATCATAAAGTAAATATGATGCTGCCAAGTTATTGCTTAAATTATAATAATCTCGACCTCTAGCAGATTTTGGAAACGCCACATTGCCGTTGATACCTACGTTATCATTTATTTTGGGCAAATAGGCAGATTTAGCTATGCCTAGCTGAGCTGCTTGTATTTTTGCTGCAGCATAAGACTCCCGCGTTTGGGGATTGTTACACAATGCTGCTTCAGTTACATCAGCTAGTGACAATGGTTTTTGGTAGTCGAGCTCGGCGCATGGCAAGCCAGCTGCAGTAGCGCTTGAGTCCAGCCCTGATATTGGTGGCGGTAACGCTAACTCGGTAGCTAACGGATCACCATTACTATACCAAATAGATTCGGCCGCATTAATGTTTAAGCCTGTCATCAGAATGATGATTAAAGCAAAAGTAAAAAGTTTTTTATGCAAAATTTAAAATGTGGCCCGTAAGTTACTCGCTCATTAAATCATTATTTAATAGCGCAACTGGATTGGATAGGTTTACATGACAATAGTTTAATTTTAGATTTAATCCTACCGAAACTCAAAGAATCGTACTGTTATATGTTTTTCATGAATAAGGCTTTGCAAATAAAAACGTGACAATTTTGACAACTCTTGGCGAGCGTAGGCGATTGAGAGCGAGCCTAAAACACTATATTAACAATGATCTTTACAGTTGAAAATCCATTTAATAAATATATTAATCAATTAGTTACATTATTTGCGTGACAGAAATATAATTAAATATTGAATTTAACATTTAATTATTGTTACAATAATTAAATGTTAAATGATTCTGATATCAATAAAAGAAGAAATAAGCCAGGGCAAGGCCGAAAAGCAGGCACTGGGAAATACCTTGAACCCACTGAAGTTGTACGAATTCCAGCCAGCCAAAAGGCGACCATCCTGGATTTTCTGGAAGCATACAAACGAAAAGTCGTGAATTCTTACCATGCCGAAAGCATGGTATTTGAACTGCCTAGTCTTAATCCAGTTGTCACCACTCTTCCGCTATATGGCTCTAAAGTAAGAGCTGGTTTTCCAAGTCCAGCCGATGATCACATGGAAAAAAGATTAGATGTGAGTGAATATCTAATCGACCAACTAGATGCTACTTTCTTTGCCACAATAACCGGAGACTCAATGCGAGATGCAGGTTTAATAAGTGGGGATAAAGTCGTTATTGATCGATCGAAACAAGCTAGTGTTGGGGATATTGTTTTAGCTGTGATAAATGGTGAGTTTACGATTAAGACTCTAGGGAAAAACAAAAAAGGAATGCCTAGACTGATACCTGCAAACCCTGACTTTCCTATTACTGATATTACTGAGGAAATGCAGTTTGAAATATGGGGCGTTGTTACGGGATCCTTCAGGAGGTTCAAGTAGCATGTTATGCGCAATATCGCCTTAGTTGATGTAAACAACTTCTATGTTTCATGTGAGCGTGTATTTAATCCCGATCTAAAAAACAAACCTGTCGTCGTACTATCAAATAATGATGGTTGTGCGGTAGCTCGCAGCAATGAGGTAAAAGCACTCGGCATAGGAATGGGCGCCCCTTGGTTTAAGTTCAAAGACCTTGCGCGACAACATGGCATCGTCGCTTATTCATCCAACTATGCACTCTATGCTGATATGAGCAATAGGGTGATGTCTATCATTAGGCAGTTCTCACCAGACCAAGAGATATATTCAATTGATGAATCATTCCTAGACCTAACTAGCTTCCAAGGTAGAGACTTGGTTGAGTATGCTCAGCAAATGAGAATAAGAATCTTGCGGTGGGTAGGCTTACCAGTATGTGTAGGGATAGGCGCGACAAAAACCCTTGCCAAATTAGCTAACCACACAGCAAAGAAAAGGCCTGGGTTTAACGGGGTGTGTAACTTCAACACCATGCAATCTACACAGCTAGAACAACTATTTAAGGATACCTCCATTTCAGAGATTTGGGGAATCGGAAAGAAGCTGGCCCCTAAGCTAGAAGCTCTAGGCTTTAAGAGTGTCTATGACCTACAGCAAGCAGATCCAGAGACACTTAGACAGAAGTTTAGCGTCGTAATGGAAAAGACCATTAGAGAGCTAAACGGGACTGTCTGTATCGAATTAGAAGAAGTGACGCCACCCAAGAAGCAAATAGTCAGCTCAAGAAGCTTTGGCTCTCCTGTTCAAGACATAAATAGTCTTAGCGAGTCTATTAGCCTCTACACCACTAGAGCAGCCAAAAAGCTAAGGAAACAGAGTTCGTTTGCAGGTAGCATCTGTGTATTCATCCGCACGAGTCGATTCAAGTTAGATCAGCCCTTTTACAGTAATGGTTTTACTATCACACTGCCCACACCAACAGACGACACCAGAAAATTAGCGAATGCTGCACTATGGGGGCTTAGGCAAATATATAAGCCTGGATTAAATTATGCCAAAGCTGGAGTTATGCTGAGTGAGCTAGTGCCAGCTGAAAGCTGTCAGTCTGACCTATTCAATGCAATAAGCTCACCTAGTAAATCAATTAAGCTAATGCAGACCCTAGACGCAGTGAATAAAAAAATGGGTAAAGAATCGCTGAAACTTGCTAGCGAGGGATCAAGTAAGCCTTGGAAAATGCGCCAAGAGAATAAAAGCCCAGCTTACACAACTAACTGGAACGAACTGATTAAATGTGATTAATAGACCCATTTTCACCATGGTTATTATATGAATTATCTTTCTTAGATTCAAAACATATGAAATGTAAGATATATCTTACATATTTTATTTACTCAATGTAGCTATTACTAGAAGAATTGGGCTTTAGAAGAGAAAGTTATGTCAGCCACTCTTTATCAATTTATCCAAAAGAACTAGTTCCATTGCTAATAAAACCTATACTTCAGCATAATGTTTTTGTCCCTAAATAGTGGCTAGCATATTCAATGAGATATTTTTGACAAGGGAAATAACATGGACCATACCCTCATTGCTGCTTACTTAAAGAATTTTCATTTATTTAAAGAACTTAGTAATGAACAGTTAACCCAAGTTGCAAAAGAGTCGGTATATCAAACTAGCCGGCGCTGGGATATTGTTTTTAGCCCAGGTGACCCGGTGCATGGATTATATTTACTACTTGAGGGCCAGGTGAAACTGGCCGTGATATCTCCTCTTGGCACTGAAAAGGTTATTGGAATTATTGAGGAAGGTGAAAGTTTTGCTGAAGCTGTCATCTTTATGGATAGTCCTTTTTTTCCAATCTCTGCCATATCTACCAGAGACAGCAAATTGTTGCTAATTCCCAAACGGGTGATTTTTGATTTGTTGGAACAAGATAAAACAGTTGCACGGAAAATGCTTGCCGGCCTCTCTATGCGGAATCACCAACTCATTCAGGAAATTGAAACTATTGCTCTAAATACTTCAAGCAGACGTATTGTGGATTATTTATTGCAGATTGCTGCAAGTTCTGGCAATGCAAACAACATTACTTTACCAACCAGCAAAATGAACATCGCTTCACTACTTAACATTACACCCGAGACGCTGTCTCGTGCCATGCTGAAATTACAGCAATCTGGGTTGATCGAAGTAGATGGAAAAGAAATCTTCATTATTGATGCTGTAGGCTTGCGTAGCTTTAAACAAGGAGCAGGGCTTGTGACCAGCAAAACCGTTTCTTAGTATGAGGTTGCGACTTTGACCAAAAACTCGTTCTAACTCTGTCTGGCTCATTGGGAGATTTCGTATCTTGGAAATTAGACAAACAGATATGAAATAACATCAATGTACTCAGTCTACCTGATTGACTGGATTTACCGTGTCATTTGCGCATAAAGCAAGGGCAATTCTTTGGGCAAATCTTCCGGTTTGCGGATTACGACATACCCTCCCGCTCCAAACAGGTGCGGCAAATAATCATTAGCCTCGCTATCAATGGTAACGCAGAATGGTCGCAAGCCTTGCCGCCTTGCCTCATGCAATGCCATACGTGTATCTTCAATGCCGTAGCGGCCTTCATATTGATCGAGGTCGTTAGGTTTCCCATCTGTCAGCATCAATAACAGCCTCTGTTGATTCTTTTGCCTGGACAGCAAGGTTGTCGCATGACGAATTGCAGCGCCCATACGGGTGTAGTAGCCAGGCCGGATGGAAGAAATACGACCACGCACTTGACCGCTGTAGCGCTCATCGAACCGTTTGAGGTGCTGAAAGCGCACATTGCCGCGCCGCAGCGAAGAAAACCCACAAAGCGCAAAACTGTCACCCGTTGCGGTAAGCGCCTCGGAAAACAGCAGCAAGCTATCACGAATGACATCAATAGTGCGCGCATGATTGGACACATAAGCATCCGTGGAAAGCGAAAGATCTGCGAGAAGCAAACATGCCAAGTCCCGCTGCTGGTTTACCTGAGCGCGATATAAACCTTGATCCGCTGTAGGCATGCCGCTGGCACGATCTGCTGCAATTTGTACCCAAGTATCGAGATCAACCTCTTCGCCATCGGGTTGTGCGCGAAGCCACTGTCGTGTAGGGGCTAGCGCCTGAAACTGCCGTCGCAGACGCTGGGCAGTCCTGCGTAACTCATACGGCAATTCTTTTTCGCCGTTCGAGCCCATGACAACTTCCTGCAGTCGGCAATAATTTGGCTGCAAACGCGACTTCTTCCAGTCCCACTCAGGCAGCAGGATGCCATCTGCAAGTATGACTTCATCCTCTGCCTTGACTGGCAAATCAAGATCGAACTTCACTCGAGCTGCACTGGTCTGGCCATCGCGCACAATGGTCAGTTTGTCCATATCCTCTGCCGCCAGATGAGCTGATTCACTTTCATCCTCATCATCTTGCGGGCGGTTAACTTTAACGTACTCTGCCCACGAAAAAATGCTTTCGGCACGAAACATCAACAAAAAGCCATTTTTGTCCTCAGGTACGTCAGCACGCTCGGCCAAGTGTTTGCGACGGTTTTTTTGTGTACGTCCGCCACCTCCAGCTTCTGGTGAGCCGTCGCCCCCTATCGCCGGCATAACAGCGCTAAATGGGGGGTGCGGATGAGGCCACAGCAGAACGGGTTGAAACAGGCGCCGTGCAGTCGGCAAATGTGAAACACTGCCTGGCTGTTGCAGGGCCTGCCTAATAGCCATTTCCTGCGCAACCTCGTCAGCAGGCAAATATGTTATATCTTGACGCAATGCCAACACTTCATTAACCAGGCGCTGATAACGCCCCATCAACCCAGGGAAACGGGCTAATGTGGTTTGCGTAGCAAGCTGGTTACGAATAATCCATGGCTGACTTTGGTCAACATCTATTGCCGATAATGCAACTAACCATAAATAAAGATCACGATTTAGTGATTTATTCGGGAATAAATCAATCTGTGATGGTAGCCGCAGTACTTCACCGTCTCGCCAAGAAAGTTCTGCCTTTTCACCAGCTCCTGCAATTTTCTGCAACCAGCGCCGACGCGCACCATGCCTTGTGGCAGGTGCAGCAGAAACACTCAGGCCAGGGTCACCGCCAAGTGCCCGAAAAAAGATTGCAGCAGTTTTGGCGATATCATCCAGTAGCACCGCGGCTTCAGGATGCCTTCGCTCTGCGGTCTTGGTGATGAATTTATGCCAAAGTTCGCCGACATACTCTTCCATTTTCTATCTGCCAAAAGTTGCCCCGACAATTTCCTCTAGCGCCTCGGCAGTTTCAGGATCATCGGTAAGTGTTTCAACTAATGCAGCACGGCATGCCCGCAATGCATCGCAGCCATCTTTGATCAGCGTCGCTGCATAAACCAGCAGGCGCGTGCTGGCAACCTCTTCCAGATCATGATCCCGCAGGGCACGGAAAGCATTAGCGATAGAAACGAGCCTTTTTGCAGTCATAGCATCAACGCCCGTTTCACCAACAAGAATGGACTCTTCGTGTACAGCTGCAGGGAAATCAAAAGACAACGAGACGAAACGTTGACGTGTTGAAGGCTTCATTCCTTTAAGGAAATTCTGATAGCCAGGATTGTATGACACCACCAGCATGAAAGGAGGCGGTGCCTGCAGCAGCTCGCCTGTACGGTCAATTGGTAAGATCCGCCTATCATCCGCAAGCGGATGAAGCACTACCGTTGTATCTTTACGTGCCTCAACTACCTCATCAAGGTAGCAGATACCGCCTACCCTCACTGCGCGGGTTAAAGGACCGTCATTCCAGACAGTTTCGCCATCGCCAATCAAATGACGTCCAACCAGATCAGCTGCAGTTAGGTCGTCATGACATGCCACTGTAAAAAGCGGTAAGTTAAGCCGTGCGGCCATATGTGATACAAATCGTGTCTTGCCACAACCTGTCGGCCCTTTGATTAGCAAAGGTAACTGGTTACGCCATGCTCGTTCGAACAGATCACACTCGTCACCAGAAGGCTGGTAAAAAGGAATGTCAGCCATTTATCTTATACCCTTTGTAAACCGACTAGGTAAGCTATAGCAATTAGCCCGCCTACAATCAGAAAATATGCAATGATAATAGCACGCCACAGCCAGCCAGCCGCGCGCAGACCCATGAAGTAATTGGCAACCATTTGCCCTTTGGTGAATGCTATCAATAACAACAAAAGCATAACGCCTTTACCCGCCAGGCCAATCTCGCCAACCATATAAGTAATCAAGGTCAGCGTTATGAGGATTCCCCAAATTACTGTCGAAAAGCGATTAGATTGAAAATACATTTTTCGCCCTACCGAATCACATACACCAATGGAAACAGAATGATCCAGAGCAAATCGACCATGTGCCAAAAAGATGCTCCTGTTTCCACGCCAACATAATTTTGTGCGCTATATCCGTCAGGTCTAGCCTTAACGATGATGAAAATAAGGATCGCCATACCCATCAATACATGCATGAAATGGAAAAAAGTCAGTATCAGATAAAACATGAAGAAGTCATTGGTCTCCAACCCAATGCCTGCAGTATATTTTTCCCAGTATTCCCATAGTTTGATTACAACAAAAACCCCGCCCAGAAAGACAGTCCAGCTTAACCAACGGACACAATCGCGAGAAAGTCCTTGCTTGATAGCGGAAACTGCACGAACCGCACAGTAGCTGCTGGTTATCAAGACTATAGTGTTTATTGCTCCTCCAGTCCGGTTCAATGTCAATTGAGAAGCGTTGAATAACTCAACCTGATGTGACCTGCTAAATGCATATACAACAAACATCACCCCGAATGCGAGCATCTCAGCCAGAATGAATATCCAGATGGCCAAATCACCTGGCGGCCCTGAGTCTGTCTTTGTCACTTCTCTCATACTAGCTATGCAAATCTACAGGTTAAACAAAGAAGGGGAGGCAACCTCCCCTTCTTCCCCTGACGGATAACCGGTTAACTAACCTTCGCTTCCCCTTTAATAAAGAAGCTGCTTACATAAGTCGCCAGCCCGACAAGGAACACCAAACCTGCACACTCCCTTAACCAGTAGAAAATAGTGAGTTGAGCCTGAGTATCCATGAAACTCATTGGTGTTGCAGACATGCGTTGCAGCCAAGTTTGTAGAATGCCAGCCCCCGTCAAGAAGAGCGTGATAAACACGATGGCTATTGTCATGAGCCAGAATGCCCACATCTCAGCTACTTGCGCCTTATTACTATTGGCTGCCCGACCGCGAAGAACAGGCATTGCGTAAGAAATGATAGTGAGCACCACCATTACGTAGGCACCATAGAAAGCCATATGGCCGTGCGCTGCTGTAATCTGTGTGCCATGTGTATAGTAGTTAACCGGCGCCAGCGTATGCAAGAACCCCCAAACGCCAGCTCCAAGGAACGCCATCACACCTGTTCCAAGCGCCCAAAGTACTGCCACTTTATTAGGATGATCGCGACGGCGTTTGTTGACCATGTTGAATGCAAACACGGTCATCATGAAGAACGGGATAGGCTCGAGTGCCGAGAAAATACTGCCCAGTAATTGCCAATATCCTGGTGTGCCTATCCAATAATAATGGTGGCCCGTACCAATGATGCCGGTTATTAATGTCATCGTGATGATGACATAAAGCCATTTTTCAATCACTTCACGATCAACCCCTGTCACCTTAATCAATACAAAGGCCAGGATGGCACCGAGAATCAACTCCCAAACACCTTCAACCCACAAATGGACAACCCACCACCAGAAATACTTGTCCTTGACCAGGTTATCCGGGTTGTAGAACGAAAACAGGAAAAATACCGCCAACCCTGTTAGGCCAAGCGCCAATACCAAGCTAATTGCGGTTTTGCGCCCTTTTAGCACTGTCATGATGATGTTAAACAAAAAGGCCAGTGCCACTACTACAATACCCAATTTAGTAATTGTTGGTTGTTCCAGAAACTCGCGTCCCATTGTTGGCAGCAAGTTATTGCCTGTGATCTTAGCCAATGTGGCATATGGAACCGCCAAATAACCCACTATCGTTAGCGCCCCAGCAACCAGGAATACCCAGAACATGGCTAAAGCCAATTTAGGGCTAAACAACTCTGTTTCCGATTCCTCCGGTACAAGATAGTAAGCCGCCCCCATAAACCCGAATAACAACCATACGATTAATAAATTGGTATGTACCATCCTGGCAATATTGAATGGGATGGCGGGAAACATGAAATCACCAATGACATACTGCAGACCCATGATAAGTCCGAACAGAATCTGTCCGACAAACAATCCGATTGCGGCGATGAAATAAGGCTTCGCCACTGCCTGAGATTTATATTGCATAATCTTTAGCTCCTGTTAATTAGCGATGGTTAGCCTTCTTTGTTTGGCGGCCAATGGTTGGTGTTGATTTCTGACGCATACTTCAGGAATGCCACGATATCATCAAGCTCCTGATCAGTAAGATTGAACTGCGGCATTTGCCTTCTGCCTGGAACACCTGTCGGTTGGGATTTGATCCACGCTTTAATGAAGTCTGGACCACGCCGTACATAAACATTACCCAGTTCCGGCGCGAAGTACGCTCCCTCACCCAGTAATGTATGGCAGCCAATACAGTTGCGTGTCTCCCATATACGCTTGCCCCGAGCCACTTGCTCCGTAATGTTTTGCCTGTTGTCGCGATCAGGCAACTTTTGGTGAGTATCAAAAGTCAGCGCGACAAACAGCAGGAAAAAGAACAGCGACCCGCCAAAAAAGATATTTCGCGCCATGGAAGTTGTAAAACTTGTAGCCATTACGCTCCTCCCTCTTTATTAAAATGTTAAAGACGGGGGAAAATTTACGCCTCCGGAAATCTATATACCTTGATTTCGGTCAAGTTTGGGGACGTACCCCAGTTTTATTGCTCTGGTTCAAACCAAGATAAACGTTCTCTTAGTTTTACAACTTCACCGACAATGGTAAGTGTCGGAGCCTTCAATCCTGCCGCCTCCACTCTGTCTGGCAGATCGATCAGTGTGCCAGTCATGACACGTTGATACTGTGTTGTACCTTGCTGCACAACAGCAATAGGATGATCTGGCGGCAACCCATGCTGGATTAATTGTTGGCAAATCTCGGCCAGCCCACCCAAACCCATGTATATAACAACTGTTTGATGAGGCCGAGTCAATGCTGGCCAATCCAGATTGACTGTACCATCTTTGAGGTGCCCAGTTACATAAGTGACTGTCTGCGCGTAATCGCGATGCGTCAAGGGGATGCCAGCATAGCTGGCAACGCCATTGGCTGCGGAAATACCAGGCACAACCTGAAATGAAACGCTGTGGCTGGACAAGGTATCGATTTCCTCTCCACCCCTTCCAAAAATGAATGGGTCACCACCTTTGATGCGTAATACGCGTTTGCCCTCTTTGGCGAGCCTGACCAAGAGATCATTGATCTCTTCTTGTCGCAGTGTATGGTTATCGCGTTTTTTGCCAACATAAATGCGCTCGGCATCGCGCCTCACCAACTCCATCACCGCGTCGGAAACCAGGTTGTCATAAAGCACGACATCGGCCTTTTGCATTAGCCGCATGGCTCGAAATGTCAGTAGATCCGGATCTCCGGGGCCAGCCCCTACGAGATAAACCTCCCCTTTAATTGTCTTGTCTGCTGCATGGTCCAGTGATTGTTGCAATGCCTTGAAAGCAACCTCCTCGCGGCCAGCCAACATATGTTCGGCAATAGGTCCTTCCAGAACATCTTCCCAGAAAATTCGGCGCGCAAATCCTTCCGGCAGTTGCTTTTGAACTTGTTTGCGAAATTTGCCTGCCAGATTGGCAAGCCTGCCATAGGCTTCTGGAATCAAGGATTCCAAACGGGCACGGAGCATTCTGGACAATACAGGGGATGAGCCTCCGCTGCTGATGGCCACAACGATAGGCGATCGATCAATGATGGAAGGCATTGTAAAGGTGCATAAATCAGGCTGATCCACTATATTGACAGGTATGGCCAGCGCCTGAGCAGCCTGGGAAACATTAGTATTTACCGACCTGTCATTTGTTGCTGCAATCACCAAACAAGCATTCTCAAGGCACAGAGGATCAAACGCTGTCTTAAGCCATTCAACCTCATTTTCTGCTACTTTCTCAGCCAGCACATCACAAACATCTGGCGCTACAACAGTAACCTTTGCGCCTGCCTTTAATAATATTGCTATTTTTCTCGCGGCTATTTCACCGCCGCCGACTACTACGCATTGCTTCCCTTGGATATTTATAAAAATTGGCAGTTGATTCATAAGGGATATTTAACTTGTTTGCAATTAGAAATAACTTGACCAACGTCAAGGAGATACAGATGTATTTCGTACATTCTATCCATAACTTTTTTAAAGTAGTTGCTCTATTTTAATAATTTCAGGAGGCTTCGTTATGAAGATACAAGGTTTGAAATGGATAGGAATGTTCGCAATCTCTGCTATGACCTTAGCTGTTAGCAGTGTTTATGCCGAAGGGAAAGCCGAAGGGAAAAAGGATGCGGAGTCACAATATCAATCTGCAGGCTCGCCTCTCGAAGGCGAAGAGATGCACCATAATATCAACCCTAAAGCACCGCCCATGACGGAAAAAGAATTTAATACTGCAAAAAATATCTATTTCCAACGTTGTGCCGGATGCCATGGCGTATTGCGCAAAGGTGCAACCGGCAAACCCCTGACTCCAGACAAAACCTTAGCCAATGGTACAGATTACCTGAAGGTATTCATCAAATATGGCTCTCCAGCAGGCATGCCCAATTGGGGTACTTCAGGTGAGTTGACAGATGCTGAGGTGGATTTGATGGCACGTTATGTGCAACAAGAACCACCCACCCCTCCCGAGTATGGCATGAAAGAAATGGAAACAAGTTGGAAAGTGCTCATTCCAGCTGATCAACGTCCCAAGAAAAAAGAGAATAACCTGAATCTTGAAAACCTATTCTCTGTAACATTGCGCGACGCTGGCCAAATTGCCTTGATCGACGGCGACAGCAAGCAAATCGTTAATATCGTCAAGACAGGTTATGCCGTTCACATCTCACGTATGTCTGCCTCCGGCCGTTATCTTTATGTAATTGGCCGTGATGCCAAAATCAACCTGATTGATCTGTGGATGGCGAAGCCAGACACCGTGGCTGAAATCAAGATCGGTTTGGAAGCACGCTCTGTTGAAACTTCCAAATATAAAGGCTTTGAAGACAAATACGCAATTGCCGGTTCTTACTGGCCGCCACAATATGTGATCATGGAAGGTGACAGCCTTAAGCCTCTTAAAATCGTCTCGACACGCGGCCTTACTGTCGACCCGCAAGAATACCATCCAGAACCACGCGTAGCTTCAATCGTTGCTTCGCATTATCACCCTGAGTTTGTGGTTAATGCCAAGGAAACTGGCAAGATCAACATGGTGGATTACAGCGACCTCAAGAACCTGAAAACTACCACCATCGATGCTGCGCGTTTCCTGCATGATGGCGGTTTCGACTCTACCGGACGCTATTTCCTGGTAGCCGCCAACGCCTCCAACAAGGTGGCCGTGGTCGATACCAAGGACGACAAATTGGCTGCATTGGTTGACGTAGGAAAAACCCCACACCCAGGACGCGGAGCAAACTTTATCGACCCTAAATATGGCCCCGTCTGGGCTACTGGTCACCTGGGCGATGATTCAATCTCGTTGATTGGTACTGACCCTGTGAAGCATAAAGATCAGGCGTGGAAAGTAGTGCGCACACTGAATGGTCAAGGTGGCGGCTCACTGTTCATCAAAACACACCCTAAATCAAAAAACCTGTGGGTAGATACTCCTTTGAACCCAGAAGCCAAGGTCAGCCAATCTGTAGCGGTCTACGATATCAATAATCTTGATAAAGGGTTCACCATGTTGCCAATTGGCGAATGGTCGGGCTTGGGAGAAGGTGCTAAGCGTATCGTACAACCCGAATACAACAAGGCTGGCGATGAAGTCTGGTTCTCGGTTTGGAGCGCTAAAGATAAAGAGTCTGCCATTGTGATTGTTGATGACAAGACACGTACCTTGAAGGCTGTCATCAAAGATCCTCGCCTGATTACCCCAACCGGTAAATTCAATGTATTCAATACGCAACATGATATCTACTAAAGGAAGGGAAGTGATATGAAAAATATTATTGGGCTACTTGTGATCGGGGTAGTAGGTTTGCTTAACCCTCCTGTTGTTACAGCAGACGAAGCGGCACTCATCCAGAAAGGTGGATGTGTCGCTTGTCATAGCGTAGACAAAAAAATTCTCGGGCCGGCCTTTAAAGACGTAGCAGCAAAATATAAGGGTAAAGATGTTGAAGCGGCTCTATTCAAAAAAGTTAAAGACGGTGGGAGCGGGGTTTGGGGCCCTATGCCAATGCCAGCAAATACTGGCAAGCTCAGCGATGAAGAATTCAAGAGCGTAGTCAATTGGATTCTCAAGCAATAACTTTACTGACTCTTTCCTACCTTAGAGCAGCAGCTGTACGGGGCGCAAGCCCCGCTTTTTTTCTTGGAATCATAATGATGTTTAATATGCCTGCCTGGGCAGAAGATGCCATCAGTCCGGAACGCAAAACAGAATTAGTACATCTTGTACGCAATGATTGCGGATCCTGTCATGGTAGAACTCTATCCGGGGGGTTGGGGCCATCATTGCAGCCACTCAGTTTGCGGGATAAACCCGCAGATTCATTACAGGAAACTATCCTTCGTGGTCGCTCAGGCACTGCAATGCCTCCATGGTCGGCATTCATCAATGAAAAAGAAGCTGAATGGATCGTAGAACAGTTGAAGAAAGGCTTTCCTGATGCACATTAGAATTTGGTATCTGGTATGCCTGTTATTAGCATTATCGGGCTGCGCTGTCAGGCCGGTTAGAGGGACCAATGACCTCGGTGTAGTTATTGAGCGCGAAACAGGAAGTGTTCAGATTATTGATTGTACCAACCAGAGCAGCCTTGGCAAAGTTACTGGTTTAGGAGACCTCTCGCATGCATCGGTTGTATTTTCGCGCGATGGACGCTTTGCCTACGTATTCGGACGTGATGGCGGTTTGACCAAGGTTGATCTGCTGCTTCACCATATCGTCAAACGCATCCTCCAGGCAGGAAAT
>WBZU01001445.1_pt1 | contig 17838 bp, 23 predicted proteins | sample 5204311 | NCBI WGS metagenome assembly WBZU01 (sample SAMN12344359, study PRJNA552823) | activated sludge metagenome | biome: Activated sludge suspended growth; feature: Nitrification reactor; material: Wastewater; isolation source: activated sludge from nitrification reactor of wastewater... | reverse complement strand
GAGGTAGAGATTACCATAGTGATAGAGTATATTGCCCCTCAACGCCTCTTCTTTTGTTAGACTAATTTGTTCGGGCTGTACATCTAATGTAAAGGCCAAATCAACCCTTGGGTTGCGAGTTTGTAATATCTCGGCAATCCGTGGGTCCTTGTTATAACCAAAGCCTTCAATCTTACTATCTAGTTCGTAGAGAAATCTCAGCTGGTCTTTGCTAAGCTCGGCACTCGGATTAGCTTTGAGCAGGTTGTCTATCTCGGTGAGGCGGCGCATGTCCTCTGAGCGTTTCTTGTATCGTTCAGCACCTGCAGGGTCTATCTCAGCAAGCTTGGCATCGGCAATTGGTACCAACGCTGCTTCCATGTTCTGGTCGGCTTCAATTCCCCGCACCTCAGCAATGTGTTGCTGGCCATATTCTTCTTGCATGCGGATAGCTACACGAGGTACCGAGTACTGACCATCTTCGCTTTTGGTATAGTAGACATAAAAGTCACCACCACTCAGTTGGCTATGCGCCATGCCCTCACCGGCGGTACACCAACCTGTGCCATAGCCATGTAATGAGTGGGCTAGCTCTTTACTCTTACTCTCGTCACTTGTCTGGTCGTACTTTACCCACCGACCATCAGTAACATTGAGCTGTTCGGCGTGTTTGGGGGCAGCGTATTCAATGGCACGCCTGTAGAGACTGGCAAAGTTGGCATCTTTGTCTAAGAGCGCTTGAGTTTCTGGGTCGATAGCGTCCTTAGGGTTATCTGGATCAATATCTTTGAGGCCATAGTGTTTGGCTAAGCTGTCTTCCATATACGCCAAGGCTTCGCGATTAATATCTGGAAACGGTGCAGTGGTAGATTTAGAACGCTTGGGGAACTCACCCTTTTGTTTGTCGTAGTCGGCCAGACGGGTAATGTTGCGGAAGGTGTAGTATTTAAACCACATTGGGTACGTGGCATCATCAGAGGTAAGGTAATCTAGCCAGGCATCGAGACTACGTTCTTGGTCGGTTCGAATCGTCTCTCTGGCCTCGGCTCGCACTTGGTCATTCGCTCGGGCCATAATATCTTCAATAGCGCCGTGGCCTTGCTCGTGGGCAATACGAGCTTGATGACGTAAATACCGTTCTATAGAGGTATCGTCAAGACCAGTAATATAGCCGCCCTCTTGGGTTGGACGATGGTAGAGAGTTTTTATGCGCTCGTAAATTTGTGGCTGCGCGGCTTGGCGAGCCTCACTACCACCCTTACCCGTGTGAGTTCTCTCTAACAACCGAAGCCAAGCTTCTAGCTTGGGTGCTGGCTCGTTGGGAATACGCTCACCATGCTGACGCAGACGAGCAACCTCGTTTTCTACTGGCTGAGATGTATGTAGCTCAGAGTATTTTGACTGCAGAGGATGCTTTTCCATAAGCATTATTATAACAAAAAAACACCTGCCTGGTGTTTATTATATGGTGGGTCCTAGGGGACTTGAACCTCTGACCTCTTCCACGTCAAGGAAGCGCTCTAGCCAACTGAGCTAAGGACCCATCTTAAATCTAAAACTAATAATGGTGCTTCCTTATTTTCCGCCCAGCGCTTCTGAGCGCCATCAATTACTCCAACTGAGCTAAGGACCACATCTGGTACATTATACCTAATAATTAGCTAAATCAGAAGTCTCTCTAATAATATCGCCGGCAAAACCCACCCGTTCTAAGTCTATAAAATCACTATTGTTCAGCCCAAGTGAGCGCACCAATTCGGCTTTGTTATATTTTTGCGATATCTTATCGATAGCCGCATACATAGTATTGGCTTTCTTCTGGTGTAGGTAGGTATCAAAATCAAGCTGCCAGCTCTCACTCACTTTGCCCACGCCAACCGTTATCTTAATAACTCGCTCTGTTATTTCTAGTTTTTTTAACAACATTTTTAAATAATTACTTAATACCAAAGAATCGTTAAATTCTGTAACATTTTTAAACTCACTCATCTGATAATTATTACTCTCTAAACGAATATTTAGGTAGACAGACCTAGCCTTTAAATGCTTATCTCTAAGCCTTCTACCAAGAACATCTGATATCTTTAGTAAATATGTTGTAATTTTATCTAAATTATCTGGATAATCTGGAATTGTAGTAACTTGATGGCTTAATGAGCGCTGTTTTACCAAAGGACGCTTATCTACCTCATACCCACGCATACGAAAGTACCACTTCTCACCCTCTACACCCAACGACCTACGCAAAAATAATCGTGATGCACAGTAAAGATCGAATGGTGATAATATACCTATAGCATAAAGGCGTCGCCTCATACGATAATTTATACCCGTCAGATCTAAGAGTGAATGATCTGTATAAAATTCTGCCAGCTTATTATGTACTATATAGACACCATTTGGCTTTTTATAGCTCGCTGCCATTTTGGCTAGCCACATATTACTCGATACGCCAATAGAACAATATATATGTTCGTTATACATTTTATACAAATTAGCTTTTATTACTTTTATTAAAGCAAACACATCATTACGATTTTGCATATAATGCGGAATTCTTAGAACTGCCTCGTCGATGCTTTTGGCCTCTACCATACATGGTGTGGCCTGCAAAACAGCCATTATTTGCCGATGAATAGCTCTATACGAATGTGGGCTATCACTCACAACAACTATACCCGGACACATGCGACGTGCATTCTCTACTTTTACCCCACCGCGTACCCCCATTCGCTTTGCCTCTATAGAGGCTGCCACAATACTAGCACCTATTGTAGTACCGGTTGCTACACCAACAGGTTTGCCACGCAGTTTAGGATTGTAAAACTGTTCTACCGACGCAAAGAACGAATCCATATCAATATAGAGTGTCGAATATGGCTTGGGTTTTGTTAATTGAGTAATAAGCTTTTCCATACTGTATATAATTATAATTTTTTATAGATATAAATGCAAACATAATACGAACATACTATTGGTTTTCCCCATAAATCTTATGGTTTTTCCACTGGTTTTTTTTATAGTAGTATGTCAATATATAGATATGAAATGTGTATTTTGTAGCTCTACCAATACAAGCACTACCAACTCACGCTCTACTCGGAGCCAAACTCAAACCTGGAGACGTAAGCATTGTAAGAAATGTAAGCGAGTATTTACTACCTTCGAAAAACCAGATATGAAGCACCTAGCTATTACCAAAGATAATTCTGCTTCTCCCTATCATCGCTCTCAGCTCTATATGAGTATCGCCCAGAGTTTTCAGGGTAATAATAGAGATTATTCGCTTATCGATATGTTGGTAGATACGGTAGAAATTAAACTACTAAAGCAAAAAGACACTACTATAGCTAGCAAAGAGCTGGCTAGACTAACCTTGGCAACTATTAAGCCCATAGATAAAAAGGCATATCTTCATTATCTAGCCGAACATAGCTAATATAAAAAGCACCCCTTGGGGTGCTTTTTATATTAGCTATTGTGTCTACTTAATAAAATTGTTATTCGGCAGGTTTTTCTTCTGGGGTAGCTTCTTTAGATTCACCCTCGCCTTCAGCTTCAGGGGCTTCTGCACCTTCTTCGGCAGGCATTTCTTCTACAATTTCCTCATTAAGAGCTTCTAGCTCTTCTTCTGAGCGTGGTGGATCTACCTTACAAACAAGCTCTTCGCCGTCATCTAGAATCTCAACACCTTCTGGAACTTTAAGGTCTGAAATATGAATTGTTTTTTCGAAGTCATCAAGACCAGAAATATCTACTTCGATATTAGATGGCAACTTGGCTGGTAGAGTTTCTACCTCTACTTCTTCAATATTAGTAAGAAGTGTACCTTCGTCTTGGTAAACAGCTGGAGCATCACCCACAAAATGAATTGGTACAGAAGTACGAATAGCTTGGCTCATGTTTACCCGGTAAAAGTCGGCGTGAGTAATATCACCATTAATAGGGTCAGTAGCAATGTCTTGAATAAGAACATTGTCGCTAGCATCTTGGTCTATCTTAAGATCGATAATAGTATTATGACCAGCACGCGCATAAATTTTGGTAAATTCGTGCGCATTAACAGTTACTGCTTCTGGTTCTTTTTCTTGTCCATAGACAATAGCCGGAACATCACCGGCATTGCGGACAGTACGAAGTTTTTTCCCAAAAACCTCTCGCTTATGGGCTATAAGATTGATTTTTTCCATAATAAACTAAAAATAAGTGTGTAAATCTGTTGAATTATTAGACAAATAGAGGTGAAGGTTAGCAATTTCTGAGCCACTAATCTCGGCCGAACCACTAAACTTTGCTTTCTCGCCACGTTTTAAATCAGAGCGAAATCGTCGTCGTGGTGTAGCAGCAAAATTAGCTCGTGCACCATCAGCTTTGGCAGATTTTTCTATCTGACTCGCAAGCAGTACAGTGGCCAAGATTGGCAATGAGCAAGCCTGACAGGTAAGCTGCATAAAACAATGCTCATCTACGCGTCCTAAAAAAGCAATATCCTCGTTACGGTAATGTGCACCGCAAGAAGGACAGGTGTAAAAGACTTGTAGATTCTTAATTAACTCTTGAAGGTTCTTACCATTCACGTTTATTTGCCCTCTTACATAGAAATACTAGCACATCTGGTGCCAAGGTGTCAATTATGGGAGCTGACTTTTATTCTGAGTCTTTCGACGGCGCAATAGCGTAAGAAGCAAGAATAATAACATTATTAAGATAACAAGCGAGAAAATTGCTACCAACTTTTGCTCTGGAGAAGCAATAAGGGCAATACCACCAAATACGGCACATAAGGCGTAGATAAGCAGAGCCGCCTGGCGCTGTGAGAGACCGACATCAAGTAATAAGTGGTGTAAGTGCCCCCTATCCGCACTAAACGGTGAGCGACCCCGCAGAATTCGCCGTAAGGCAGCCCAGGTAGCGTCTATTATTGGCACGCCAAGTACCAGTGCTGCAGTAGCTAGCTTGGCACCCGAGAAGATTGCTAAGATGCCAAGAGCCATTCCTAAAAAATAGGCACCAGAGTCACCATTAAATATTTTTGCTGGATGAAAATTGTAGATAAGATAACCAAGACAACCACCAGCCAAAACTATGGCCACAACAGCAGTTTGGGGCTGATCTACTTTGGGCCCTATAGCCAGTGCAAACATTACAAAAGCAGCAATTGCAGCTACACCACCAGAAAGTCCGTCTATTCCATCAACAAAATTCATAGTGTTGGTCATACCAACCAGCCAAATAGTTGTAATAATTACAGCAATAATATTTATTTGTATGGTGTGATGTAGAAGCGCAAAGGTAATATGTGGATCAAAAGCTAATACTCCCTGAGTAAATGGGTTAGATAACCCCTCTATCTGTATACCAAATATAAAAATAGCTACAAATGCAGCTAAGACCTGAACAATCAACTTGGTTGTTGCAGGCAAACGCTTAATATCATCTAGCAAGCCTACAGCCATTACAATGGTAGAAGCTGCAATTAGCCCCCAAAACTGCCACCAATGCAAACCTATCAGGGCCAAATTAACAATTAGAAAACTTAAAAATATGGCAATTCCCCCACCTCTAGCCATAGTCTTAGTGTGTATCTTACGGGCTATTTTACTTGGCTTATCTACAGCTCCCACTCTAAATGCAAAGCGCTTTACTAGCGGCACAAACAATGCTGCCAAAATAAGACTAACTGCAAATCCTACAAGATATATCATCGTTTCTTAACTGCCTTTTCTGTCACATAAAAACCAAGATATTTACCCAACATTAGACGTGTTTGTGCGTTTATTGCTGCAAAAGCCCCAAAGACAATTGCGGTAATTGGTACCAATACCCACTGCAATACCATAAAGATCATCTTCCATTTAGGATAATGACTAGGACGCTTGGGAATCATAATAAAACTTATCCAGATAGTGGTAAAGAGCCCTATTGTAGCCAGTGTAAGTATACGCGAAGCAATTACCGGTAGCTGGTGAGCAATAACGTTCTGTGAAAAGCTAGCGTTAAGATACAGCGGTGCCCAAGCCGCAAAGGTTAATATTAATGGTGCGGTTGACCAACTAAGATGGCCTTCGAGCAAGCGTCCTATCTGTATTAGTTTATCTCCTAGTGGAATATTCTTATTTTTTATAGAATTTTTTACAACATAAGGAAAATCGGATATACCATATGCCCAACGTTGCAACTGCTTAAACTGAGCAATGAATGTGCGATGATAATTACTAGCCAGCACTGCATCTTGGTAGATAGGAACAAATAGAGGTTCTACCATGTAATCGCCGTTAAAGGTAAAGTAGCTACGGTAGAATTGATGTCCATCTTCTACTGGGCTAGTAAGCGACCAAAAATCGGTATCAATAAGAGCTGAGAGACCCTGAGCATGAGAAGCAAAGTTACGCAAACGCTGCTTACGAACGCTTTCTATCATCACCCAGAATGAGTTACCAACGGCTAATACACGCATAGGCGCAGGAACATCCCAGATATTATTAAAGTACAGAGCAAGTGGCTGAAAAGAGGTGTGACGGCGATTTGGGTTGATAGCGTAATGGTATGTTAGTGAGCTTAGATATTTCTTATGTACCTTATTATCACAATCTATTGTAGTAACCACAACATTATCAGGATCTATACCGGATTTAATAATATCTTTTAGTATGATTCGGGCCGCATGAGTAATATTTGGCCCCTTCCCTTTTATTTCTCCGGCGATACCATCAGGATGCTCGATACTACGATATTTGTAGAACTTGTCGGCATATTTTTCTTCGAGAAGCTTAGCTGTAGCCTTGGTGTCTGCTCCACCGCGTTCTTCATAAGCCAAGACAAAATACACTTTCTTCATAGAGAACTCAGAGTCGAGAATAGCCTTTAGGGCAGGTTCTACTATCTCTAGTGGCTCGTTATACATTGGCATAATAACAAGATGATAAATTTCTTTGGGCTGCATAATAATATTTTCGTTACTAGCAAGTAACTGAAGACGCTCTACTTCAGACTTTAAGAAATCTAGCTCTAAGCGTCCTATTTTAGAATTAGGAGCCTGTTTTAGCTCGGCCTGTGCTTGTTCGAGACTAGCAGGAATATTACTTAGCTGCTGCAGACGCATGTTCCAGTCTCTATTCTCTGCTTCTTTAGTGCGGCGATAACCCAGAACCAACGCAAAACTCATTCTAATAGATTTCATTAACCACAAAAGATCGAAGGCAATAATAAAATAAGCTACAGCAATCGGAAAAACTAAACTCAGAATAATTGGACCAAGTAATATAGACCAAGTAAGCGCCCCAGGTATTATCTCGAGAAGTCGATAAAACCACCGACTATCGGCAAAAGTAACTGGCTCGATTGTAACTGGTTTGTTAGCTGCCATATTTTATTGCGGTAAACCCAAGTAGTATGGCTATAGCCAAAATTACCACCATTAATGCTGTAATTATAAGAAAGATAGAGATTATTCGGTTCTTTTTGTGAAGTAATGTTGCAAAAAATACATTAATAATACTTACGATAATTGCAATTGCCGGAATTTCGTACAATTGATACCACTTGCCTAGCTCATCAAAGTTAGTAAGGCTGGTAAATCTAATTGGTACGTCGATGTCAGTGACATGAATATGTGTAAGCGACCATATTACTAGAAAGATTAACCCACTTACTAGAAGAAAAAGTAACACCAAAAACCAGTTGTCTCGAAACAGCTTCTGGTCTTTTAATTCTTTATTGAGCTTTTTAAAAAAATTCATAAGAGATCTATTCTTTCTTACCCGGCGGAATTTATAATTTCGCCGGAAGAGGAAGATTACTGTGATTACTGAAGGTAAATTGATAAAATTTACCGAAAGTATAAACCGTAATCTGACGTGGAGCCGATGAGCGGGATCGAACCGCTGACCTACGCTTTACGAAAGCGCCGCTCTACCAACTGAGCTACATCGGCAAAATTTATAACTCAGCTTTTAAGGTCTGGAGCGAATGATGGGAATCGAACCCACGTCTCAACCTTGGGAAGGTCACGTTCTGCCATTGAACCACACTCGCCTGGTCAAAGATTAACAGATGTAAATGTAGCAAAAATACAAGGCACTTTTTTTATAAAAAGTACCTTGTATTATATCACACTTATTATGTTCTCTATCTGTTAGCAAAAATACTTAGACAAGACGTTTACTGAGACGACGGCTTAGCTTCTGCCAGGCCTCGTACTCGGTTATTTGACGTTCGTTTGGACTTAAGAAGAATGATGTACCAAAACGTGGTTTATTGCCCTGTGCAATTGCACGTACATCAATAACATTGCTACCGTCTAAAAATGGCACATGTTCGTGCGCGGCAACCACGCGAATTTTAATTTTTCTTGGTCTTGTAACCTGATAATAACTTAAAACTTGCATAATTTTATTTTTAACTCCTTAATTTCACAAACAAAATAAAAAACCTTGCACCCTCCAAATGGTATTGGTACAAAGCTCTTTAACTCACCTATAGTATCAAACTGATACCCTATTGTCAACGAAAATTGTTATGGTATCTAAACTTGTATTTATTTAATAAATATAGTATTATATATTATTATTGCACCGTCCTCTGGGAGTAGAGATGACAAACAGATTGCTTGCTTTGGCCAATTTTATCTGTGTACTCTTGTTGGTTTTTGGTCAGTACTGGGCTGTTTTTGTGTTTGTAGGTCTGGCTCTATACCTAATGGTGGTTGGGCTAGCTTATAAAGGGGTGATATCTGTCTTCTCTGTCATGAATTTCTGCAGCTGTGGAGCAATTATGGTAGTCAGTATGGTTGCTCTATCGCAACCTAATGTTAGCCATCCCGAAACTATAGCATTTACTTTTCCTGCTCTCGTTACTTCTGTTGTTCTACTGGTTAGCTATTTAATAAATGATAAAGACGACTCAGAAAAAGACACAACTACTCTCAGGTAACCCAACCTGAGAGATTTTTTATCATTATTAATATCGACAACTATCCATATTGTGTATATGTTGTTTTTCTGTTAGAATAATCAGGTTAAAAACACCCATTTTTATACGGGCTCGTAGTGAAGTGGTCTAACACGCCTCCCTGTCACGGAGGAGATCGCCGGTTCAAATCCGGTCGGGCCCGCCAGAGAAAGAACCTCGCCCCAGCGGGGTTTTTTCTTTGACATTTTTTTTATTATCTAGTATTATGCAGCAGGTTAGACATTGAACCTTGCAATACTCCGTGGAAGGAGAAAGCAATCATGCTCGAATACATCAATGAAATTCAACGCCAACTTATTACAACATATGGTTTTGCAGAAAACCCCGATAAGCCAGGCTTACCGCTTGATGTACCAGATGGTTACTACCCTATGATTATCAATCGCAGGCTCGATCATGTACGGATTGAGGATGGTAAGATTAGTTGTTGCAATTTTGATGACGCCGAGGGACATGTTTGTAAATTTAGAACTGCACTCGAAGAAATCGACAGAATGGAACCATCTGATTTCACAGCCGGTCAAGGCCATCTTACACCAGCTTTTCGTCAACCTGATTTGCGAGAGGCACTCAGATTCGTGATCCAGGTTGTAAACAGAACTTTGCACAATACTGATGAAAATGGCAATCCACTACAGGTAGGACGCAGTGACCGGCGCTGATGAGATAGATGATATTCAGCGTAAACAATTACCCTGTGGATGCACTGTACAGCTTGCTGTGCAACAGCAACAACCATGTAGACATAACAGTGGTAGATATGGACACCATGATGAAGATCTAGAACAAGTTCCATGTAGCTGTGAAGATGGTTGTGATAGATGTAATGGACACATGTTTGTCTACAAGAGACGAGTTCGCGTTTAGTTAACCCAAGCAACTGCTTGGGTTTTTTTTCTTATGCTTGATAATATATCCGATGAGATCTATAGTATCAGGGTATTGTTGGTACCTCACAAATGGAGGCAATATGCCTGGAGAGCCGCTTGTATTACAGAGATTTAAGGTTACTAGGGCACGCAATCGTGGTGCAATTTTACGCTTTTTAAGATGCAAAATTGGCCTTCATAATCCTCCATATAATGAAGTATTTGATGATTTAGGGTCACTACACATTGGTGGTACCTGTACTAGGTGTGGCGATGAAACCTATGGAGTGGTTTGTTATATTGGTGATTATGGGATTTTCCAGCTGGAATTAGTAAACAAGGAAATTCAACTACTGTACATAATCGAGAAATGTCTCAAGTGGTACAGGACTATATGTCTGATATACTACACATCCCCGAGTAAATCGGGGCTTTTTATTTTGTATAAATTTTGTATACAAAAACAGGCTCGAGATGTATTCTCGAGCCTAAGTGTTCAATAGATACTATTTTACCTATTTTACAGGTTAAATTAGTACTCTTTTGTACTTTCTACCTGGCTATTGCGTATATCTTGGCGAATAATAATTGATACTCGCTCACCATGAACTGGTGGGTTTACCGCATGCCACGGTCTGTTGTCTCTCTCGCAAAACCCTGGCCCACGCAGCAACATAAGACTACCTGGGCCAGCCTGCCATATCTTTGGGGTACGATTTTCGGGGTCGTCGCCATAGAATTCAAGCGTACAGCAGCCCCTGGTGGTAACTCCCACTATCAGAAAGAGATCGTGACTATAATCGCGATGCCGGCCAATACCGCTACTCTCATCGCTATATCGCCACACATTTACGTCATCTGGATAGAAAAGATGGTTATGTGCCCTTGGTACAGAGGCCGCACGAATTTGCCAACCAATATATTCCACCAGTTCTCTTAGGCGCGGTATAGCAACCTTAGTATCGTACACTCTAGCCCTAAAATCTCTATGACGCTCATACACCTTTGCCTCATCACTAGACTGATATTGGCCATACTCAAGCCCATCAAGCTCTTTATTAAGATAGTCTAAGTACTCTCTAGTGAAGGCCTCGGGTACAAATGTACCACCAAAGGTCACTACATCGCTAAGCAGATGATCAAGATTGAGCCCAGGGCGGAAGATTTCCATTGTTGCCTCCTTTGAGTTTGGCACAGAGTTGGTCCCAACAATTGGGATGTATAAGGTAACTACGCTTGCGCACCCTATCTACCAATGGTTCGAAAATCTGGTCTGACTCAAAAGTATGTCCACAGCCAGAGCAGACTTCGTATTGAATAGCCGGGTAGTCGGCTACCTTTACATGTCCTTCACTCTCTATGATATTCATGTCCCCTCTTTTAGCAAGCCTTCTAGCTCAGATGTAGCAATTGCCAATTTATTACGCAAACTTCTTAGGTTTTCTTCGAGAGAAGCTTGCTCATCGGCTGCCTGTTTTATACGCTTTAGGCGAGCCTCTCGTTTAGCTAATACGGCTCTCCAGCGCTCAGCTATGGCCTCTTCAGCATCAATCTCAGATTGCCAGCGCTCGGTGTAAATAATCAGCTTAACAGGTGGCGGTGGCTTACCTTCGTCTTGGTCGTAGCCAGAACCATGTATTAAAGTTATGCGACCTTTCGGTGCAATAGCCCTAATAAAAGCCTCAAACTCACCTATACTTTCCCAGCGAAGATCTCTGGCTACATCGACGTTAAGCTCGGTTTCTACAGATTGACTAACCAACCTGTCTTCAGTCATTGTTATGCTCCTTTTGGTGTTGTGCCAGCTTGGCTTCTGCTAGGGCTACCTGTTCTGCCAAACGAGCAGTTTCCTCTTGCAGATCAACAATACGGCCACCCCGAAACCGACGCTCATCCGCCTCTGCAGCTGCCTGGCGCTTTACTTCTTCTATGCGCTTAATGTTGCGCTCTACTAGCAGCTCTTTAAAGGTCTTGTATCGCCAACCTTTAAAGCAAATGCCATACCAGTCACACCAATAGACATCATCCATTCCACCACCCACAAAAGATAGATAGATATAAAAGTCATTCAGCTCGCTACTGGCTTCTTGTAATATCTTTAGCATCGTCTCAAAATCGCAATTTCTATCGATCCTCTTGCTGACGAATATTTTATTCATCTTTCTACCTCCTAGTTGTTAAGGTGCCCGCGGGTAACAAAAAACTGCCCGCGAGGGCAGCTTCTATATCTATTGATATTACGAGTTACTAAAAACCACCCTCCCAAGCAATTTTTAGGCTGTTAACAAACGATGACCAAGTTGTATGATGTTTATTCAGTAACATTTTTTTTACTCTTATGGTTTTATAGTAACAAGACAAAATCTCTTTGTCAAAAAAACACCCCAACTGGGGTGTTTTAGCTAGATATATAATTACTCTAGATTAATTAGGGAAAAAGTACTGAACAATATGAGCCTTAGCTCGCTGGTCGCGCAACCAAGAGTCTAGATCGATTCCTTTAATAAGAATGTGGCTGGCACGAATTTGATCACCCTGCTTGTCGGTAACCTTGATGATATGGTAACCATACTGGGTCTTAACAATACCGCTGGTTTGTCCTGGCTGAAGCGCAAAAGCAGCAGCTTCAAAGTCTGGGTCTAGCTGACCCTTGCTGAATAGCCCTAGGTCTCCACCATTGGCAGCACTGCCATCTTGGCTATATTGTTTGGCTAGAGTAGCAAAATCGGCTCCACCCTGTATTTGTTTAAGTATATCTTCGGCCTGGGCCTTAGCAGGAGCATTGAGACTCTCGTCGGTAGTAATCTTGTTACCTACTTTTTGTTGCAAGAGACTGTCGCGAATTTTTTGCTTAAAGTCGTCTACCGACCAGCCATAGAGCTTATCGAGTGTAGCTTTTACCTTATCGAGCCCACCAGCATTCTGTACTAGCTGATTAAACTGATCATCAACCTCTTTGTTAGTAACGGTAATGCCCATTTGTTTGGCTTGTTGCTGTATAAGAAGGTTGTTTTCGAGCTGTGTAATAAGGTCGTTCTTCAACTGTGCAAGCTTGGCCTTGCCCTCAGCACTAGTAAGGTCTTGGTTCTGGCTTTGATAAAACTTTTCTATAGATGCAAGCTCGAAGAGATAATCGTTATAAGTAACAGTATTGTATAAAATATTGCCATTTACAGAAGCTACTGGATAAGGAATGACCCGGCTAGCAATCTTTACCGCACGATTACTCATCTTATATCGATAAATAAGTACACCAAATGTTGTAATAGTTACAATTAAAGCTACTAGGGCTCCGATACCTACAATTCGTAGAGTCTTCTTGTTCTTTTCGGGGTCTATATTAAGCTTTTTGAGTTTCTCCTGAAAAGATACGTTCTTTGTACCCTTCTGGTCTTTGGTTGTCTTGCTTGCTTTTGCTGGGCTAGCTTTCTTTACAGAAGGCTTTTTTGCCGCTGCTTTCTTGGATGTTTTAATGTCGGGATCTTTAGCCATGGTATTCTTTATCTCCTTATATAAAAACCTGTCTTATCCATAATACCAGAGTAGTCTAGAATTCTCTAGCTTAAGCTCTCTTAGCTATTCTCTATACGACTTACTTTAGAAATACTCTGAGCAAATTCAGCTGGGCCATGAATAAAACGTAGTCGCAGAGGTTTTCCGCCCGAGAGAGTCTCGATAGTAACTGTACCAAAGCCAAATAATGCCGCCTGAAACCCAGCAACTTTATAGTTAACATTTTGAATATTATTAAGTGTTAGATCGTTAACCTCACGACTAAAGAAGCCATGCTGACTAACAATTAGTATCCGTTGATTGGTTAGTACATATACGGTATAGAACCAGCCTACCCAGGCACGAAGCCAAAACCAAAACAAGAATAGTAACCAAGCCGTCATCCACCAGTATGTGTAGCTAATCCATTCGTAGCTATTGTAGGTGGCTATTGCCCAGGGTAAAAGCGAAACCGGCATAATAACTAGACCAAAAATAAGTGGTCTACGCATTACAATTGGATACTGGCGCTCGACTAATAAGACCTTTTCGCCATCTTCTTGCCCAGCAAAGCTTTTCTTTGCCTTGGCTTTAGATCTATCGCGCTTGCTGCGTTTTAACATAGCTACATTGTACACCAAGAAAGCGTAAGAATAAAAAATCCGTCTGATAGTTCAGACGGATGAAGGTACACATTCACACAATACTTCATATGATGTTTTTACAGGCTTAGGTAAATGATTAAACAACCGCAGTGCTTCGTAATATTCTTGCTGAGAAGGAAACACATCATCAGTTTGTAGTGGAGTTTCGTGGCCATCTTGAAAGAAATTAACCAACATTGCAGGGTTCCAGGGAATCCAGCTGTAATTACCACCTTGCTTATTTAGACTGCTCTTAACGATAATACAGAGTCGCTTCTGAGCGCGCTCATCACCAGCAAGAGCGGCCTCTACAATAGTTTTGGCTAAACGAATTCTGGTGGTTTCACGATGTCCTAAGCAAACTTCTACAACTACATTGTGTGTACGAATCTCGCTAAGAGATCGGTCCATAATGAGCCTGCCTTGCTATAAGGGGTGCGACTGCAGATACTATATTATAATTATATTTGTTAGTTGTCAATTATTGATTTAGGGGTTACAATAGCTAAAATGCCCTGGTAGCTCAGTGGATAGAGCGTCTCCGTCCTAAGGAGAGCGTCGGGGGTTCGATTCCCTCCCAGGGTACCAAAATAAAAATCTGAAGTTGGTGATTATAACCAGCGTGGAGTGATTGTTACTAAACCAATCTAATTGATTGGCTTTTTTATTTGCAAACTATAATAGTAATTGCTATTCTAAACGTATCTAGCCCAACCCCTGGCTAGCGATGCACAGTAGGAGGATCTATCCTTGACAACACAACTCAGGTCGTCAAGAAGAGCCAACAACAAGCAGCCTGCTGGTTTTGCCAGTAGACAGCAAAGTCGTAAACGTCGCGCGCGATTCGCCCACCGTGGCGAACGACCTAGCGGACGTCGGCGCGACCCTGGTACAATTGCGATGGCTGAGGCCGAACCAATTGTGCTTGCGCAGCGTCGTTTGGCTCTTCAGTACTGATCTGAGTTTGCCCCAAGATGTTTTTCTAGTCGCCAACTAAACAAGTCTGGAGACCAAATGGAAAGCGGTTAGATAAAAGCAACGTTAGTACTTCCCGCTCATAGTGTAGTAATACATTCTGAGCGGGTTTTTTTTGTATTACTGGGTCATGTGTTTGTAGTGTATTGTTTCGTAGTCAAATAATTCTTCTGGGTTAAACCACAACTCTACTTCTAGCTTGGCTTCTTCTGGGTTTCCTGATGCGTGTACTAGATTACGAATTGGTCGATTAGCCGTATTGGCATAGCCAGATGAGTCGAACGAGTAGTCTCCTCGAATTGTACCAGGATCGGCCTTTGAAGGTAGAGTAAACCCACAAATCTTTCGTACAACTTCAATGGCATGTGGACCTTCTAACACCAATACCATTACTGGGCTAGAAGTTAGAAAATCTACCAACCATCCCTGTAACATCAACCCTATCTCTTTAGGATCATCTGTTCCTAGTTGTTCTTTAGCACTTAGACCTTGCTCTTTGTAATTATCGAGTGTTTTATTGGCCATACCCAAGATAAACTCTTCTCTATCTTTAGGATAATGTTTGTCAGCCAATGCTTTGTCTACTTGTACCATCTTAGCACCCACTAACTTTAGTCCAACTTTTTCAAACCGACCAATTATTTCACCTACCAAGCTACGCTGCATAGCATCGGGTTTGATTATCACTAAGGTTTTTTCTATCATCTCTATTATTCCTCCATTAATTTTTCAAATTTATCTTTGTCATCATAGGGGCCAATTATAGCTAGCCGCAAATCATCCATCTGTAGATATCGATGAGCCGCAGCCAGTACTGCACTCGGTGTAACCGCATCAATTTCTGCTAGTGTTTCGGCTAACGAATGAATTCTGCCCGTTAAAAGCAGTTGGCTACCTAGTAAATCTGCCATAGCGGCATTACCCTCCAACCCCATAATATACCTTCCTCTTAGCTGCTCTTTGGCCTTGGCAAGCTCTTTTTCTTCTACCTCAGTTGTTTGCACTCGTTTTAACTCATCACGAATTGCCCGAATAGCCTGGCTCACTTTCTCGTGATTTACTCCTGCATAAATTTCAAATTTACCACTATCACTAAAGCCAGTAGTACTCATATATATTGAGTATGCCAAGCCCTTTTGCTCGCGAACATTCAAAAATAGTCGCGAGCTCATACCAGATCCGAGCAATGTAGAAAGTACCTTCATCGGCATCTCATCGGCGGCATTGAGATAGGGTGCTCTACCGCAAACTACCAGATGAGCTTGGTTACTATCTTCATTATGTATATGTACTCGATGTTTTGAGAGGCCACCTTTTACGGGTGCAAACATCCTTGTTGTTCTATGGTGAATTTTCTGTAATAATCCTTTGGCTAACTCTACAACTTGACGGTGAGTTACATTACCTGCAACAGATATAACCATATTGTTCATGCCATACATTTGCTCAAAATAATTCTTAATGGTTTCGCGATCCATTGAACCAATTATGTGTTCATTTCCAATAACGTTGGTTCGCAAGGTACTTTCTGGCCACAAAAGATCACCCACAAAATCAAATACATACCGCGCAGGATCGTCTTTAAATACTTTTATTTCTTCGAGGATCACCTTGCGCTCTCGGTCTATCTCATCCTGCTCGAGTAGCGGATCGGTAATAATATCAGCCAAGATATTAAAGGCCAAGCCAAAATAATTTTTTGGTAGCTTTATGTAGTAGCTGGTATGGTCCTCACTTGTATAGGCATTCATATAACCACCAACTGAGTCTATTTCTTCCGATATAATCTGTGCTTTTGGTCTTTTGTGTGTGCCTTTAAAGAGCAAATGCTCGAGAAAATGCGAAGCACCATATTCTTTTTCCATATCCTCATACCGACCTCCTGCACCTACAAAAAAATTAACCGTCACACTTTCGGTGTCAGACATGGTTTTGGTAACGATTTTTAGACCATTTGCAAGTTCGGTTATCTCGTGCATTACTTCTTACCCTGTTTGCCGTGTTTTTTGCGGGTATTCTTCATACCTGCAATAATCTGAGCACGTCTTTCTTGATCTTTTAATAAATGAAACAGGCTAGGAATAATTGAAAGCAGTACAATAACAATAATTGCAGGAACCAAGTACTTATCTATGTCTGGTATCGCCGAACCTAAGAAATAGCCCAACAAGGTAATGCCCACTGCCCAAAGAAACGCACCAAAAACATTAAAAAGCAAGAATCGCTTATACTGCATTTTTCCTGCACCCGCCACAATCGGTGCAAAAGTACGAACCATAGGTATAAAACGGGCAAAAATTATCGCTTTTCCACCGTGTTTTTCGTAAAAAACCATAGCCTTATCAATATGATTTTTATTAAACAATAATGAATCTTCTTTTTGAAAGATCCGTGGTCCGGCGGTTTTGCCAAACTGATATCCCGCATTATCCCCAGCTATCGCGGCGATAAATGTTACCAGACATAGAAGTGCAATATTAAAAAATCCCTGACTTGCCAAAAACCCAGCTGTAAACAACAGACTGTCTCCAGGTAAGAAAAATCCTACCAACAAGCCTGACTCTGCAAATACAATTGCAAAAATCCCGACATAACCAATCGTTCTAATTAAATTATCTAATTCAAGACCAAACATTGTCAGTACATTATATCAGTTACCTGAGGTTTATTAAAAGAGAAAATAGATAGTAATACGAGCTTGTTATTTAAGAGTGTCTCTGCAAAGCGTAAGTGTGAATTAGCACAAGCTGCATATCTGCGGGGGTAATCCCCTGTACTAGCATGGCTTGGGCAACCGTTTCGGGGTGCGGCAATCCGGAGGCAAAGGCCACTACTTCCGTTTCGGTAAAGTCCGTCAGTTCAATCCGCTGTCCGATGTTGAAAGGTGTCAACCGGGTATCACGAATCAA